>Ga0116191_1003079_pt1 | contig 12338 bp, 8 predicted proteins | sample AD_UKC111_MetaG_FD_89897 | JGI IMG/M metagenome (GOLD analysis project Ga0116191, IMG submission 89897) | Active sludge microbial communities of municipal wastewater-treating anaerobic digesters from Hong Kong - AD_UKC111_MetaG | ecosystem: Engineered > Bioreactor > Anaerobic > Digestate | place...
CCAGTTCACATCGCTCAGCGCTTCGATTTGATAGACATTATAAAACAACTGGATTGGCAGAAGAATGCGATAGCAAAGACTGCTTAACCGGCTAAAAAACGATCGGTCCCACCTGCCCATGCGCGTTAGAAAATAGCCCATAGCTATTGTAAGCAGCAGAGGCATGACGGCATGAAATGCATAGGAGATGGTTTCCATAAAATAGCTCCTCGTAATCTATTCGCGTAATGTCATTCTACATTATGTTCACGCTTTATACCAGTGAATCGATATATTCCGGCATCATTTTCATGTCCCGGATGTATCCGGATTCATAGGAGCGTGATCTTGTCGGCATACAAGTAATTTTCCTTTCTGATATAGATGCGCTCAACGCCGCGTACCTGCTGTACAGGGGATCAGAGGGATGGGTGTCAGGCGGACGCCGACCTTCTCTGCAATGGGTAGAACTACGCTCATGAAATAGGTGAAATTCTTCCAAAAATCCTCACGCAGGGGAAGGGAAACTTCGGAACAGGTAATGTGGGTTTCAATGTACTCTTATCTAAAAAAGTGAATTTTTCAGTGATCTCGAACCGTCCTCTTATGCTAAATCATTTCAAAGAATCATAAAGCTGCCTGAACTCATCATTGAACTTGATGAAGAGATCAAGCAATACCGGATCGAAATGGCTTCCCTTTTCGGGAACCATAATTTCCATGCTTTTTTCATGGGAATAGGCTTCCTTGTAAATTCTTTTCGATCGGAGCGCATCATAAACATCGGCTACTGCCATAATCCTGGCCGCCAACGGGATTTTTTCTCCCGAAAGCCCGTTGACATACCCGCTGCCATCCCATTTTTCATGATGATATAAGGCGATGTCCATCCCCATTTTCAGAAATGCGTTCCTGTCATATTGTTGTCCTACCTTGGCAAGTGTCTGATACCCAATCAGAACGTGCGTCTTCATTATTGCAAATTCATCCTTGGTAAGCTTGCCGGGCTTCAGAAGAATATTGTCGGGAATGCCGACCTTGCCAATATCATGAAGCGGACTGGCCTTATGGATTGTCTCAATGAACCGGTCATCGATTTCATTTGAATATGGCGAAGAAGCAGCAGCTTTTTCGGCAAGCAGGCGGCAAAAACCGGCAGTCCTTTCGATGTGCGTCCCTGTATCGTCATCCCGTGACTCCGACAGCCTGATCAACGCATAGATCGTTGCCATTTGTGAGGCTGAAATTTCCTGGACCTTTTCTTCAACCAGTTTTTCAAGATGTTTGCTGTATCTCTCCAGTTCGTCTTCAACTTTTTTCATCTCAGTGATATCCTGGATTGTTCCATAGCAATGATCTATCCTGCCCTTGCTGTTGACCACGGGATTATATCTCAGGTAAACCCATTTCAAACGGCCGTCTTCCATCAGCACACGGTACCTCTTTGCCCAGGGCTTATCCTCAAGAAATATCTTTTCATAAGACCGCAGCGCTTCTTCCACATCATCGGGATGGACACGTGAAAAAAATAAGTCCGGAGAGGCCGGGATGGATGGATCAATCTCCAGAATTTCATACAGGGAATTCGACCAAACCCATTCTCCGGTATCACGGTATACATCCCAGCGGCCAAGCATGGCGATTTTCTGGGCTTCAACAAGCATCTCCTCGCTGCGCAGCAATCGCCTGTTCAGTGCTTCAAGCTGCTTGCTGATAGATGAGTGCTCAAGGATCAACCTTGTGAGCAACTCGTTCTGTATTTTATGATCGACTTCCCTGGCAAAGCTTTCAAGACATAACGCCGTTAGTGTTTCATCTTTCGCCGGGTTGTTCGATAAAAGGCTGTTCAGGAATCGTTCGCGGTTATTCATTGGCGTTCACCCGACAACAGAAACTCGATGCCAACATTTTTAATCGTTCGCAAATGACGCAAGATCGTTGCGATATCTTCTTTTGAAGAGATAATGCTGCCATGCTGAGGCGCAATCCTGTCTATATCCAGGGATTCAATGATACTTATGGTGTGGGCTGCCGCAAGGTTTGATGTCATAATCCTTTGATAGAATCTTTTAATCCCATCTATCGGGCAGGAGCATCCCAACGGGCAGGACTCCGTGTTCAGACAGCTTTTGCATTGCGGGCTTAACTCCAGGAACAGCTTCCATACCGTATCAAAGCTGCCAAACAGATCGCTTGAAAATAATGTCTTTGTTTGCAGGTCATAAGTGACGAAGCTGCCCAACTGATGGCAATAGGGGGTTTCATAAAACTCAAGCCTTCTTCCCGTGGCAAAATCAAAATGATTGCCCAAATCGCGAAAATCAAGCTTTTCCGTCTTTGACGAGTAGTAATGGATAAACATGTTATTGTCTTCATGGGAGATGATCCGGAGGGAATCATTGCTGATAATGGATTCCAGTTGGGGTAGGCTGCCGCAGAGATCCGGATCATAGTGCTGATAAATCAACCTCGTGATTTGTGAAGGCTCAAGGCCTGTCCTGAGTATTTTCAGCATCACGCTGCTGAAATCATCACGGCTTCCGCCATCAATCAATACAGCCTCCTGCCCTTCTATGATCAGATATGGGTTGCAATGTAAGCCTGAATTATCATCGGAATATCCAACCCAAAAAATCCCTTCAGCAATTTCTATCGGTTCTTTTTCTAAGTTGTCCAACTGCTGACGCATGATGTCATCCTCCCCGGAGCATTAACATTTGTCCGAAATCTGCGAAATTGAACGTGTTCGGCATTTTCTGCTCTGAAGTCATGCCATTCCTTTTATACGCATCATAAATACCCGCATTCTTGAATGCCGAAACAGGAAGGAATAACCTTCCGGAGTTCCCGTGATGTGTGCATAAACAGCGATACTCCTGTGAAAGTTAAGATCGCAGGTATCCTTAAAAATATTATTGCCGGGTTACGGGGATTGCATTGAAAAGGTTTTACTGTTTTGCACTTTTTATTGCGCTTTTTGCTTTCAGCGCACTGCTTTTGAATATGCCGGTGCCTGTGGGACTGGCGGATAACACCGATTACCAGCGCATAACATTGCCATTTGGCATGACGACTGATGATCATCTGCGGTTCTATTATTTTCAAACTAAATTTTATTACACCAGTCCTTTCCATAATCTTTCCGAACTGATGGACGTACTTTTGAAACCGGATCACCGGCTGCCCGGAAACTTTCGCACCACTCAGTTTGCCGTTATGAGGCTGGCCCTGTTGCTCAACGGGTTCACACTTTGGCTTAAGTCCGGAGAAATCCATTATTTTGACATCAGAGCCCTCGGAATTGTCCTGCTTTTGCTTCACAGCGCTGCGATTGTGCTTGTTTGGCACAGTTTCCCCATACAAAGTAAACCGCTGCGCATTCTCTTCTTGCTTATCATCGTTCTTGTTTACTGCGATTTTGGTTATGTGCTGTATTATCATTCGCTTTATGCGGAAGCGGTAACCCTTTCGAGCTTTCTTCTCTGGCTGGCTGTGCTGTTATATATGATTCAAAGCGGGAAAAGAGGGTATTTTATCCTGGGTTTATACTTCCTTTGCGGTATGGTATTTATTGGTTCCAGGATTGCAAACATCCCATTGGGCATCTTTATCGCAGCCTTTTCGTTATGCTTTCTGGACGGTGCAAAAAAAACGGCAAAGCGTGTGTTCATCATTGCCGGAATATGCTCTATTCTGGCCGTGTCCCTATATTACTACCGGGCAATTCCCGAATGGATGAAAAAAATAAATAATTACCATTCCATTTTCTTCGGTGTTTTGAAAGATTCCGACAATCCGGCAAAAGACCTGGCAACTCTGAACATCGACACGAAATATGCAGTATTGGCGGGTACCCATGGTTTCATGGACCATTATGGGTTTGACATTTTCAGTGAAGAGTTTCAGCATTCGGTTTATGATAAGGCCGGTCCGGTTCAGGTCAGTCTGTTCTATCTGAAAAATCCCAAACGGCTGCTGCAGAAGCTGAAAGTCAGTTCCGAAGCAGGCTTAATGATCCGACCGCCCTATCTCGGCAATTTTGCAAAGAAGAATTACGAAGAGATCGTCAAATTCTCCTATCGTTTTTCACTTTGGGAGGGACTGAGAAAGAAATTATACGGTCATGGTTTCTTCTTTTTCGCGGGATTTTTAACCGCTTGTTCTGCTTTGGTTCTGTACCGGCGCTTTACCGTCGCAAAGACGGATAAAGCAATGCTGTGGTCTGTCCGGCTTCGGGCGATGCTGGTTCTTTTTGCGGCAATCCAATGGGTTTTGCCGGTCATCGGCATCGGGGAATGCGATTTGTCCAAGCATATGTTTTTATTCAATCTTTTATTCGATACGGTTCTGATCCTGTTTGCTGGCGACATGCTATGGCTGCTCGAGCAAAAAACGCCCGGCAGTAAAACTGTTGTTACGGGTATGGTTCTGTTCATTTTCGTTTTTGCGGCAGTTTTGCATTTTTCACCGGTTAACAAAGGAAAAGTAATAACTTTTGGCCGGTACGGCGGAAAAGAAATAACCTGGGAGGTTCTTGAAGAGACCGATACCTATTATATTGCTGTTTCGGAAAACATTGTCGACAACCGTGCTTTTTCATCCGGGAACAGCAACCTATGGGCTGATTCGGACATACGGATGTGGCTGAATGATGCAAATCCCGGAGGTTTTCTGTACGAGTTCACCGAAACAGAGCGCAATAAAATCCTTCCGGTTCCAATGAAGACGATCCTGCCGCCCGATTCAGTCCATAACCGGGATGTGGGAGAACAGCCGCACCATTGGGTCAGTACGCCCGGTTATGTAACCCAAAATTATGAGAAAGCGTATGGCGTCATCCGGGAGGAGCGGGTTTTTCTGCTGAGCGTAAAGCAATGGGAGGCTTTTCTTCTGAACAGGAGGAAAGGAGAGCGTTTCTGGCTTAGAACGCCGTATGCATTCCCCGGAACGGTCAGGGTGGTCGGCGAGGACGGCTATGTAAGCCACAAACGTGCAGATATGGAGAGCATCGGCGTTTTACCGGCAATATACATTCAAAAATGATGATACATTGTTGATGGGCTGTTTAAGCAGCATCAGCAACATATACATGTATACATTCAAATTGATAAAGTAAAGTTATGATAACTGCAGTTTTCATCTGATCGTCGGAACATCAACCTGATTGATCAGGTTGACGCAGAGATGCTGTTGCTTTGGTTCACACCCTCAGGATTTTTAACGGAATATTAACGGCCAGGCCCGGCAGATGGTTGCCAGGGACACCTATTGTGCAGATTTCACCTCTTTTTCGACAGGAATATGAATTTATAAGGACATGTGGTATAATTAATCATCACTTAATTCTTTCAACAGTCTAACAGCAAGTCACATCATCGGGGTATTAGATCAGGTAAAGAAGACCGTGAGGTTCTGCTTTCAGGCAGGAGAGGTTTTATCATGATTTTACTGCTTTCGACCATTGGTGACGAACAGACGCGAAACAAAGTAGAGGAAGTTTACAGGCTATACCGGAAGCTTTTGTATTATACCGCTTATGACGTTTTAAAGGACTACCATGAGGCGGAAGATGTTGTTCAGTCAGCAATCATAAAAATATGTGATCATATTCACAAATTCGATGATATCAAGTGTAATAAAATGAAGGGTTTCCTTGTTATATTAGTCAGAAACCTTGCGATCAACATTTACAACCAACGGAAAAGAAGGTCTGACTTGAATATGGACAAGCTGGAAAACGTTACGAATGATGATTTGAACCCCGAACAGTATATGCTGAAAATAGACAATGCCGAATGGGTGGCACAGAAACTGGCCCAGTTGAACCCCGAGTATGCGGATGTTCTGGTGCTAAGATATACCTATCAGTTTACCATTGATGAAATTGCGTGTTTAATGAATTTAACCGAGAATAATGTCAGGGTGAAATTATGCCGCGCCCGCAAAGCGTTGCAGGAATTGTTGAAAGGTGATTATCATGAACGGGAAAGCCGATGACAAAGCTGAAAAGCTTATGAATGCATATTACGACTATATTGGCGATCAGCATTTGGAAAACATCTGCAGGGACATCGAAGCCCGGGAAGAGGAAATCAGCCGGACAAAGGTTCCTGAAAGCCTGGACGGCTGGTTTGCGCAATTTATAACCCAATATAAACAAAAGCAGGCAACCCGGTTTTTTTTCAACAGGTTGAAAATTGTTAGTACAAAGGTCGCAGCCGTATTGTTTGTGTTGGTTGCTTCCATGCTCATCGTTACCCTCAGCGTGGATGCCATACGGATGAAAGTGTTTAATCTGCTGCTGGAAAGCAATGATACCTATTCAAGCGTTCGGGTAGAGGAAAAGACCGAGGTTTCCATCGAATGGGAGAAGTACTATTTCCCAGCCTGGTTGCCTGAGGGTTTCCGCTTTGGTTTTGCAAATGAACTAAAAAACGTAAAAATTATTGAGTTCACCAATGATAAAAATCAGTTTATTTTGTTCAGTCAAGCCATGAATGGAACTGAACTTCAGATAAATACTGAAGATGGCAGGCAGACAACAGTGGAGGTCAATCAACAACCAGCCATTCTTTCTGAAAAACCGGGAGAAAATATTCTATTTTGGAACAACGATGAATTCAGTTTTTGTTTATCTTCCGAAATGGATGGCGTGATCCTGATTAAAATTGCAGAAAGCATGAAAAAAAAGTAAAATTTTTTTGAAAAGAGGTGTAATAAATTGCCTCCTTCGTTTGTTTATTATGACGACAAAGACATTCGAGAAGGAGGTGATCATGTGAAGAAAAGGTTAACCGTACTGATCCTGTTATGCCTCATGTTGTTCGTCTCTGCGCTGCCTTCCCAGGCACAGCAATGGTCAAGTCCCAATGGAGGCTATGTACCATTTTTTGCCTATATTACTCTGTTTGAAACCTGCCTGGATATTACATCTTTAGGAAGGGCTGATGTTGATGTTTTCATTTATGCTCCCCAGGCCGATGAGACAGCAGTGAGTGCGGAATTGCAGCAATATAAGAACTTCAGTTGGACGACGATAAAAACTTGGTCACATAGGTCGGAAGGTCGTAGCTGTGGCATGGGAGTAAGCTATTATGTTCCCAGCGGATACTTATACCGTGTTAAGTCATACGGGTATGTATATGTCGATGGTGAGATGGTTGAAAGCACATCAATCACAACAAGCTCCCACAGCTATTAACCACTTGAAAGAGGGTTGCCAGGGTGTTACACCCCCCCTAACAGTTCGCCCTGTCAACCCTTTTTCAATAATCTAATGTATCAGTCATATCCCGTTCAATCCCCCATTGTAAATCCCGTTGGAATCATTAGTTATAACCAAATAGTATCTTTTTGCAAGAAGCTTCCTGTGGTATGATAAAAGGGGCAGCCCGGTTTATAACGAAAGCATGGGCTGCAAAAGCCATGAAAGGAACAGCTTCCGATGACACCTGCAAATTGCCGTTGATGAACCATATCAAATGAATATTTCTCCCGAATGAGTAAACATCCTGGTTTATTCAATTTTTCTGATGCGCTCATGACGGGGTACGGCAATGGAAGAAGCTCCGGCTTTACAGGATAAATCCCCTTGTTTTCAGATGTATTTTCCACCGGCTGAAAATGCGGCGGACAAAACCATACAGGTTTCCATTCGGCAAGCCGCCTTATGGGAATCATAGATATGCAATTCAAAACTGTAAGAGGTTTGCCTTCTTGCAGTTTTTTATTTTGTGATCGAAAGTAGGAATGATGATGTTTGAATTACTGGTAACCGGTTTAAAAAAATATATGGATTCCACCCTTGTGTTGAAGGATATTACGTTCCAGGCTTATGCAGGTGAAAAAGTGGGCATTGTCGGAGCGAACGGGTGCGGAAAAAGTACCCTTTTAAAGCTGATCGCCGGTATAGAGCCTATGAATTATTGGCCGGGATATCCCCAAACCTCAAGCTACGGTTATGACGAAGGTTTTATCAGTGTTCCCGAGAAGGCCACCGTCGCTTATCTGGAGCAGATCCCCCGTTATGGGGAAGACATGACGGTGAAGGATGTTTTAAACATGGCCTTTGATGAAGTTCACAGCATCGAGCGGGAAATGCGCAGGCTGGAAACCGACATGAAAGCCCTTCATGGCAGTGATTTGGATAAAGCTCTGAAACGATACAGCGATCTGGCGGTACAGTTTGAGGTAAAGGGAGGTTATGCGGTTGAGGAGAAACTAAACCGTATCTGTACGGGACTGAAATTTGAGGAATCCTTTCTGAACAAGAAATTCAGCCTTTTAAGCGGTGGGGAAAAAACAACGGTGGTGCTGGGAAAGATACTGATGGATAATCCCGACATCCTATTGCTGGATGAACCCACAAACCATCTGGATATGTCGGCGATAGAATGGCTGGAAAACTATATCAACAGCTACAAAGGCATTGTCCTGATCGTATCCCATGATCGGTATTTTCTGGACAATACCGTGAAGAAGATCGTCGAAATTGAAGATATGGAATCTACCGTCTATAAGGGGAACTACTCGGCTTATGCCCGGCAGAAGGAAGAAAACCTGCGCATTCAATATGAAAACTATCTTGAACAGCAAAAGAAGATCCACAGCATGGAAAAAGCGATTAAAGAGTTGAGGGACTGGGCATACAGGGCGGACAACAATAAGTTCTTCCGAAGAGCGGCCAGCATGCAAATTAAGCTGGATAAAATGGAAAAGGTAGAAAGGCCGGCATTGGAAAAGCAGAACATGAAACTGGATCTGAAAATGACCCAGCGATCAGGCTATGAAACCATCAAGGTTTCTGCACTGTCCAAGCGTTTCGGTGAAAAAATCCTGTTTCAGGACGCACAGCTGCTTGTACGCTACGGAGAAAGAGTAGCGCTGATTGGGCCGAATGGATGCGGAAAAACGACCTTTGTGAAAATGCTGCTCGGCGAAGAGACTCCCGACAGCGGCACGGTCGAAACAGGTTCTAATGCAATGATCGCATACCTGCCGCAGAAAGTTGTTTTCAGTAATGAAGAGTTGACGGTGCTGGAATGCTTTCGTGAGGATATTTCCATTCTCGAAGGCAAGGCCAGGGAGTATCTGTCGAAATATATGTTCTTTGGTAACTCGGTATTTAAAAAGGTCAAACAGCTGTCCGGAGGCGAGAAAATCCGATTGAAGCTGGCGAAATTGCTGTATGATCCCGTAAACCTGCTGATCCTCGATGAACCTACGAATCATCTGGACATCGAATCCATTGAGACCATTGAAGAAACTTTGGCCCAGTTTGACGGTACGATCTTTTTCATATCCCACGACCGGTATTTTATCAATAAGATCGGTCAAAGGGTTATCGCCATTGAAGATCACAAGCTGAAAAGCTATCAGGGGAATTATGACGATTATAAAAAGCAAATTCAGCCAAAAATACCTGAAATAGTAAAAAATCTACCGACAAGCCGGAACAGGGCCGCAAACCCCGAACCGGCCCGCAAAGCCGAAAAACCTGAAAAAGAAAGCCGGCAGAAGGAAATCGAAGCCAAAAGGCTTGAACAGGCCGTAAAGGATCTGGAAAATGAGATCCTGCGGATCGATCTGGCGATGGCTTCGAACCCGTCCGATCATAATGAACTGGAAAAACTGTATTGCCGAAAGGAAAGCCTGAACAGGGAACTGGAAGCCATGCTTGCGTTATGGCTGGAACTGGGATCATGACAAAGACCATGAAGTATGCTGTTTGGAACGGACTCGGGTTTTCGAATGGTTTCCTTACATCACCGGAATCACTCGCTTTCTCTTCTGAAGGTGTGAAGTTACTGTTCACAGGTATTGTAAAAGATATTGTGCAATGAGCCAAACTTTAGCGGAATGCAGCTCTTGCAAATGAAGCTCTTGTTTCCGACATTGCACAATATCTATATGCGATGTGAACAGTAACGGTATGAACTGTAATTATGAAAAGGACGGCTTTCGCCCTTTTCTTTTTCTTCTCCATCTGCTAGAATGCATAGGGGATAACCCTTCCCGCACCTATAACCGAAAACAGGAAAAAGGTTGGTGACGAGAGATGAATGAACGGCATTTTGAAGGGGACGAGATGATGGAAAAAATAAACTTGACGATGCTGACAGATTTCTACGAGATTACCATGGCCAACGGATATTTTAGAAGCGGGCTGAAAGACAAGACAGCCTACTTTGATATGTTTTTCCGTAAGGTGCCCGACAACGGCGGTTTTGCAATCATGGCCGGTGTAGAACAGCTGATACAGTATCTTGAAAACTTAAGGTTTACCGAAGAGGACATCGCATTTTTGCGTTCGAAAAAGCTTTTCTGTGAAGAATTCCTGCAATACCTGAGAGATTTCCGCTTTTCCTGTGATGTATGGGCCGTGCCCGAGGGCACGCCGATCTTTCCGAACGAGCCGGTGGTCACCGTGCGCGGGCCTGTCATTGAAGCACAGTTTGTTGAGACCATGCTTCTTCTGACGATCAACCATCAAAGCCTGATCGCTACGAAAGCCAACCGCATTGTGCGGGCGGCACAGGGCCGGGGGGTCATGGAATTTGGATCAAGGCGGGCTCACGGTTATGATGGGGCGATATATGGTGCCCGCGCCGCATATATCGGGGGTTGCATCGGCACGGCGTGTACCATCGCTGAACGGGAATTCGGCATCCCTGCCATGGGAACCATGGCCCACAGCTGGGTGCAGCTGTTTCCTACCGAACTGGATGCTTTCAGGGCTTATGCTGCCAATTACCCCGAGAACTGCACGCTGCTGGTGGACACATATAATGTGCTGAAATCAGGTGTTCCCAACGCCATAAAGGTTTTCCGGGAAGAGATTGTTCCCCGCGGCTTCCGGCCGGCTGGAATCCGTATAGACTCGGGTGATATCACCTATCTATCGAAGAAAGCACGGGAGATGCTGGATGCGGCAGGCTTCCCGGATTGCAAAATCGTTGCTTCGAACTCACTGGATGAGTTTATTATCCGGGATATATTGATCCAGGGGGCCCAGGTGGATCTTTTCGGTGTGGGCGAGCGGCTGATCACATCCCGTTCCGAGCCTGTGTTCGGCGGGGTATATAAACTTGTGGCCATATCGGAAGATGGGAAGATTGTCCCAAGAATAAAGATCAGTGAAAACGTGGGTAAAATCATTAATCCGGGCTTTAAGCAGGTATGGCGGCTTTTTGATCGGGAAAGCGGAAAGGCGATAGCCGATGTGATAACTTTGCATGATGAAGTGATCGACGAAAATCAGCCTTATGAATTATTTGACCCGGAATACACCTGGAAAAGGAAAACCGTGTCTAATTTCACCGCACAAAAGCTTCTTGCCAAGATATTTGATCATGGAAAATGCGTGTATAAAACCCCGTCATTGAAAGAAATCCGGGATTACTGCAAAATGCAGACCGATACCCTGTGGGATGAAGTAAAGCGTTTTGAGAACCCGCATCAGTATTACGTAGATTTGTCTCTGCCCCTTTGGCAGATGAAAGAAAGCCTTTTGAAGAAATTTTCGGTGTAACGATATTTGACCCGGCTACCTTCATTGTGCGCATCAAGCGGCGTGTTCCGGGTTTTGCATTCAGGCCGGTCTGCCGGATCCCCGTATGATCGGAGAGGATAAAGAATATGGAGCTTCCGACAGCTCTTCGCGAAGCGATCGAACATCAGATAAACGGAATGCAGTCCATGCAGATGATCCGGGACGCCCAGGCGCTAAGCCTGCGGTACAGAACCCGAAGCGGCGGCGGAGAACGCCTGCTGACGGGGGAACATGAAGCTGCAGCATATGCGGTTGCCCGAATGCCGGCTACCTTTGGGGCTATTTTTTCAAGCCTGTGGCAGACCCTTCTGGTTACCGGATATCACCCTGAAACCCTGCTGGATGCGGGTGCGGGCACAGGTGCGGCATCCTGGGCTGCCGACAGTCTGCTGGAATTAAAAAGTGTAACCTGTGTGGAGCGGGAAAGTGCTATGCTGAAGATCGGAAAAGCCATGATGCAGCATGGCTCTGCAGTTCTTCGCTCGGCAAACTGGATACAACAGGATTTGGTACAGGATGAGCCTGTTGAACAGGCAAGTTTGGTCATTGCAGCTTATGTGCTGAACGAGATGACGGTTAAAGAAAGGCTTGCCGCAGCCGAAAAACTATGGAACGCTGCAGGGCAAATCCTGCTTCTTGTGGAACCGGGGACGCCGGCAGCCTTTGCTTCACTGATGGAAGTCCGGGAACATCTTATGCATAAAGGTGCACATATTGCGGCTCCCTGCCCTCATCAAGGGAAGTGCCCAAGGTTTCCGGAGGACTGGTGCCATTTTACCTGCCGTGTTGCCAGAAGCCGCCTGCACCG
>Ga0116191_1003098_pt1 | contig 12308 bp, 8 predicted proteins | sample AD_UKC111_MetaG_FD_89897 | JGI IMG/M metagenome (GOLD analysis project Ga0116191, IMG submission 89897) | Active sludge microbial communities of municipal wastewater-treating anaerobic digesters from Hong Kong - AD_UKC111_MetaG | ecosystem: Engineered > Bioreactor > Anaerobic > Digestate | place...
CAATCGTGGAAAAAATGTGCCGTACTTCAAGCCATTGAAGGTAATCGTGGATGGTACGAGCATAATTTAGCAATTTTCAAAGAAGATGTCTCAAAAAAATCCTACAAAAAGTTGACACTGTCATGCAATTAGATAATGTTGACATCACTGTAAAAAAGCAATAAACTGATATCATCTCAGTTGATTGCGTCAAACATTAACGGGGAAAAATTTCATAAATGAGCACAATAGCCTTGCGATATGACTTAATTTACAATATTGCAGGGCTTTTTCAGCGCAAATTAAAGAAAACAAATTATAAAAAAGGAGTGTGGCATTGTTAAGCATGGAAAAGGGTATCTGCAAAAAGGGAATCTTCAAAAAAAGAATCGGGGTCTTCACTTTATGTGCTGTCTTCATCTGTGGGGCTAGTTTAGGGGCAATTGGCGCATCCCAACTGCAAGAAGTAAAAGCGTATATTAATCATGAGCTGAAATTGAAGCTAAACGGTGTGGATTTTGTCCCCACAGGAGCAAACGGGGTAATAATGCCGCCGCTCACGTACAATGGCAGTACCTATCTGCCGGTGAGGGCAATTGCGCAAGCTTTATCCGTTGCCGTGGATTATGATGCTGCTTCGCAAACAGTATATATCGGGGAAAAAGGCAGAACTCCGCTGGAGAGCAAGCACTTTGATCATCTCTGGTCCTGTCAGCTTAGTTTTGACCAAAGCCAGCTTCTGGTGAACGGGAAACAGTATCAGTCGGGCATCCTTTATACCGGCAAAGATGGATATGCCGAGATGGGGGGCTTTGTGCTGCCTCAGGGACAATTCCAGAAATTTGGCGGGGTAGCGTGCCTGCAGGATAACGTTAATACTGATGATCCTACGGAAGAAGTGACGATTAAAATCAGAGAAAAGGATCAATCCGGCCGGGTGTTGAAAGAACTGAAAGTGAAAAATGGTGAGTCGATTGCCTTTGAGGTTGATATTCCGCAAATCCAGCAGCTCTATATTCAGAACCTTACCTATGAGCGGGTGCCGAAGAATACGCACCCGGACATCATGGTGATTGCCGAGCCGTATTTTAAATAACCGGTACAGAGGCGGAAAATGCAACGAGGGTCATTATAAAATAAAGGGGTGGTAAAGTGTTAACCAAGTTGAGAAAGAAATCTGTTTTCTTCTGGCTGATTTTCGCTTTGCTTCTGTGCTTTATCGCAGTGCCGGTTCTTGCCGCAAAATTAACGACGATATCCAGCCTTCCTACAACAGGCACGCTGTATTTTGACGGCACGCAAAGCCAATGGGCCGAAGCAGACCTGCGGGAGGCCTATTCCCTTGGCCTGACTTATGACCAGGTGGAGCGAAACTATCAGCAACCCATTACCCGCGAAGAATTCTGCGTGATCGCGGTGAAGCTTTATGAAAAACTGAGTGGGACCACCGCAATTCCAGGGAACAATCCGTTCGTGGATACGACAAATCCGGAGATTCTGAAGGCTTATGCCGTTAGAATAGTAAACGGCACGTCCGCGAATACTTTTTCACCTTCAGCGAGCATTACCCGTCAAGAGATTTGTTGTATGATCCTAAATGCCTTAAAGGCAGCTCAACCAAACCTTGATGCCAGCCCCGGCAGCGATTTTCCTTTTAATGATGCCGGTGAAGTGGCTTCATGGGCTCTCAATTCCATGAAATTTGCCTATCGCAACGAGATAATGAGAGGAACAGCAGCGGGAATCATTTCTCCGTTAAGTAATACGACGCGGGAACAGGCGGTTATCCTGTTAAAACGTACTTACAGCAAATATGTCGGAAATATGTCAGTCCCGGAGCAAGGAGCGCTTCTTGAGAATCTCGACATCAATGATCTTTATGCCAAGATGCAGGAGCACACGTTCACCAGGGATCCGCAGGCGAATAATAACAACATCCATCCGTCCTTTTCCGCTAATGCTTCCGGTGGGGTATCGGTGACACCAATAACGGGATTGGGGATTATTGGTGATTTGCAGCCGAACATTGGGACCCCCTCACTGGGCGAAGGCTCATCCGCATTAGATGAGCTTCCCTCGGGGTTTCCACTTAAACCAAGTGAATATGATCTTGCGGGTATAGATTATCTGGGCAGGGGCTATAACATTATTACCGGGAAGTATGCCGATGGCAACAGTGTCAATGATTATGTCCTGAGTATTAACAAGCTTTTAAACAGCAAACGGGTCTATAAATTAGATGCCAGTGCAAGTGACAGTCGGTTTGTCAGGGGAAGCAGTGTCCATAAATATGCCGAGCATATGGCCATGTCAATTGGCGTCAGCGGAGGATACCTTTTCTTTAGCGGAAGCGTGACAACAAACTTCAGTTCCTCCTCATTAACGGAAACTAATCGGCAATATGCGACGCTGATCTATGAGGCGCCCCAATATTGTGTTTACTTTGATGACCGGAATTTGAATTTCAGTGACTTTTTAGATCCGGCTTTTAAGCAGGCCGTTAACGATCCCAATGTGAAACCGGCGGAGCTTTTTGAGTTTTACGGCACTCATGTCCTGCGGTCTGTCAGAATGGGCGGGCGTCTGGAGTATAACGCTACGGCCAATAGTACCTATAACAGCCAATCTCATAATTTTGAGCAGGATGTAAAGGCTTCCTTTAACGCTCTATTCGCTTCGGCGGGAGTCAATGTACAGAATAGCAGCAGTACGACCAGTGAAGCATTTACGCAACACTGTGAGACCAAAATTAAAGCTTATCCGGCCTATGGTGCCGGGGATTTCAATCCCGCAGCTTTCCAGCAGTGGTTTAACAGCCTCCAGACAAAACCGGGGATTAGCGATTTTGGGCCCAGACCCTTGATCCCGATTTATGAGCTGGCCTCCACCCCCGCCAGACGGCAACAGCTCAAACTAGGTTATGAGGAATATGCGGCTAACCATCAATATATTCCGGCCGCAGTGGTCCACTGCATTACGGGGATTCGCCTGCACGCTTATACTGTAGCTGATGCTTTGAGCAATAATATTCCGGCGGTTTATGTGGATCCTACTACCGGTCAAACCTGGAAACTGGTTTCCAATATTTCGCCGCACATGATGCAACCGGGTGATACACTGCAACATATTTATGTACGGGAAGGAGCCAGTGATAATGCCCAAAATCCACCGGTTGTGGCTGTTTTCCTGGTCAATGAAACCCAGGGGGAAAATGCGCAAACTATCTTTAAGCATTTTTGGGGGAATGATCCCACGGCCCGCCTTTGGGGAGTTGGAGCGGAGCTTCCGCCCAATTCCGGACTGCAGAATTATGTGAGCGCCTTGCCGGTTGGAGATAAGTTGAAGCTCTACTATGTGACCAGCACCAACGAACGCCCAATCACCCAATTGCGCGTAAGGCATATAGGCAGGGACGGGAAAACTTATTATTTCCCCAGTAATACGGAGATGGATTCATCCTTTATACCGGTATTTGACCGCGGGTCGATCATGAAGGGTGAATTTAAGCCCCAGGACTGCGCGGAGGGAACTCCCGACAGTTTCGGCCTTTTCGGGCTTCACAGATTTACTTTCCTGGAGTATTCGTACGAGTAATAGCCCATAGCAAGACAAACTGGTAAGTGTTTACTTAAACAAAGTGCAAAGCCATCGGTCGGGAGTAGTGAGATGATAGTGCCCGGCCGGTGGCTTTTTTACCGATGGCAGCTACCGGGGAAGAAAATAAAGGAGGTTGAAATATTTAGTCGAATATATTTTAAGAAGTCAAAAAATAGGTAAGAGGGTCGCAAAATGGAATTATTGCAATGTAATAAAAGAGATTATCCCGACTATTTAAGGTTCGTTAAAGGGATTTACAATAAATATCCCCAATATAAGGATAGTTCAACACCTGTTTTAAAGCAGTTTTTGTACAAGCGAGGAGCTTTTTGCAGTCGTCTGGAAATTACGCCTATGATGGTAAAAAAAGGCAACAAAATTATTGCAACTTGCATGTATATCATTTCCAAAAGCTATGAGAAGGTACTGCAGGTTGCTTTTTTTGAGGCCCTGGAAAACCAGCAGGAAGCGGTAGACCTGCTCATGGAAAAAGCGAAGCATATTTGTAAAGAAAAAGGCTTAAACAAGATCGTGATTGGCCTAAATGGGCATGTCAACTACAGTATCGGGTTTTTGTGCGATAAATATGATGCAGAGATCAGCTTTGGCAGTAGTTATAATCCTTCCTATTACGTTAATTATTTCTCGAAGTACAATCCTTGCCAGTATCGGATGGTCTCGTATAGCAACAGGATGAGTGCGTTGAATTTTGCCAAATATCAGCGGATACTCGAGCGAGTGAATAATCGATTCAATTACCGGTCGATCGATTTTAGGAATTTTAGAAAAGAAATGAAAATATATACTGAGCTTAATAATATCTGCTTTCAACACCATCCCTTCTATTTCCCAAGAAACGCTGATGAGGATTACGAGCTTTTTCGGGAGTTAAAATTCTTTCTTCGCGAAGAGAACCTTATTTTTGTGCAGGACGGGGATAAAATTGCAGGATATCTTTTATGGTACCCTGATTTTCACGAGCTGCTAGGCGATGGAAAAACCGTTGGCATCGATACTGTTATCAAAAACAGGCTGTTTCCCCAAAGAATTAAAAAAATGAAAATTGTGGAAATAGCCGTACTGCCCGAGTACCAAAACAGTGGGGCGATCCTTGGCTTGCTTTATGAGTGCTATAAGAGAACATCCCATCGATTTGATACCTGTGAAACCAGTTGGATATTCGAGAGTAATTATAAATCCAGTAATTTTGGCCTCAAGTTGCTTACGCATGAATACAAGCATTATGTAACTTATGAAATATCCTTACAGGAGGAATTATGATTGAAATATATCAACATGCGGAGGAGCTTTCTGCGGAATGGGACGAAGTAGCGGGAAGCAACAGCTCGTTGCGTAAAGATTTTCTGGCTTTATTGGAGCGTGTTAATCCTTGCCGGCAGGAGTATGTGGTGTTTAGGTTTAAAAACAAGAAGATTCAGGCCATTCTTGTAAAATATGTGTTAAAGATTGATATCTTTTGCTATAGCAGGTTTCACTTTTCTTTGCCCATTACGATCATTGGCATTCCCTGTTCGGTATCAGAGGCGGGGTATAGTTTTTCTGCTGACGTTTCGGAAGAGGGTAGAGCCGCGCTCAAAGAATATTTAACAGATCTAAAAGGGGCTAAATTAATCTTAAATGCAGCGGAAGATTGGGATTTTCTTAGCTTCACCAAGGGATTTACCTTACCTAGCTGTATAATGGAAGTACCTTGGCGCACCTTTGAAGAATATCTGCACAGCCTGAGGAGTCACTATCGTTATCAATATAAGAAGGCCATAGAGAAGGGATCGTCCCTTTCCATAGAAATATTGCAGGAAGGCTTTGCGGAAAAACATTACCGTTTATATGAACAAGTGTACAATAAGTCTTTATATAAGCTGGAAAAACTGCCGATTGGTTTTTTCCGGGAGGCAGAGGCGACAATTACAGAGTTTAAAAAAGGAAATGAACCGGTAGCTTTTGTGCAGTATCGCATTGATAATAAGAGAATGACCTTTCTGTTTGGCGGGCTGGATTACAGCTTAAATGCCCAATATGATCTCTATCAAAACATGCTTCTCTATTTGATAAGGGTGGCGATAGAAAACAATTGTGTCTCACTGAATTTGGGACAAACGGCGGAGGAAATGAAGTGTAAGCTTGGAGCCATGCAGGAAAAAAAGTATTTGTATACACACCATCATCATAAGGGAATCAATTGGCTTATTAAAAGGTTTCATCATTTCTTTTCGTATCAAGTGCCGGAATTCAATCTAAGGGTGTTTAAGGGTTCTGGTGAGGAGAAGGTTCTTAATAGGAAGGTTTGATTTTGCGCAGTGGAGGGCAGGCAGCTATGCATAATAGTTCAGTTATATGGGATTTTTGGGCCGATAAATACGAGCGCTTATGGGTTCAGAAGTATTCTCTCGGGCCAAGCCGCAGAGAAATTATCAAGGCGTTAGCTTCCATCTTAAAAGCAGGTCAAAAGTATCAATTGCTTGATATGGGATGCGGGACCGGGCAATTATTACGGGAGTTGCAAAGGACTTTCCCGGAGTTTGAGGTCGAATATACGGGTGTGGATATTTCAGCAAAGATGATTGAGAAATGCAGGGAGCAAGATGAGGCTAACACCCGCTATATCATCAGTAGTATTGCTGATTTTGCCGCCCACAAAGCACAATTTGATTTGATTATTTGTGCGCATTCCTTCCCTTATTATGAAGATAAGGCCAAGGCGATGGATATTTTTCATCAATTACTGCGGGAAAACGGCGTTCTCCTTCTGGTACAAGCCTCGGAGAATAATCTTTATGACAAAATTATTCTGTTTTTTGTGAAGTTTACTACCGGTAAAGCCCAATACTTGTCCGTTAAAAATATTTTAAGCATGGTTAAAAGTAAATTTTCACCATTAGATATTGTCAGAATTAAAGAAAGGTTCTACATGCCTTCCATCTGTCTATTTTTACTCAAAAAGGGTGCTGACTAATGAGAATTCTGTTAGTAAGACCACAACCGGCAAAGAAAACAATCGGGCTTCAGGAGGTCATGATCTGTGAACCCCTGGAGTTGGAATACTTAGGCGCATATGCAAAAGAATTAGGGCATCAGGCGTTCATCGTGGATCTGATTTTGGAAAAGAAGCCGCTGGCATATTTCATCCGGAAATATGACCCCGATGTAGTGGGAATTACCGGTTATATCGCCCATGTTCAGAGGATAAAAGCATATGCGGCGGAGGTAAAAAAGGCTAAACAGACCTGCCTGGTGATGGTGGGTGGAGTCCATGCCGAGGTGGTTCCGGAGGATTTTGCCTCGCCAAATATTGACTTTATCATTAAGGCCAATGGCTTAAAAACTTTTGGTGAAATTATCACCGCCATCGAGAAGGGATTGCCTACCGGGGGGATTAGCGGAGTTTGGGAAAACCATCTTGCCTGTGTTAAAGAGACAAGCTTTACGTATCCTCATCCTGACAGAACTCTTACTGAAAGATACCGTAGTAAATATTATTATATGTTTCATAATCCCTGTGCCTTAATCAAGACCTCTTATGGGTGTCCTTATGATTGTAAGTTTTGTTTCTGCCGCAGAATTACGGATGGGAAATACTTTTATCGCGAGCTAGAGGACATCATTGCTGAACTAAAGAGCATCCCGGAGGAGGAAGTATATATTGTTGATGATGACTTTCTCGTGGATCGAGCCCGCTTGTGGGAATTTTGCCGGCTCCTTGAAGTACACGGGATAAAAAAGAAGTACCTTATTTATGGGCGGGCAGATTTTATTGCGGCGAATGAAGACGTCGTCAAAGCATTTGCCGAGCAGGGGTTGCGGGCGGTAATTGTCGGCTTGGAGTCGGGAAATGAAGAGGAATTGCTGAAATATAATAAAAGGAGTACGGTGCAGATAAATGAGCGGGCCATCGCTGTTCTAAAAAAGTACAATGTGGAATGTTATGGCACCTTTATTTTAGGGATTGATTGGGATAAGAGGGATTTTGCCAACCTGACTCATTGGATTAAGAAACTAGGGATTAAATTCATTAATCTGCAGCCCTTTACACCATTACCGGGGACTGAGCCTTTCGGGGAATATCAGGATCAATTGCTAATCCCCCGCAAGGAGTATGAGAAATGGGATTTAGCGCACTTAGTTGTAAAACCAAGCAGGATGAGCGTTAGAAATTATTATTGGCAGATCTTGAAGGTTTATTATTTGGTGACAATGCATCCCGGTAACATTCTAAAGATGATCAGGCAGTATGGCTTCTGGGAAAGTCTAAAGCTTTCCTTGGGGGCATCTAGAATTACCTGGCAATACCTTCTGAAAATACTGACGAACGGATAATGGGTAAGGGAAAAAGGGAGAGGGGAATTATTTGATGAATGTATTATTGGTTAGACCCAAGTCTTTGAATATTATCGCTAATGTTGATGTGATCAATCTGGAACCACTTGATTTAGAGTATCTATACACTGTTGCGCTGGAGGAAAAAGTGCCTTGCGAGATCTTTGATGCTCTGTTTGATCACAGAAAACTGGAGAATGTCCTGTCGGCATTTCGCCCCGATATTGTAGTGATTGGGGGTTATATCACTCAGGAAGCTTTGATGCTGGATTATGCGGGAAGAGTAAAGAAATATAATCCTTCTGTACAGGTGATCGTGGGCGGAGTACATGCCCAGGTTAATTATGAGCGATTTTTCATTGATGCTATTGATGTGATCATTCACTCCTGTTCTCTTGAACCCTTTCGCAGGCTTTTAAGGCTGGGAATACCTTTTCAAGGTCAGGAATCCAAGCTCGCGGAGATTGATGGGATCTGCTTTAAGAAGGAAAACCACTGGATAGTAAACAGAAGATTGCCGATCAATCCTGATGACTTACCAATTCCTGACCGGTCTCATTTTAACCGGCACAAGCATTTATACCGGTATTTGCGTTATAGTCCCTGTGCTATCGTGAAAACTGCGTTTAGCTGTCCATACCAATGCAGCTTTTGTTATTGCCGTAAAATTAATGACGGAAAGTATGCGGCGAGGAAAATTGAGCTGGTGGTAGCGGAGATAGAGGGGCTTGAATGTGAGAACGTGCATATTGTGGATGATACCTTCCTGCTCGACCGGGAAAGAGTAAAAAGGTTCATTGCGTTGCTTAAAGAGAAGAATATCCGGAAGAATTACGTCTTTTACAGCCGGGCGGATTTCATTGTGGAAAACAGTGATTTAATCAGGGAATTGCGTGATATTGGCACAGAAGGCATTATTGTAGGGTTAGAAGCTATTAATGATCAGGCTCTGAATTCATATAAAAAGCAATCTTCCGAAGATGTTAATGAAAAGTGTGTGCGGATTCTCCAAGAATGCAACATTGATTGTCTGGCGCTGTTTATTATCGATATAGCTGCGGTTAAAGAAGATTTTGCCCGCTTGCATCATTGGATCAAGCGCATGAAGCTGAAATATGCTTCGGTATCGATTTTTACGCCAATTCCGGGGACGGCACTATTTGATGAATATAAGGACAGATTGATTACTGCGCAAATGCAGCATTGGGACTTTTTGCATCTGGTATTGGAACCGACCAATATGTCAAGAAAAGCGTTTTACCTGGAATACTATAAGCTCTTTTTACGACTGACGATCCTGGGTAAAAGAAGCGGTGTTTATGATTTTGTGGACATGGAATATATCAGGAAAACGGCTAAAAGGTTTTTCGCCAATTTAATGCAGGCGGTTTCGCGCCAGTAGTTTACTGAAGAAAGCCGGTGTTCTTTTGAAGAAAAAAATTTTGTTTATTCAGCCCACTCCTTATGATCCTCAGAAAAAGCTGATTAAAAAGAAAAAACTATACTTTGTGGGATTGGCCCTCCCCCTTTTGGCAGCTTTAACACCCGATGAATGGGAGGTCGACATTTGTCTTGAAACGATCGAAGAGATTCCTTTTTCCACGGATGCCGAAGTTATTGCCATAAGCAGCATGGGGCATGCTGTTATTCGCACTATTGATCTGGCCAGAGCATTTAAGGAAAAGGGGAAGACAGTTCTTCTTGGCGGTTATATGGTTAGCCTCATGCCGGAAGAGGCGAAGAAATATTGCGATAGTGTCATCATTGGGGATGCGGAGGAAGTATGGCAGGATGTCCTGAAGGATATTGAAGAGGGAACATTAAAGCCTTTTTATCAAAGGGAACTAAGCAAACTCGTCTATCCGGTACCTCGCTACGATCTTCTGCTGAACAAATCCATCGGCGATTTTCTTCCCGTACAGGCGGGAAGGGGCTGCCCTAATGCCTGCAGTTTTTGTTCCGTTTACTGCCTGTATAAGACCAAATACTATAAAAGACCGATCGAAGATGTGCTCAGGGATATTAAAGAGGTAAAAAGGCTTGGCTTTAAAAAGTTTCTTTTGCTTGACGACAACATCCTTGCCGACAGGGCATACTTGGAGGAGTTGTGTCATGAAATAAAGAAGCTTGATATGCGCTGGCTCTCCCAATGTTCCATTGAAATTGGCAAAGATGCCACTTTGCTGAAGCTGGTAGCCGAAAGCGGATGCGTTGCTTTAAGCTTTGGCCTGGAGAGTATCACCCAGGAAAGTTTAAATAGTATGAATAAGGCTTGGGCAAAAGTGGAGGAATATAGTGACCTGCTGCGTCGAATCCGGCAGGCAGGAATTGATGTTTCCACGGAAATGGTTGTGGGTGCCGATGGGGATACGATCGAATCGATTCTGGCAACTGCACAATTTATTGAAGAGAATAAGGTTGTGGTACCGCGGTTTTATATTCTTACCCCAATCCCCGGAACGGTCTTCTATCATGAAATGAAGAAGCAAAAGAGGATCTACAATGAGGAGATCTATTCTTATAATGGAGCCGAAGCGGTGCATCTGCCGAAGAATATGACACCGGAGGAGTTGACGGAGGCTTATTGGACCCTGTATAGGAAAGTATTTACATATAAAAACATTCTGCGGAGAACGATCCTGCATCGAGGTTTTTTCAAAAAACCTGGAAATTGCTTGTTTTATTTTACCGTCAACTTGTATTATCGCAAGCAGATCAAGGAACGGATAACCCCCAATATTATTTAGAAAACCTTGTTACGCACCAGCCCTAAATATACTACTATAAGATCATACTATTACGAATGTAGGCAATATTCATTATGGTATAATGTTATGTAGTAAATTAGTATTTTTGTGGGGGGTAATGAACAGAACACGCTGGCAAATATAAAAAAATCATATTCCGGATACAACACCAGGAAAATTCGGATACAGGGAGGAGAGGCTTAAGATGAAAAGGCGGGGAATAAGCAGCCGGATGTTGCTGCTATATGTGGTGTGCGTAATGCTTATGTTGGGGATGATTTGGCCTGCCGCAGCGTTAGCGGAAGGGAAAAACTATGAGGTGGCCAATGAAATCGGTTTTTGGGCAGTACTGCTCTTTTTGGCAGATGGGGATACCATTACGTTGTTGGATGATGTTGATGTGCATGGTGTCACAGTGGAGATTATTGATGCAGACATTACTCTTAATCTGAATGGACATACGTTAAATATTGTCAATAATGAGGGGCGGGCTCTTGTAGTTGACAATGGTACTCTTAAACTGGCCGGCGAGGGTGAGCTGAATGTCAGTGGATACGGCTCTGCTGTGAGGGTCACGAATGGGGGCAGGGCGGAAGTCACTAATGTTACGGCCACCACGGAGATTGGTTTTGGCGCAGGTGCTTTTGATGAGGGCAGTTATGTTCAGGTCAATGGCAATATCAACGTGACCGTGATCGGTGAGAATGGAAAAGGAGTTATCGCAGATTATGGTGGAAAGGCTCTTGTGAAAGGAAATGTATCAATAGTTGGTCCGAAAAGCAGTGCTGCCCGTGTATGTTGCCCCGGCAGTTCGATTGAAATATTAGGTAATGCCGTGGCTAGCGGAGAATACTCTCATGGTGCGTTTGCGATGAACGGAGGGAAGTGTGTTGTCCGGGGTGAAGTCAAGGTTACCGGTGACCACGCATATGCTGCTTATGCTTTAAGGGAAGGCAGTACCGTTGAAGTGATGCGTAATGCGACGGCCAGCGGTTTTGCCAGGGCCGTATGCGTTTATGATGGTGGGCTGGTGACGGTTCATGGCAATGCTACGTCTATTGGTAATAAGAGCATTTGTATCTATATTCCGTCAGATGATAATGAGCCGGTTAAACCCAGTTCAGTGTTCGTTGGCGGCAATGTGAAGGCAAGTGGCGCAAATTGCTGCAGTGTGTTTGCTCTGAATTTTGATCGAATCAGCATTAAGGGCGATCTAATTGCCGAAGGAGTCTATCAGAATGGAGAATACCTCGGTGCTGATACAGGAATAGACATATTAGGCACAAAAGATAAAACCAGTCATGTAGAAATTGGCGGAAACGTGCTGGTGAAAGGTGATTATGGTTTGTACGGAATGTATGAAAACATTGTAGTACATGGTAATATTTCGGTAGAAGGCAGCCATTGTGTGGCCATCACCTCTGCCGGGTGCGGAAATATCGAGGTAGGCGGTGATATTACAGCAAATGGCATTCAAGCGCCTAAAGCAGTGAAGTGTTTATTGTCTACCTTTGTGCATGTAAAAGGAGATGTCAATGTAAACGGTAATGAAGGAACGGCAATAGAATCACTGAATGCAAGAATCATTGTTGACGGAAATGTTACGGCTACCGGAGAGAATAGTCTTGGTGTATGTGCTGAGAGAGGAGG
>Ga0116191_1003101_pt1 | contig 12298 bp, 11 predicted proteins | sample AD_UKC111_MetaG_FD_89897 | JGI IMG/M metagenome (GOLD analysis project Ga0116191, IMG submission 89897) | Active sludge microbial communities of municipal wastewater-treating anaerobic digesters from Hong Kong - AD_UKC111_MetaG | ecosystem: Engineered > Bioreactor > Anaerobic > Digestate...
AGCTATGTAATCGAGAAACTCCAAGGGGAGTGGTCGCCTGAGGAGATTTCAAAACGGCTCAAAGTAGAGTATGCTTGGGATATGAACATGCAAGTTTCTCATGAAGCCATTTATCAATACATCTATGTACTTCCCCGGGGAGAGCTCAAGCAGCTCTTGATCAAAGGTCAGAGGCAAGAGCGCAAGCATCGTCGGGCACAAAAAAAGAGGGGATGCTACTGAAACTCGGGGCAAGATTGCCAATATGCATTCTATTGAGGAACCTCCAGCCGAGGTTGCCGAGCGCAGTGTGCCCGGGCATAGGGAAGGAGACCTAATACTAGGGAAGTACAAACGCAGTGCTTTAGGTACTTCGGTAGAGCGCACTACCCGATACACCATTTTTGTTCCTTTAGGGTAGCATAAAGATGCCGCAAGTGTCAGAGAAGCTTATGCTGAAGCATTCAAAAGTTTGCAAGTAGAGCTCAAGAAGAGTTTGACCTATGACCAAGGCAAGGAAATGAGCGAACACGAGCAATTCACCATTGACACCGGTATTTAGGTCTATTTTGCCCATCCTGGTTCCCCTTGGGAACGAGGGACTAATATGAATACCGACGGATTAATCAGACAATATTTTCCAAAAGGAACTGATTTCAATCAAGTTAGTAAAGAAGGGATCTTAGAAGTACAAAGAAAGTTAAACGATCGGCCACGGAGAGCATTGGGCTACTTGAAACCCGATGAGATCATTAATCAAATTGTTGCACTAAAAACTTGAAACCAAGAGCTATAAAACGACTAAATCAAATCATTCTCTTGTCAATTATTAAATTACGTTTTTTTCCATTCCATAATTAATTCGCGCCAATTATTTGTTGCCTCTTTTATTTCATTATTTCCTTGTGCTTCAAGCTTATAGAATAAATTCTTAGCATCTGGATTGTTATGAAATAGAGCACAAAATGCAAGTGCGGGGATAAAGCGAGCATCATTTGTGGTGATCCTGCTCAAACTTGAAGTAATCACAGGTCGATAATCCAAATATAGTGCAGAAGCAATAGCTGACTGGTTAAGTATCTTGTCCTTATCATTGATGGCAGCCATGATTGAATCATAATAAATGTTCGAGTTGTTATCTTTGCTATATTGAATCAAACAATAGGTCAAAACCGAGGCAGAAATTTGATCACCAAAAGTTATTTTACGAGATTGGATAATATTTTTTATTGTATTATTTATAAAAGATGGTGCTTTTCCTGCTAAAAGCGCAGCACCAGCTAAACAGCTTTCAGTCGAAGACTTATCAAAACGCGATACTGAGTTTACAATTTTTTGATTATATAAGTTTTCGACCAAATTAAGACCATGTTTCTGAGCCAACTCTGCCATTACCTGAGCTCTATAGATGTGCTCTTGACTCTTTTGAACTATTTTGGGGAAAGAATTTAAGATTTCAAGCGGTATGAAAGGTGCCGTTAATAAGGTGGCCGCCATTTGGCGATTGAGGTCTTGCTTCAATGCAGTCACACCTGCACTTGCAATATTCCAGAGCAAATTTTTACTTTTTAGACCTGAATCTTCTGATTCTTCCATGAAATTTGCATATGCGTTATTTGCTAAGGATAAAAAAGCTTCCTTCGTTCCAATTCTCCGCAAAATTTCAATACTGACAATGTTATAAGGAGTCTCAAATCTGCTTTGTTCTCCCAACCAATCCACAGCACGTGGTGGAAGTTCTGAAGCAATGATTGTAAACGCCATAACTTTCATTTTTTCATCGGTAATAAAATTTTCTTTCAGAATAAGATCAATTAATCTATCGGATCTTATTTCATTGAGTATTTCATAGATTGCTTCTTTAACCTCCGGTTTAATAAAGATCTTGTCTTTCATTTTCCAAAGAGGTTCAATTGCCTCTATTGGCCTCTTTTCCTTTAAGGTTTGGCAGGCAATTTCGAAGGTTTTACCTCGGCCTTTTTCAATATCCCGGAGAATTGATTTTAATTCTTGAGGACGCATTTGCTGATGTGGCCTTACAGATTCTGATTTTTGAAATTTCAGCTGACCGTATTGGTAAAATTCTGAGGCTGTCGAGATAGGTCTTTGCTGATCTTGAGGAATGGGTGATCCGCACAAACCACAAAACTTTGCACCCAGTTGAATCGGATTTTGGCAATTAGGGCACTGAGCAGACATAATTTTCTCCTTTATTTATTATCCTTACCGATGGAATCGTATCCATGTAGTAGGCATTGTTTTGCCTTTTCAGGCTCTCGCATTAACCAATCCAATGTTAAGAATCCCGCAATTGGTGTCATTTTGTACTGATTGATTAAATCGTCGAAGTCATAACCCTCAACGGAAATCAGTGGAATTTCAGCCTTCTCTATATAAGTTGTGAACATTTGCAATAATTCTGGTTGGAATTGCGAAATTTTCTCTGCTATAAGGGTTGCACCTCCTTTTGGATAATTAAACTTGTCCTGCAAAATCTGTATCATTTCTTCCTTTTCCATGGTTCTTTCTCATTTCCCGTAAATCCCATTACGAATTGCTTCTGCATATTGCCAGGCATCTTGCTCAACAGGCTGATTATTGTACAACTCTGCACCATAGTTTTGTAAGTCGAGATAATTATCAAAATTATCGGTCCAAGCCTGAACGATTGCGTGATCAGAAATCATTTCTGGGTGATTAATCACAAAATTTTGATAGGCGTGTCTCCCTTCATGCACAATGGTATCAACAATTTCTTCAACGTTCTGGCCCCCGGAGAGATGCTCCTGGTTAATTATGATAGATTGCCCATCAAAGCCACCAAATTCATTGGGATCTAAATCAGCAATTTCAACAGGTACAGATGGGCGATTTTGAACTTCCGCCATTATGTTTTCAACATTTTGCACAGCAATGAGACGTTCGTCGATATTCAATCCTTCCCAATGTTCAGGCTGAATTTCGGGTACTTGATTTAGTAGCTCAATAGAATCTGAAATCTGTCCTTCTGTCTCAAGCGCAAAGCCTCTTGATCCAGCCTCAATTGGATTGATGTCATCTGGAGCTTCTAAATCCTCAATACCTTCCGCCAGGTTATCTGTTTCGTTTAAATTATCGTAAATCATCCCAACTGCTCCGGATGTCCATGTACTTCGTCTTCAGTTTCGATGATGTCATTGTACTTTTTCCTTTCTGGTGCTTCTACTCGGCCACCTTCAATATAATGAGCAAGCCCTAATTCTGTCCCGATATATACTTGATTGTCTTGATCACCATTGGCAGGTTTGTCACTCGATAATCCATTCTGATCATTTGGTAGATTGACTTGTTCAATTACAGAAGCATTCTCAAGCGCAGGCATTTGTTCGACATTTTCCTCGAGATGTGCTTCATCAGCAGCCAATTGCTCAGGAGTTTGAGTTTCCACCTCCCCCACTTCGTCAGAAAGGTTAGGATTTTCGATGTGAATTAATTCATCTTCTGCATGTTCCCAATCTTCATCAAAGCTTTTATCGTCTATTGAATCCAATACATTTTGATCCATTTCTTTTCTCCGTATTTAATTCGAAAATAAACGTAAAATTAACCTTGCCCGTGCGACTTTATTCTTATCATCGGTAGTTTCTTGATTCGAAAGGTTGGCTTGGTGAGCCAAAAAGCAATACAGCAATCCATCTAATTCCTGGGCGTTAAGTGAGCTAAATCGCTGAGAAAGCGCCTCTCGGATGAAAGAAACATTATTACGGCACTCTGCGGAAGCCTTCGATGCAATTGCGGCATTATAATAGGTATTGAGAATATCAAAAAATCCCTGCTTCTCATAAATTTGTTGAGTTACCAGGACCTTATAAACACAACTCTTTGTTTCTCGCCCAACACAGTAAAGGCAGGTTCGCATCGGAGCAAATAAAATCCATTTTTCGAGTTCCGATGTATCCGCTGGTTTAGAGAAAGCGGCTGTTTCCAAGTAAAGCTCAGTAGAGTCAGCTGTTTCACCAAGATCAATTCCAACTTCTATATTCCTTTGTATCATCATTTCCTTGATCTTTTGATCACTGATATCTTTGAGATAAGAGGAATCAATTTTTTCGTGTTCGCTAAATTCGGGTACTTTTACATGTACTGGTTGACCATACATACTGCGAACAATAGCAAAACCTGGCTTTAATGTCCTTGCATAAAGCTTTTGGTTTTCATTCAAGTTGGTAATCGATGAAAACAAATCAAAACTGGGTGCATCTTCCAGCCAATGCATAATTTTAATGAACGTATTTCCAATTGCACCTTTTACCAAATCAGATGGGATTTGTTCTGCAATAATGATGGCTTCACCATATGCACGAACTTCAGCCAGCATATTTCCAAAATCTTCTCCAGTAGCGGCGGATGAATTTCCCTGAAATTCTGATTTAGCCTTATTTTGCGTCATTAACCGATGCGCTTCCTCGACAACAGTCATGTGCGGAATATTTTTTGCTCGTGGATTGACCTCTACCTCTTCGGCTAAACAAACCATCAAAAAACCCATGATCAGTGAAATATCATCAGTAGAACCAATTCTACCCAGTTCCATAATAGTTGGGCGGTTAAGAATCTTTGATATTGTATTTGATTCACTGATATTGACAGTACGTCCAATGTTTTCTAATAAATCACCTATACGGATTACCGATGCTTGGCGAACATTATCTCTTACTTCACCACTGTATTGCAATCCTTCAGTGATTTCCCGAATGGCATAGAAATAATCTGCCATTATAGGATAATTGTCATGGTCACCGCCTCGGTCCAAAGCAATATCCCACCCCTTATCTCGATATACCTTTCGCAATGCCTGCCGATAAATCATCGGTAATGGATCTTGAAGTGAAAAGGCTGCTTCAAATACGCGCATAAGCCTCGAGATGTGTGTTTTTAATAAAACCCCTTTTGGGATACTGAATGGATTAAACCGGAAAGGAGAAGTGGTTTCATCTCCCAATGTATAAACCAATAGATCATTTCTCATTTGTGGAAATGCCAATAACTCACGATAATCTTTCTTATCGACTGGATAGATCACAAGAAAAGGAATTTGGTGACGGGACCACAATTGATATAAAAGATGTTTTATTGTAGTGCTTTTTCCTGAACCGGTAGAGCCAGCGATAAGTGTGTGACGAGTAAGATCTGGGATTGGGATCATGAATTCTTCAGAAGTTACCGTCCCCCGATGGTAAATCCTACCCAGGGAGATTTTCTTCTCCTCAGGATATTCTTGTAACTCTGACAAATAACCGTTCATATTTGCGCGTGATTGCTCCCTTAATTCCAGCTCGTCTATTGGAGAAATAAACGGCTCATTACGCACCAAGACCCCCGGCAGATATCCAGATTCTGGGGGAATGGGCAATCGGAAAGCTCCATAAGCTTCTTGAGCCGTTGCCAGGTAACGCAACCGGGTAAGAGGTGGCGGTGCCAGTGTATATCCCCAAATATCGTGCTCTAAATATTTTATATTTTTAATCTCAACGTCAAGCTGCTCTTCATTTGCCGGTTGAGCTGCTACCCATGATGTTGGATACTTATTAGCCGCATTACCCATCATCTCTGAACCTAAAGCTTCAGCTAGGTCACGGGGAACAGTCCCCTCCCCCACAATGTGAACGCGAACCATCAAGAGTTGCTCACGCTCAGTCATCAGATTGTCATAAACAAATACACCTATCTGCGATCTGCTACGGATATACTCTTCAGTGACATCATCATCCTCAGATGCTGTTTTTTTGAAGTTGCCAATCATAAAACTAACGTTGAAGATTTCTTGGTCAAACATTTTTGTCGGCCGAATACTGATATCCACATGACATTTAGAAGGCTGGAAAGCGAGTGCTACAAAAAAGCGACTCATGGGGTTTATCGACTGGCTTGGTACAAAGGGATGGGCAATGTAATCTCCTTTTCGCGCAACTCGACCTGTTGGCGTTGTACTGTTGATGGGCATGTCCTCATATTTTCGAATTTCCAATAAATTTTCTTTTTGTAAGTGGGAAAAAGATACTGGCTGATAAAACTGCATAAATTCTTCTTCCGTTTCTACTGGTTCAAGAGGATATCCAAATGGATCTTCTAGTGGAAAAACTCCAGAAAACTTCTCCCAAAGTGTTTCAGCGAATATTTTCGCCCCCTTCTCATGTTTAGAAAAAGACTTCCCCAAAAAAACGATGTCAATTAAATTAGGTTGGCCTTTGATAGGGTTGGGGGTGGAGATGAACCTTAATACAAAAGTTGACCGATGTTCATCCAATCTCGCCAAATCATATATAAAACGGAATTGTCGCTGCTGAATTATAGAAATACGGTTCAATCCGGGTCTCGTCAATTCGTCCGACAACATGACCGGTAGAAAAGGAACTCGTGCAGCCCAGATTGAATGCTCACCTTCAATAGTTCGATAAGTTACACCATTTTGGTTGTCGAAATGATCAGCCTGATTAATCTGATTGCGTTCGGTTGTAAATATATAAGGAAATTTTTTCTCCATATTACATTGTTACTCTAGGTATGATGATAAATACGAGCAATTTAACAAATTAGTTTTATCAACTATCTCCGTATTTGCTTTGTTGGATTCTTTTTATCTCATCTTTGAGATTTTTGATCTCAGGCTGGATTGATTTACCTATATATTCATATACACTCTTCTTCCTTTTATTATTCGTATAGAATACTTCACCGGCGATTAGCAATATAAAGATGATAAAACCTAACGCGAAACTCTTTGTTAATAGACCAATAGAAATTGCTGCTGTGCTAATCCAACTAACCAATACCAATCTTGAACAACCGCTAGTCTCTCCTCCGATACTGTGTTCTTTCGCGAATTTTTCTGGCTGAGATTCTGCTTCTCTAAGTTCTTGAGTCTTATATTCTATGCGCTGCTCAATATCCTTAATCTGACTCCTTTGATTTTCAGTGAATGACTTTTCTTTATCCACACCGCAAGATGAACAAAACTTATTGGATAATTCTGCCATACTTCCACAATTGGGACAATTAGTTGCGATACGCGTGCCACACTTAGCACAGAATTGTGTGCCGATGACATTCGCCTTATCACAGTTAGGACATATCCATGCATCTGTGCGATCAACAGGCGCTGCTGCTTGCCTAGTATCTCGTCGAATGGGAGGTACCATTCCGCCAACTGCCACCGGATTTCCTGCAATGATCAATTCCGGGTCTGCTAAACCTGCGACACCTACTTGCTGTGAAGCAACGGCAGCATCGTAATCTGCTCTCTTACCCGGATCCAAAAGGACAACACGCATTTCTTCTAATAATTGGAGCGCTTGATTGGCTTGAGAAACAACCTCGGGATCATGATGCGTTACCAAACTTCGCCACTTAGTGTATTGATCATCCAATTTTGCTTCTATTTCTTCCTGGCTTGCGGTGTTGCCTAATTTCAATAATTCGTAATATGTTGGCATTGTTTATTTCTCCTTAGTATAAAAAATATTATTCGATATAATAGTAATTATTCATTAATTGGATTCCCATTCTTTCTTTATCCTCCAAGCCTTGAAGTATTGATGCTGTTCCAAACTCTCTTCGTACCAACCTGTAAATGCCTGTTCGCGTAATCGAAAAACAACAGGTTCTAGCTGACCACAATTTAATACCATGTCGTTGATTATCATGATCAATTTTTCATAATTACCGTTTGCCAGGTGTAATTCTAATAGATCAACACTATCAATGCATAGCGCCTCCAAACAGACAGGATTGACTGGATCGATTTCCAAACACTGATTAATCGTTGTAAATTTTTGAAAATAATCTTGTTGAGTATCCTGTAAAATTAGTTGCTCTAAAGACCACAATAGAATTGGCTCTGTATAATATTTTTTTTGTCCTAAATTACCTGCTCGCACGACCATTTCATAGGCACACTTAGGATCGCTGTCTTCGACACACTCAAGTGCCAAGTTTAGATAATTGGTGGATGCCTGGTTGCGTGTTTTGATAAAATATGCTGTGATAGTTACACCCAGTAAGGTTACAAATCCTAAAAATAATAATAATATTATTATAACTCTTATGTTAGCTACTTCACCTTGTTCCAGCTTAAGTTTCTTAATTAAGCGGCGCGTCCTCTTTTGTCTTTCCTCAGGTTGTGTGGAATTGTTTGCCTGCTCGTTTTCGGTGAAATCATCTGTTGCCTCTATATTAGTGTAATAGTTGCAAATATTCACACCACACGTTAAGCATACCTCCACATCTCCATTATTAAGAGATCCACAATGGGGACATTTCGTAAAAACGATTTCGTCGTCTAATCTAGCATTCATTAATTACACAATCAAACCATAAACGTAAAAGGCTAATATCAAAAATAATAAACAGGTTCCAATAATGATCAACCATATTACAGTCCCTTTCGCCAAAAATTCCCGATTTTCTCGATTAATTTTTTCTACATAAAGTTGGCTATCTTTCCTGTCTTGCCCCACGCGCTGCTCAACAGAATATATCTTGAGAAAATTTTGTTTGGCATAATCATCCATCACTACACCACACCGAGGACAAGTAAGCTCATTGCGATTCACAATCTCTCCACAGGCTAGGCAAAAGCGAGCAATTTGAAAGTGGCAATGTAAACAATAAATCGTGTTTTCTGGGGAAGGGTTTCCACATTCTGGACACAACTTGGGTGCTTCTGTTAATTCAATTTGGTGTTGATGAGTTTCACTGTCGGTGGTAGGTGATGAATGCAAATCCTTTTCATATTCTGTTTTTTGGTTGAGTACATTATAAGCTTGATTCAATAGATTAATTCTGGCAAATTTTTGTTCCTCCGATACAACATCGGAATAAACTTCAGCAATGCATTGCAAATAGACGTGTTTCAGTATCTCTAAAGAGAAGTCATTTTCAAGTCCAAAAATCTCTCTTGCCTCCTCCGGTCTCAAATCAATTTACCCCATTTAATACTTCACGAACAATTTCAACCAGGTATTGACTTCGCCAATTGCGGAGGTTTGCCGATTCAAAGGGATATTCTTCTCCTTCTACTTCAACCATCATCAGTGGCGGGAAAGAAGGAAAATCTGGGCTACATGCAAAATAGCAAACGACCTCACCGCCTGACTGTTTTGGCGCGCAAACTCTTAAATTATAGAAACCGTTAGGCAGACCGTCTTGATCCAGACCCGCCTTTGTCTCAACACTAATACCAGGAATTTGACGGAGGAGATTTATTTCCTCTCGCATTCGAGCATCACGGTTTTGTGAATTACTAGTATTGGTACCTGAAGTAAGTTGGTTATTACCAATAGTGCTTTGAGGACCCATTAGATTCGGCTGATCGCCAATAAAACCTGAAATCAGTTGATTCATCAATTGATTGGATTGGAATGATTGGTTATCATTGGTTGTTGGTTGGTTTAAAAATCCACCGGCTGGGTCCATGAAACCTTTATCAACCATGTCTTGTAATAATTCAACCCGTTTATCCGGAGAAGCCTGCTTTAACATCGTCATGATATCCATTTGAGAATTAGCGATAATTGAGCTATCTATTTGCCAATTACGATAAGTGGTGTATTCATCCATGATTTGTTGGCTTAAGGCATCATCACCCGAATCCAAGGCTCGTAGTGTTGTGATAATTATATTATGGACATCTATTCCAATCGTTCTACCTAGACGTAGTCCAAGAACCTTATTAAGAATTCGCTCACTAAAATCATCTCGGTTCTGAAGAACCTCATGATAGTTCAAATTGCTGATCAATGGTCCAAGAGCTTGATTAATCCGATCATAAAGGGAATGAAGCGGTTCTTCAATCTCTAAAGCGACCATTCTAGGGTCAGCAACTCGATATTCAACGGACAAGTTTAGGGCCAATTGAACAGGAACTGGATGACGCATAGAAAATACCCGGTTAGTCTCAATACTTAGTTGTTTCATACGCATATCGACTATGATAGCCTTAACATCGCGAAACAATTTATATTTATGCAAATAATAGAAACCAGGGCCTAGCACTTCTTTATATACTCCCCCTTCTGTTATGACCGCACAGAAACCTTCTCTGACTTCGTATTTACCGCTTAATAAGGGTAAAGGTATACCCTTATTTAATAATTGCTCAGGTTGGACAAGATCCATTTCGCTGATCGTGTATCGGTTGTCTGTGGCCATAAATCACCTCATCTATTGCCGTAATAAAATATGATCGTCACTCAATTACTTGTGCTTGCATCCAGAGTTTTTTTGCAGATAATTCTTGCTTTGATTGCCCAATTGCATAATCAACCCTTGTTTGCATTTCAACACCAGACTCAATATCTCGAGCAAAGATTTCAATAACGCCATTTGTTGTGCATGAAAGTGTGACTCTAACTTTTTTCCCAGGGGGACGTCCAGGGGGTAGGCCTGACATAACAAAATTTCCAATAGGATTACAAAGAGAAGGATTCTGAAACTCCCCCTGAAAGACCTTGATTTGAATTCCTGTTTGATTATAGGTTTGAGTTACAAATTCTTTAGAGACCTCTGTTGGAATTGGACTGTTTTTCTTAATCAATATAGAATTTATCATTTGATTAGTTCCGGGAACAGCAGCCTCAATCCCGATCGAATGGCTGACCACATCTACAATCTGCAATGCTCCGATTTTTTCTTTGACAATATGTGTCGTCTCACTTGGCTTTAGTTGCAACATTTCTTTAGAAGCAACAATGGCCGCGCCAAGACACACAGCCTCATCCGGGTTTACAGACACATCAGGCGAAATTCCTAAAAGCTTTTCTACAGTCTCTCGAACTAATGGAATGCGAGTAGATCCGCCAATCATTAAAACTCGGTCAATTTTTTCTGCCTGCACTCCTGCAGTCCTCAACAATGTTCGGATCAGGGCAGACGTAGTCTCAATTTTTGACTTGATAGATTCATTAAATTGATCTTGAGTAATGACCACTTGACTTCGATATCCACGCGACCTAACAATTAGAGAAGTCCGCTTTCTGATACTCAGTTCTTTTTTCGCTTTTTCTGAATCTTTTCTAAGCTGCTGAAAATCAATCAAATCATCCGTTGGATTAAACCCATGTTCTTGTTCAAAAACATCAGCACTAATTTTAATAATAGCATCATCAAAATCTTTTCCACCTAGTTGATGATCACCTTCAGAGGCTATAATGCGAATATTACTTCCTTTATCCTCAACCCGCATCAGTGTCACATCAAATGTGCCTCCCCCCAGGTCGTAAATCAATACTGTTTCATCTTTCTCGGCTCGGGTCAACCCAAAAGCTATAGCTGCGGCTGTAGGCTCATTAATTAATTTAAGAATTTTAAACTTCGCCAATTCACCTGCAGTAATCGTTGCTCTGCGACGACTATCATCAAAATATGCGGGAACTGTGATCACCGCGTATGGAATCTCTTGGTTAAACGTTGTTTCAGCGTCATTTTTTAATTTTTTAAGAATTAAGCTGGATATTTCAATTGGAGTCAGTCTTTCACCACGATAATCGTAATGCCATTGCGGATTGCCCATCTCCCTTTTCGCAAACATAACTACCTTATCAGGATAAGATAAAGAGTTCTCCTTAGCAATTTCACCGACAACAATTGATCCTTCATCAAAAAAAACTGCTGAGGGCGTTAACCGCTCTCCTTCGGAGTTTAAAAGAATCTCCGGTTCACCATAATCATTCATGAATGATAATGAAGAATAGGTTGTTCCTAAATCGATACCAACAGCTAAGACTTTTTCCATATAATATTTGATGATCAGAAATAAATCAAACTCTCAATCAAAATAAGTCCTTCAGAGATATTTGAATATATCTTTCAAATAATTCTCAGTAGTCCATATCTTTATCCACATATTTTGGTTATTCCCAGATTTTAGATTTTTTCTTTGGAATTATCAAGTCAAATATTTGGTTCTTTGATTTATTAATTATATTCAAAAGCGGGTATTTCCCCTTGGTTTGTTGCGTAAAAAAGAATAAGATAGATGAATACATTATGACAAAAAACTTAAATTATTTTAATGATAAAACACATACCCAGCAGCTCGATGCGGAGAGCATTCATTTTTTCAATTTGTTATTATAATAACGCATATTGTATCGTGTCAAGGCTAAATTGTGCGGGGTCAGCACATGGTATACAGTTTATGAACAAGAATTATGTTGGGTATCGGGATAAGTGTTTAGAACTAGGCGGGATACAATACCAACATTTGGAGAGATATTGGCATGCAAATTACAACCCCTTTGGATTACAACGAATTACGGTCGATCAGTCCCAAGGCAGCCAG
>Ga0116191_1003103_pt1 | contig 12292 bp, 8 predicted proteins | sample AD_UKC111_MetaG_FD_89897 | JGI IMG/M metagenome (GOLD analysis project Ga0116191, IMG submission 89897) | Active sludge microbial communities of municipal wastewater-treating anaerobic digesters from Hong Kong - AD_UKC111_MetaG | ecosystem: Engineered > Bioreactor > Anaerobic > Digestate | place...
AGAGCCCGCCGCTTTTTTTGACATATGCCTCGTCTGTACAGACCTGCCGGGTGCAGAATAAGTCCTGATAGCTGTCCCTGTCCATCTTATTCAGGATATGTTTACCGTTGAGAAAAAACAGGTAAGCGTCTCCCTGCAGGATAGAGCGGGCTGTTTTCTCATAATGGCGCCTGTGAATCCAATCCAGACCAGGTGTATCGACCAGGACCGCCAGTTTCAAAAAATCGGAGGGGTGCTCAATTTCCACTTTTTCGATCATAAAAGCACTGTCGGCTCCCAGGGTGTTCCAGAAGGATTGAAGCAGATCAGGCTTTTCAAGATCAAAACCACGGGAGCCAGGACTACTAAAAGTCAACCTCACTTTTTGCAGCAGCTTTTTCCTGGCCAGCCGTTTCCAGGGGAGCCGCTTGAAAACCTCCGGGACAGCCCTGTCACCGGCTGCCCGGGCAAAAGCTCCGGCAGCAAAAAGCTCCTTAGCCTCCCTGAGCATGCCTGCTATTTTAAACCTGTCCGCTGGTACAAACTGGCCGTCCACATATGCTTCAAGTTTGGAGATGCCGGAATCACCGGTCATGACTATTCTTGCCAGGGCGGCTGCAGCCCCGGAGTCCAGGACCGCTTCATCCCCGGCACGTTCAATGATGCTGATCACACTCTGAAGAGGGGTGTATATGACAGCGCGTTTCCGGCTGCCGCCGGCAACAGTAGTTACCGCGGCAGTGGTTGGCCCGTCTCCGGCCGGCAGGAGATTTTCTTTTAACAGAGCGTTGATAAAAGTTGACTTGCCGGTTGAAAAGCCCCCTGAAACCACTATCGTGAATCTTTCCTGCGCAATCTGGCTGTAGAGCCTTTCCAGCGTGGGCCTGTCCAGATAATCTGTTACAGCGGCATCATCTAAAAGTTGCCTTATTAAGTCTAAAAGAGCCTGGCGGTTGGCCCTGATATCCGCTGTGCGCGGGCGAAAGGGCCGGCCGGAGGGATTCATATTTTTTCCACCAAGATTGGAGGAATTCATTGATTCAATCCGCTTAGTCAGTTCCTTTGAGAATACGGGAATGGAATGAATTACTTGACCGGCCGCTAAAACGGCACGGGAAATCTCATAAACACTCCAGATCTCGGACAAAAAAAGTGCTTCGTCTTTTATTCCGGCTGTTTTTTTTATTCTGGCGGGGATTTCCAAGTCAATTTTTTTCAGGTTAGCTGTGGCCTGCCGCAAAGTTTCCCTGATTAACTCCAGTTCCAGGAAAAGGCGCAGGGTTTCAATGTTATCAGCATCCAGGGTGTTTATGGTGTTTAGCCTCACCGGGCTGAAAAATATTTTTCTCAGTGCTGCCGCGGTTGCTGCGAGGGAGGTGCCGTCACTTACCCCAAGGTTGCAGTTCAGCCAGAAAGAGATGTCACCTAAGTTTTTGCTTTGCCAGAGTTTGGCCAGCCTGGACAGGAACAACTGGTTAAAGTCCTCGATCCCCCTCTGGTGGAAAAGGTAGATTATTTTATCGGCCTCCCGCGCGGCTTTTTCAGCCAGTTCGCAGGAATTTTTGTTAAGTGAATCAATGCCCGGGGTGTCCAGCAAAAGGCATTTTTTTAATAGAGGGGAGGGCACCTGAATATTCAATCTGCCTCCGGCAGGCTTTTCCCTCTCTAAATATGAATGCAGGTGAGCCGGCTCAAAAAAAACTGCTTTTTTGGAGGTGCCTGACAGGGACGCCCTGAAAGAAATCCCGTAATCAAAGCAGATCAGGCAGGAAGTGGTGGGGATAATCCCCACCGGGCTGATCTCCATGCCAAGCAAACGGTTTACCAGTGTAGACTTGCCCGAGTTGAAAGAACCAAGGACGGCTACAACGGGCTTGGCCGCCTTGTCGATAAACCCGTTCAGTGTCTCACACTTTTCAATAAGCGCTGATAAATCGTTCATATTAAGCGCCCCCAGCTGGTATGGAAAATGTTACTTAAGAATCTATATATTAGAGAAGAATCTATTTTATGACATTGTAAAAGATTATGTAAAATGTTTTATATCAATTTTTAACAAGTCATCCGGTTAAGATAGTAATAACTGAATAAGAAGTGCCGTACTGAACAGCTATTTAAAGGGGGAAGTGCTCATGTTTAAAACCAGGTATAAGCTGATCGTGCCGGTAATGATTGTCCTTTTTGTGTTTTCCCTGGCCGCGCCTGCCGGCGCATATGAAGTCAAGACCGGGGACATGGTTACCATACCTGAGGGTAAAATTCAGGGACCGCTCTTTTTGGCGGGCGAAAGCCTGGAGCTGAACGCAGACGTGGAAGGCGACGTGTTTGCGGCCGGGCAAAACGTTACTATCAACGGGAAAGTAAACGGAGACCTGCTTGCCGCAGGCAGGTCGGTCAGGATTAACGGGGAAATAACTGGTGATATCCGCTGCGCGGGGGCTGATATTGACTATAGAGGTAAAGTGGGGCAGAGTTTCACAGGGTTTGCCAGCGAAGTCAGGCTGTCGGAACGCTCCAGCGTAAACAAGGATCTCCTGCTCTTTGCAGGCAGCGCTGCATTGTCCGGTGTGATCGGACGCCAGGTACTGGGTTCAGGCGGAGCTATAAGTTTGAACGGCCCGATCGGCAGCGATGTCCGGCTCTGGGCGGTAGAAGATCTGAAGGTCGGGCCGTCGGGGAGCATTGATTTTATATTTAATCAGAAATTTGGCAAAAAGAGTCATGAAAATGTTCCTGCGTTGCATTGATAAATACTCGCGCCTCATTTGAAAGGTTTGGTTCTTTTGCAGTGAGCATAATGTGGCACCATGTATAATTGCCTTTTAAGGGAATAGCAACAACGTCCTTTTCAATATCCAATAAATCCATTGCTATTGGGGATGAAAAGTAACAGGCCTTGTTACTTTTTAAGTATGAAATACAATGATTAAACTGGGTTGAACTTAGTATTGGATTAAAAGGAATACCATTAAGTTCAAACAGGTCCGAGATAAAACATTTTTTGGTTATTGGTGAGATATGGTATACTACCGGTATATTATTTAAATCTTTTAGGCTGATTTTCTGGCTATTAGTGATTTTTTATGTGCATACAAATGTATCTTCTCTTCTTTTAATAGATAGATATTACAGTTGGTACTTTTATTTATAACATATTGTATTTGGTTGGATAAAACGGTGCGAATACATATCTCATCGCTGATGTCTTGAGCGCTATCATTTAGATCTTATAACCGGAGTCTTTGAAGCAGTATGGGGTGACGGGCTCTAAGGATTGCAATGATGCTTAAGATTTTTTAGCAAAATAAAATAATAACTACTTTGTGTTGAATGTAATCCATAGGATATATTAAAGCCAGGCTCATGTGCCTGGCTTGTGTGATCTATAAAAAATTTTTGTCGTCAAGTTATCATGAACCCATAATTCTATTAAAATAGCTTTTCTGGACAGGACACGAAAACATTGCAGGAAATATTAGGTTATGTCAGAATAAACACAACTTATGATACTTATGTTAAAATTTTTGCAAAAGTATTAATAAAAAAGTTCATCGCGGTAAGATTGCTGAAAGGCCTAATAGTCTTTATAAAACCTTTAAAATCAAGGTATAATGTGCTATGTTTATCATCCTTTATTAATGATAAAATAAGCGCAGGACAGTTTTTCCCCTGGAAGGAGGAGCACCGTTGGATGCAACGGGAAAATACTTGTCAACCGCCGAGGTGGGTGAGGCTCTGGGCATCACCCCGGCTGCGGTGCGCCGCCTGGTCCGCGAGGGTCTGCTGGAAGTAAAGGAAAGGAAGCTTTATAAAACTGGGGAAGATTATTATTTTGATCAGGCCGAGGTGCAGGACCTGCTGCCCCAGATGCCCGGGTTCAAAAGAAAGTGGCAGAGTGAGGAAGACAGCCGCCTGGGGGCGAGGAAAGCCGCTTTTATGAGGCTGGCGGCGGTGAAAAAGACGCTCCGGCACGGGGATATTAAAAACAATTTCCTGCTTTCCCTGGAGAGTTATCCTGAAAAAACTGCGGCGCTGCTGCGGGCTTCCTATTTCTTATATCATTTAAACCATTACGCCAAAGGCGGGGAAGAATACCTTTATGATTTAAAAGAAAAAGTGATTAGGAAATTCCTGCTTGATTATACACCGGAAAATGGTCTGGAGGTTTCTTTTATAAAAGGCGGCCCCAGAGTGTACCTTTGCGCCGCCTGCCGGTCAAAAGCCAAAAACATGGGACTGGACTACAGCAAGTATAAAAGTATTTATGATGGCTGCCCGCAGTGCAGGAAAGAAAATGATTATTACAGCCTGTTCGAATTCAAAGTGGAATATGGTGAGCACCGTTTCTGTTTTCACACTCCCTACCATATTGCCAGGAAGTGGTTTGAGGAAGGAAGGGGGCTGCCCGGTAAAACCAGTGAAAGAGGCAAGGAGGAAGCCTTTCCTTTCGGCCGACCTATATCGGAAGCTGAAGCGAGGGCGGTTACCCTGGACGAGGTTACCAGGGAATTGACATCTTTTCTCGGAGGCTGATGTGTGGTGAAAACAGTCTACATTCTCGGCGCCGGAGCTTCCGCCGCGGAAGGGGCGCCGGTGGTGCGCAATTTTCTGCGGGTGGCTTACTGCTATTTTAAAGAAGAACGCAATGAAACCGATCTTGATATTGTATGGGATTTTCTTGAGCATTTTTACGGTCAAAGGACAAAAATCAGTTCAGGCGAGGATTTGGACCGCTACCCGGGCATAGATGAAATATTTAATATCGTTGATTGGTATCTGCTGCACAACCAGGCTTTCTCCAGGCGTTTCTCCAGGCCAAGGCTGTTCCATTTAAAAAATGCGCTGGTAAAACTGATCAGCATGACCCTGGACAGGTCACTGCCGCCGCAGGAGGGGATACATCATTCATTCGTTACGGGAGTGCTGGGTAAAGGAAAAGAGCCGCCTACTTTTATCTCGCTTAATTATGACATAGTCCTGGACAAGGCGCTGCGCGGGGCGGGCTACGCTCTGGAGTACGGCTTTTACGGCAGTCACGGCGACCACCTCGCATCACGTAAAAAAATTCCCCTGTATAAGCTGCACGGCTCGCTCAACTGGTCTTTTTGCCCGCTCTGCGGGGAAATATCGGAGCATGAGGAAAAAGTGGCCCACCTCCTGTTCGGCAGCGGCAATAACATTACCTGCCCCTACTGCGGGGGGGAAAACTCCCAGGCCATTATCATAGCTCCGACCCTTTATAAATCTTATAAGATAAGCAGGCTGCAAAACATTTGGGACGGGGCGGTAGGCGCGATAAGCCACTCCGACCGGCTGGTCATTATCGGCTATTCTCTGGAGGCCGCCGATACCTCTTTTATCGCTACCATTAAAAGGGCGTTGAACGCGCCTGATAAGAACAGGGAAATTGTGGTGGTGAACCCGAATGAGCGGGCCTGCAAACGTTACCTGCAGATTTTTGGGGAGGGATGCAAAATTCACTGCACCGGTTTCACCGGACAGGTGATTTAATCACAAATGAGTATGATTTTAATTCCCACCCGATGAGAAAGTAAAGCCTGATAACCAGGATCCTTTTGCCGGTATCTAGAGTCTACTTCATGACTCCCAGCACGCCGAGCACCACTTCCAGCAGGATCAGGACAATGATCGTCAGTTCAAGGAGCTCGGAGCGCTGGTTGATGATACGGTTGCTGAGCATGGTGTAGCTCTGGGTGATGATGTTGATTTTCCTGTTGATGCTTTCTTCCCAGGCCCTGGTGCGGAAGATGGAGAGGGCGGTCCCGTAGATGCGGGCATAGAATACGTCTTCGGTTACTTTCAGTGAATTATCAATGCGTTCGGTGATTTCAGTAACGTCAGCGATTAATTCGGTCAGCTGGTTCATAATCCGCCGGTAGCGGCCCAGGCGCCTGATGCTGGCGGTTTTTTCCGCTTCTTCGATGGCGTTGTACATTTTCTCCATCTCACCGGTCAGGAGGTTGTCATAGTAGCGCAGCTCCAGCAGTTGGGAGTTGGCGAATTCGAGCAGGTCGGGTATATCGGCGCTCCCGGTGGCATCATAGATCAGGGCTGAGTCCCAGGTAATAATGGCCAGGTCGTCAAGGCCGTAAGAAAAGGAGTTGCGGAGAGTCTCCCGGCGGACCTGTTCACTCACCGGTTCACTTTCGGCCAGGAGCAAAGGCACAGGATCCCAGCTTTGATCCCACCTCTGGAAATAATAAACGGTAAAATCCTCGATAAACCCATTGTAATCCTCTTTAACCAGTGCGCCTGCAAGTGTCCGGCGGGTTAGGTCCAGCATCCCGGCAAAGAAAGATTCAATATTTTCGTCATTGTAAAGGTCGACGGCCAGGTTTCTGATCTCTTCGTAAGCAGCGTTTTCCGGCAGAGGTAAGCGCATAATTATGCCGATTACCCCCAGGTCATAAACCTTGCCTGTAACATTAGTTTTAAAAATTCGCCCGCCGATGGTCACGGAGTGCTCTCCCAGTTCAAAAGCCACCGGCGGGTTCTTAAGCTGGACCGATTTGGGCCTGACCCTGGCAAGCCGCACCCTGGATGTCTGGCGCTCACGGGCCAGGATTGTTTCTACCTGTTCCAGCCTGATTTCCTCGGCCACATCGAACAGGCGGTAAACCCAAATAGAGTTTGCCATAAGAAATAACCTCACCTTATAGGTAATAGGTCGTAAGCCATTTTAGTAGTAGGTCGTAGGTCGTAGGCTGTAGGCCGTAGGTATATCCTGCATTCCTTTCGGGTCTTTTTGCCCCAAGCACATAGCCTTATGACCCTATGCTTATACCCTGAAAATATTTTACTTACGACTTACGGCTTACGGCCTACGACTTGTTACTACAGCATATCGCTTATTGGGAGCAGGGACAGATCCCCTGCCTCTTAAAAGCTTAGCGCTATTTCTTCGCGGTCAAGACGGTTTCTGATAGCCCGTACTTTCTCCGCCAGGTTAGTGTTCCCCGCCGCCGCCCTTTCAATCTGGCGGAGCAGGTCGATCTCTCTTCTGAAGATTGAGAATATGTCGCCAGGCTGCAGTGACGACATCTCCAGCAGTTCGGCGAAGGTCGCCCCGTTATACCAGGCGTAAGCCAGCGGGCCGGGTATGCCGGACCATACACAAAACTTTTCCGGCACACCCATGCTCAGCAGTTCTCTTTTAATCACCTGTGTCTCGTGCGAAGCGGGCAGCTCCAGCTTGGCCGTGAAGGTATTCCGGCCGGGGACAAATTCCACTCCGGCCAGGAAAGCCGCCACTTCCGCCGGTTCAGCGTCTTCGATTAAGCCGGCAAAGGCCAGTTCCGTAACCAGAATTTCCTGCACGTGCAGTTCCAAAGCGAAAATGCCGCGGGGATAGAATTCCCTGCCTTTTACATAGCCCAGTTTTTCAAGCAAATCCCTGACTTCCCGGAATTCCCTGAAAACCGAGTCCGCCTGTTCAGAAACCACCCTGAATTCCTGCCTTAAAAGCCGCAGGTAGTTCCTGGCCTGTCTCAGGCTGTCGGCGGCCAGGCGGCAGCTTTCAGTTTCACGGCAGCGCTTTGGTGTAAAAGAAGACAACTGTTTTTGCAGATTATCTTTTTCTTTTTTTCTGCCCTTCCAGCGGAGGCGCTTCAGCTGCCTGCGGGCTTTGATCCGCTCCAGCGGGCAGGCTAAGGTCAGGTTTTCTGGACACAGGGTCGCTTCAATTTCTAATACGCGGTCGTAGACTATTTTTATTTCCTGCTCCAGGTTGTTCCTTTTCTTTTTAAGCTGGTGCATTTTAAAATTATTATTTAAAAAACATTCGATTTCGTCATCAGTTTTATACCTTAAAAGGCTGAGTACAGTATTGGGTGAAATGGCCAGGCGGCCTGAAACAGGCTCGACCTCTTTCTCTTCAAAAAAGCCGGTCTGTTCAGGAAAGCGGCTGTCGACGCGGATAAATACATGGCCGACCTGGTCAAAGCCCCGCCTGCCGGCCCGGCCTGCGATCTGGAAAAACTCCCTGTTTTGCAGGATGCGAAAGTCATACCCGTCCCATTTTCTGGTAGAGTCAAAGATGGCGCTGGCTGCCGGGAAGTTTACTCCGGCCGCGAATGTCTCAGTGCAGAATACCACCCAGAGCTGCCGGCTGGAGTATAGTTTTTCCACCAGGTATTTTATAGGCGGCAATAGTCCGGCATGGTGGTAAGCGATGCCCTGGAGCAGGAGGCGCCGCAGGCCGCGCCAGCCCGGACCGCTGAAAGTGCCCGGGTGCAGCGCTTCAGCTTCCTTGATTTGACTGCTTACAGCGCTTTTCTCTCTGGCGTTGAGAAAGTCCCAGTCGCGGCCCAGTTCCTGGGCCAGAATTTCAGTACGCCCGCGGCTGAACACAAAAAACAGGGCGGGCAGCTTGTCCTGGATCAGCCCGATTATTTCACTGCAGGATACCTCGGGCAGTTCAACATTTTTGTCATACTCCACCCAGTACCTTTTGCCGCGCTTGAATGCTTCCGCCAAATCCAGTATTTCACCCCGGGCTTCTTTTTCCGGGACGATCCGTCCGCTGGGCAGCAGCCAGCGGACAGCGAGGGGGACACTTCTCCTTTTTTCTAAGATAACTACCACATTCCCGCCGCGCACAGAGCTGATCCAGTCAGCCATTTCATCCACATTGGGCACGGTTGCGGAAAGGCCCAGGATCTTCATGTGGGGCGGCGCGAACAAAATGCTCTCTTCCCAAGTTGTGCCGCGCTCCGCGTCGTCAAGGTAGTGAATTTCATCAAAAACCACGTAGGAGGTCCTGGCCAGCTGGTCGGGCTCGCTTAGACACCAGTTCCTGAATATTTCCGTAGTCATAATCAGCATCGGCGCCCCCGGGTTGATGCTGATGTCCCCGGTTACCAGCCCTACCGACTCTTCTCCGAACAGCTCCCTGAAATCCCTGTACTTTTGGTTGGAAAGCGCTTTTAAGGGAGAAGTGTAGACCATGCCCAGCCCCTGCGCCATCACGTCTTTAGCCAGCATTTCCGCCACCAGGGTTTTCCCGTTACCGGTGGGCGCGGAAACCAGGACTGAAAGCCCTTCCCGCAGGGCGTCCGATGCCTCAATTTGAAAATCATCCAGGACCAGCTTTTGTTCCGGCGGGCTGGTTTCTTTTTTGCGCAGGGGTCTTTTTTTGGTGCGGGGCTCACCATCTGCCGGCAATTCTTTGTGCCTGCGGGCCTGCTCTTCTGGAGCGGCCCAGCGGGATAGGGCAGCCGGCAGCTGGGCGCGCATTTTTTCCACGTCACTACTTTTAAAAATGAGGTCAGTGACGGTGTCTTCAGCAGCCTGGTTATTGTCGGCGGGGGCAAGGCTGCCCTCTTCTACCAGCCGGCGCACCTGGCTGGAGGTAATACCAAGCAGGGAAGCTGTGTCGTTTACCCCCAGTTTTTCATATTCACCGACCAGCCTGCGCAGCTTGTCCCTGTCCCTTTTCAGTTCTTCAAGATCAGACCGCCATAGGCGTATTCTTTCATCAAGTGTAAAGTGGTCAAGTTCCCCGGAACTGACCAGGTCTTTGACCGTCTCTTCATTCAGTCCGAGCACTCTGGCGGACTCTCTCTCACCCAGGGAATGTTCTTTGAGGAAAACCGGGGCGCTGGCGGTGTGAGGCGGGGCAAAATACCGTCCGGAGATCTCACCCAGCTGGTCGACCAGGACCTCACCGGGGAAGTCCCGGCGCAGGCAATAGTATTTCTTATCCTCAAACTCAGCTGTTAAGGCATAGCAGTCGGCCAGGCTTGGAAACTCTCCCAGGTCCAGGGCCAGTTGTTCCGGTATGAAAAAAGGGTAGGGCAGAGATTCCAGTGTATCGCGCCATAACTTGATCTGTTGGTTCTTAGCCAGCTCTTTCCTGCCCGCTGTTGAATCAGGGGTTGTGATCATACCGCGGGGCAGCCTGACAAACAGTTCCTGGTTGTTTGCCGCGGCAAGTTTAGCAGTGATTTCCTTATGGCTGCGGTAAAGTCGGAGCAGGTCGGCCAGCCGGCGGGGTCTTTCCCTGATGTAGTCAAAAAGAGACTCCCATGCGCCTTCACTATCAGGCAGGGTGAAGCGGCCGTCCGGCAGTTTGCTCAGACTCCGCCAGACTGAGTAAGACAAGTCCTGCAAGCCTGTGGCTGCCACAATTTCAGTCATGGTGCGCGGTTTCCCGTCACTAAGTAGGCCGGTAATAATCTTCAGTTTTTCTTCCTGAGCGCTGTCCGGCAGGCCAACGTCACCATTCCTGGCACGTTTTTTCAGCTCTTTTAAGACTTTGGGCAAAACACCGCGCATTTGATTGCGATCGGTGTGCCAGACGATCACGCCATCCGGCGGGTTTGTCCCGCTCGCGCCGATGAGCCAGCCGTGCCTGGTTTTGGTGCGGCCAAACAATACCTCTTCCTTTTCTATCAGCGAAGAGAGCGCCCCGGCCAGCGCTTCGTAATCAGAATCACAGCAGGAGTATGCCAATTCCAGGGGTACAGGCTCCTGTCCCTTTAAAAAGTGCAGCAGACGGTCTCTGGCCTGCTTTGTTTTAAGATTCGCCAAATTATCAGACACCTCTGGTTAGTACTTGATATCCAATAGTAGTCTAGCACATTCAGTACTTAAATACCAATTCAGTTAAAAAAACAGCAAAAAAGAGCAGATGGCCTCATTTAAGGCCATCTGCTCGCCGGGTATTTTTTTCGGGCATTAGTTTAAATGAAAATAAAGCCGATACCCAAAATAAGGAGTATCAGGATCAAAAAGAGAAGAAAAGCCCAGCTGCCAAAAACCGGGGCGCCCACAGCTTCAGTTTGAACTTCGTCCATTTTCTATACCTCCCAGGTTGTTTTTAAATAGCCGCTTAAACAAAGATAAAGCCGATCCCTAAGATGAGGAGAATCAGGATCAGGAAGAGCAAAAATGCCCAGCTGCCAAAAGCGCCAACACCTTCAGTTTTAACTTCGTCCATTTTCATACCTCCTAAATATTTTTTTCTTAGCAGTTTAAAACCGCCAAAGCCGGGGTTAAAATACAGAAAAAACTAAAATGTTTTTATTTCACGTCTACCCCATAATATGAGTCAATAAAAAAAATGGTTACTGCCAGCCGGCCATCCCCATATAGATAGAAGTTTTTTTTTAAAAAAATAAAGCCATGTCTATAATAAGAAAACATGGCTGCCGATTCTGATTACCCGCGGCATACCGTCAAGCCACCTGGACTCGGCGGTTGCCGGGTTGTAAAAATATAAGCACCCGTTGGTCGGATCCAGCCCGCTAAGGGCCATTTCCGCGGCCAGGAGCGCTTTGGCGCCTGGCGGGGAGTTGATTGAACCGTCTGCAACAGGTGAAAACTGGTCTTTTTCATAAATAACCTTTATAATTGTTTTGGGAAACCGCGGGTCCTCCATTCGGTTAAAAACTACCGCTCCGACCGCAATCTGACCTGCTAAAGATTCCCCCCTTGCCTCCGCGTGAATTAATTTTGCCAGCAGGATGAATTCTTCACGGGAAAGGGTCAGCCCCCTGGCCGGGGAACTATAATGTGATTTCAGGTGTGTATACTCAAAGGCTTCCAGAGGAGCGACCGGTGTCGTAAAAAATACCGTGAGGCTTATTAAAAAACCCGCAATTATTTTTTTAATCCTCATATCTTTATTGTGCTCTTTAAAATTAATTTTAGTCACGCAATAATTTCAAAAAATACTATTACTTTTAATCCTGTAAATCCTGTCAATTTGTTTACTGAATAAAAAGAAATCTGGAAGGTGACCACTTTGCTGAGGGTTTCCGGCCTGAAAATGTCTATTGAAGAAGATGAAGCTGGTCTGATCGATAAACTGATCAAAAAAATCAGGGTGAAAAGAGCAGACCTGCTGGGATATAAAATATTTAAAAAATCGGTAGATGCCAGAAAGAACGGTTTGGTTTATTTTATTTACACAGTTGACTTCGCCTTAAAAAATGAGGATGCATTTTTAAAAAGAACCAGAGACAAAGATATTTCGCCTACACCTGACCTGGAATATAAATATGTCCGGCCAGGCGCGGTCCGGCTGAAAAACAGGCCGGTTATTGTCGGCAGTGGTCCGGCGGGGCTTTTTGCCGGTATTATCATGTCAAGCATGGGATACCGTCCGCTGCTGCTGGAAAGAGGCGCGGATGTGGATGCCCGTGCCCGCGCTGTTCAGAAATTCTGGAAAAAAGGCCAGCTGGACCCGGAGTGCAATGTCCAGTTTGGCGAAGGGGGCGCCGGCACTTTTTCGGACGGCAAGTTGACCACCTTGATCCGGGACCCGCGCTGCCGCAAAGTGCTGGAAGAA
>Ga0116191_1003104_pt1 | contig 12282 bp, 8 predicted proteins | sample AD_UKC111_MetaG_FD_89897 | JGI IMG/M metagenome (GOLD analysis project Ga0116191, IMG submission 89897) | Active sludge microbial communities of municipal wastewater-treating anaerobic digesters from Hong Kong - AD_UKC111_MetaG | ecosystem: Engineered > Bioreactor > Anaerobic > Digestate | place...
GGGCAGCCGCGCCGCGTCGCGAAGGTCGACGTCGAGGTCGGCGGCGAGACGATCCGCGCGGGCGAGGGCCTGTTCCTGTCGCTGCCCGCGGCCAATCGCGACCCCGCGGTGTTCCCGGCGCCCGAGGCGCTCGACGCCGGGCGCGACGCGGTCCGCCACCTCGCGTTCGGCTTCGGCATCCACCAGTGCCTCGGGCAGATCCTCGCGCGCGTCGAGCTGCGGATCGTGTTCGACGCGATCCTGCGCCGGCTGCCGGGCCTGCGCCTCGCGGTGCCCGCCGACGCGATCCGCTTCAAGGACGACATGCAGATCTACGGCGTGCACGCGCTGCCGGTCGCCTGGGACGTCGACGGGGCGCGCCGGTGAAGGTCGTCGTCGACGAGCACCGGTGCGTCGGCGCCGGCCAGTGCGCGTGGGTGGCGCCCGCGGTGTTCGACCAGCGTCCGTCGGACGGCGTCGTCGTGCTGAAGCAGGCACGGCCCGGACCGCAGGACGCTCCCTTTGCGCGCGAGGCGGCCGAGCTGTGCCCCGCGCGCGCGATCCGCATCGAGGAAGACGGAGGCGATACGACATGAGCAGACGCACCACGCTGAAGACGCTGGCCGGCCTCGCGCTGGCGGGCGCGGGCAGCCGCGCCGCGGCGCAGGCCTGGCCGGGCGGCAAGCCGATCAAGCTGCTGATCCCGTTCCCGCCGGGCGGCGGCACCGACTTCGTGTCCCGCGCGATCGGCACGAAGCTCGCGGAGTCCACCGGCTGGACGATCGTGCTGGAGAACCGGCCCGGCGCGTCGGGCAACATCGCGATCGCGGCGGCGGCGAACTCGCCGCCGGACGGCCACACCTGGGTGATGGGCCAGTCCGACAACATGATGCTCGGGCCCTGGCTGTACGCGAACGCCGGCTACGACTCGGTCAAGAGCTTCGTGCCGATCGTGCAGGTGTCGGTCGCCCCGCTGGTGATCGCGTCGGCCGCGGGCTCGAAGCTCAACGGTCCCGCCGACCTGCTCGCCGCGGGCCGCACCGCCGCCGGGCTGAACTGGGGTACCGCCGGCAACGGCAGCGTCGGCCACCTGTTCGGCGAGATGCTGAGCCGGCAGACCGGCGTCAAGCTGACCCAGGTGCACTACAAGGGCGCCGCCCCCGCGATGACCGACGTGATCGGCGGCCAGATCGACGTGTGCATCCTGTCGTCCGGTTCGGTGCTGCCGCAGATCCGCGCGGGCAAGCTCAAGCCGGTCGCGGTGACCACGGCGAAGCGCTCGCCGGTGATGCCCGACACGCCGTCGATCTCCGAGGCCGGCCTGAAGGACGTCGACATCGGCGTGTGGCTCGGCCTGTTCGCGCCGGCGGGCACGCCCGCGGACGTCGTCGCGCGCGTCAACGCCGAGGTGAACAAGGTGCTGCAGCAGGCCGACACGCGCGAGAAGCTCGGCGGCCAGTCGATCGCGCCGGTGGGCGGCACGGCGGAAGCGTTCGCGTCGTTCGTGCGCGAGGACTACGCGCGCTGGGGACGGGTGGTCAAGGAGGCGGGCATCAAGCTCGAGTGATCGCGCGGCCGGCGAGTGAGGGCGCCGCCGATCAGCCGAACTGGGCGGAGCGTGCCCGGCGGGCTCCGGACACGTCACCGATCCGCGCGAGCACGGCCGTGCGTGCCGGATCGGCCGGCTCGGGCGCGAACTTCCGGGCGAACCAGCGGTGCGACGCGAACGCGGCGGGCAGGCCCCGAGTCGTGATGAGCCGCGGATGGGGGCCGTCGAACTCGCTGATCCAGTGATTGGACGGTCCGACCCTCCAGCCCGCGTTCAGGGTGACCGTCTGGAAGAAGACCTCGTCGGGGATCAGCATCCGGCGTGCATGTCCGACGAGCGGGCCGGCGTCGCGAACGGTGTCCACCAGCCACTCGCAGACGTGTCGGCGCGCGCCCCACCACGTGCTGCCGACCCAGCAGTCGAGCCCCGAGCCGAACGGATGGGGCAGCCCCGGGAGCGCACCGGCCCGGGCCCGTCGCATCACCGCCTTCGCGAGCGGTGCGAGCGGGCGCGGGCCTACGTCGGGCGAGGGGATCGTGAAGCTGAGGCCGGCACGCTGCTCCCCCAGGGGATCGCGTCCGAAGTACCAGCTCCGGAGCCGCCGCAGGATGCGGTGCCGAAGGGTGCCGACGGGCGCGTAGGCCCGGAAGCCGTGACTCATCAGCGCGACGTCGTCCGCTGCGAGGGCGACCGCGTCCATGTGCACCTCGGCTGGATCGAGCGCGAGGTGTGCGGCGAACGTGTCGACGGGCCGCAGCGGCAGGCACGAACCGCTCAGCAGCTGGAAGTACTCCCAGTCGGGGTGCTCGAGCGCTTCGCGGACGGTGGCCAGCACGGCCTCGCACAGCGACCACTCGCCCCAGGCGGTGCGGACGGGGCTACGCACGAATCGGACGTCGCGACCGCGTGGCGACGGCCGGGGGCCCTGCGAGTCGTCGTGGTGGATCCACACGCGGGAGTGCGGCCCGAGCGTGGCGAGGAGTTGCTCGACCGACGCGGGACGTTCACGCGACGTCAGGATACCGAAGGCGAGGTGCATGGGGATGGAGGGCGTCGTTGCCGGGCGGACGGCAATCGGCATGCCTGACGCCGGCAGAGGCCGAGCGCGAGGCCGCGGGATTGGGACGCCGGCGGCGCTCCGGCACCGAGCGGGGCCGACCGGGGCCCCGGCGGGGGTCGATGCCGGATCCGGGCCCTGCCGCCGGCGTGACCGCATCGCGGACGGGTACGCCGATTGCCAGAACCTCGTCATGAGTCGCCCACGCACGTCCCACATCGGCGAGCCTTCTCGGACGCAAGAGCCTCCCCGGCCGCCCGGGCACCCCCGGCCCGCGCCCGACACCGTGCCGACCGCCGTCCCGCCCGAGCGGCCGTTCTCGCCCGAGGCGCCCGACGTGATGCCCGGCGCGCCGCACGAATCGCCGGTGCCGGGGCTGCCGCCGGAGGTCGGGCCCACGATCGCGCCGGTCGAGGTGCCGCCGCTCGGCCCGGGGGGCTGACCGGGGCGGTCGCGGCGCGTCGCGCGCCGCGCCACAGCGGGTCGCCGCCCGGTGCCGACCGAGGGGTCGGCGCTCGCCATCCGTCGGACCGCGTCCCGGGCCGCGCCCGGGACAGGGGGTCGCGATCGCACACTCGGGGACCGGACGGTCGCGTGCCGTCCGCCCGTCGTGCCCGTTCGCCTCCGTGACCGATACCGTCGACCTCGCTCCCCGACCCGCGGCCCCGCCCTCCGTCGCGCCCCGCGTCGCGCCCCCGATCGCGCCCGGCGTCGCGCCCGGCGTCGCGCCCGGTGTCGGCAGGCCGGTGCCGCCCGCGGTACGTACCGCGGGGCGCAGCGCGACCGCGACGGAGGGCGCGACCACGACGCCGGGGGAGGCCGCCTGGCTCGGGCTGCACCGCGCGCTCGGCGAGTGCGCGGAATTCGACGAGGCCGCCGCGACCGCGTGCACGCGGATCGCCGCCCTGGTCGGTGCGGCCCGCGTGGTGGTCGTCTGGCGACGAGGACCGCGCGGCGGGCCGGTCCCGGTCGCCGTCTCCGGCGTCGGCGTGCCCGAGTGGGACGGCGCCGACCGGCAGCGCCTCGAGGCGCTCGCGCTCGAGACGATCGACCAGGCCCGCACGCTCGCCTGTCCGGTGCCCGCCGGCGCGCGCGACGTGCTGCGCGCGCACGAGGCGCTGCGCCGGGCCGGGTCGTCGGCCGCGGTGGTGTCGGCGCCCCTCGCGCGTCGCGGCGAAGCGCTCGGGGTGCTGGTCGCCGAGTTCGATCCGAGTCCGGGTGCCGGCGGGGTCGCGGCGATCGAGCGGGCGGCCGTGCTCGCGGCGCCCTGGCTCGCCCTGTTCGACGCGGCGCGCCCGGGCCGGCTCGCGCGGATCCGGGCCGCGCTCGGCCTCGCGCGCCGCGACGGGACCCCGGCCCGCCGCCGCGTCGCGGCGACGCTCGCCGCGCTGGCGCTCGTCGTGCCGGGCCTCGTGCCGATCGACCTGGACGTCGGGGCGCCGGCCCGCATCGAGGGGGAGGTCCAGCGCACCGTGGCCGCGCCGGTGCGCGGCTACCTGCGCGCGGTGCACGTGCGACCGGGCGACCGGGTGCACGAGGGGCAGCTGCTCGCCGAGCTCGGCGACCGCGACCTCGAGCTCGACCGGGCCCGCCTCGCCAGCGAGGTCGCCCAGCACGAGGGCGCCGCCGGGGCCGCGATGGCACGCGGGGACCGGGCGGCGATGGCGGTCGCGCAGTCGCGCGCCGACGAGTCGCGGGCGCGGCTCGGGCTGGTCGAGCACCAGCTCGACGCGATCCGGCTGCGGTCGCCGATCGACGGCGTGCTGATCCAGGGCGATCTCGCGCAGCGCGTCGGCGCGCCGATCGACCGCGGCCAGTCGCTGCTGGTCGTCGCGCCGGCCGACCGGTTCCGCGTGATCGTCGAGCTCGACGAGCGGGACCTGCGGCGCGTGCACGCCGGCCAGCGCGGCCGGCTCGCGCTGTCGGCGATGCCCTGGGACACGCTGCCGCTGGAGATCCTGCGGGTGGCGCCCGCGGCGACGGTGGTCGACGAGCGCAACGTCTTCGAGCTCGAGGCCCGCCTCGAGGGGCCGGTCGACGGGCTGCGTCCCGGCCTGCGCGGCGCGGTGAACCTCGAGGGCGAGCGCGGCCCGCTGCTCGTGCACGGACTGCGACGCCTCGGCGACCGGGTCGCGCGCCTCGCGTGGCGCTGGCTGCCCTGAGACGCCGATGGACGCCCCCCTGCAGAGCGGGCACTGGCACCGGGTCGCGGGGCTGCGCCCGCGGTGGCGCCTGCACGCGCGATCGGCCCGGCACGCGGTCCGCGGCGAGGTCTGGCACGTCGTGTCGGGCGACGCGCGCGCCGAGACCCTGCGGCTCGACGCGGCCTCGTGGTCGATCGCCGGCCGCTGCGACGGCCGCGCGACCGTGCAGGCGATCTGGGACGCCGCATGGGCCGGGGACCCGCAGCGGGCGCCGACCCAGGACGAGACGATCTCGATCCTGCTGCGCCTCGTCGAGTGCGGGGCGATCGAGTGCGACGGCGTGCCCGACCTCGCCGCGCGCCTCGCCGGCGAACGACGCGACGCCGCGCGCCGGCGCCGCGCGCGGCTGAACCCGATCGCGCCGCGGATCCCGCTCGGCGACCCGAGCCGCTGGCTGCGCCCGCTCGCCCCGCTCGGCGCGCGCCTCTTCTCGCCGCTCGGCGCGTGGGCCTGGGTCGCGCTGGTGCTCGCCGCCTGCGCGGTCGCGTTCGCCGAGGCCGACGCGGTCCGGCGGCACGCGGCGCGCTGGCTGGACGCGCCGCGCTACCTGCTGCTCGCGCTCGTCGCCTGGCCGCCGATGAAGCTGCTGCACGAGGCGGCGCACGCGCTGGCGGTCCGGCGCTGGGGCGGCGAGGTGCGCGAGGCGGGCGTCGCGCTCGTGCTCGGGCTGCCGGTGCCGTACGTCGACGCGACCGACGCGAACCGCTTCCCGCGGGCGTCGGCGCGCGCGGCGGTCGCCGCGGCGGGCGTGCTCGCGGAACTCGCGACGGCGGCCGCCGGCCTGCTGCTGTGGGCGGTCACGGGACCGGGCTGGCTGCACGACGCCGGCTTCGCGGTCGCGGTCGCGGGCTCGGCCTCGACCCTGCTGTTCAACGGCAATCCGCTGCTGCGCATGGACGCCTACTTCGTGCTGTGCGACCTGGCGGGGTTGCCGAACCTCGCGACCCGCAGCGCGGCCTGGTGGCGCGCGGCGCTGGCGCGCGCGGCGGCGGGCCTGGATCGCGTGCGGGCCCCGGCCGCCGCGCCGGGCGAGACGCCCTGGCTGGTCGCGTACGCGCCGCTCGCCTGGGCCTGGCGGGCGACCATGGTCGTCGCGCTCGCGCTGTGGGCGGGCGGGCGGCTCGCGCCGCTCGGCGTGGCGATCGCCGTCGCCGGGACCGCGTGGCTGGTCGGCCTGCCGGTGCTGCGCCTGCTGCGAGCGCCGTCGCACGCGGCCCCGACGCCGGCCGCGCGCGCCGTCGCGCGCCTGCGGCTCGGCGCGACCCTCGCCGCGGTCCTCGCGGTCGTGGCGCTCGTGCCGCTGCCCGACCGCAGCGTGGTGCCGGCCCTGGTCGCGATGCCCGAGGCCGCCGAGGTCCGGGCCGGCGTCGACGGGTTCGTCGCCGAGGTGAGCGTCGACGCGCCGGACGGCGTGGCGTCCGGCACGGTGCTGATGCGCCTGGACGATCCGGCGCTCGAGATCGATCGCCGGCGCGCCGAGAACGCGCGGCAGGGTGCCCTCGCCCGGCTCTTCGCGTCGCTGCGCAGCGACCCCGCGCTCGCGCGCGAGGCCGAGCAGGAGTTCGCCCGCGCGCAGGCCGAGCTCGCCCGCATCGACGAGCGGATCGCGCTGCAGCGGGTGCGCGCCGGCAGCGGCGGGCGCATCGAGTGGATCCGGCCGCAGGACATGCCGGGGCGGTGGGTGCGCGAGGGCGAGGTCGTCGGGCACCTCGGCGACGCCGCACGGCCGGTGCTGCGGGTCGCGCTCGGCCAGGACGAGGCGGCGCAGGTGCGCCAGGGCGTGCGCGCGGTGCAGGTCCGCCTCGCGGAGGCACCGGGGCACGCGTGGACCGGCCGGCTGCTGCGCGAGGCGCCGGCGGCGGTCGACGCACTGCCCGGGGCCGCGCTCGGCGACCGCGCCGGCGGGCCGGTGCCGGTCGATCCGCGCGACGCGGACGGCCTGCGCCCGGCGCGGCCGATCTGGGTCGTCGACGTCGCGCTCGACGACGCCGGCGGGCCCGCGCCGCGCCCCGGGGGACGCGCGTGGGTCCGGCTCGACTTCGGCGCCGCGAGCCTCGGCGCGCAGGGGTGGCGCTGGGTCCGGCAGACCGTGCGCGGGCGCTTCGCGCCCGACGAGGTGTGAGCGCGCCCGCACCGTCGCCGCGTCGCGACGGCGCGCGGCTGGCCGTGCCCGGCCCGGTCTGGGGCGAGCGGCCCGCGCGCGCCCTGCCGCAGGACCCGGGCGGACGCGCGCCGCCGCGCGGACCGACCTGGACCCGCCTGCTTCCCGGCCGCGACCGCGGGCCGGAGGCGATCGATCCGGAGGCCGTCCTCGCGCGGGCCGGACGCATCGGCGCGCGGCCGGCGCGCGACCCGCTGCGCCGTCGGCGGCGCGCGGTGGCGGCGGTGGTCCGCGCGCTGGTCGCGCGCGGGCTCGCGTGCGGTCCGACCGGGCAGGCGCTCGCGCTCGCCGGCGCGACGCTCGCCGCGACCACCGGCCTCGTGCCGCGCGCGAACCAGTACCGCAGCGCGGCGCTGCTGCTCGCGCAGCGGCTGGTCGAGCTCGACACCGGCGAGGGCAAGAGCGTCGCGGTCGCGCTCGCGGCGGGGGTCGCCGCGCTCGCCGGCGCGCCGGTGCACGTGCTCACCGCGAACGGCTATCTCGCGCGGCGCGACGCGCACGCGTTCGCGCCGTACTACGCGGCGCTCGGCGTGTCGGTGGACGCGGTCGCCGAGGAGGACGACGCGCCGCGACGGCGCGGCGCCTGGCGCGCGGACGTCGCCTACGCGGCGTCCCGGACGCTGGGCTTCGACTGGCTGCGCGACGCGACCGCGGCGCCGGACGCACCGCCGCTGCTGCGCGGCCTGTGCGTCGCGATCGTCGACGAGGCGGACGCGGTCCTGCTCGACGAGGCGCGCACGCCGCTCGTGCTCGCCGAGCAGGCCGACGATCCGGTCGGCCGCGCGCGCGCCTGGCGCGCGCTCGACGTCGCCCGACGCCTCGAGCCCGGGGCCGACCTCGCGATCGGTCGTGCCGGCGCGCCCGTCCGGCTCACGCCGCGCGGCGCGGCGGCGATCGAGCGCCAGGTACCGGGCGGGGACCTCGGCGCGGCCCGCGAGCGCGACGCGTGGGTCGAGGAGGCGGCGACCGCGCTGCACGCGCTGCGCCGCGACGTCGACTACCTGGTCGACGCGACGAAGGGGATCGTGCTGGTCGACCGCAGCACGGGGCGCGGCACGCCGGGGCGCCACCTGTCGCGCCACCTGCACCTGCTCGTCGCGCTGAAGGAGGGCCTGCGCGCGCCGCCCGCGATGCGGGTGGCCGCGAGCGTCACCTATCCGGACCTGCTTGCGCGCTACCACCACGTCTGCGGCACCAGCGGCACGCTGGCCGAGGCGGCACGCGAGCTGCGGCGCGACTACGGGCTGCGCACGGTGCGCGTCGCGTCGCACCGGCCGTCGCGCCTGCGGCACGGACCGATGCGGGTGTTCGCCGACCGCGACGCGCTGTTCGGCGCCGCGGTGCGGCGGGCGGGCGCGCTCGCCGCGGGCGGGCGGCCGGTGCTGGTCGGCGTCGACTCGGTCGACGACGCGAGCGCGCTCGCCGACGCGTTCGCGCGCGCCGGCGTGCCGGCCACCCTGCTGGACGCGCGCCACGACGCCGACGAGGCCGAGCGGGTCGCCGCGGCCGGTCGCGCCGGTCGCGTCACCGTGACGACGCAGCGCGCGGGACGGGGCACCGACATCGGGCTCGAGCGCGCCGCGCTCGACGCCGGCGGGCTGCACGTGCTGAACCTGCAGCACAACCGGAGCGCCCGCATCGACCGCCAGCTCGTCGGGCGCAGCGCGCGCCGCGGCGAGCCGGGCAGCACCGAGCACTGGCTGCGGCCCGACGCCGACGCGCTGCGCGGGCTCGCGCCCGCCGCGTGGCTCGCCCGGCGGCTGGCCGCGCCCCGCGGGGACGACGGGGCCGGGGCCGCGCTGCGGCATCGACTCGCCGCGCTGCTGTGGCGCGGCTGCCAGGCGTGGTGGCGGCTCGAGGACGCGGCGATGCGCGGCGACGCGCTGCGCGCCGACCGCGACCGGTCGCGCCGCCTCGACGTGGCCGCGCGCGCGAACCGGAATCGCGCGCCCCGGCTCGAAGGGATGGGGAGCGGCTAGAATCGGAGGACTCCGATGGCCGCGTCCGACCTCCACTCCCTCGTTCCCCGCCGGCGTGCCGCGCGCGGCGGCAGAGCCGTCGCCCTCGCCGGTGCCGCGGCGGTGCTGTGCGCGACGGCCGCGTCCGCCCAGCCCGGCGCGACGCCGTCGGCGGTCGGCTGCGTGATCGAGGCGGCGGCGTCCGCCGAGGTCGCAGCGGCCGTGCCCGGCGTGCTCGAGACGGTACTCGTCGACCGGGGCGCGGTCGTGCGCCGCGGGCAGGTGGTCGCGACGCTGAACGCCGAGGTCGAGCGCGCCGCCGAGGAGGCCGCCCGCGTGCGCGCGGGCGCCGACGGCGAGCTGTCCGCGCTCGCGGCCGCCCGCGACCTGGCGCGCACGCGGATGAAGCGGATCCACGCGCTCGTCGAGCTGCAGGGCGGCTCGCGGCTCGAGCTCGAGACGGCCGTCGCCGAGTTCGAGATCGCCGACCACCGGCTGCAGCAGGCCCGGGACGCCCGCGAGATCGCGCTGCGCGAGCTCGAGCTCGCCCGCCGGCAGCTGGCGCTGCGCACGGTCCGCAGCCCGATCGACGGCGTGGTCGCCGACCGGCTGCTCCATCCGGGCGAGCGCGTCGACGGCCGCCCGATCCTCCGGGTGACCGGGCTCGACCGGCTCCGCGCCGAGGTGGTCCTGCCGGCGTCCCGGTTCGGGCGGATCGGGATCGGCGCGTCGGCGAGCGTGCGGGCCGAGCTGCCCGACGCGCCGCAGGCGACCGGCCGCGTGGTGCAGGTCGACCGGTTCGTCGACGCGGCGAGCGGCACGTTCCGCGCGCGGGTCGCCCTGCCCAACCCCGACGGCCGGCTGCCGGCCGGCGTGCGCTGCCAGGTCGCGTTCGACGAGGCCGCGCCCGGGGCGCTGCGGCCGGCGGCCGAGACCTCGCCGGCGACCGGCCCGCGACCGGCCCTGCTGCGCCGGTCCGGCGCCCCCCCGAGTTCCTGACCGGCGCCCCGCCGAGCGCCCGACAGCGGCCTTCGCGCGACGGCGCGCCCCCCGGACGGGCGCCGATCGCGACCAGCGGTCGGCCCGCCGGTCAAGCGTGGGCGCGGAGGGTCGACATTCGGGGGGATGATCCTCGGTCGAGTCCGTTCCGCGATCGCGGCGCGCTTCGCTCCTCCCGTCGTCCGGCCGGTCCGCAGACCGCCGGGCCTGGAGTCGCTCGAGCCGCGCCTGCTGTTCTCGGGCGACCCGGCCGGCGCGGCGCTCGCCGAGGTCGCGGCCGCCGCCGCCGACACGGCCGCCGACTCGACCGCCCACGCGGCCGCGCAGTTCGCCGCCGCGCACGAGGCCGCTCGCGCCGACGCCCCGGCCGACGCCGCCCTCGCGGCGGCGTCGCACGAGCTGGTCGTGGTCGACACCCGCGCGCCCGACCTGGCCGCGACCCTCGCCGAGCTGCAGGCCCAGCGCGACGCCGGGCGCGACCTGACCGTGCTCCAGGTGGACGCGGCGACCGACGGCCTGTCCGCGATCACCGCCGCGCTGGCCGCGACCGACGGTGCGGCGCCGTTCGACGCCGTGCACCTGATCGGCCACGGCGAGGCCGGCGCGATGCGGCTCGGCTCCGCGACGCTGGACCTCGACGCGCTGCGCGCGCGCGCCGGCGAGCTCGCCGGCTGGTCGAGCGGCCTGTCGGCCGACGCGGACCTGATGCTGTGGGGCTGCGACGTGGCGGCCGACGCCGACGGGCGGGCGATGCTCGACGGGCTGTCGGCGCTGACCGGCGCGGACGTCGCCGCGAGCACCGACGCGACCGGCGGGCTGCGGGCGGGCGGCGACTGGACCCTGGAGGCGCGCGTCGGCGCGATCGAGGCCGCCGCCCCGATCGGCGCGGCGCTGCAGGCCGGCTACGACGGCCTGCTCGCGCTGGCGCCCTCGGGCGGCGAGGTGCAGGTCAACGCCGCGACCGCCGGCGACCAGCGGCTGTCGCCGAACGGCGGCGGGCAGGCCGCGACCAGCGCGTCGGGGGTGACGGTGGTGGTCTGGCGCGACGCCGACGCGAACCGGATCATGGCGGGTCGGTTCGACGCGACCGGCACCGCGATCGGCGCGCCGATCGTCGTCAGCGCCGCCGCGAACGCGCGCGACCCGGCCGTCGCGGTCGACGCCTCCGGGGCCTTCGTCGTCGCGTGGAGCCGCAGCGGCCTCAACGGCGTGATGGCCCAGCGCTACGACGCGTCGGGCGCGTCACTCGGCGGCGCGATCATCGTGGACCCGGGCGCCGACGACTCGAGCGAGGTCGCCGTCGCGATGAACGCCTCCGGCCGCTTCGTCGTCGCCTGGACCGAGGAGGACGACGCCGACACCGAGGTCCGCGCACGCGTGTTCGACGCCTCCGGCGCCGCGGTCACCGGCGTGCTCGACGTCGGCGGCCCGCTGCCGCTCGACCAGGGCGCGGCCGCGGTCGCGATCCGCGACGACGGTCGGTTCGCCGTCGCGTTCCAGTCCGCCGAGCTGCTCGGCTTCGGCGAGGGCGTCTACCTGCGCCGCTACGACGCCGACGGCACCTCGCTGTCGCCGTTCCTGCCGGTGCCCGTGCACCCGGCGCTCGGCGACCAGGTCACGCCCGACGTCGCCGTCGACGCGGCCGGCGACTACTTCGTCGCGTGGGCCGACCTCGGCGCCACGACGCCCGGCATCCACGCGCAGCGCTACGCGGCGGGCGACGGCTCGGCGGTCGGCGCCCGGATCCGGGTCGACGTCGCGGGCGCCGGCACGCGCACCGAGCCCTCGGTGGCGGCGATGCCCGGCGGCGGCTTCGTCGTCGGCTGGCAGTCGAGCGGCCAGGACGGCTCGGGCGCGGGCCTCTACGGCCGGGCGTTCCTCGCCGACGGCACGCCCGACAGCGGCGAGGTGGCGGTCAACGCGACGACCGCCGGCGACCAGGCGATCGTGTCGGTGGCCGCCGGCGCGGGCCGCGCGATGTTCGCCTGGAGCGGCGCGAGCGCGCTCGACGGGCAGGGCGTCGTGCTGCGCCCCTTCGTCACCGGCACGCCGGGCGTGACGCTGGTGCCGACCGTCGCCGTGGTCGGCGAGTCGGGTTCGCCCGCGGGCACGCTGTCGGTGGTGCTCGACGCCGTGCCGGGAGCGCCGGTGGTGGTCACGCTGTCGGTCGACGATCCCGCGGCCGCGACGCTGTCGACGACGACGCTGACCTTCACCGCGGCGGACTGGAACGTCGCGCAGACCGTGTCGGTGCTGGGCGTGGACGACGGCGCCGCCGCCGGTGACCGGCCGGTGACCGTGCAGGCGGGCACGGCCAGCGCGGACGCGGCCTTCGTCGGCCTGACCGACGCGGCCGGCTTCACGGTCGTCGACGA
>Ga0116191_1003106_pt1 | contig 12280 bp, 11 predicted proteins | sample AD_UKC111_MetaG_FD_89897 | JGI IMG/M metagenome (GOLD analysis project Ga0116191, IMG submission 89897) | Active sludge microbial communities of municipal wastewater-treating anaerobic digesters from Hong Kong - AD_UKC111_MetaG | ecosystem: Engineered > Bioreactor > Anaerobic > Digestate...
AAATTTTTGTTCTTTGAGGCTGATTCGAAACTCAAAATCAAACTCGGAACCTTGTGATACAACAAGAGGAAAGTGCTGAAGAAATCTTTTAGCATCATCAGGATATGTTCTGGTAATAAAATCATCAAGAACAATATAATTTTGCTCAGGTGGAACACCAAGGAGAGAGAATACTTCCGGAGAGACCCGAAATCGCCCCAACTTATGATCAAACGACCACACTCCCATTCGTGCAATCTTTTGAGCTTGCTCAAGTTTCCATTCAATATCAGAAAGTAGATCCTCATACTGCTTGCGCCTTGAAATGTCTCTGATAACCCCTTCAATGCCCAGGAGCATGCCATCATCATCATATATGAGTCGGCAGCTCATGGAAGAATAGAGAATGCGATTATCCTTTGTCATGAGTTGAATCTCATAATCTTTTACGCCCTCTTGACTAATGACATCTGATAGAAAAATTGGCCAGAATTCAGGTGGATGAATGATTGTATCAAGTGAGATCCCTTCAAGACTTTCGATCGACTTGAATCCGAGATTCTTCATCATTGAAGAACTGACTTTGATAAGATGTCCTGCTTTGTCAGTCATAAAGTACATATCGCCAATCTGGTCGATAAGAGTTTGAAATTTCTGCTCGCTATGTGCGAGTATTTTTTCTATATGTCGATATGAGAACTGATTTGCGATAATTCTTGCCACAACCAAAAGAATTTTCAGTTCGAGCGAGGTCCATATCCTCGACTCAGATCTGTCCCAAAGAGCAAAAATACCAACAAGTGATAGATCTCTGATGAGAGGTACCATGACAAGCGAACCACACTCTCTTTCTTTAAGGAGGGTTTTGAGCGTTCCTTGTGCTGACACTTCCCGTATCACAACAGGCTGACTTTTTTTTAATGTACTAATAAACGGAACAAAATTTGGTTCGTCCATGAGCCCATTTAGGTCATTGCCAATAAGAAAGCCGTGCTCATAGGACCAGAGGTATTCTTCCTGGAGACTGGATGGGGACGCACGATCACCGACTTGAAGGTATGATGCATAGCTAACCATCATGGCGGCCCCGATCCTACTTATGATCTGTTGAATCTTTCCCTCAAAAGACTCATCAAAAAGCTGAAAATCAGTAAGTTCCTGGATAAGATCAATGATGGTATCAACCCGATTACATTCGATACAACAGGAGTGTTTTGCCGAAATATCACACCCTAATAACAAAATATATGCAGTATCCCCAGCGGAAAAAGATGAAACCATAATACGATAGCAGGATGAAGTTCCTAAACGTGATGTAAGGATAATGTCCCGGCTTGCAGAAATGCTTTGACCAGATTTGATTGCCGAGATATCCGCAGCAATTGATAGGAGTGCATTGGTCTGGTTCACTATATTGACAAGCGTTTCGCCTGTATGTTCAGGCATACCTAAAATCTCCCTACATATTTGATTTGCAAAAAGGACATCCCCCTCAAGATTGATAATGCAGGCTGGACCTGGTATATGAGCAAGAAGCGATGTAAAGCCGGTGAAAGACTGCAGATCTGATACCGTATTATCTGGACGATTCATGATCTCACCTGTGGTATAATCAGGGAGGGCACAATTATAAAGATAGGTATGAGGAGGTATCTTTCGTTGAGAATGGGCAACCGTTGGTGGTAAATGTATATGCAACAGATAATATGAACAAAAATCTATGACGCCAAAGAACTCTAGTCGCCAAGAGGTTCAACCAGTCTTGATCTGTGTTCCACTCCTGCGTGATATGTGGCCTGAAGAGGTCTCGATTATCAATGGGATGAATAAACAGTACTCCAAAAATCAGATTGATCTTTCGTATGATAAGAAAAACTTGATGGCGAGATTATATAAACTCGACCCCATCAAATATGAGAAGACCCTTGATGATCTCATTCGAAAAAAGAATCTCCTGGAGAGATATTCAGAAAACGTTCAAAATCCATTTGCAATACTCATTGAAAAAATACATGCAATTAAAAGTTATGGAATTAAATATGGCAAGCGTGTGTATGCTGGCTATGCCGATGAACGAAAAGTAATCGGCAGGAGAGAAAAAGAATCAGAGAGAGGTTCGTTTTATTATGCAGATGGACATTCTTTTTCAAATTACACCAATGCCCTGCCAGAGATTTATAATAATCAGATAATCTGTGGTGATAGTGAGGAGATCCTTTCCCTTTTTCCTGAAAATTGTATTGATCTTATCATCACCTCACCACCATATAATTTCGGACTTGAATATACATCATCAGAAGATAGCGCCCACTGGGAGGCCTATCTTGACAAATTATTCCGTATCTTTTCTCATGGCATTCGGGTCCTGAAATATGGGGGAAGATTCATTGTCAATGTTCAACCACTGTTTTCTGATTACATTCCTCTTCATCACATTATTTCTTCTTTTTTTATGAGCCAGAAGATGATATGGAAGGGAGAGATTCTCTGGGAGAAAAATAATTATAATTGCAAATATACGTCGTGGGGAAGCTGGAAAAGTCCCAGCAGTCCCTATCTTAAATACACATGGGAATTTATTGAGATATTTTGCAAAGGCACTTTGAAAAAAAATGGGAAATCTGATGATGCTGACATTACCGATGAGGAATTTAAATCATGGGTAGTTGCAAAATGGTCAATTGGCCCTGAAAGGAGGATGAAGGATTTTAATCATCCTGCTATGTTCCCTGAAGATCTTGTTGAAAGATGCCTCAAACTCTTCAGTTTTAAAGGGGACATTATCCTTGATCCGTTCAACGGAGCTGGAACTACCAGTGTGGTCGCTGCACGGACTGGGCGTCGGTATGTTGGCATAGACATATCTGAAGAATATTGTAATCGAGCTCGTGAACGAGTACATACAAATCACCAAACCCCCGATAACATACCAATTCATGTGGGGGGGAGAGCAAAAGAAGATTTTATTTCTTCTTCATCCGCCAAAGGCCCACGGCGAAGAGGCCGGCCCCCAAAACAATCGGAAGTGAGAGCGGCGTCTTCTCAGGAACTCCTCGATCAGTTTTGTTCTGATATTGTGTGAGCGCTGCCATTGCAAATTGGTAATTTGATAATGCCCCTGCATCTGTCGGATCAAGTGAAAGGGCTTTTTCCGACGCATTTATCTCGTTTTCAAATTCCCCCAGTGCCCCATGTGCAGTTCCTTTCAGAACCCATGCTTGGACAAGAGTAGGATCATGTTCCAGAGCTTGTTCTGCTGCATTTAGTGCATCCTTGTACCTTCCGGTTTCAATAAAAAGGGAGGCTTTTGCAGCAAGTATATATCCATTGTCAGGATGGGTCTTCTCAGCCATTTGGAGCAGTTCTTCTGCTTGGGGATAATCACCAATATGAGTAAGAATGCTGGCCTTAGTTACCAGTGCAAGGTAAAAGTCCGGTTTAATTTCCAGAGATTTGTTAATGAGGATGAGTGATTCTTCATATGATCCGTTTGCCGCAGCATCAACTGCCTGATTATAATATGTTATTGCATCCACAACCGGTCCTTCAAGTCCTGCAGATACAGGAGCAATACATTGCAACGTCAATATTACGCCAATGAGATATAATAATGAGTGCGTCCTTCCAAGATAATGATTCATCATATCATCTTTGTCTTTTATTCTCTATTGGATTGTTGGGGTATACATATCATTCAAAGATCAGTGCCTGTGTGGAAAATCAATTTCGTGCATGTTATATGTTAGCATGGCACAATGTTTTATGAATATGTTTGGGTTACCAACTGAAACGATAGTAATAGTAGGTGGAGCTGTTCTTTTTTTTACCGTCCTCCTCGTATTCTGGGGATTGTATTATAGAGGTGAAGAATAATGGCTGATATCGCCACCATAGGAATCGTCGCTGTGTATTGCCTTGCAATGATCGGAATTGGTGGATGGGCCTCCAAAAAGATAAAAAACACAGAAGATTATCTCGTTGCAGGTCGTTCTCTTGGATTTTGGGTATTTGTTCTGCTCATGATAGGTACAGTATGTTCAGGAATGTCCCTTCTTGGTGTATCTGGACTTGGGTTTAAGTTTGGCTGGCCAACTATCTGGGAACAGATATTTGTCCCACTGTCCATTGCGTTTTGCATAATCTTTTTTGGAGTGAAACTCCACGCGATCACTCGACATACTGGTTATATCACCGTTCAGGATTACCTTGCACACCGGTACGAAAGTCCGACAGCTCTTCGGACGCTCTCAGCAGTTGCAGGTATTATTGTATCCTTAATTTACCTAGTAGGACAGTACACTGCAATATCCATCGTTCTCATGTGGCTTTTTGAGATTCCACTCTGGCTGGCACTCATAATTGCAACCCTTGTCGTTACAATATATACCACGATCGGTGGATTATATGCAGTAGCTTGGGCAGCGCTCATTCAATCACTTATACTGATCCTTGGTGTGGTGATCATGGCACCGATCATCATCTTTTACGCCGGTGGATTTACGCATGTCAATGAATTTATGGCTTCGGTCAATCCTTCATTAGTTCAACCATGGATGTCAGAAGGCATGGTATTCACCCCTGCATATCTTGTCTCGTTCGGTGTACTGCTCGTAATTGGACTTGCCTGTGCCCCCCATGTCATCAATAATGTTCTTGCTGTAAAAGATGCACGGATGTTCACCTGGGCGCCTTTGCTTGGATTTCTGATCTACGGAGTAGTAATGTTTTTATTAAAATTCGCAGGTTTTGCAGGAATAGTTCTCGTGAAGGAGGGAATATTTACCCTTCCTAATGTTCCAAATGCACAGGATTTTGTAATTCTATACGGCATTCAAAATGCCATCCCTCACGTTGCATTATGGTCAATTTTTGCGGTAATCGTTCTTGCAGCGGTAATGTCGACAACCGATCGGCTGATGCTGACAATTGGTGCAATGTTTTCGTGGGATATTTACAAGAAAATTATTAACCCAAACGCACCTGACAAAAAGGTCTTGCTCATCAGCAAACTCATTGTGATACTTTCAGCCCTTGTCACCATGATTATTGCATTAAACCCACCAGAAATGCTTGCGTTTTTAATATGGATGGGGATTGGAGTGATGCTCTCAACATTTGCCGTTCCCTTGCTGGCTGGACTGTACTGGCGGCGTGCTACGAGGATGGGTGCTATTGTCAGTATGGCATCGGGACTTATAGCGGCAGGCATATTTGGAGCATATTACCAATATGTCGCACAATTGCCATTACATTTTAGTTTTTATGCAGTTCTGCTTTCATGTTGCGCTATGATCGTCGTAAGCCTATGTACGAAACCAACAAGTGAGCACGTGCTTGATGAGACAAAAACCGGATGGTACATCCACTGCAAATAATCTCTTTTTATTTTCTTCATATCTACGTTCCCATAAGCGGGTTATTATTTGAAACACTTGAAAAACCATTAACTGAAATGGGCAGAAGTACTATAGGTACGACATGGAGCACCCGTCTAAAACGTCTATAATTAAAGCTGCTGGGCTTGTATTTGGTGATATTGGAACCAGCCCAATTTATACACTTGCAGTTCTTTTTCTTTTTCTCCCCCCAACACCTGAAAATATCATGGGTGCAGTATCTCTGATTTTCTGGACACTGATTATCATGGTAACTATCCAGTACACTATCCTTGCGATGCGATTATCAGAGACCGAAGAAGGGGGCACTCTCGTCTTAAAAGGGATACTGCTTCCACTTCTAAAAAAACCCAAAAGTGTCGCTATTTTCACCCTGCTTGCAACCTTAGGAATTTCCCTTATGATTGGTGAATGTGTCATCACCCCTGCAATCTCCATTTTATCCGCAGTTGAGGGGATTCGACAGATCCCAGGGTTTGAACACATTTCCCAAGATTGGCTTATTCTTCTTGCGATTTTTATTGCACTGGGGTTGTTTTTTTTCCAGAAAAGAGGGACAGAAGGCGTTTCACGAACATTTGGTCCAATCATGGTTATCTGGTTTGTGACTTTATTTGTTTCGGGTTTCCTTTCTGTAGCATTCAGCCCAGAGATCCTTCTCGCAATAAATCCCTATTATGCGATAGGTTTCTTCATAAATAACGGCATAATGGGCTTTTTCTCATTATCTATGATTGTACTGTGTGCCACTGGAGCTGAGGCACTCTTTGCTGATATGGGACACTTGGGGCGTGAACCAATCCGATACGCATGGGGTTTTGTATTTTTTGCTGTATTCTTTTCATATCTTGGTCAAGCAGCCTATCTTCTCAGAAATACTGGCGTGACAAATCCATTATTTGAACTTGTCTTCTCATTATCTCATATTTTGTATATTCCCTTCCTACTTCTCATGATTTTTGCCACGATAATTGCATCCCAGGCTGTGATCAGTGGGATTTTTTCCATTATATATCAGGCAATCACAACTCATCTTCTCCCCATGCTGCCAGTCGATTACACATCTGATGAGCTCAGAACTCAAATTTACATAAACACCGTTAACTGGCTGTTATGCATTGCCGTTATCATCGTCCTCCTTATGTTCCAGTATTCAGATAGACTTGCAAGTGCCTATGGCCTTGCGGTAACTGGTACAATGTCGATCACCGGTTCTTTTATGATAGCCATCTTTTTGCATCGAAGAAAATTCGTGTATATGGGGGTTGCAATCATGGTTACCCTGATTGACATCACATACTTTGTCTCAACGCTTTCCAAATTCACTCATGGCGGTTATCTTTCACTGGTAATTGCAGCAATTCCGTTCTCGATTATTTTAATCTATACCGCAGGACAACGTGCCTTGTACCGGGCGATGAAACCAATGAGCCATGATCAGTTTCTCAAAAAATACGTGCGTGCCTACAAAAGTGCAAGACATTTGAGGGGAACAGCAGTTTTTTTTGCACGGTCACTCGATCAAGTTCCGGCATATATCGTTCGAACCATGTTTACTAATGAGATCATGTATGAAGAGAATGTGGTTATCTCGCTTGATATCAAGGATGAGCCATATGGTGTCTCCTGGCATCTTGATCGATTGATCGCACCAGGTCTTTCTCATCTCTCAATTAAATATGGATACATGCAGATCATTGATCTTATGCGAATAATTCGCAATGCCGGAATTGAAGAAAAGACGATCTTTTATGGAATGGAAGAGATCGTGACACGAAATATTATCTGGAAGATATTTAGTGCCATAAAGCGACTCTGCCCTTCATTTGTTCAATATTATCGATTACCAACGCATAAAGTTCATGGTGTCATTACTCGAGTGGAGCTTTAAAGATCTCTCTTTTCTGTGTCAACTAAGTGGAAAGGGAGATTTTATTGCTCCTCATGTCGTATCTATGGTATCGAGGTGATTGTCCATGTGCACCGTTGGCGGACCTGTAGATATTGACTATGATGAAGGCCTAAAAGCGAAAGCCTATAAATGTAATGACTGTGGTGGCAGATTTAGCACCATTGGTAAAAATATCCGCTGTCCAACCTGTGGTTCTGATAACTGCGTTCCAGCATGATTCATCCTCTTTATCAGGACTATCTTTTTCTTGAAGGAAAATCTTCGTTTCTGCTCGCGGGGATCGTTTTCCGCGCATTTCATCTCTTTATTGAGACACACTATACTGAGCATTGTCAGTACCTAAAAGAAGGTGACCTGATCGTAGTATCTGCCCCTGAAGGGGGAGAGATTGGCCAGGCAATCATACTGCTTGAACTTATTCGGGAGTATCATGCTCCTTTGGTCGTTCTCCCAAAAGGTCACCCTGGAAGTACACGATTCAAGATGGTAGTATCTGCGGGAGATCATATCGAATTACATTGTTCTATTCAACGCGGCACTCATCCTGAACAACATCTTCTCTGTGGATCAGAAGAGATGGCAGGTATAGTTCTCAAACGAGCCAATGGCGGCATTGAGATATCTGGTGGAGAACATCTCCAGGTGCGATTATATCCCCGACTAGTCATAGGATCTCGGTAATATGTGAACTCAACGCAATGTGATAAGGACATTTTGAGTGTTTTATGTCCTCCACCTATTTACGCTTTTCTTGGATTAATTTTACAAAGCACTGATGTATCGGCGTTTTCACCAGTGTTCGGTTCTACATGAATCGTAACACAGGCGCGGGGATATTCGAGTTTTAGATCGTTTTCCAGATGATCAGTAAGGTCATGCGACTGTTCTACGGATATGTTTTTGTCAACAACAAGGTGAAGGTCAATAAATATCTCTGGTCCTGCACGCCTTGTTCGCAACCCATGAAAATTAACATACTCTGACTGATGATCGCAGATGATCTCAGTAATACGTGATACTTCACTATCAGTGAGTCGAAAGTCAGTCAAATCTTTGTATGATTTAATGATGAGATCATATGCTGCCTTGATAATTACAAAAGCAATTATGATGGCCACTAAAGAATCAAGGATGATCACACCGGTAAACTGAATGATAATGAGGCCAAACACGACTCCAAGTGATGTGTATACATCAGTACGCAGATGCCATGCATCACTCTCCAGCGCAATTGATTCAGTGCGTTTTGCGATCTTCATAAGTCGATCAGATACAAACGCATTCATTGCTGCTGATATCATCATGACAAAGATACCTGCCAGCATAAGCCCTTGATTCATGAGCTCATCTGATGGCACAAGCAATTTTTCAATTGATTCATATATGATTAATACCGCTGCAATAAATATGAGAACCGCCTCAATCAAGCCTGATATTGATTCAAATTTTCCATGACCATAGGCATGATCATCATCTGGAGCTTGGGATGATTTTTTCACAGAAAAAAAAGCAATACATGATGCAAGGAGATCCATCCCTGAATGTATTGCCTCGGAAATGATACTTACCGAGCCTAAAGATAACCCAATGATTAATTTTAAAATTACGAGAAACGAATTGGAAAAAACTGAAAGAAGTGCTGTTTTTTCTTTATCGATAGAAATATTTTCTTCCATAATTGTGATGAAGCTGATAAATTCTACTTTTAGTTCTTTTTGAATAAATATATTCGTGGTGAGGAGATCAAAAGTGGCTCATTTCTCTTTTTTCTGATGATAAATTATTGCAGAACGTATGTGCTATACTACCTTCTTTCCGAGAATATCTGCCCTTCGAATGTGAATATCTGAACAGCTGGATCTTTCCAGCACCCTTTGGGAAGTCCTGCTTTCATACAGGTATGATCCAAAAAATCAGTCACATTCCATCCCCACTCAAGTGGCACCTGGGGGAGGAGAAGGCCTGAGCGGCCATAGCCTCGTACTATGAGTCCATGTCTTCCCACAATGATGGAGGCAGGGCGATCAGCTGGATGTGCTGCGAGCAGTTCCGGCTCGGTAAGGATAGTAACCTCAACCAAGATGTCAGGAAGTTCGTGTGAGATAACAGGTGGAAATCGTGGATCCCCAGTTGCTGCTGAACAGGCAGCTTCACGGATAGCATCACGCAAGGGCAGAACTGCATGAGGAAATCCAATGCAACCCCGAAGTTCTCCGTGTTTTGTTAAGGTGACAAAAACACCGCGTTTTTTTGAGAATACAGGAGGGAATTGTGGTTCAGTGTAGGGAATTTGGGCTACATGTTCATTAAGGACATTTCGTGCATGAAAAAGAGATAATTTTCCTTCAGATTCGGAGAGCAGTTCCATGTATGATTCATGGAACCTCACAGTATTTATCGATCAGGATAAAGAATGGAATTATCAGAATGAATCCAGAAGTGATTTCAATCCTGCTTTTCCAAGCTTAATTGCCAATTTTGGATTTGCAGATATTATATTTTTTATAAGATTTAATGTATTGAAATCAGAGAGGTTCATTTTTGAGACCGAGTGCACAATTGCATTCAGATCGTCGTCATTTAGCTTTACAAATACCTCTTTGATCTGGTAATTTCGCTCTAGTGCCTTTCCCAGATAGGAGGCTCTCCATGTTTCATCATATCGCATCAATGCACGAGCTGATGTGTCACCGCTGTCAAGCGCATCTGATCCGACATTTCCTGCAAGCCTTCCAGTGTAGAGTGCTGCATAGATCCCTCCTCCAGTGAGCGGATCTGATACTCGTGCTGCATCACCGACGATCATGAGATTGTTCGCGACGGTGCAAGGAAGTGGCTGACAGATTGAGACACCTCCAACGATCAGCTCAATCGTTTTTCCATTCGGAAAATGCTTCTCAACAAACTGGTTGAGGTAATCAATTGGCCTATTTCCTGGTTTGGATCGATCCCCCCCAATACCAATGCCTACATTGGCGGTTTTATCACCTTTGGGGAAAATCCATACATACCCCCCTGGAGCGACAGTATTTCCGACATAAAATTCGGTTGCGTGAGGATCGATATCGATACCTGTCATGAGGTACTGGGCACAGGTTTCAATCTCACGTACTGGGACTGTGGTATCAATGCCGCACCACCGGGAGAACTTTGACTCTACACCATCTGCTGCGATGGTTAAACGTGCCCTGATTTCATGCACCGCGCCACCTTGGTTGACCAGAGCACCCTGGACCGCACCCTCCTCCATGATAGGTGAGACTGCACGGGTCTTGACCTGAATATCAGCTCCCGCTTCAGCTGCCATCCAGACCAAATCCCGGTCGAAGATCTTTCGATGAAGCACATAGCCAACCTCTGCTCCAGCTTTTTCAGGTTCAAGTTCCATTTTGAATCCATCTGGTGCAATGATGTTGGCCTTCTCAATCTCGGCTGCAATCCATTGTTCTTCAGGCTTGAAAAATTCGTGCATCAGTGCCTTTCCGACTCCTTCAGCACATCGTACGGGGGCACCGATGGCAGGACGCTTTTCGGTGAGCAGAACAGAATAGCCTTTATCAGCAAATGTCTTTGCAGCTAACGCACCACCAGGGCCACCCCCCACAACGAGGACATCGTACTCGCGCTTCATTTTTTCGCCTCCAAAGCCCCAAGTGGGCAAACCTTAACACAGATGCCACAATTCCTACACGTATTCGTATCGATATCCAGATAGGCATCGACAAGTTCCAGTGCCCCTTCCGGACAAACCGAGACACAACAGCCGCAATAGGCACAGATTTCGCGATGAACCTCGATCATTCCGTATATGGTTGACGCGAAATCCTTTAATGATTCGGGTACAGTTTTTCACAGACCAGGGATGTCAAAAGAACCATACTTCCCCCCACCACCAGGGTGAAGAAGTATGTGCCCCTCACGAAATGCTTCAATCGCACGTGAAAGTCGGATGTCTATCTCTGCAATCTCTTGAGACGGTATGTTGATCAGCACAGATATTTCATTGCCAAACCGATCAATGCATGTATCGTACATATCTTTGCAACGCTGGGTTGCAGGACTTTTCATTGCAAGCACACGCTGAATGATCTCGGAAAGGGGAATAACATGAAGATAGGGTGGTCGCCTCGTGGGCAGCCCTGAAGAGAGCTGCATTGCACGTTCAATAACCCCTAATTTAATTCTGCCCCCATCATGTGGACATTTCCAGGAGTAGGTTTCTGCCTCATCAAGCGAGAAATGTCGAAAACACCGACTGCAGGCAGTTCGGTTATATTTGCCTTCCTCTGGGAAAAAACCAACATTCATGACTATTTTTCCATTCTGTACAGCATCTAGTACGCTGGTGACATTGGGACGTTCAAGTTCAAGAATCGTAAATTCTCTCCCCAGCTTAGATGGTTCAGGACTATGGGCATCAGAGTTAGTCAGGAATGGAATTGATGCGAGTTCTCCAATGCTGGCACCATATTCGCTATCAGCTGAAAGACCAAGCTCGAGCAGATCAACTTTTTCATTACCATAGCATGATGAAAGGGACGAATGCACAGCATATACAGAAGTATATGGTGTGAAGGCATGGGCAGGTCCAGCAAGGCCCCCTACGGCATGAACATGGAACAGAATCTCTTCTCCGGAGAGCTGGATACGGGGTCGACCGTTTGTATGTATATCTTTAGCTCGCGTTCCAAGCCTTTCAGCAAGCTCTTCTGCTGCTTCATAATCAGGAAGGAGAATGAGATGATGTACACGGCCTGCTCCCTCGATCTCGGCAGTGGGCACAACAATGATAGTATCATCGATCGGAGTATCCTGCCACATGCGCCTCCATTCTGGATGGAGAATATCGCCTGTCCCGATGATCGAGATACCTTTTACTCTGCACCCCGTGATGATCTCTTTTGGCTTCATGCGGGGTGATGAAGCCATTGAAAAACAGGAATGAATATGAAGATCTGCTGCTGCCTGCATATTCAGCCGATGTATGAAAGCT
>Ga0116191_1003108_pt1 | contig 12272 bp, 8 predicted proteins | sample AD_UKC111_MetaG_FD_89897 | JGI IMG/M metagenome (GOLD analysis project Ga0116191, IMG submission 89897) | Active sludge microbial communities of municipal wastewater-treating anaerobic digesters from Hong Kong - AD_UKC111_MetaG | ecosystem: Engineered > Bioreactor > Anaerobic > Digestate | place...
AACCAAGAGATGCAATTTGTAGCCGAAAATGGTTTGTTTCTTGGAGGCGACTTTGCCAAAGGCGGCCCCATGGGCGCGCCAATCGCCGGGGGAACTGGGAACCAAGCGAAAAGCTACCACCGGAATGGGCAGACTATCAATCACACAGTATTCATCGCCACTCAGTGCCAGTTGTTCTAGGACAATTTGCCGAATCAAGTTTATTGCAAACATCAAGTTGCGCCGCCGATTGAAACGGCTGCGTTCAGGGAAGTGGGGAAACAGGTGTAGGTAAGGCGTCCAATGGTCCAACAATTCACTCTCTTTATCCCAACCCTTGCACTCACTGACCAAGGCGATAGTGATCACCTCGCTGTCACTACACAGCGGTTGCGGCCCGGGGCGGGAAAACAACGGCGCAATCTGCTGCCAAATATCATCAATGAATGAAGTAAAGCATGCTTTTCTTCATTTTAATCCATTGGAGGGCTGTCTGTCAGCCCATTCTAGCTAGCACAAGGGCCAAATCACCAAATTGCCTCTTGCATTGCTAGAAAATACATTTATAATTATTATAGTCAGATACCATTACTTGTCCAGTGGAGGAGGAAACCGTGACCCAGATTCTTGTCTCCCCAGAGCGTTTGGAATCTGCCGCAGGCGTATTCGATAGCAAAAAGAGTGAAACGGAACAGATTTTGTCAAGTCTGCGTAGCATGATGCAAAACCTAAACGCTGAATGGGATGGTATAGCCCAAGAAAAATTCTATGCACAATGGGACGCTATGCTCCCCAAAATGAACCAGTTTACTCAACTGCTGGGCGAAATCTCCACTGAACTACGACGTATCGCACAAGTCTTTCGCGAAACCGACGAACGAGTCATCTAAGTTTGGTTTTGGGGACACCTCCCTGTTTCACGTGTTTTCATAATTCATCTCGCCGTATGAAAGGAGCAAATACCAATGGTGGAAATTCGAGTATCGCCAGAACGCCTGGAAAGCGTCGCAGCTAGTCTGACGACGGATAAAGAACAAGCTCTCACCACCCTGCGCAATATGATCAGTACCGTACAGAACCTTCAAGGCGAATGGACCGGTCTCGCTCAAGTGGATTATGCTCGCTTGTTCGAAGAGCAAGTTCCCCGAATCCAAACCCAATTGGAGGAGACCCTAACCCAGCTTGTCAACGAGCTAAAACGGATTGCGCAAGTCTTCCGCGAGACCGACGAGACAGTCATCTAGACCTTGTAATACACTCACATGTAATACGCTCCACAAATGAACACCGAGGCATGATCTCGGTGTTCATTTGTGGAGCTGTTATTCCGCCTACAGATGCATATATCTCAAAAAACGATCAAGTTATGACCTCTTGATCTTTCCAGTGAGTATTCACTTGAGCCACCTGGTCGCTCACAGCAGCTTGATCTCCTGCTGTAGCAAAATGTACAGCCTGCTCAATGCCATTATGTACCAAGAATCCCCTGCCAGTCGACATATTTCTAATATCAGTTGCCCGAATGCGTACTCCTAAAGGATTTTGATCACCGGCATCCAACAAACGCAGAAGAATTCCAGAACGTCCCAATTTTAGCTGTTTAACAACCGGATCACCATAACCAACTCCCATCATTGGCAAGGGCCCGCTAATAATCATATGCATATTCACATCACGTCCCCGTTTTGCTAATCGTTCTAGACCTGCCATAATCTCACGATCATTACTTACAAAGTTGTAAAACTCGTCATAATCATCGCACACAATGACCCAATGGGCAACAGGTAACGTCCCATCCCCCACGCAAGACGTCTCGTTTTCTCTATATTGAATTTCATCCATAATTTTATTAATAACCCCATTGCGCAAGAATTCGTCAGGAGTTCGACAATATTCTATAACATGCCGTAAAGGTTTTAGTGGCAACAAACTATCATGTCTACCAGAAAGCAACATGAATTGCACCTGCTGTGGGGAATAGGCGGTAGCCAGAGCAAGGATCCAAGTCCATAGAAAATTTGTCTTTCCGCTTTGCGATGACCCCGCGACTATAAAATCAGGACCGTCAGCAATCAAATTTATTCGCACTGGATTCATCCGCACAGTATCAATCCCCAAGGGAACACTTAAGAAAGGCAATTCAACCTCAACATTATGTATACGCTCCAATAAGTCATTCCACAGTAAAACTGCAGGAAGGTTCTCGACTGGCTCTGGAAGTAATGAACACCAAGCCGGTCGAATAATCTTCACTTTTTCAACTGCTTCTTGCATCGCTCTAATTTCCCGCTGCAATTCTGCAATCAACAACCGTTCATCACCTTCTCGAGCCGGTTCAGCTGTTTGAAACTCCAATGGTGGCCGCCCGTACCACCCACGCCCGACTGGCATTTGTTGCTCGCGGTTAATTTTTGGCGCTATTCCCAAAACCATGACGTATTCAGTGCTATCTGCCAACCGTAATGTCGCTTTCCGGGCCACAACACTGTTGATGGCCGAGGGAAAATCTCCAACACGATCTCCAGTAATAACCACATGAATGCCATAAGGACCACCTTCTCGGATCAAGCGAGTGAATTGAAGCTGCTCTTCCTGAAAACTGGAGCGGAATTCAGAAAAGCCTGTCACAATTACCACTATAGCCGGAAAAGCCGAAGAAGGATCCAATTCACGCAGTTTAACCAGACTATCTACCCCCATCTTGCCACACTTATCTTTACGGTCTCTCAAAGAATCCCCTAGTATGAGCAACATGCGTTGAATCCGCTCATCGTCCAGAGCTGTAAAATAGCCAATCGCATGAGGAAGATCTTTAAAAACCTGGAGGGCCTGTCCGCCAAACTCAATTAGACACAAGTGCAACTCATCTGGAGCATGGGTATACACGAGGCTCATCACAAAAGTGCGCAACCAGGTTTCTTTTCCAGAGCCTGGAGCTCCCACAAGGATAAAATGTCCGTCCTGCTCAGGCAAATTGAGGCAAAATGGCAGTTGACGTTGATTGGCAGGATCATCTAATAAGCCAAGTGTTGCTGTCAGCCAGGGGCGATTTGGCAAGTTGGGTGGACGTGGAGATAGTAAATTGCCCAAAGTACTCTCTGAAATAGAAAAAACTGCCTTTCCACATTTTCCACAAAATCTTGCTTTGCTACGCAAAGGTTGTCTACAATGCCGACAAAGTTTTTGATGCACATCATCCACGTTACCTGTAGCGAAGTCCCAGATTTCCCCATTCCACCCACCAAAGCCAGTTTCTTTAAGCAGATCCGGTAATACAAGTCTTTCAGGCAAAGGATCTGGCCAAGGACTTGGAAGGCGCACAATTCCCAAACGCTGTCCCTCGTTTATAAGATGCTTTACTGCTACATCAAGATCGGTAATAGTGTGCTTGGTCTCCTGTGTTCCAGCAACTTTTTTAGAATCAAAAAGCTCCTTTCGTATTCCTAAAGGGGTAACTTCATTGATGATAATACGCTCCATTTGTTGTGGCAGCAAAGTCTCTGTGTGTTCACCACCAGAATAAGCGCCAGCGACTCTAGCTACTTGGAAAATTTCAAAGACATCATTGTTGCCCACTTGGAGGTATCCCCGACCTGGTATTCGAGGTAAGTTTGCCGCTTCAGGGCAGTGAAGCATTTCCATGCTTTCCTGGCGCGACTCCACCCGCAAACAAATTCTAAATTTGGCATTGGCCCAGATCTGTTGACTGACAATTCCAGCAGGGCTTTGGGTAGCCAGAATGAGATGGATTCCAAGAGAGCGCCCCACTCGTGCAATAGCGATCAAACCGTCCATGAAGTCAGGGTAATCCCTGGCTAGTTCAGCAAATTCATCAATAATCACGATCAACCGCGGAAGAGGCTCTTTGACCACCCCCCGCCAAAAACGCTCTTGGTATGGACCGATATCATTGACGTTAGCATCATTGAGCAAGCGTTTACGTTTATCCACTTCTGCCTGTAATGCTACCAGTGCCCGCGACGTTAAAGAACCAGATAAATCAGTTACCATTCCCAAAGTGTGAGGCAATTTTGCTAACTCAGAAAAAGTTCCCCCTCCTTTGAAATCTACCAGCACAAAACCGACATCGTAAGGATGATGTGTAAGTGCCAATCCCAACACTAAAGTTTGTAGCAACTCGCTTTTACCAGAACCAGTAGTTCCAGCCACCAAGCCGTGGGGTCCATGACCAGTATGATTAAGATCTAGAACAAGCGGTTGATTACCTCGCCGTTCACCAATGATTACTTTCAAATAGTTCTCCGGGTCACGTACCTGCCAACGAGCACAAACGTCTTCTTTGTCAATGTCGCGGATATGTAACAAATTAAACAAACGCACATGTGTAGGTAGAGAACTCTCCGACCGGAGGGTGTAAACCTTTAGTGGCGCCAAAGCGCGTGCCAATTGTTCACAGTGTGAAATACTTGCTGAAATTCCCATACATTCTAGCGACGAGCCTTCCGTCCCATAGCCGGCGCGTGTACATCGCACGACCTGCTGGGGAAGACACTCAACATAAGAAGCACAACCCGAAGGCACGTGTGCCACGTGCTCGACCAGGAACAGCCCCGTAACATGCAAGCTGCGCCCCTCTCTAGATAACATCAGATCCAATGCTGGATCATGACGTATAACATTTTCATCAGCCATCAACAAAACGAGCCAAGGCCAGTTGGGCGTTTCTCCCTCCTGAGATACTGCGTCCAGTTGATTTTGTCGCCGATGCAATTCTTCCAACAATTCCCCAAAGAGAGCTTTTGCAGTTAAGGAATCATTTGCAAGATAAGGCTTGTAATCCGCCCTATCCAAAACATGTGTGTGGGGAAGCCACATCAACCATTTCCAATCCTGAAACTGAGACGGGGAGTAAACCGCCATCAGATAGACTTCATCCGGCGAATGATGCACAGCCAGGCTGCAAATCAACGAACGCGCAAGTGCATTTCGCGCCTCCAGGCTTCCAACAATGCCTAGTGGGCCTGATTGCAGATCTACCAAAATCGGGACTTGTGGAACCCGAGAATAATCTTGTTGCAATTCATAAATCTCGTCCAGGCGAGGATCTATAAAATCTGAATTTGGAGTTTCAACAATAACGGTAGAAGGCAAGGAACCTGTGCCTACACTAAGGTACAAAAAATCGTTATCGTAAGCAGTGCGCTCCCATAAACGGGGGTCACGTTGCTGTGCCAAAAACAACAGTACTTGTGGATCAGGATCCTTATTGATGAGAATCCGTTGTTGCTCTCGCCGCAACGTCTCCAATTCATTACGCCGGGTTTGAAGCGTCTTTGAATATGCTGCCTCTTTTTCCTCAACCTGCTTTTTGTAAGCTTTGTTTTGCGATGCACGCGTAACAATCGAAGTGATCACTGAGATCAGCGACATAACACCCATGGGAATTGCCAGGAGATAATTGCCGTTCATGCCTCCATAGAAAGCCACCATGATAAAAACCCCAGCTAATGGAAGCAACACGACAATCCAACTAGACTTGACAGGAGGATTCATTACTGGGGGTGCAGGAAGTTTTATTTTCTGCTGAGGCAAAGGTTCTAAATATCGTGGTCGACGATTAATAGTTGTTGTTTTCGACGTCATCGTCTACACTCCCTTCCAAACAAAATCTAGCTTTTCCGTATCCTAGGTGGGACTTCACTTAACTGTGGAAATCTCTACACACCTTCAACACCACGAAGGGGACACTGTTCTATCGGCTGCGCACCGAGCCGCAGATTGAACGACTGAATGCCGCCTTCCATCAACGCAGCGCCAGCCTCACCCGCCACACTCGCCACTTGGCGCACACGGCGGCCCCCTGGACGGTCAGTGTGCCTCATCGGCTGTCTCTACAACTTCTAACAACCCGCACCAGCGTCTGCGCCGCAAACTCTGGTTGAATGAACGGCGTTATCACTGGGTCCAATGCATGTCAGCGCTCGCCGCCGGGTTAACCGATCACATTTGGACGCCTGCCGAGGCCTTCACTTTCAAAGTCCCGCCGCCGCGCCAGACCCCGCCTAAACAACGCGGACGGCCCTCTAAGACCACGCTGACCCTCACCGCCAAATGGTGCGCTTGACCACAGTTGAGCGCACCCCTACCACACTCTCAACGGTCAAGCCTTACGTAAAATCTGCCCTTGATCCCCCTCGAGGCGCGCCCTCACAATTGCCGGGCAAAGGCGTCCAGGCTCGAAGCGTGTACCAGCGCCAGCACCTCATCTGCGGGACACAGCACCAGGTCACCGCGCGGGATCAGCAATTCCCCCTTACGGATCACCGCGACCAGCGAGCACTGCTCCGGCAGGCGCAGCTCGCTGACCGGCTTGCCGGCTGCGGGCGATTCAGGCGCGATCCGCTCCTCAATCAAGGAGAATTGTCCCTTGCGCAGTTTTAGCAACGTCATCATGTCCCCGAGGGACATTTCCTCGGCAATGAGCCGCCCCATCAAGTCCGCCTGATTCAAGGCCACGTCCACCCCCATTGCCGGCGTGAACATCCAGGCGTTTTTGGGATTGTTGACGCGGGCAATCGTGCGCGGGACGTCGTACTCAAAACGCGCCAGGTTGGTGATGACCAGGTTGACTTCGTCGGAGCCGGTGACCGCCGCCACCACATCCGCCGTCGCTATCCCCGCCGCCTCCAGCGTGTCCGGCTCCGTCCCATTCCCGTGGACGACCGTCTCCGCGGGAAGCTCGCGCTGCAACCGCTTGAGCTCCTCCTCGCGCAGCTCGATCAGGCGCACGTGATAATGCTCCTCCAACAGCAGGGACGCCAGATAGGTCCCCACCTTTCCCCCTCCCACAATGAGCACTTGCATGACCATGATGGCCTCCTTATGGCAAGCCCAACAGGCTGCGGGCCCGCTCTTTGGCAGTCGCCAACACCGCAAGATGGAGCTCGTCACCCTCCTGGAACACGGCGCCGAGGGTGGGCAAAAAAGTATGGCCACCACGGGTGATGGCGATGACCACCAACTCGCCCGATACGGTCACCTCCCGCACCGTGCGCCCCACGAGCAGCGGCGAGGCTTCGACCACAACCACATCCACTTGCCCACCCCCCACGCTATACACCACATCCAAATCGGAATAGCACAGCAAGTCGGCGATGCGATTGACGCCCCAGATGACCGGCGAGACGGTCTGCAGTCCCAGGCGACGGTAAATTTCCGCCTTGCGGGGATCGTAAACGCGCGCGACAACGCGGGGCACACGAAAGACCTGCGACGCCAGCCGCCCGGCGGTGATGTTCGCCTCATCGCTGGCAGTCGTGAGGGCCACGCCATCAGCCCGCTCGATGCCCGCTTCCACCAACGTGTCCCGATCGAAGGCCACTCCCACGACCGTTCGCCCCTTGAAACCGGAGCCAAGGCGCTCAAAGGCAGTAGGGTCCCGATCCACGACGGTGACCGTATGACCTCGCAGGGTCAACGTCCGCGCCAACAGCGCCCCAATTCTGCCACAGCCGATGATGATAAATTTCATGTCTTGCCTCCTTCAGCAAGCCCGTCCAACGTGACTCATGATGTCCGTGTCCTCGCCCGGCGACGGACCAGCGCTTTCCGCAGCTCGTCCGCCAGCAGCAACAGCGGCGCCAAAGCGAACAGGAATCCCCATTGCTCCAAGGGAAAACCGGCCGTCCCAAAGATACGCTGCAAGAAGGGCACATAGATGAGCAGCAACACCAACACCAGCTCGCTCGCAATGCCGATCCACAGCAACCGGTTGTTGAAGAGCGGTGTGCGAAAGAAAGAGCGCTGCTCCGTTCGCTGCGCAAACAGGTTGCCGATCTGCGTCGTGACCACCGCCGCCAGGGCCATCGCCGTCGCGGCGTGATAGAGGGGACCGGTAGCCGGCAAATCGAGCCATTGTCCCCAATAACCGTGGACCCAGTAGTGATAGTAAAAAGCCGCCATTGTCGCCAGGCTTTGTAGCAAGCCGAGCCAGCCATAGGAGCGCAGCAGCAAGGCCGGCGTGATCACATGCTCCTTCAAATTGCGCGGCGGACGCTGCATCAACCCCGCCTCAGGCGGCTCCGCGCCCAGGGCCAATGCCGGGACCATGTCGGTGCCCAGGTCAATGGACAGGATCTGCATGACCGTCAGCCCCAACGGGATCCGCGTTCGGCTCATCACATACAGGATGAAGGGCACGGCCTCCGGCATGTTGCTGGTGAAGATGTAGCTCAGGAATTTCTTGATGTTGACGTAGACGCCGCGTCCCTCTTCCACCGCGCTGACGATGGAGGCGAAGTTGTCGTCCGTCAAAATCATATCGGCCGCTTCTTTCGCCACGTCCGTACCGGTGAGGCCCATCGCCACGCCGATGTCGGCCTTCTTGAGGGCCGGCGCATCGTTGACGCCGTCGCCGGTCACCGCCACGATGTGCCCTAAAGCCTGCAGCGCACTGACCACCCGCAGTTTATGTTCGGGGGCCACCCGCGCGAAGAGCACTTCCTCCGCCAACGCCGCCTGCAAGTCTGTATCACTCATTGTATCCAGGTCGGTCCCGGTGACAACTCGCGGATGCTCACCCTGCACAATGCCGATGCGGCGAGCGATGGATTCCGCCGTCAGGCCATAATCGCCGGTGATCATCACGATGCGGATACCCGCCTCATGGCAGGTAGACACTGCCGCCGCGACTTCTGGACGCGGCGGGTCCATCATGGCCATCAGTCCCAGGAAGGTGAGTTCGCTCTCCACGTCGGCTTCCGTGTACTGCGTCAAAGCGCCGCGGCGACGCTCCGTCGCCGGCAAAACACGGGTCGCCACAGCAAGCACCCGCAATCCAGCGCGGGCATACTCGTCGTTGGCGTTCATGATTTCCGTTTGTCGCGCCGCATCCAGAAGCAGGGTCTCGCCCCCCCAACGCACCTGCGTGCACAACGCCAGCACCTCTTTGGGCGCCCCTTTGACGAACGCCACCCGCTCGCGCCCGCGCTGATGCAAGGTGCTCATCCGCTTGCGCCGCGATTCGAAGGGGAATTCGCGCAGGCGCGGCAACGTCTCCCGTTCAGCTTCAAGGTCCAGCCCGCCCTTCTGCGCCGCGACCAGCAGCGCCGCCTCCGTCGGATCGCCGAGAATGTTCCAGCGGGGGCTCTCGCCGTTGGGCGGCAGGAGCCGGGCATTGTTACACAACGCCGCGGCCCGCAGCACTTCCGCAATCTCACCGGTCGCCGCCACGGGACGACCATTTTCCAGCAGCTGGCCCTCCGGCGCGTAACCGACGCCGGTGACCGCGATGCGCCGTCCACCCACCCAGAGATCAGAGACGGTCATCTCGTTCTGGGTGAGGGTGCCGGTCTTGTCCGTGCAAATCACCGACGTACAGCCGAGCGTCTCCACCGCCGAGAGGCGCTTGACCAGCGCATGACGCTGCGCCATCCGCTGCGTGCCCATCGCCAGCGAGAGCGTCACCAACGGCAACATCCCCTCGGGCACAAAGGCCACAATCATCCCCAGCGCAAAAATGAAGCCCTCGGCGAGGGTCAGCCCGGTGAAGGCCATGGCCAGCACGAAGAAGAGCACGCCGACGCCCACCGCGATGGCAGTGACCACTTTGGTCGCGCGGGCCATTTCCCGCTGCAGGGGGCTGAGCTCCTCTTTCACCGTCTGGGTGAGATGCGCGATCTTGCCGAACTCCGTGCGCATGCCGGTGCTGAAGACGACGGCCTTGCCCACCCCTGCCGCCACGCTGGTGCCCGCGAAGACCAAGTTGGGCCGTTCCGTGTACCCCAGATCAGAGCGCAACGAGGGGTCGCTGGTCTTGCGAACAGGATGCGACTCGCCGCTCAGCGTGCTTTGGTCCACCCGCAGCTCCGCCTCCTGCACCAACCGGGCATCCGCCGAGACACGATCTCCTTCGGCGAGGAGCATCACATCCCCAGGGACGAGCTCCTCGGCGAGGATTTTCTGCTCCTGTCCATCCCGCAACACCCGCACGTGATGCGGGATCAGCTGCTTGAGAGCCTCGGTCGCCTGTTCCGCGCGGTATTCCTGCCAGAAGCTGAACGCGCCGTTGATGAGGTTGACGAGCCAGATGGCAATCGCCAGCTGCGGCATCCGCGCCACGAGCGCCACAATCCCTCCCCCCCACAACAAGAGCGCCATGAGATGGGTGAAGTTGCCCAACAACCGCACATAGAGCGGCGTGCCTTTGATCTCACGGATGGCATTGGGCCCCCACTGCTGCAGGCGTTCCGCCACTTCCGCCGGGGTCAATCCCTCCGGTCGGCTCTGCAGCGCCCCATAGACTTCAGAAACCGGCAGCGCCGGCACACGGGTTTCGATATCCACAGCCGAAACTGTATCCGCTAACACAATGACTCCTTGAACCGCTCCACACCGGCGGTATCCCACTCAAAAAATAAGCAAAGTAAAACCCGCTACACGCGAGCATAGCGGGCCATTTACCTCTACCGATGATTCTTCCCTCACTGCGCCCTGAAAGCTGACGTTACCCTTCACCAAAAATAGAGCTCGATGAGCAGGGATTGTGACTACCCTCTACTCACCACTCACGCCTCGCATTTTCATCCGCAGTGCCGTGCCGCAAGAACAATGTCAACTCCCCTGAAAAAAATACCAGGGATCCCTTGAAGTCCTCAATGTCCCTTCTGGCTGGAAGCTCTCTTTCAGGAGGATGACGGTTCAACTATAGCACAAATGGCGACGGCGTCAAAGCCAGCTTCGGGGAGCGGAGCGCCGCAGCTCAGCGCCGCAGATGCAGGGGATAACGGCTGCGCAGCCGCCCTTCGCCGCGCTTCGCCCAGCCGAGGGGGAAACCATCTACCGTCACCAGCACAAAACCCGCCGGGCCGTCATCCTCCCAAAAGCTGCCACGGAGGAATTGCTCGACGAGGGGATCGGCGGCGGCAAGATCGCAGACCGCTTGAGCATCTTCGGGATGCAGCGCCATCGCCAGGGCATGGTTGGGGGTGACTTTGCCATGCCGCTGCGAGGCGACCCACCAGCCGGGGCGCAGCACGTGCAGTCCGGCCCACAGTTTGGGATCGAGCGGGGTCACGTAAATGTCATCGTTCTCATCCAGATACAGGCCCGCTTCGGGCGGATCGAACGTCAACGTCTCCCGCAAGACGCGCCGGTAGAGCTGCACAAGCCGCCCCGGGATCGCCGTCCCCCTCCAGCGCTCCGGCAGATCGTCCGCCGGCTCGCCGCGCCGCCGCAGAAGCGCGTAGAAATGTCCATGCCCCGGCCCGGTGTGAGGCCAAAAGCGGCCGACGCCGCGCACTGTCTCCGGGGCGCCGATCCATTCGGGATGCCCGCCCTGCAGTCCGGGGAGCGCCGGCAACGGCGCCAGCTCGAAATCGGCGTGCGCGTCGAGGAAAGCGGCGATGACGCCCTCATCTTCCTCCGGCGCGAACGTGCACGTGCCGTAGAGCAAGCGTCCCCCCGGCCGGACCAGCAACGCGGCCTGCTCCATGATGCCCCGTTGACGATGCGCGTTCCCCTGCACCGTAGCGAGGCTCCAATCGCGCACCGCCGCCGAATCTCGACAGAACGTCCCTTCGCCAGAACAGGGGGCATCCACGAGCACCGCATCGAAAAGACCGCCCCAGCGCGCCGCGAGCCGCTCCGGCGTCTCGTTGAAGATCATCGCGTGGGTCACCCCCAACCGCTCCAGATTCATCGCCAGCACCGAGGTGCGCCGCCGGTTCACCTCATTGGCGATGAGGACGCCCTGATTTTCCATCCGCGCTGCCAGGTGCGTGGCCTTGCCCCCCGGCGCAGCGGCGAGATCCAGCACCCATTCGCCCGGCTGCGGATCGAGCAGCACGCCCGCCGCCATCGCCGTAGGGTCCTGGATGTAATAGACGCCCGCGGTGTGATAGGGATGCGCGCCGACCGGGGCTTCCTCTTCCTGCAGCCACAGCCCTTCGGGGCACCAGGGGACCGGCGCGACGTTCCAGGGGAGGCGCGCGCGCAGCAGCTCCAACTCCCCTCGCAGGGGATTGAGCCGCACTCCAACGTCACGCCGCGCCAGGGCGGTGAGGAAAGCGTCGGACGCCTCGCCCAGCCATCCCGTCATGCGCGCCACAAATTCAGCCGGCCACGCGGCAGATTCCATCATGGCTCCTCAGCAAATAGAGATCAGCGAGTCAGCAGTCAGCGAATCAGTGAAAAAGCGAGAAAAAGCGAAAAAGCGAGAAAGCGAGAAAAATCACTTGCGTCGCCAATATAACGCGAACTTCAGGCCGCTCTCAGGCCGCCCCGGAATGAATTCTAGGGCTGATACGCCCCCCAACGACGCAGACGCCGTTAGG
>Ga0116191_1003126_pt1 | contig 12225 bp, 8 predicted proteins | sample AD_UKC111_MetaG_FD_89897 | JGI IMG/M metagenome (GOLD analysis project Ga0116191, IMG submission 89897) | Active sludge microbial communities of municipal wastewater-treating anaerobic digesters from Hong Kong - AD_UKC111_MetaG | ecosystem: Engineered > Bioreactor > Anaerobic > Digestate | place...
ATCAACTTCATGGCGAAGCACGGGAGAGGCTTAATTTGCGCCCCTCTACCCGAAAAACGATGCGATGAGCTGGAACTTGACCTTATGGTTGACAGGAACACCGCTCCACACAACACAGCCTTCACCGTTTCCGTTGATTTGCTTGGGCATGGTTGCACTACGGGAATTTCGGTGTCCGACAGGGCAAAAACCATCAAGGCTCTTGTTAACCCCAACACAACCCCTGAAGATCTTGGACGCCCTGGCCACATTTTTCCCCTCAGGGCTAAGGACAAAGGTGTTCTCGGAAGGCCAGGTCACACCGAGGCAGCCGTTGACCTCACCCGATTGGCAGGCTTAACACCCGGTGGGGTGCTGGTGGAGATTATGAATGACGATGGAACAATGGCCAGGTTACCCCAGCTTCTTGAGATTGCAAAAAAATTTGATCTCAAAATAATCTCTATAAAAGACCTTATTGCCTTCCTGCTCCATTCCGAAACCATCATTGAGAGAGGATTTAAGGTTAAACTTCCTACCGAATTCGGCTATTTCGACCTTATTCCCTTCCGCCAAAAATCAAATGGGCTTGAACATGTTGCCCTAATTAAAGGGGAATGGGGTCCCGATGAGCCTATTCTGGTAAGAGTCCATTCCTCCTGCGTTACAGGTGATATATTTGGCTCCTACAGATGCGACTGTGGCCCACAACTCCACCGGGCAATGCAGATGATTGAAAAGGAGGGTAAGGGGGTTTTGGTTTACCTAAACCAGGAAGGTAGAGGAATTGGCCTGTTCAACAAGATTCATGCCTACAAGTTGCAGGAAGAAGGGTTGGACACAGTTGAGGCGAATATCGAACTGGGCTTTCAACCCGATGAACGCGATTATGGTGTGGGAGCGAGCATTCTTCGTGAGGTTGGCGTTAGCAACATGAGGCTTATCACCAATAATCCTAAAAAAATGAGGGGACTCGAAGGCTACGGATTAAAAATTGTAGAGAACATTCCGCTGGTTATCCCTCCTAACCCCTTCAACGAGATGTACCTAAAAACCAAGGTGGAAAAAATGGGTCATATCAACCTTTTTGGACCAAAACAGTAGCCAATAGAATAGTTGCTACTCCTATTAAACTTACATTAAACTCCAGAGCTCAGGGATTTACTTTCTTTTTAATACCACCTCAAGCTCAGCTAGGATCATTGCAGTTGCACCCCACACAAACTCTCCGTTCACGTTATAGTATGGTGCTGTAATAGGTGTGTTCTGAACCGATATCACCCTGACCGATTTATTTTTAGCGTCAAAAAGCTGTCCAACAGGAACGGTTATGATATGGTCAACCTCCTGTAGGTTGGGATGAAAATCGGGTGTTTCAGCTGTAAATCCCACCACTGGCTGAACCATCATATTACTAACCGGAATATACAAAGGCGTAAGCCTTCCAATCAGCTCCACCTTTTCGGGATTCACCCCAACCTCTTCAAATGCCTCCCGAAGAGCGGTCTGCTCCAGCGATCTGTCAACTTCCTCCCGTTTACCCCCCGGAAAGCTAACCTGCCCGCTGTGAGGCCCTTCGTAGGTTTGCCTCTTTATGAGCACTAACCTTACCTCATTATCATCATCCGGAAAGAAAAGGATTAGCACCGCGCTCTGAGGACTTTGCCCATTTAAGCTGCCACTTCCATTCGAATTGGGTCGAATGGAGGGCGACATCAACAGCTGAGCTTCTACCCCGGGCAAACCCTGGCGAATTTTACCCTTCAAACCGCTAATAAAATTGAATAATTCACCTGTTGACGACGCACACATGGCTAGCTAAATTCCTGATAATATTATGCTGCAACTACCCATCAAAGGTAAAAAATTGAATTTATCATTAACCCACTTTGCGGGTATATCATATTTCCTTAACTTTACGCTAGAAAGGTTTAACATTTTAGGGTTTAAATAGTGCAGCTAAACATGAAAAGAACACTTCTAATCTCCACTCTAGCCCTGCTGGTGATCAGCACAGGGTGTGTTTCCAAAAAATACCTTAAACGAGGCATTAAGTTTGAGGAAGCCGGGCTTTGGGAACTTGCAGCCGAATCGTACATCCAGTCGCTAACCTCAAAGCGCGATAACCTGGATGCAGTTGTTGGGCTTAAACGAACAGGCCAAAAAGTGATTGATGAAAAGTGCTACAAATCTATAGCTGCTTACGAGTCGGATAATTTGAAGCAGGCTGTTTACAGCTACCTTGATGCGGTAGATTTTAGTAAACGAACATCCTTGCTAGGCGTTGAACTACAGATTAATGATAGGGCAACCGATTACTTCAAGGATGCCAAACCAAAGTATATTGAAACGGTGTACACCCAAGCCCAGCAGCTAATGGATGCTGAAAAGTTTCAGCAAGCCGAAGCCCTGCTCGATGAGATTAAGAAGCTGGAGCCCGACTATGGAAATGTGAAGGAAATGCTGAAGGTATCTAAATGCGAACCCTTATACCGGCAGGGGAAGCAGCTAATGGAAAGCGGTTTCTACCGAAAATCCTACGGAAATTTTAACCAAATAATAACGGAGTATGGCAGCTATAAGGATGCTGCCCTGCTAATGGGCGATGCCCTTCAGAAAGCCATTATCACCATAAAGGTTAGTAATTTTACTGAAGGATATTGCACCAAAGCCATTTCGCAACGCATACAAAGTTCGGTGGTTGCTGCCGTTAACGCTCTCAACAACCCCTTCATCAAAATTGTTGACACCGATAATACCACCCAACTCATTGAAGAACAACAACGTAGCCTTACACAGGGTTCCGACATTGAAGTTGGTAGAATACTGGCAGCCAAAGCAATTTTAACTGGTGAAATGCTTGAATGCAAGCAGGATGCCGGTCGCCTGAGTAAATCCGACAAGCGGGGCTACCTTAAAGAGGTAACCAAGGTGAAAAATCCAGTAACTGGCGAGATGGAAAGTAAGGTGGAGTATAAAAAGGTTTCCTATGAGGTTTACAGCATTCAGAACCGGGTAACCTACTCGCTGAAATTTCAGCTTACATCAACCGAAACCGGCACCGTGATGGTTTCAGATATTGCCAGAAGTCAGCAGGCCGATGAAACCACTTATGCCGTTTTTGCTGGTAAACCTGATAAGCTTGTACCCGGGTACTGGGAGAATGCTAGCAAGGATTCACCCAAAGATTATGTTTCCGACAACCCCGGTGATATTTCTACACTTCAAAAAATGCTGCAGGCGCGCAGGGAAATAGCCTCCCTTGACCAGCTGACCGACAAGGCTGTAGCTGATTTGTCCAAACAGGTCTCCGAACGTATAGGTCGATATAACCCAGAACAGTAAGCGCTATGGTTAAAAATATTTACCCAACAATTGCACTTTCCTTCACCCTATTTTTGCTGGTTGCTTGTGGTGGAACAAAGAAATCGGTTGAAACCCTCCCGGCTCCATCCTGGGTGCAAAACCGCCCAACCTCTTCAGTTTACTACGTTGGTATAGGATCAGCACCTAAAATGGGCAATCCCAACGATTACCAGCAAGCTGCCAAGCAAAACGCACTGGCCGATATGGCAAGCGAAATATCGGTAAAGATCTCGTCAAACTCGGTGCTGAGCGCCTTTGAGACCCAGCAGAACTTATACGAGGACTACTCCGCCAGCATTCGAGCCGAAGCTCAGAAGGAGCTCGAGGGATATGAAATGGCCGAATCATGGGAGGATTCCCAAAACTACTGGGTTTACTACCGCCTATCCAAGGAAACCTACCGGAAAATGGCTGACGAAAAAAAGGTAAAAGCGACATCACTCTCGCTCGATTACTACGATAAAGCATTGAAAAGCATCGGAAATGGCGATTATCGGACATGTTTGCTGCAAATAGTGCGGGCGCTGGAGACTCTCAAGCCCTACTTCGCCGAATCGGTTACAACCAACTACCAGGGAAGGGATATTTTTCTGGGAAATGAGCTAATTCAACTGCTAACCGAGACGCTGAACGATATGCTGCTTAACGGTCCTTCTGAGGTTTTGGCAAGAATGGGACAGCCAGTTCCTACCAACTTGCTAACCTACAGCGTTACCAACCGTATTGGAATTCCCCAAAAGGGGATTCCCCTTAGGGCCAACTACTCCGAAAAGCCAATGCTGATGAACAAGAGTATTACAGGCAGTGATGGCAAAGCAGGATTTTCACTCGATCGCATCAGCTCACCCCGAAAAGGTGAAAAGCTAACTGTAGCACTTGACTTTAGCGCTATAGTTCAGGAGGCCACCAGCGACTTTGACTTGCGTAAACTGTTATCACGATTTCAGGTTCCTTCGGTGGAAACATCAATAAAAATAGATAAGCCAACCTTTTCGGTGGTAACCAGGGAAATGCTGTTCGATAAGGCTGCTCAAAAGAATGTTCTGGCCGAAGCCGTAAAGCGTAAAATCACCGATGAGGGATTCCCGATCACAGAAAAGACCTCCGATGCAGATTATACCATTACGGTTGAGGCTTCAACAGCTAAAACAGGGGAATCCGGAGGGTACAAGCAGGCAAGCCTTTCAACGTTGATATACGTTACCAACACAAAGGGCGATGAGGTTTACCGCCGAAGTTTAGACCCCATAACCGGATCGCACTTCGACTGGGAGGCTGCTGGCTTAGGCACCTTCGATAAGGCAGCTAAAAGGCTTGAAAGTTCAACCGTGCCGGAAATTATTCAAGTAGTTGTTTTGGGCAAGCCATCCTACTAGTGCATCCCAGAAGGTCCCGAACATTCCGATTTACTTCATTACTACCTGTTCGTTTTAAACCTTTCAGGCAATTATGTCAGTATTCAAAAATAAATATGTATGCCTGAATGTATTGGTATGAACATGCAGTTTTGCTATTCCTGCCATAGGTCATTTATACTTAGATACCTTTCAGCACTATCGTAGGCAAACGTTAGTATGCTAGTCGTTCGTTCAACTTCAGTAAGAATTTTCTCAACTGCCACAAGGTTTGCCCCGGTTGAAATGCCTGCCAGCATACCCTCTGTTCGGGCTAGCCGACGAACCATGGCAAAGGCCTCTTCGTTGCCTACTTCAATAACCCTATCAACAAGCGCTAAGTTGATGTTGGGAGGTATAAACCCAGCGCCAATCCCCTGTATGGAGTGAGCGCCTGCACTTCCACCCGAAATAACAGATGAAGATTTGGGTTCAACCACCGCCAAATTCAAATCAGGAAAAATTTCCTTTAATCGGGCGGCACAACCGGTAGCATGCCCTGCCGTTCCCACGCCAGCCACCAAAAAATCGAGCCCTTTGGGGAAATCTGCTGCAATTTCAGCTGCAGTTGTTCGGTAGTGGATATCCACATTAGCATGATTGTCAAATTGCATGGGCATCCATGAGTCGGGTATTTGGTTAAGTAATGCTTTGGCCTTTTCGATAGCCCCCTTCATTCCTTCCAAAGCAGGGGTAAGCACTAATTCCGCGCCTAGCGCTTTCAGTAACTTTCTGCGCTCGGCAGACATGGTTTCGGGCATGGTAAGAATTAGCCTATACCCTTTAGCCGCTGCTATCATAGCCAGACCAATACCAGTGTTTCCTGATGTGGGCTCAACTATTACCCCTCCTCTGGTGAGCTTACCGTTTCTTTCAGCCTCTTCAACCATCGCATAAGCTGCCCTATCCTTTATGCTGCCACTTGGGTTTCGCCTTTCATCCTTTATCCAAACCTGTTGGGTGGGAAATAACCTTGATAACCGAATATGTGGCGTACCCCCAAACGATTCTATAACTGTTTCAAACTTCATCTGTTAGTAGTTTTATTGATTTGCTTATAATTGCTTAGAAATAATCATACCTTACCACCTGGCTGGTCATCGGTAAAATCAACTTGCTCTCTCTCCCTCACGCTTACCTTGCTTTCGTGATAAACCAACGAATTTGGAGGCACGCTATGAACCAACCACACATTACCACCAATAATGCTGTGATGTCCAATTCTGGTTTCACCACCCAGAATGGTGCTACCTGCATAAATAACCACATCGCTCTCAACTGTTGGGTGCCGTTTCATTCCCCTCATGGGCTTGCTTACACTCAACGCCCCAAGCGTAACACCTTGATATAACTTTACCCTGTCACCAATAACAGTAGTTTCGCCAACTACAATGCCGGTTCCATGGTCAATAAAAAATTCATTCCCAATTTCGGCACCGGGATGGATGTCAATGCCTGTTCGGGAATGGGCAATTTCAGTAATTAGCCGGGAAACATTTCTGGCACCTAAAAGGTAGATGGTGTGAGCTATTCTGTAGCATGCAATGGCATAAAATCCCGGGTAGGTAACTATGACCTCATCAAGGCTGGTTGCTGCAGGATCATTATCGTAAATAAATTGGGCATCGGATAGCAGGACTGACCGGAGTGTTAAGAATTTTGTTTCGATAAAATTTTGATCAGCCTCGCAGGTTTCCGATCTGGTAAAACATTTTTCAAGGGCTACTGCTTTCGAAATTTGATGCCGAAACTGCCTCGAAGCAGGCTTATGAACTATTGGTAAGGAGTAATACTCCGGCAGCAGACTTGCGAGCGAGCTATCAACCAACTTTTCAGCCTTTATTTTCAGATTCCTTGTATTCATACACCTTCAACATGGAGTAAAAAAAAACCTTCCGTTTGTGCCGGAAGGATTACATAATGCTTAAATCAATGCTTACTATTAAGTGTAATAGGGATCCCTCGCGGCTGTTATCCGTAGGCAACAACATAACCAAAGGGCAGTATTATCTATCATAATTGGGTTAAAGTTTTTAATAACCATAAAGGTAGCTCTCATGTAGGAAAGAGTATAATTCAACCGAAACCAGGATATTTTTTCCAGCCTCAAAAATAAGTGAACCCGATGATACTTCAAAAAAATATTCTATCACCCCAAAACGAGTACCAGCTGCCTAATTCGTAGTAGTGTTTCCTCCTTACCAAGAATTTCACAAATCTCAGCAACACCTGGGCCTTTTGATTCACCAACAAGCGCAAGCCTAATGGTATTCATAACTTTACCCATACCATAGCCCTTTTCTGCAATCAGCTACTTTACCGATTGCTCAATGCTGCCTGCTTTCCATGTTGAAATTCCGGATAGCTTTTCTTCCAGATGAGCTATCATTTCGGGGGTATCATTGTTCCAGAATTTGGCAGCTGTTTGGCTATTGTAGCTCAGTGGCCTTTCAAAAAAGAAGTTGGTTTGATCCCATAGCTCATGTATGAAGTTCACACGCTCCTTTACCAGCTCCACAATCCTGACAAGCTTGTCCATTTGGACCTGAACGCCGTACTGCTCCAAAATAGGCATAAAAAGATTGGCAACCTCATCGTTGCCCTTGCGGATCAGGTACTGGTGGTTGAACCACTTTGCCTTCTCGGGATCGAACCGGGCGCCGGACTTGTTTACCCGCTCAAGGCTGAAAATTTGAATTAGCTCCTCCATGCTGAAGAGTTCCCTTTCTGTTCCCGGATTCCATCCCAGGAGAGCAAGCAGGTTGACAAACGCTTCAGAAAAATAGCCATCCTCACGGTAGCCTCTATACACCTCACCGTTTTCAGCCTTCCAAAGTAGCGGGAAGACGGGAAAACCCATCTTATCTCCATCACGCTTGCTTAGCTTTCCATTGCCGGTTGGTTTTAAGAGAAGGGGCAAATGGGCAAACTGCGGCATTTTGTTTTCCCAGCCAAGAGAGCGGTAAAGCAAAACATGTAGTGGTAACGAAGGAAGCCATTCCTCTCCCCTGATAACATGCGAAATTTCCATCAGGTAGTCATCCGTAACGTTGGCCAGATGGTAGGTTGGCAGCATATCGCTGCTTTTGAACAGCACTTTATCGTCAAGCGTGGAGGTGTTAACCCTAATCTCGCCCCGAATGATGTCGTGCAAAACAACCTCCTCGTCGGTAGGCATCTTAAACCTGATTACCCACTGGTCACCTTTCTCAATTCGTTGGCGCACCTCATCTTCGCTTAAGGTGAGCGAGTTATCCATAGAGCCACGAATGGTATAGTTGTAGGTAAACGCTTCCCCCTGGCTTTCGGCCTCATCACGGAGCTTCTGAAGGTTATCGGGTGTGTCAAATGCATAGTAAGCATTCCCATTGGCCACCAGCATATCGGCATACTGCCGGTAAATGTGCCTTCGTTCGCTTTGGCGGTAGGGAGCATGAGGGCCACCCTCTTTAACCCCTTCATCAATCTTAATTCCGCACCATCCAAGTGCTTCGTTGATGTACTCTTCAGCCCCCGGCACAAATCGCTGAGAATCGGTGTCCTCAATTCTAAGAATAAAATCACCGTCATGCTGACGGGCAAAAAAGTAGTTGAACAGGGCAGTTCTAACCCCCCCAATGTGCAAAGGCCCGGTTGGACTAGGGGCAAAACGAACTCTTACTCTTCGGTTCACCTTTTAAAATTTTTTGTGCGGTAAAATTATGAATAATAAGTGGGCTATTAATGACAACCCTGGAAAACAAATACAGTGACCTGAAAATATTTACCAGCTTACTTTACCACGATGTTTTGGTAGTGCTGGTATCGTTCCATTATTTCTTCAACATACCTAGTGGTTTCCTTACCCTTAAGACTCCCATACTTGACTACGGGATCGCCGGCGAACTGGGCTTTATTGGAAATGAAGTACTCAACATTATCGTCCCAAATGTTAGGGTTACGTCCATACTTTCTGGCCAAATTGCGGGCATCTAATACATGCCCTATTCCTGCGTTATAGGCAGCAAGCACAAATTTAACCTCTTCATTTTTGGGAATATTGAAGCTGTCCAGCCTATCCTCTATCCATTTTAAGTATCCAACGCCAGCCTCTATTTGCCTTATGGGCATTTCATTAAGAGCAATGCCAAAGTAATCGGCAGTTGTGGGCATAAACTGCATAAGTCCAACGGCTCCCCTGGGCGATACGGCATTATGGTCAAAATGTGATTCTTGGTAAACCATTGAAGCAAGCAACCGCCAATCCCAACCAATTTTCTCGCTATGATGTTTGAAGTATTCATCCCACTGCGAAACCTTTCCATGATAAACATAAAAAAAGTCGTTGCTCATGCGTCGGGCTTGAAGGGGATTGCCATAATACTTCGAGTGGATTCGCGCGTATTTCGATGTTGACAGGTAGTTCTCCAACCATAAATTAACCCGTTTAAGAAGTTCGGGTGATGTGGGACGAACAGCCCAAGCAGTTGGTTGAAGACCGCTAACTGCTACTTCACAGCTAAGGTTGCTGCAAGTAGCAACTTTTACTCTGGCTTCAACTTCATCGCAAACCACATAGTCAACCTTACCCTGAGCAACCATGTCTATCAGCTGAAAGGCGTCATAGCCCGGAAGTTCAACCAGCACTATGCCATCGCCATTTTTCTCCGAAATATCCTTTACCACTTTTGCTGAAGCCGAACCTCGCTGAACATACACAACTTTGCCCGCCAACTCTTGAGAGTTATGAACAAACTTTTGCCCCCTTACTCCTAATTCCTGCCCATTCCGCTGAACGACAACCTGACGGGTTTCGCCATGTGGAAGAGTAAAGTTCAACTCCTCCAGCCGTTCGGCTGTTATGGTAAGGTTATTGGCAATTAGGTCAACTTCCCTACTCTCCAGCATTTCTATTGATGCCTGAATATCATTCTCGGCAATAAGTTCGAGTTTAACCCCTAAAAATGAGGCAAAGTCGCGTAGCATGTCGAACTGGTAGCCCATAGGCTCACCCTTGTATATATAGTAACTTGCCGAATTATAATCGGTAACAGCCACCAACTTGCCATCAGCAAGAATATCAGCTAAATCTCTGACCTCATTGCTCTTATACCTGGTAACGCTATCCTGGCTTATGCAGGAAAACATAATCAGGGAAAATAGAAACAAACTCCACTTTATGCACCTGTAAACAAAAGATGATTGCATAACTCGTCCTTTACGGTTAAACCTGTATAAATGCAAAATTCGGTTAAATTATTGATAATCAGAAGAGAGTTTTGATAACTAGTCGTAAAACATCCACGAAACTCCAAATTTGAAAATTCGACGGTTGGCGGGGTAGTGAAGCGCTGTAAAGTAGTCGTTACTAAACAGACCCTGGTTAACATGCTCGTACTTTAAGAAGATGTTGGCACGTTTCCATTTAAAGTTAGCAAAAACATCGGCAAAGGGGTAGTTCCCAATTTTCTTTTCCCTTTGATTTATAAATAGGCCGGTCGATGGGTTGTAGCTGTCGGCATAGAATTTGGTTCTATAAAATACACTTAAGCCAAGTTGGCCGGTTAAAACGTTCTTTACCAGCGGGTACTCATAATAAACTGATCCAAAACCCGAAAAAGATGGTAAGCTGAGCACCTCAGAATTAGTATTCGCCTGCCAAAGAATCTTTCCAACCATGTACAACCCGCCAACTTTGAATACCTTTTGAGCATAAGCAGATGTAACGGTAACATCAGAAGCCTGTGCAGGTCTGCCTGTAGTATCAAAGTAAATATAGTTCACTACATGCGCAACATTATATCCAATTTCAAACTTGTACCTTTCTGCGCCCAGCACTCCTGAAACTGATATCCACTTTTCCCGGCCAAAGTTATTGCTCCATGCATAATGGTTTGAAAAGTAGTCCTTAACAAAAATATCGGGTTGCCTGTCCTGAAAAGTAACGCTACCCCTAACAAAAGGCATTTCGGTTGATTTCCAGGGTGAAATAGTGATACCTCCGTTTAGCACCTTCTCATTCGAACGGTAGCCATTAACGTAGAACCTTAACGCACCTGAATACGACAAGTAGGGAGACCTACTAAATACACCAACTCCGAGGTGGTTAGTAGTAAGCTTTTCGTTTCCCCTGTTATAAATAAAATCCTGAGGCTTATAGAAATAAAAACTACCTGTAGTATTTGATATCCAAAATCTTAAGCCTGGAACGCCGGGAAAACGGGCAAGTTGGGTAAGTTCAGCCAGTAGCGTTGTAGTGTAGGTAACCATATACACCGAGTCGTGGGTTCCTACTGTGCTAATAAAGAAATTTGAGTAATATGTAGAGTCTTTTTCGCTATCGGAATATACCCTCGTGTATCGGTTTGTATCAAACACCAATTTAGAAGTTAACAATGGTCTTTCAACCAGCGTGTCGTTCCCAGCCTCATTTTTAATTTTCCTGTTGACAGTCAGGATATCATAGCCAACTACGGCAGCAAAACTTCGTTGCCTTACCTCGCTGAAAGCATTTTTCAACCTGAAAGGTACGAGTGAGGGTTCGAGCACGGTGTCCGCAATAAATTTATCATCAACCAGTCCTCCGTTTTCCTTATTTCGAATATAGGTGTATCCAAATGTAGCCTGAGCAGAAAGTTTTTTCCGATAGTAGCTAGCAAAAACGGAAACTACATTATCACGTGTAAGCTGATTTTCATAAATTCCCTTAGTGGAAAAGTAGTCGTACTCCACACCAAAATTTAAGTACCTGTTAACATTTTGGGTATGAAGTACCCTTAAAATCTGCTCTGCTTCGCGCCTTTTTCCTCCAGTTGAGTAAAAAAGACGGGTATGAGGCCGGCGAACATTGTACTGCTTATGCGATAAAACCTCATGTTGGTAGAGTTGGTAATTTTTTGAGAAAAGAAAGGGTATTTCAGTTGATCTTTCGAAAAAATTATCGCTTTGTATGGGTGAACCCATATTACCCAAATATGTCTGAGTAAACAACATATTTTGCCCAGGTATAATTAAGTGGTTTAAGAAAAGGGATGTATCCACAACTGGATGTATCGTCAAGTCAAATGTATTTTTATCGATCTCCCATGCCAAAGCGGTAACTTTACTATCGTTAAGTCCCAACACATCATAAATATTAGGATAAACTACTGCCGAATCGACCTTAGAGTTTAGCTCATTCTCGAAGTTGAACTTACTAAAGTTTCCCTTCACCAACTTGGAAGAATCGGAAGAAGCAAGAGAATCAAGGATAATATTATTTGTGATGATATTACGAGCAGTAGAGTCAACAATTTGAGCATTTAAAGAACAAAAGTTGACTAAAAGAAAGCAAGTTGAAATGAAGAAGTATTTAAGGGTTGAATATGACATATAGGGTGCAAATATACTAAAGATTAATAAATAAAAAAAGCCCCGGCCGGGGTAACCCGACCGGGGCGGAGGTGGGGCGGCGACCTACTCTCCCGCTGTTACGCAGTACCATCGGCGCTGGCGGGCTTTACTGCCC
>Ga0116191_1003127_pt1 | contig 12224 bp, 11 predicted proteins | sample AD_UKC111_MetaG_FD_89897 | JGI IMG/M metagenome (GOLD analysis project Ga0116191, IMG submission 89897) | Active sludge microbial communities of municipal wastewater-treating anaerobic digesters from Hong Kong - AD_UKC111_MetaG | ecosystem: Engineered > Bioreactor > Anaerobic > Digestate...
GCCGGGCTGGAAGAAAGAGTGCCCATGTGCGGAGTACCCTACCATGCCGCTGATAACTATATTAACCGCCTGATTCAAAAAGGCTATAAGGTAGCTATTTGTGAACAGGTGGAAAACCCCAAGCTGGCCAAAGGGATCGTGAAAAGAGAGGTAATCCGTGTGATTACCCCCGGAACAGCCTTCGATGCCCAATTAAACCAAAATGTCGCCAATAATTATCTGGCCGCCCTTTACACCGAACCGCATGCCTATGGGCTGGCCTTTTGTGATGTATCCACGGGAGAGTTTTGGCTTTGCCAGTTTAATGGGGCGGAAGGAAAAGCAATCCTCTTTGAAGAGCTAATCAGAATTAGCCCGGCGGAAATACTCATCCCCATAAATCCCATTAATAAAGAAGCCAATACCCAAGACAAGATTTATACTTCTTTAACGGGACTGGAAAATACCCTGCTTACTACCTATAAGGAAGAAACATTTACATACGGTAATGCGGTTACCTTACTCAGCAACCATTTTCAGGAGAACTTTCTCGCCAGTAGTGAGTATCAAAGCCGGAGACAAGCGATCTCGGCAGCAGGGGCTATTCTCCGCTACCTCCTTGAAACACAAAAAGCCGCACCGCAGCAAATCAAAAAAATTAAGCTCTATTACCCGGAAGCTTATCTTACCATTGATGCAACTACTTTTCGTAATCTTGAACTAACAAGAACGCTACGCTATGGTGAACGGAAGGGCAGTTTATTAGATCTTCTAGATAAGACAAAAACAGCTTGCGGTGCCCGTCTTCTGCAACAGTGGCTGGAAAAACCCCTCACTGACAAGCTGATGCTGGAAAAGCGCCTGGATGCAGTGGAATTACTCAGCAAACGCTGGTCAGAAAGGCAAAAGATCCGCCACAACCTGGAAAAGGTTTATGATTTGGAAAGACTAATGACCCGCATTCTTTATGGTCGGGCGAATCCTAAAGAATTAATTGCCTTTAGGGATTCACTGGCGGTATTGCCCGAATTGGCAAAACTGCTGGCTTGTTTTCACGAAGCTGAGTATTTAGTTTCTTTAAGAAATACCCTGGATTTATTGGAGGATGTGCAACAGACCCTCCATGATGCCTTGGAGGAAGATCCCCCGCTTAATCTCAAAGACGGCGGGGTGATCAAAACAGGGTATAACCAGCAGGTTGATGAATTACGCGAGATAAGCATTAACGGCAAGGAATGGATTGCTCGCTTAGAAAACGAAGAGAAGGAAAAGTCCGGGATCAAGTCTTTAAAAATTGGTTTTAACAAGGTGTTTGGTTATTATTTTGAAGTGACCAAAGCAAACTTAAGTCTGGTTCCGCCTTATTTTCAGAGAAAACAAACCTTAGCTAACGGCGAGCGTTATGTGACGGAGGAACTGTTACGGCTGGAAAGCCAGGTCCTCGGTGCGGAAGAAAAACTGGCTTCCCTGGAAGAGGAGATTTACCAGCAATTATTGAAGGAAATCGGGCAAAGCGCGCAACGTGTGCAGGAAACGTCCCACGTTTTGGCTCAGCTTGATGTGTTGCAATCCTTCGCCGAACTGGCCATTCAAAACTCTTATGTGCGTCCCCAACTCCTTGCGAAAGAGGAGAATCTGCTTCAGCTTGAGGACCTGCGCCATCCGGCCGTGGAAAAAATGTTGCCGGAGGCCGCCTATGTACCCAATGATTTAATTATGCCTGCGCAAACCGATTTTTATATTATTACCGGACCCAATATGGGTGGGAAAAGTACATATTGCCGCAGTGTGGCGCTGGCGGTGATCATGGCGCAAATCGGCAGCTTTGTTCCCGCGAAAAACGCGGTGATTTCCCTGCGTGACCGTGTCTTTGCCCGTGTGGGGGCAAGTGATGATTTGCGCAGCGGACAGAGTACTTTTATGGTGGAAATGAACGAGGTAGCCAACATCCTTAATCACGCCACGAGATTTAGTCTGGTCATTCTAGACGAAGTAGGCAGAGGCACCAGTACTTATGATGGATTAAGCATGGCCTGGGCCGTTAGTGAGTATTTAATCAGAAATATCGCCGCCAAAACCCTTTTTGCCACCCATTATCACGAACTGACCCAGCTTAACACTCAGTATGAAACGGTAGAAAACCTCTCTGTTTCCGTACAGGAAAAAGGGGAAGAAATCATTTTTCTGCATAAAATCATTCCCGGGGCAGCGGATAAAAGTTACGGTATCCAGGTGGCCCGACTGGCCGGGCTGCCATCTTCAGTAATCCAGCGGGCAAAAGAGATCTTGCGGGTGATGGAAGAAGAGAAGGAATACAGCAAAAATATGCGCATGACAGGTAAAGTAGCCGAAGGAAACCCCGCGGAACAAAATCTGTCAAGAGAGCTGCAACAATTAGAAAAAGAAAAAGCAAGCTTAGCAAAAGAATACCAGGATTTAAAAGATGCTCTCTCCGGGATGGACATCTATTCGATGACGCCGCTGGAGGCATTAAACAAGCTATCTCAATTACAGGAGCTGGTGAAAAATGCCTGAAATACATCTTCTTGATGCACTGACCGCCAATCAAATAGCCGCAGGTGAAGTAATCGAACGCCCGGTTTCCGTAGTCAAGGAGTTGGTGGAAAACTCCCTGGATGCCGGTGCCGCCAAAATAGTAGTGGAGATTCTTCATGGAGGTCTCACTTTAATCAGGGTGACTGATAACGGATGCGGGATGTCAGAGGATGACTTGACCCTGGCAGTACAAAGTCATGCCACCAGTAAAATACGCACCATCACGGATTTGGAGCACATTCAATCCCTGGGCTTTCGTGGTGAAGCGTTGCCAAGCATTGTGGCGGTAGCGAAAGTAGAAATAATCAGTAGACGGTCAGCCGATCCGGTGGGAAGCAAACTGGTCATAACTGCGGATCAACCCCCCCAAGGCGAACCCACGGGGGCACCGGTCGGTACTTCTGTCGTCGTCTCCGATTTGTTTTACAACACGCCGGCGCGGAAAAAGTTTTTACGTTCCGAAGGATATGAAAGTGGACTGATCCACGATTTATTAATCAAGTTTGCGCTAAGTCATCCGGAGGTTAGTTTCCTCTTTTACCGCGACGGTAAAGAAGTCCTTAATACGTCAGGCATGAGCACTTGCGCAGATTTAGTGGAGCACTTTTATGGTCTTGAGGCAAAAGATGCCCTGATAGAAGTCAGCGGAAAACTTACGAACGGGAATATTTCTGGGGTGCTGACTTTACCGACCTATCATCGGATGAACCGCAAAGGGATTAATTTTTTTATCAATCGGCGCAGAGTCTATGCCAAGGAACTGGCGCGCGCGTTGGAAGAGGTTTACGAGGATAAGCTACCAAAAGGGCAGTTCCCCCTTTGTATCATAAACCTGCAGCTTGATCCCGCCACGATTGATGTTAATGTACACCCGAGCAAGCTGGAAGTTCGTTTACGGAACCCCATGCTGGCCCAAGAAATGACCCTGCTCTTAAAAAGGGTCTTAATTGCCGAAAAGAAGATTCCCCATTATTTTAACAATCCGAAAGGCGAATGGGTTGACAATTACTCTTCCGAAGACAAATTAACGCACACACCCCGGAATGGCTTGGTAAACGAAAACAAGTCTCTATTTACTGGAGTAGCCAAACCCGCCAACGGACATAATGAGGCGAGAGATGATGCGGCGAAAGGGGATACGGCGAAGGAGAATGCGGCAAGAGATGTTGCGGCAAAAGAGGTCGCGCCTCACCGCCAGACGACATTTGCTTTTCAGGAGCCGCCTGATTTTGTGAGCCGAGAGCCATTTTCTATCGATGCAGACAGAAAGAAAGAGCAGGGAGATAATCCTACCCTTACTATGGCAAGCAGTCCGGTTGCAGTCAGAGATGAAGACAGACAGCAGGGAAAAGAAGGCTGGCCTCAACTAAAGATAATCGGTCAGTTATACAATACTTTTATTCTGGCCGAAGGCACGGAAGGACTTTATTTGATCGATCAGCACGTTGCCCACGAAAGAGTAATCTTTGAAGCATTGCTAGCAAAAACAGCCCATCGCACACTGGACAGCCAGGTCTTGTTGCAGCCGGTGACCCTTCATCTTTCCCTTTTGGAAGAAGAAACCGTTCTCAAGTATATCATCCCCTTAGTGGAGTTAGGAATCATCATAGAGCATTTCGGCCCCCGCACTTACCCGTTACGGGCTATCCCGGCCGGAATCAGCATGGAGCCGCAGGATTATTTTTATTCACTCCTCGAACACCTGGAAAACAGCCGGGGAACAACTGAGGTGCCGGATTGCAAGAAAGAAATCTTGATTCATACCTCCTGTAAATCAGCAATTAAAGCCAATACGAAGCTAACACTGCCGCAAATGGAACAACTGCTCAAAGACTTAAGCAAAGCGGAAAATTATTTAACCTGTCCCCATGGACGACCAATCATCTACAAAATAACCCAGCAGGAAATTCTGAAAGCATTTCACCGTCTCTAGTTTTCCTTACCCGGCATTACACAAATGGTAAGGGCTGCAGTTTTAGCAGCATATTGTTGCGGCATCGTCTGCAGTGAAACGATGTTATTTTAAAATTAAAAGAAACTGGTAAAGATAGAGAAGATAGAAAAGAGAGGTTAACCGGATTGCTTCCTTTAGTAGTCATTCTTGGCCCAACCGCTACGGGAAAAACCAAAATAGGCGTCGAGCTTGCCTTAAGATTGAACGGTGAGGTTATCTCGGGAGATTCAATGCAAGTATACCGGTATATGGATATCGGCACAGCCAAGATTACACCGGCTGAGACAAAAGGAGTGCCTCATCACCTGCTGGATATCAAAAACCCGGATGAACCTTTTAGTGTGGCCGAATTCCAAAAAGAGGCCCGCACAAGAATTGCCGATATTGTCAGCAGGGGGAAGCTGCCTTTTCTCGTGGGCGGGACAGGACTTTATCTTCAGTCCGTGATCGATCGCTATGTATTTGCGGAACAGGATAATGTGCAGGAGTATCGCCTGGAGTTGCTTGCCCTGGCAGATAAACACGGGAAGACATATTTACACCAACTACTGGCTGAAGTTGATCCTCCGGCCGCCGCGAAGATTCATCCCAACGACTTAAAAAGAATAACGAGGGCCCTGGAGTATTATCGTTTAACCGGTCAACGGATTTCCGATAATAAAGAGGCCCGGTATTCTTCCCTTTATCAGGTTGTCCTCATCGGTTTGACCATGAGGAGGGAACTGCTTTATCAGCGCATTGAACAGCGGGTGGATGCCATGATGGCCAACGGATTCCTGGAGGAGGTAAAAGCGCTTTTGGCGCGCGGTTTTACGGCAGACTTGCCGGCAATGCAGGGCTTAGGATACAAACAACTTGTTGCTTATTTGCAGGGGGCCTGTGATTTAGCCGAGGCCATTCAGTTAATCAAAAAAGAAACAAGGCACTTTGCCAAAAGACAGTTAACCTGGTTTAGGCGAGACCCCCGCATCCAATGGTTTAATGCGGAAGAAGCCGAATATAATTATGAAGAGATAATCTCGCAAATGATCCGGTTAATTGGCAGGACTATTCAGCACTAATGTAGAACTAATAAAAATCAGTTAATAGATTGATGACGATTTCGGAGGGATTAGAGTGAACAAACAACAAATTAATTTACAGGATGCTTTTTTAAACCAGGTAAGAAAAGATAATATTCCAGTTACAATATATTTAATCAATGGCTTTCAATTAAAAGGTAATGTGAAAGGCTTTGATAACTTTACCGTGATTCTGGATTTCGAAGGGAAACAACAAATGGTTTATAAACACGCCATTTCCACTATCTTTCCTTACAAACCAGTTAATTTTCACCTGGATGACTCACCGCTGCAAGAATCATAAAGCACCGTTTTAATTAAGCACCAAACGCCACGCTTCCTGCATAAATAATGGGTAGTAGCTGAGAATTGCAGGAAGGTGGTGACAAGACTGATGCCGATTCGTCTTTCTTTTCATCCCCAGAAAAGAAATGAACCGCCGCAGATGATCGTCCAGAAACCGGCTCAGACTGAGCGAAAATTAGCCAATGTCTACTTATTGAATCAGCAGACGAATAATCATTTCCTGAACGAGCAGGACACCTTGCAGCAAAAAAGAGTGACCGATTTACTGAAGGAATTGGATAATCTGATTGGTCTGGATACAGTGAAAAAACTGATTTATGAACTCCAGGCCTTTTTGCAGATTCAACGAAAAAGGGAAAAGGAGAATTTGCATACGGATATCCCTGTGCTGCACATGATTTTTAAAGGTTCGCCGGGCACCGGAAAAACTACCGTGGCCCGGATTATCGGAAATCTCTTCAAAGAGATGGGACTGCTGAGAAAAGGGCACGTCATTGAAGTGGAACGAGCAGATCTGGTGGGAGAATATATTGGGCATACGGCGCTGAAAACCCGTGAACAAATCAAGCAAGCTTTAGGCGGTGTACTGTTTATTGATGAGGCGTATTCACTGGCCAGGGGAGGAGAGCGCGACTTCGGCAAAGAAGCCATTGATACGCTTGTCAAAGCCATGGAAGATTACAAAGATAATCTGATTCTCATTTTAGCCGGTTACAGTGAGGAAATGAATGAATTTTTAGAAGCAAATCCCGGGCTTTATTCCCGTTTTCCGCTCCATATCGATTTCCCCAATTATACGGTGGAAGAACTGCTGGCCATCGCAGAGCAGATGCTCAAAAAACGGGAATATCAATTGACCGAAGAGGCACGCAATGAATTAGAAAGAATCCTCATCTCCAAAAGAACACTGTCGGCGCCCGAACATAATGGTAATGCCCGTTTAGTGAGAAATCTTATTGAACGAGCCATTCGCCGTCAGGCTGTACGTTTGGTCAACCAAACGAATCTAACCCGCAATGATTTACTATTAATCACCTGGCAGGATCTGCACCAGTGTAATGAAAGCGTATAGCGAAACGAAGCCAAGAAAGAAAATAAAACGCTTGAAAATAACAGGGAATCCGTTTTGTGAAAAAACAGACGGATTCCCTTGGCATATCCCATGGTATCTCTTTTACAGCAAGAACCGGGTCATCGCAAGTCATTTAATAACGGTCCCGCCTTGAAGGCCGGAACATATCCAGGGTCCCTAACACGACATGCGCCAAACCGAATCCTGTGAGACCGGCACCCATTCTACCGCCAACCAAGGCGCCTATTCCGGTTACTGTGGCGCCTAATCCGGTTAATACCAAACTGTTGGTCTTTTTCATCAGGATTCACCTCCCATAGTTTATTATTTGTTGCTTCCGCACATTTATGCCTTCTGAAGTAATCTGCAATATGCTGTGAGATTACTCTCCTTGTTTGAAAAATAAATTTCAGGACAAAATAACAAAGAAAAGCTGAAAAGCAATGTAAATGATTATCAAACAGATGGAGGGCGAGTTTATGCCTCTGAAAGCATGTCCAAAATGTCAGCATCGGTTTTATCAAATTATGGATCAGTCAGCTGAGCAAGCAGGGGGATCAGCCGCAAAAGAACATTATGTCATGTGTTCTTCCTGTGGTACTTTATTAGGGAAATTTTATGAGGATGAACATATTCAATAAAAACGGAAAGCAAACAAAACGACCAGCTTCCGCTGAACAGCGAACTGCATGCTTAAGAGCCCTTGCGGGGGCTCATTTCTTTTTAGTGGGTTTTATGCTATAATTCATCTGGTATGTTCTGGGGAGGCGATCAAGAATCGATAAAGAAAACATCAAACCGACCCGAAACGAAGTGGCCCCAAAAGAAGAAACCACGTTACTGGTCGGCTTTAAAGAATTAAAAAATATACTTTTGAGCGGAGAAGAGTCATTAGATGAATTACAGGCCTTAGCGCAAACGGCCGGAGCACTAGTAAAACAAAAAGTCTTCCTCAAAATCCACAATCCAGACCCTTCTTATTATATCGGAAGAGGAAAGGTAGGGGAGCTGGCACTCGTCGTACAGCAGGAGGACATTGAGCTGGTCATCTTTGATGATGAACTGTCCGCCAGACAACAACATAATCTTGAAGATCAACTGGGTTGCCGGGTTATTGACAGAACGGCGTTAATTTTGCAAATTTTTGCCCAACGGGCCAAAACAAAAGAAGGAAAACTCCAGGTGGAATTAGCCCAGTTAAAATACTTACTGCCCCGATTAAGAGGAGTCGGCACAGAATTATCCCGCCTGGGAGGTGGTATTGGCACCAGAGGCCCCGGCGAAACAAAACTGGAATCAGATCGTCGCCACATCAGTAGAAGGATTAGCGATTTGCAGAAAAAAATTGCCGAGATAAAAAAACAACGGGGGATTATCAGGCAAAAAAGAACAGCAGAAGAAATTCCCGTTGTGGCGCTAGTCGGATATACTAATGCCGGTAAATCAACAATTCTCAATACGCTAACGGGCGCGGATGCTCTGGCCGAAAACAAACTTTTTGCGACCCTTGACCCAACCACCAGAAAATTAGTACTGGGAGAAGCAGATGTTCTGCTAACCGATACAGTCGGCTTTATCCATAAGCTACCGCACCAGCTTATCGCTGCTTTCAGAGCCACCCTGGAAGAAATCAAATATGCCGATTTACTGTTGCATGTGGTCGATGCTTCCAATCCGGACATCCCGGCCCAGATCGCCACGGTAAACCAGGTCTTAAAGGAATTGGACTCGCTCAACAAACCAACGATCATGGTTTTTAATAAGTGGGACTTAGTGCAGGATCCTTTAGAGCTCAGGCAACTGATGAAAAGTTTGGCCCCGGCAATTGCCATCTCGGCGGTGGAGAATTATCAGCTGGACGAATTATTAAACCTAATCAGCGCCAATCTCCCCGCACAGCCACAACTGGTGCATCTGCTCCTGCCTTTTGCCGAAAGTAATCTTACCGGTTTACTTTATCAAATAGGAAAAGTTGTCGCCACAGAATACCAGGAGGAAGGAATTGCTTGTGCGGTCTATCTGACCAGGCAGTACATCGAGCAATTTCAGGACTACCTGCGGCCAACGGCCGACCAGCAAGCAAGTAAAGAAAGGGAATGAACCGATGAATAAAGAAAAAGAGGATCGTTATTACACATATTTACAAGAGGAATACCGGGTTGACAGGGAAATCATCGCCAAAATGGAGGAAAGCATCCGGGCGTGTAGTCAGGCTTTTGCCGGGATCCAGACAATTGTGGAAGTCAACCAATTAAAAGTATTACGCGCCTTCCAAAAGAATCAGATCACCGATTTCCATTTAAACGGTTCCACCGGTTACGGATATGGTGATGAAGGCCGCGACAGCCTGGAAAGGGTCTATGCTGATGTTTTCCGGGCGGAAAAAGCCCTGGTTCGTGCCCAGCTTGTTTCAGGAACCCATGCCCTGGCCGTAGCCTTATTCGGTAATTTAAAAGCAGGGGATGAATTGATTGCGGCCACAGGGAGCCCCTATGATACTTTACACAAAGTAATTGGCATTAACGGTGAAGAAGGATCATTAATCCAAACCGGCATCATTTATAAAGAAATACCCCTGACCCAAGAGAACAGGATTGATCTGGAGCGTGTCCTGACCAGCATTACGCCGCAAACCAAAATTGTCACCTTGCAACGCTCCAAGGGATACAGCTGGCGTCCTTCCTTTAGTATTCAGGAATTAGCCGAAGCGATCCGGACAATCAAAGAACATTTTCCCCAGGTCATTTGTCTGGTTGATAATTGTTACGGCGAATTTGTGGAAGAAAAAGAGCCCCTGGAGGTTGGGGCTGATTTAATTGCCGGCTCACTAATAAAAAATCCCGGAGGGGGATTGGCTTTGACAGGCGGTTATATTGCCGGAAAAGCAGCTTTAGTTGAGAGAGCTGCCATTCGCCTGACTGCCCCCGGGATCGGGTTAGATGTGGGCTCCAGTTTAAATTTTAGTCGTCATGCCTATCAGGGACTGTTTATGGCCCCGCTGATTGTAGGAGAAGCTATCAAAGGGGCTGTTCTGGCCGCCAGATTTTTTGAAACGCTGGGTTATCCGGTCTTTCCGGAATATGAGAGCCAAAGAACCGATATCATCCAGGCGATTAAAGTTGGCAGCCGGGAATTAATGATTGCTTTTTGCCGCGGGATTCAACAGGCGTGCCCGCTTGATGCCCATGTCAAGCCAGAACCGGCTCTCCTGCCCGGTTATACAGATGAAGTAATCATGGCAGGGGGTACCTTTATTCAGGGCTCCTCAATTGAACTGAGTGCCGACGGTCCCATTCGTCCTCCTTATATTATTTATCTGCAGGGAGGTTTATCCTTCGCCCATATCAAAACCGGCTTAATCCTGGCGGCAAACGAGATGGGGAAGAAGGAGGAGAATTAATGCACTTTGCGAATCAGGCCGATCACTTTTCCTAAGATGTGGAATTGCTCAAGATCTCTGATGATGATTGGTTCATAGCTTTTGTTTTCCGGAACAAGGCGCACATAGTTATCACCTTTATAAAATCTCTTGACCGTCGCTTCATCATAAATCAAGGCCACCACAATATCTCCGCTGCGCGCATCCTGCTGCTTACGGACAATAACCATATCCCCATCAAGAATACCGCAATTGATCATACTGTCACCGGTCACATTAAGCATAAAAACGTCCTCCGAGCGGGTAAACTCGAAGGGGAGAGGGAAGGTATCTTCAATATTCTCAACCGCGAGGATTGGCATACCGGCCGTAACACGACCCACAATCGGCACATTAATCATTTCCTTGGTAATGCGCAGATTGTCATCTAAGACTTCAATCGCTCTCGGTTTGGTTGGATCTCTTTTAATATAGCCCTTTTTTTCTAATTGATTTAAATGGTTGTGGACCGTAGAACTGGAACTAAGTCCTACAGCCTTGCCGATTTCTCTTACAGCCGGAGGATATCCTTTACTTTTGATCTCTTGCTTAATAAAAGCCAAAATCGCATTTTGTCGTTCTGTCAAAGCTTCGCCCATAAAAATACCTCCTTTAAGAAATAATCGTCTTTAGCAAATTGTACCATAATTCTTTTCAATTTGCAAACGCTCGTTCGAACTTCTTATAAAAAAAGTAAAAATATACTTGACTCCGAACATAGGTTCTGATATGCTATGTTTAGAACATTTGTTTGGAGGATGATTGTGATGCGGAAAAGAAACAGTCAGAAGCAGAATACTCCTAAAAAAAGAATTCGGTTAATAATGGCCATAATTCTTCTCATCGGCGTCATGCAAGTAGTTTTACCCTTAATGACAAGCGCAAATACTCCGACAAATTACATCACGCTCATCGTGGAAGAAGGAGATTCGCTTTGGGCAATTGCCAAAAAGTATAATAGTGACAACATGGAGATAAGAAAGTATATTAGTATCATCCGCAAACATAACCAAAAACAAGATGCGTTACTACAGCCCGGCGAGGTCTTGGAGATCCCGGTATATTAACGGCACGACAGAAGATGAAAGGCTACATTAAAAGCTGCATTCAGGAGGAATATAAATGGTTAAAGAGACAAAGGTTAAAAAATGTGAACTGGATGAAGAAAAAGAATGTAATCACTGTGGAGAATGCAACTATTGTGATTTAGATCCGCACAAAATCTGTGATAATTGTTGCCAATGTCTTGGAGACGCCGACTCACGTGCAATTAAAATTATCGGGATTATTACCGATCAGGATGCGGCGAAAAAATATAATGAATAGATGTGGGGCAGTCCCCAAGGGGGGCCCATTTTTTTACCCATATTCTTGGTTCTTTTTTTACTTCCGATAATGGACATTATGTAAACTAGCATCTGAAAAAGTATTTTTGAGCGCTCTTCTCCAGGGTTCCCCTACCGCTTCCTTAATCTATGAATCTATGGTCAAATTCGTCCCGGATATCAGCCCGTCCTTTTCGCCAGCTATCAATCCTTGTACAGCTTCTTCAAAATCTTATGATAGCGCCAGCAGAAAAATACTTCATTATATTTTGCCTCAAAATTGACCTCTTAAAATGCTCTATAATCAATTAGTTTTATCTCGGTAAGGTATTTATATTTCTCATTTTCTTATTATATAAATATAAAAAAATATGGTCAGAAAATGACCTCTTAAAATGCCCTACAATCGATTAATTTTCACCCGGTAAGGTGTTTATATGTCATATTAACTCATTAGATTAATTTGAGAAGATTAGGTCATAAAATGGCCTCTCAAAATGCCCCAGAATCGATTAGTTTTACCCGGGTAAGGTATTTATATGTCCAGTAAATA
>Ga0116191_1003128_pt1 | contig 12224 bp, 11 predicted proteins | sample AD_UKC111_MetaG_FD_89897 | JGI IMG/M metagenome (GOLD analysis project Ga0116191, IMG submission 89897) | Active sludge microbial communities of municipal wastewater-treating anaerobic digesters from Hong Kong - AD_UKC111_MetaG | ecosystem: Engineered > Bioreactor > Anaerobic > Digestate...
ACTGCTTTAATGTCCACATATTATTTTTTGCGGGCAAATATAGCAAGGATCAGAAGTTAAAATAGGACGGGGTTTACCGAATGCTTACATCTGTTTTGCATATTCGTTCAGTTTGTTAGTGATGTTTGAAATCAAATTATTCCATGCTTCATACCCACTTTAACCTGTGAACTTCTGCAGTGACAATCTTGGTTCTGCCATCGGGAAAAGCCTTATTGATGCATTGCCAGCCACCACCCAGGGAATCGGACAGGAAAATTGTTATCTACAATTCTCCCATCGGCATAGATCGTAAAGTATGCTTTCGTAACGTTCAACATCACTTCCTGATCACCTTTCAATGATGCTGTCATATTGAGTGGCAATCCGATCGTCATCACTCTTTGAAAGGGCTTTTCATATGAGATATTCGAGACGAAATCCGATTCCAGAACAACCAGCGAACCATCTTTTGCAGTAAATACCGGATGATTCTCACTATCTCTATACACTGGATCTGCTTTCCTGAAATATAGATTGATCACATCAGGAATATCGAGAATCGCGATCTCGTCATCTTGATCCAATTGAGGAGAATTCACCCATAATTTTATTGTAAACCCCTCATCTCTCTCCGATTTATTGATAAACTGCTCTTGAGGGTTATTTACATCCGAAGAGTGGTTGACTACACCATCTGCCGGAAACGGAAAAATATGGACTTTGCAACTCAATTCTACCAGACTTATACCCGGTGGAAAGTTGCGGGAATGAAGAAGTGGATACCGGCGGCAGAGCTATAATGATGAGAGGTTGATTCATGGTAAAAATCCATTAATATATAAAGAACTCTTCTTATACCGTTGGCCGGGAAGAGAGAGCAAAAATATGATGTTCCGATATCGACTGGCTGTTGCCGGGATATCTCGAAAGCAAAGATAATTTTTTATCTTCAGATCCTGTCTGATTGCAAAAGAATGTTTTGTTCTGTAAATATCCAGTTGCAGGAAATAAAATCGGGTCTGGCAAAAACAACAGCCAAACCCGATTAAAACCCTATAGTGGATAGAGGGTGTGGTCCTCTACATCCGGCTGATTTCGCCCTCACCGGCACCGGTACCCTTGTAGCGGTTTTTGACGGTGTTGAACTTGTAACGTACCGTCAACTCAAGCTGGCGTGAATCCCACCGGTTGAACTGGTAGATGTTGAGCCGGTCGTTGTATGCCTTGATGTTGGTGGTAAGGCCGTGGAAGAGGTCGTGTCCTTTCACTATTACCGACAACCGGTCGTCGAGGAAGAATCTGGTCACTCCCAGGTCGAGCCTATATTGATTGTCGAGCAGTTCCACGTTCTGGTCATCTCCTTTGCCCTGGAAGCTGGCGTCGAGGGTCAGCAGGTATCCCCGGGGCAACGAGAATGAGTTGTTCAGCGACGCGACGGGAATGGGGCTGTTCAGTCGTACCTGCTTGCCAATACTGGTGATGGTGAGCCACTGCTTATAGATGCCTACGGTGGCTTGTGGCGACCAGATGCCAAATTTAGGCGAGGCGGTCAGGAAGGCGGTCAGGCCGGGCAGTTTATCCACGTTTCGTGTCGAGAGCAGGGTCACGGCAGGGTTCTCCTCCATCTGGGTAGCCCACTGCATGATCACATCCCGTTCCTGCTTGTAGCTTACCATAAGCTGCAGGAACCTCCAGGAGCCGGAGAGTGTGGCATCGTGAACGATGGTCGGTTTCAGGAACGGATTGCCGGTCTGCATGGTGAAGCGGTTGGCGTAGAAGATGCTGCTTCCCAGTTGCCAGTAGGCGGGACGTATCGTCTTTGTTGTGTAGCTCAGCTGCAGCTGCACGTTGCCCAGTGAGTTGCCGTAGGAGAAGCTGGGAAACCAGTGGGTATAGTCCCGACTCTGCTCCTCCATCTTCACACCGTCGTCGAAATAGTCGGAGGAGACCTTCTCAAACCGGAGACCGGCAGACAACTGACCAATGGGCGTGTTGCGGGAGTACTCTGCAAAAAAGGCGTTGTTATCGTCATGGATCGATGTAAAAGTGGAGGCGATCTCCTGGATGTCGGTAACGTAGTCATCGTCACGCCGGGTACGGGTGTACTCGTTCCCTGCCTGGAGTTGACCGTCCCAGAGGGGGTAGGAGAGTACCAGCCGGGTGGCGAAGAGACGGTTCCTGATCTGGTTGTCGGAGGTGATGATCCGGTTGTCATACTCCTGGCTCTTCTCGGTGATGGAGGATGCCGTCGAGAGACTGCTTCTGTAGAGGTCGCTGTTGAAATCGACCTTCAATTCTCCGATCTTGCCGTTGTAGTAGACGTTCAACCGGTGACGGGGACGGTTGTCTTGGGTCTGGTTTTCGTTGCTCTCCCACCGGTCGTAAAAGGTGCCGTCTGCAAAAACATCGCTCAGCGTGGTCGATTTTCTTCCCTCTTCCCACGGAAAGCTGGTTACGGTATATTTTATCCCCACGTTATGGCTGGGAGTGATTTCGTAGTTAATTCCACCTATGGTGGTCAGCGGAGTATTTACCCCGTCCGCATAAAGATCGTTCTTCTGTGTCCAGAGGGTGTCGACGAAAGCTTCCTGAGCGATCTTGCTCCTCTGGTAATGGGCATACCTTTCATAGCGTACCGTTCCGAAGATATCCAATCCCTTGTACCTGTAGTTGAGGTTGAGCTGCTCGCGCAGGTCGGTATTTTCCGACTGGAAGTAGGTCGACCGTACATCGAAACTGAACCCTTCACCGCTCTTCTTGACCGTGTGAATACGGATCACCGCCTTGACCGAGGCGTCATAGCCCGATCCTGGGTTATGAATGATCTCAACCTCTTTGATGTCGGCCGACGAGAGCAGGTCGAGCTCGGAGGCGTCGCGCAGCTCGCGGTTGTTGACGTAGATCTTCGCCTTGCCTTTTCCGAAGATGGTGAACTCGCCATTATCGCCCGTGATGGCAGGCAGCCGCTTCAGCACGTCGTTGGCCGTGCCGGCCCTGCTCAGCACGGTATTCTGCACGGTGGCGACCACGGCGTCGTTACGGAGCCTGATGCGGGGCAGGTCGCCTTCCACCACCACCTCCTCCAGCATGGTGGTGTCGGGCTGCAGTGAGATGGTCTGTTCGGGGAGGGCTGGAACCGTTCGGGTTTCATAACCGATGAACGATATCCGTAAAAGTGCATCGGAACTGATGTTGTCTGTGTTCAGCATGAAAGAGCCCTGCTCATTGGTAGTGGTTCCGGTAATCAGTGTAGTGTCGGGAAGTGTATAGATGGCCACGTTGGCAAAAGGTATGGGATTGCTTTCGGTATCGATAACCGTCCCTTTAATCTGTCCGTTCAGGGGCAGCAGCAGGCTGCAGAGAGATAGCGTGAAGAGAATTTTCTGAATCATTGTATTGTTTTGTTTAATCCGACAATAAGACGAGAGCTCTTTTCATTTGGTTACATCCCCGAACCATTTTTTTATTAACTAACAGGATGACTGACAAAAAACTTCGCTTAAAATGGTGATTTTTTTTGCAGCGAATAGGAATATCATCTATCTTTACATCTGTCAATTGTAAAGTAAATCCATACCCCATGCGATGAAACGGTACCACTGAATGAAATAAATCTAGAGACTGATATGAAAATTAAATACCTGATGCTTTTTCCCCTGGCGACGATATTCTGCCTCAATGCGCAAGAACCGGTGGTCCTGTCGCACTATCTGTTTCCTGAATTTCAACCTGGAACGGTCTTGATGAAAAATGGCACGAGAAACAGTGCGAAGCTCAATTACAATGCCGCATCGGAAGAGATGGTCTTCGATAATAACGGTACGGTCCTGGCTATTGCTGATGCAATGCTGCCTCAGATCGATACACTCTTTATCGCAAATGAAAAGTTTATCCAGTTGAACAAGAAGTTTGTGAAAATCGTGATCGATGAGGCTGAAACCGGCCTGTTTGTTGAACACAAATGCAAGGTTGTACCGCCCGGGAAACCCTCAGCATACGGAGGTTCCTCACAAACCTCATCCGCAACATCCTATTCCACTTATGCCTCCAGTGGCATGGTCTATAACCTGAAGCTGCCCGACGACTTCAAGATTCTTCCCTACAACGTTTTCTGGATTAACCTGGATGGGAAGTTGCAGAGTTTCTCCAACATCGGTCAACTGAAAAGGATCTTCCGCGACAAGAAGAGGCTGGTTAATGATTACCTGAAGGCTAACGAAGTGAATATGAGCGATGTGGAGAGCGTGAAAGCAGCCATATTATATCTGAAAAACAATTAATAAAACGAGTTGACGATGAGACGATCACTATTATTGTTGTTGCTGGCAATTACCATGGCCGGCACCGTTTCGGCACAACAAAACTATGTGCCTGCACCTGAAAACCTGAAAAACAGGGCCGAGTTCCAGGACATGAAGTTCGGGGTATTCATCCATTGGGGAATCTATAGCATGATGGCCGATGGCGAGTGGATCATGAACAACAAGAACATCAACTGGCAGGAGTATGCCAAGCTGGCCGACGGCTTTTACCCTTCCAAGTTCGACGCGAAGAAATGGGTAGCCGATGTGAAAGCTGCCGGCGCAAAGTACATCTGTATCACCTCCCGCCATCACGACGGCTTCTCCATGTTCCATACCCGGCAATCGTCATACAACATTGTTGACGGTACGCCATTCAAGCGCGATATCATCAAGGAGCTTGCCGATGAGTGCCACAAGGAGGGAATCAAGCTCCATTTCTACTACTCCCAGCTCGACTGGAGACGGGCCGACTATTTCCCGCTTGGAAGGACCGGCCGCGGCGTCGGTCGAACCGAACAGGGTAATTGGGACTCTTACCACCGGTTTATGTTGAACCAGTTGACCGAACTGTTGACCAATTACGGTGAGATCGGAGCGATCTGGTTTGACGGGCAGTGGGATCAGCCGGCCGATTTCGACTGGCGCCTGCGTGAGATCTACGACCATATCCACAGCATCCAGCCGGGCTGTCTGATCATCAGCAACCACCACCTTGCACCGCAGGAGGGGGAGGATGCACAGACTTTCGAGAAGGATCTGCCGGGACAAAATACCAGCGGCTTCTCCGGCAACGCCGCAATAGGCGAACTCCCGCTGGAAACCTGCGAAACGATGAACAACTCGTGGGGTTACAATATTACCGACCTGAAATACAAGTCGGAAAAGGAGCTGATCCATTACCTGGTGAAAGCGGCAGGCAATAACGCCAATCTGCTGATGAACGTGGGGCCCCGTCCCGACGGGACCTTCCCCGACATTGCCATCCAGCGGTACAAGGCCATGGGAGATTGGCTGAAGGTGTATGGCGAAAGTATCTACGGCACTCGTGGCGGGTTTGTCACACCGCGCGACTGGGGCGTGACCACACAAAAGGAGAACAGGCTCTTCGTCCATATCCTCAACCTCAAAGATAGTTCGCTCTATCTGCCGTTGAACGGCAAGAAGGTGAAGTCGGCCCGTCTATTCCTCGACAAGAGACCGGTGAAATTCACACAAGATGCCGACGGTGTACTGCTGAAACTCGACAAGGTTCCCGACGAACTCGATTACGTGGTGGAACTTGAGTTGAAGTAGCCGTAGTTTAGTTAATTTTCTTCAGTTAACGAACTTTACTCCTTTGCTCCTTGTTACGGGTATTGTAGTCGATGATTGAACATTTTAAAAATCACATCTATGATAACCAGCAAGGTGCAAGGGATTTTTATTGCCCTGTCGTTACTGTTGCCCGTTCTCGCTCTTCCGCTCTTTTCTCAAGAGACGAGAGCCGTGAAAGTGATGGACTTTGAACAGTTGAAACCGCTACTGCATCAACAGAGCGATACGCTTTACATCGTGAATTTCTGGGCAACCTGGTGTGCTCCCTGTATTGAGGAGATACCCTACTTCGAGCAGATTGGACGGAAATTCAAGGGAGAGAAGGTGAAGGTGCTGATGGTGAGCTTGGATTTTCCCAAACAGCTCGAGAGCCGTCTTGTGCCGTTTATCCATAAGCACGATATGAGGAACGAGGTTATCCTGCTCGACGATCCGCGCCAGAACGACTGGATTCCGCAGGTGGACGAGGATTGGACCGGGGCACTTCCAGCAACGCTGATCTACGGGCAGAACTTCAGGTACTTTTACCAGAAACCATTTACCTATGAAGAGCTGGATCGCCTGATTGAAGAGTCGGTAACTCGTTAATTATCAATATTTAAAAATCACAGCAATGAAAAGAGTATTTTTTATCTGGACCATGGCGATGGTGGCGCTGACACTGTCTGCCGCACAGCCGTTGAAGATAGGGGAGAGCGCACCGGCGTTCTCATTGAAAGGTGTGGACGGAAAAACCGTCTCGCTGAAGGATTACAACAACGAGAAAGGTGTTATCCTCATCTTTACCTGCAATACCTGTCCCTATGCAGTAGCCTATCAGGATAGGATTATTGCCTTGCACAACCAATTTGCCCCTAAAGGATATCCGGTGGTTGCCATCAATCCCAACGATCCGGGTAAATCGGAAGGCGACTCGTTTGAGGCGATGAAGGTGCGGGCCAAGGAGAAATCGTTCCCGTTTCCCTACCTCTTTGATGAGCAGCAGACGGTCTCGCCGGCATACGGTGCAAGCCGGACTCCCGAGGTATTTGTGCTGAAGAGGTCGGATAGCGGTTTCGTCGTAGCCTATACCGGAACCATCGACGACAACTCGGGTGATGCAGGTGCCGTGAAGGAGAGCTATGTGGCCAACGCTGTAAATGCCTTGTTGGCCGATAAGAGTCCCGAACCGGCAACCACCAGGGCTGTCGGCTGCGGCATCAAGCTGAGATGAGCTATATGCTCTTCTTCACCTTGAAGGTGAATGTCTTTTGGGAGAAATAGCTGAAGATGGTACAGATCACCGTCACCACCATCTTGGAGGGTGTGGCGTAGAAGTGCAACAGCTCCACCAGTAGCTTCAGTCCGAAATAGTTGATAAGGAGATTGACCCCTACAACCGCAATGTATCGGATCAGCTGCTCCCTGCCCCGCAGGTCGGAAGCGGTGAAGGTGACATATTTCTGAAGCAGGAACCCGGTGAAGAGGGTGATGGGGAAGGTGACGAACAACGCCGCGATGTGGGGACTGATGGTCACAAAACCCAACGGCACAAACTGTTTCTGCAGAATGTAGTTGTAGACAATGAAATAGAGCAGCCAGTCGAAACCTACATTGGCAGCGCCACTTACCCCGTAACGGAAGAACTGGCGGCTGAAATAGCGGCTGAAGGGTGGATAGAAGATGTCGATTATCTCGCCGATGAATTTTCCTGCACACACTAAAAATTGTCTCATCCTCTTCTTTTCTCCGTCGTTTTAGATGTTAATGCAGATAGTGAAAACGACGGCCAGCAGAAATCCTGCCATCGAGGTATGTTTGAGGTAAGGATCCAGTTCCCGTCCGCTTTTCCGGCGCAACTGAGTCAGGATATAAAACTGAAACAGGAATATGGTAGCGTAAAGATAGCGGTATCCGGGTGATGGGGCGAACATGAAGTTGTACTGCAGGAAGCAGGCGAACATGCCGAAAGTGAGCAGTGTGTGGTAGATTTTGGCGTTCTTCTCTCCAAGCAGCAGGGCAACGGTTATTTTTCCGGCGCTCCTGTCGTTATCCATGTCGCGCATGTTGTTGATGTTGAGGATCATCGTGCTGATGAATCCCAGTCCCACGGCCGGCAGTACCGGTTGAAACGCAAGCGACCGGGTCTGCAGAAAGTAGGTGCCGATAACCGCCACCGGTCCGAAGAAAAGAAATGCAAAGAGATCGCCCAATCCAATATAACCGTAGGCATGCTTGCCGAGTGTGTAAAAGAGGGCAGACAGGATGCAGACGATGCCGATGCCAAGCAGGATGAGGAGAGAAGATAACGGAAGACCTTTTACGGCATCCACTACCACTATTACTCCTGTAACCGCAACGATAGCAACGTTGATCGCGATTGCCGCCCTCATCTCTCCTGGTGAGATGCTACCGCTCTGTACCGCGCGGGCAGGTCCCTGTCGCTTGCCGGTAATATCGGTCCCTTTCAGGTAATCCCCCAGATCGTTTGCCAGGTTCGACAGGATCTGGATGGAAACGGCCAGGAGAAGAGCCAGAACAAAGGTGGTTGCGGAGAAGTTTCCCTCCTGCAGGGCCACCCCACTGCCCAACGTCACCCCGGCCACCGCCAGATAGAGTGTGCGGAGCCTGAAGGCCGATATCCAATTGCTGATTTTCGCCATGTTTCCTGGTTGAGTTTCCGGGTCGGTCTGAACCGACTTCCCTTAATATGCCCTGGCGAAGATTACCCGCTGGGCAGAAGGTTTGCCTGTGACCATACATTTCCCGGGTGTTTTGTCGCCTTCCAGAGGTATGCAGCGGATGGTAGCCTTGGTTTCGTTCTTGATAAGCTCTTCGGTCTCAGGAGTGCCGTCCCAGTGACAAAGCAGGAAGCCCCCTTTCTCGATCTCCACTTTGAACTCTTCATAGGAGTTCACCTCGCGGGTTGCCGAGGTACGGTAATCGAGTGCCTTTTTATAGATGTTTGCCTGGATATCATTGAGCAGGCTCTTGACATGTTGCCCGATATTGTCGCAGGAGACGGTCTCCTTGGTCAGCGTATCGCGGCGTGCTACCTCGATGGTGTTGTTCTCCAGATCCCTGCCTCCCATGGCCAGACGGACGGGAACGCCTTTCAGTTCATATTCGGCAAACTTCCATCCCGGCTTCTTGTTGTCGGAATTATCGTATTTTACGCTTATTCCAAGCGATTTCAGTTCGGAAATGATACCGGCAACCTTCTCGTCGATCTGTGCCAGCTGTTCGCCATTCTTGTAGATAGGCACGATGACCACCTGATAGGGTGCCAACTTGGGAGGAAGCACCAGACCGTTGTCGTCGCTGTGAGCCATGATGAGGGCGCCGATCAGACGGGTAGAAACACCCCAGGAGGTGGCCCAGACATAGTCGCGCTTTCCATCCTTGTCGGCAAACATCACATCGAACGCCTTGGCGAAGTTCTGACCCAGAAAGTGGGAGGTCCCCGATTGCAGCGCCTTGCCGTCCTGCATCAAGGCTTCGATGGTGTAGGTGTCGACTGCTCCGGCAAACCTCTCCGAAGCCGATTTTTTTCCTTTGATCACCGGCAGGGCCATATACTTTTCGGCAAACTCGGCATAGACATTGATCATCCTTTCGGTCTCCTCAATCGCCTCTTTTTCAGTGGCGTGGGCGGTGTGCCCTTCCTGCCAGAGGAATTCGGCCGTACGGAGGAAAAGGCGGGTACGCATCTCCCAGCGAACCACGTTGGCCCATTGGTTGATGAGCAGTGGCAGGTCGCGATAGGATTGGATCCAGTTTTTGTATGTGCTCCAGATAATGGTTTCGGAAGTGGGTCGGACAATCAGTTCCTCTTCCAGCCGGGCAGCAGGGTCTACCACCACGCCGTTACCGTCGGGAGAGTTTTTGAGCCGGTAATGGGTCACCACAGCGCACTCCTTGGCAAAACCTTCCACATGATCGGCTTCGCGGCTGAGATACGATTTGGGGATAAACATCGGGAAATAGGCATTTACGTGTCCGGTTTCCTTGAACATGTCGTCCAGCTGGCGTTGCATCTTCTCCCAAATGGCGTAACCGTACGGTTTGATTACCATACAGCCGCGTACGGCTGAATTTTCCGCCATTTCGGCCTTGATCACCAGGTCGAGGTACCACTGCGAATAATCTTCGCTGCGGGGAGTCAGTTCTTTCAATTCCTTTGCCATATCGTTTACAAAATTCTGAATATTTAAGGCTGCAAAGATACGAATATTCGCAGAAATGTGAAACCGGAAACGGGGATTTCGATTGAAATCCCCAAAGCTTGTCTACATCAGGCAGCTTTTGATCTCTTCCAGCAGGTTTTCGCAGGCATCTTCCAGCAGATCCATCACCAGTTCAAAGCCTGACGACCCTCCGTAATAGGGATCGGGCACCTTCTGGTGGTGTGAATATTTCTTGGAGTAATCGATCATCCGGTGGATCTTGGCAACATCCTCTTCTGTCCTGGCCAGTTTCCTGACGTTACGGTAGTTGTCGTCGTCCATCACCACGATATAGTCGAACCGGTCGAAGTCGCTCCTCTCGAACTTGCGTGCAAGGGAGGAGAAATTGTAGCCGCGACGCTGGCCGTGCATACGCATCCGGTCGTCGGGCAATTCGCCTTCGTGCCAGCCGGAGGTTCCGGCAGAATCGACAATGATGCTCTCCTCGAGGTGATTGTCGGCAACCATCTTTTTCAGGATCCCTTCAGCAGCCGGTGAACGGCAGATATTTCCGAGACAGACAAAGAGTACGTTTACCTGTTGAAGCTTGGAGGGAGGATTTTGCATAGTGCTTAATTGATTATAATCTAAAACAATGCGGCAAAGATAGCATTTTTATTTATATTTGCACTTCAAACCCATAATTGTCTCGGGATGAACATACCGCAAGAGAGAGCATCACAATCCGTCTCCAAGGAGATTACCGTTGTTGAAGCCAAAAGAGAACTGGAGAAGAACAAAATCAAGAGGATCTTGTTTGCCACAGGCGGATCAGTTGCATTGATCCTGGCCATATTGGGCTTTTTTGTTCCCGGTTTACCCTGTACCCCCTTTGCCCTGTTGTCGGCTGCCCTTTTTGCCAAAAGCTCCGACAGGCTCTACAACTGGCTGTTGAAGAACCGGATATTGGGCCCGCGCATCCGCGATTACCAACGCAGAAGAGGTGTCACCAAAAGTGGAAAGGTGAAGGTGATCGTGTTGATGATGATCATGGTGCTGATCTCCTCTTTCCTGATCGTTTCGCTGCCGCTACTGAGGATGGTGATTCTTGTCTCCGGTCTTGTGGGAGCCATCGTGGTATGGTTTCTTGTACCCGAGGGGAGAGAATATCCCGAGGATTAATCCCGCATATAGGCCAGGTAGTACTTCTCCACCTTTTTAGATAATACCTCGATGTTGAACATGTCGGAGGCCGATGAGATATCCTTGATGGATCCGTCGCGATAGAGAATCATGATACTCTCGTCATATTTGTTGTACATGTCGGTGACCAGCGAGTCGGAAGAGACGAAATAGGTTGCCTCGCTCTCCGATATCCCGTATTGCCGGCTGAACTTCCGGATCAGTTCATGCCGCCTTTCCGCCGGATGCGGTTCGTTGGAGATCTGGATCTTAAACAGTTTCCGGTTGACCATCCCGCTGCTCAGCAGCGACAAGACCTTGTCGCGATGGGATTTCCATACCTTCAGTGATGTCCAGATATCGTTATCGTCAAGGTTTGTAAAATGTTCCAGCACTTCCGGACGATCCCTGAAATCGTTTAATGTGATGTCGTTCTTCAGGAAAAATGCCAGTGACGGTGACGCAAACAGCTCCTCGCCGTTTCGCGACAGATGTTTTGCCCGGTTGATGGTGTTGATCAGCATCTTTTCAGATGCTACTGCCGTTTTGTGCAGGTAGACCTGCCAGTACATGAAGCGGCGCGACATCAGGAAATTCTCGATCGAGTAGATCCCCTTCGATTCAACCACCAGCTTGTCGTCAATCACATCCAGCATCTTCATGATGCGCGCCGCGCCGATACTCCCTTCGCTTACACCGGTAAAAAAGCTGTCTCGCTGCAGATAATCCAGCCGGTCGACATCCAGCTGTCCGCTGACCAATTGATGCAGGAACCGCTTGGGATACCTGTCCCTGAAAATATCTATGGCTGTCTGGAGCGCACCCTGCTTCTCTTCGTTGATCCGCTCCATCAGCAGCAGTGAGATCGCTTCGTGCGGGACGTGGTTGACAAGTACATCCTCCAGGACATGAGAGAAGGGGGTGTGTCCGATATCGTGCATCAGGATGGCAGCCAGCGCCCCTCGGTACTCATCCCGGGTGATCTCGTGTCCCTTGTCGCGCAGGTTGAGCAGCGCCACCTCCATCAGGTACATGGCCCCGATAGTGTGGTGGAAGCGGGTATGCTGTGCTCCGGGGTAGACATATGATGCCATGCCGAGCTGCCTGATCCGGTTCAACCGCTGCAGGCAGGGATGCTGAATCAGTTCGTAAATAAACTCGTCGGGAATGTTTACAAATCCAAAGACCGGATCGTTGATTATTTTTCGCTTCGGCTGCATATAAATCAAAAAAGACCATTGGTTGCCCAACGGTCTGATTTTCATTTAGTTGTCTTACTAGGATTCGAACCTAGACA
>Ga0116191_1003132_pt1 | contig 12220 bp, 11 predicted proteins | sample AD_UKC111_MetaG_FD_89897 | JGI IMG/M metagenome (GOLD analysis project Ga0116191, IMG submission 89897) | Active sludge microbial communities of municipal wastewater-treating anaerobic digesters from Hong Kong - AD_UKC111_MetaG | ecosystem: Engineered > Bioreactor > Anaerobic > Digestate...
CCATCGACCCCGCTGCGGCGGTCGCCAATACCCCGCGGGCCGGACCGAGTAGTTTGACCCCGGCATAACCGGCCAGTGAAAATCCGGAGACCAGCACCACGACCAGCCACAACTGGCGCGGCCGCCACGCGTCCATCGGGCCCATCGGCGTGTCGGGCAGCAGAGGCAGGATCACCAGCGCGATCAGCGCGAAGCGCGCGATCGCCATCATCTCGGCCTCGTCGATGTGACGCAGCACCCGATGCAGCCGGCTGCGCTGCGACAGCACCAGCACGGTTATTCCGGCCAGCGCGCTGGCCAGCGCGAAGGTCCCGATGCCGGCCAGGAAGCCTGCCGCCAGCGTGATCAGCCCGGCCAGGCTGGCGGTGCCGCTGATCGAGGAATTCTTCTGGGTTGAGCGCCAATAGCCCAGCACCACCAGCGCTGCGGTGGCCAGCAACAGGACAAAAGCCATGCCGGCGGCCTGAGCCTGGAACGCCCCGGCGATCCCGCCCGCCAGGCCCAGCAAGCCATAGGTGCGGATCCCGGCAAAGCGATGCCCGGCCGGTTCGCTGCGCTGGGTCCAGCCGCGCTGGACGCCCACCAGCAGGCCCAGTGTCAGCGCCAGCCCAATGCCGGTCAGCGCATCTCGGGTGATGATCGAGGCGTCGGTCACCCGGCGATGATTGCAGAGACCATAGCGCTAGGGAAGGGGCCTGCTACATTGCGCGGATGCCCTGTGCGCTTCCTTCTGAACTGGCCGCCTGGTTCGCCGCGCGCGGTTGGCGGGTGCGGCGGCACCAGTCCGAGATGATCGACGTCGCGCAAAGCGGCAAACATGCGCTGCTGGTGGCCGATACCGGTGCGGGCAAGACCCTGGGCGGGTTCTTGCCAACCTTGGCCGATTTCTGCCCATCCCGGCTGGACGGCGAACGCCCGCCGGAAGGGCTGCACACGCTTTACGTTTCGCCGCTCAAGGCCTTGGCGCACGATGTCCAGCGCAACCTGCTAACCCCGGTTGAAGAGCTGGGCCTGCCCATGCGGGTCGAGGTGCGCAGCGGCGATACCCCGTCGGAACGCAAGGCCCGGCAGCGCGTCCGCCCGCCGCATGTCTTGTTGACCACGCCCGAATCGCTTTCCCTCTTGCTGTCCTATTCCGAGGCCGACGATCTGTTCGCCGGGCTGAGGCGCGTGGTGATCGACGAGGTTCATGCGTTCGCGCCGACCAAGCGCGGGGATCTGCTGGCGCTCGCCCTGACGCGGCTGCAGGCGCTTTCGCCTGGGCTGCAACGGGTCGCACTGTCGGCAACCCTGGCCGATCCCGATGCGTTTCGCAGCTGGCTCGCGCCGGCCGGAGCCCGCGACAGCGTTGCCCTGGTCCAGGGCGAAGATGGCACGCCGCCGCAGCTTTCGATCCTGCTGCCTGAAGATGCGCGGGTGCCGTGGGGCGGACACGCCGCCGCCTGGGCGGTGCCGCAACTCATCGCGGCGATCCGCGCCAATCGCACCACGCTGATCTTCTGTAACACCCGGTTCCTAGCCGAATTCATTTTCCAGAAGCTGTGGGATGCGAACGAGGAAAACCTGCCGATCGGGATCCATCACGGTTCGTTGTCGAAGGAGGCGCGGCGCAAGGTGGAAGGGGCGATGGCGCGCGGCGAGCTGCGCGCGCTGGTCGCCACGGCCAGCCTCGACCTGGGGGTCGACTGGGGCGATGTCGATCTGGTGGTGCAGATGGGGGCACCCAAGGGAAGTTCGCGGCTGTTGCAGCGGATCGGGCGCGCGGGGCACCGGCTCGATGTCGCGAGCCGCGCCCTGCTGGTCCCTGGCAACCGCTTTGAATTCCTTGAGGCGATGGCGGCCGAACAGGCGGTGGAACAGGGCCAACGCGATGGCGAGGCGTTCCGGCCGGGTGGGCTGGACGTGCTGGCCCAGCATGTGATGGCGCGGGCCTGTGCCGGACCGTTCGATGCCGCCGCGCTGCTCGACGAAGTGCGCAGCGCCAGCGCTTATGCCTGGCTGGATGCCGCACAGTGGGACCGGGTGCTCGAATTCGTCGCGACCGGCGGCTATGCGCTCAAGGCTTATGACCGGTTCCGGCGGATTACCTGCGGCCGGGACGGGCTGTGGCGGTTGACCCACCCCGAACACGCCGCGCGCTTCCGGCTCAACGCCGGGATCATCGTCGATAGCGAGATGGTCGAGGTGACGTTCCGCAACGGACGTTCGCTCGGACGGGTCGAAGAAAGTTTCGCTGCGGCACTGCGGCCCGGCGATACCATCCGCTTTGCCGGGCTCGACCTTGAGGTGGAATCGATGCGCGAGACCGAATTGGTGGTGCGCGCGGCCAAGAAACCGGGGCAGATACCCAGCTATATGGGGCAGCGCATGGCGCTGACCACGCATCTTTCCGGACGGGTTCAGGCCCTGCTGGCCGATCAGGCCGGTTGGGCGCGCTTTCCCGACGACGTGCGCGAATGGCTGGAGATGCAGGACTGGCGATCGCGGTTGCCCGAGCCGGGCAGGTTGCTGGTCGAAAGCTTCCCGCACGAGGGCAAGCACTTCACAACCTATTACACGTGCGAGGGCTGGCCGGCGAACCAGTCGTTGGGAATGCTGATCACCCGGCGGATGGAACAGCGCGGACTGATGCCGCTGGGCTTTGTTGCCAATGACTATGCGTTGGCAGTCTGGGGACTGCGCGCGGTCGAGGATCCGGCTGCGCTGCTGTCGGCGGATATCCTGGCGGACGAATTCGCCGAATGGGTCCAGGACAGCTACCTGCTGCGGCGAGCGTTTCGCGAAGTTGCGGTGATTTCGGGATTGGTCGAGCGCCAGCACCCGGGCAAACGCAAGACCGGGCGGCAAGTGACCTTTTCAACCGACCTGATCTATGACGTACTGCGCAAGTATGAGCCGGACCATGTGCTGATCGAGGCGGCCTGGGCCGATGCCCGGGCGCGGATGACCGATGTCGGACGATTGGCGGACTTGCTGGAGCGGGCTGGCCGTGAAGTCTGTCACGTCCGGCTCGATCGGGTGAGCCCACTGGCGGTGCCGGTGCTGGTGATGATCGGCCGTGAAAGTGTGCCGCAGGGCATGGCCGACGATGAATTGCTGTTCGAAGCCGAAGGGCTGGCCAGCGCGGCGATGCGCAGCGATCCCGTGCGGGTTGATGAAGGCGATTGATCAGCGCTTGGTCGCAGGCTTTCCGAACGAGGCGAAGCGATCGTTGCCGACGAAGCCGAATGCCGACAATCCGGATCCCTTGACGATCCGCAGCACCCGCGCGGTATCGCCATAGGGTGCCGCCCCATCGGGTTCGAACAAGACCAGCGGTTCCGGAACTGCGTGTTCGGCGGCGCGCAGTGTGGCCATCAGCTCGTCCTCGCTCAGCCCGGCGCCGTTCCAGGCGATTGCACCGTTCGGAGCCACTGTCAGGTGGTTTTCGGCCTGCACTTCGCGGGGTGGCGGGCCACCATCGCGCGGCAGGTCGAACTCGATCGCGTGGCTGGCCAGCGGCACCGCCATGATGAACATGACCAGCAGCACCAACATGACATCGATCAGCGGAGTGGTGTTCATTTCGCCGAGTGGGCGATCGTTCGATTGCAGGCTGATACTGGCCATCGGTTTGTCCCTTTCCCTCACGACATCTGATTGAGGAAGGATACGCTATAACATACTGTCGTCAAGGCTATTCGATGCGGGGCCGGGCCTTTCAACTGGGTGGATAGCGGGCATGAAAAAGGGGGCGGATTGCTCCGCCCCCTCGATCCTTTGACGCCCTGGCAGCCTTATTTGGCTGGCGGTGCGTTGGGTGCCTTTCCGAAAGCCCCGAACTGCTCGTTGCCCACGAAACCGAAAGCCGAGACACCGGAACCCTTGATCACGTTCAGCACAGCTGCGGTCGTATCGTAGGGAGCCTGGCCGTCGGGCTGGAACTGCAGTTCCGGCTCGGGCTTGATTGCCAGGGTCGCGTTGAGTGCGCCGTGCAGCTGGTTGATCGTCAGCGCCGTCCCGTTCCACAGGATGGTGTTGTCGGGCATGATCACCACCTTGTTCTTGTCACGCTTGATCGGCGTATCAGGTGGCGGCGTGTTGGGGCTGGGCAGGTCGATGTTCACCGCGTGGGTGGCCACCGGGATGGTGATGATGAACATGATGAGCAGAACGAGCATGACGTCGATAAGCGGCGTCGTGTTCATTTCCATCATCGGCTCGCCATCGTCCTTGCCGCCTGACATTGCCATGGTGGGTTACTCCTGAAAAAAGTTGCGACCGGTCCGGTTAGCCGTTCGGGTCAACCGGGGTCGAAATGAAGCCGACGGTCGGATAACCGGCCATCTGCACGTTGTAGATCGCACCCGCCACACAGCGCCACGGCGCGTTCACGTCGCCGCGGATGTGGACCTGCGGGACCAGCTCCGGATTGTTCTTGAGAGCTTCCGGGCCACCCGCACGCTTCACGATCCGGTCAAGGCGTTCGTACGAAAGCTTGAGCAGTTCGTTCGAATCCACCGGGGTGATGTTGTTGAAATAGACCCGGCATTCACCGCCCAGCGATGCGCCTTCGAAGCCCGGATCGCCCGCACTGCGGCCGCCAGCATCGGAAGTGCTGACCGTGAGCAGCAGGTTTTCGACCTTATCCTTCGATTCCTGCGAGACGATCACGGGAATCTTGAGCTTTTGGATGGTCTGAATCGCGACCGGCACTGCGATGAGGAAGATGATCAGAAGCACCAGCATCACGTCCACGAGGGGCGTGGTGTTGATGTCTGACATCGGCTTCTCTTCGCCGCCGCCGCCCATCGAAATCGCCATGGTTACATCCTATCCTAATACGTTTCCCCGGAACGCACTGTTGCCTGATGGCTGGCGGTCCGGCTGATACCGATGGCCGGGCAGGCGTGCTGCCCGGCCAAATCGGACAGGCTTACTGCTTGGCGGCCGGAGCAGCAGCAGCGGGCTTGGCAGCCGCCGCCGGGGCAGCAGTCACGGCAGGCTTTACGGCGCCCTTCGAGTTGATGTTGGCCAGCACGTCGGTCGAGAAGCCGTTGAGCAGCTCGCCAATGCGCTTGTTGCGTGCCTGCAGGTAGTTGTAGGCAAGCACGGCCGGAACGGCGACGAGCAGGCCCAGCGCGGTCATGATCAGCGCTTCACCGACCGGACCCGCGACCTTGTCGATCGAGGCCGAACCGGCGATACCGATCGCGACCAGCGCGCGGTAGATGCCGACCACGGTCCCGAACAGACCGATGAACGGAGCAGTCGCACCGACGGTCGCGAGGAACGGCAGGCCGCCAGCCAGCTTCGAGTTGATCGAGCTTACCGAGCTGGCGAGCGATCCGTGCAGCCAATCGTGCGCGTCGGTTTCGTTGACCATCTTGCCGTGCTGATCTTCGGCAGCAAGGCCGTCATCGACGATCTGGCGCCAGGCGCTGTTCTTTTCGAGCTTGGCAGCGCCTTCCTTGAGCGAAGCAGCGCGCCAGAACGACGAGCGCATGTCCTTGTACTGACGGTTGATCTTGTTCTGCTCGATCCACTTGGTGATCAGGATGAAGAACGAACCGAACGACATGATGCCCAGGATAATGACGGTGGCATAGGCGATGAAACCGCCCTGCTTCAGCGCTTCGGCAAAGCCGAACTTGTTCTGCGGTGCCGCGCTTGCAGCAGCGGTAAGAAGTTCAAAAACCATGCGATAGTCCTCTCAAGAGAAATAAGAAACCAATACCATAGGGGCCTAGCCCCGCGAAAATGTTACTCTTCCGGGATCACCCAGCGGAAACGGCTGCTCCAGCTGCCACCGGTCGGATTGCCTTCGGAATCCTGACCCGGCTGGAACTTGGCGCGGCGCATCAGCAGCGAACAGGCAGTCGAATCGAGATCCGGGCTACCGCTCGACGCAGTGATGTCGCAGCTGGTCGGCCGGCCGTCTGGGCCAAAGGTCAGACGGAAGCCGGTGGTGCCGCTGCGGTTTTCACGCAAGGCGCGGGTCGGGTAGTCGTTGTTGGTCACCCAGTTGCCGGGATTGCCCTTGGGCACGCCCTGCTTGACCTGTGCCTTCGGAGGCGGAGCCGGCGGAGCCGACGGCGGGGCCGGGACGATCACCGGCACGACCGGCGCTGCCGGCGGCGGCGTGGTCACAACCTGAACCGGCGGCGCAACCGAGTTGATATTGATCTTGGGCGGAGGAGCCACGATCGGCGGCGGAGCCTCGACCTTCTTGGGTGGCGGAGGCTTCTCCTCCTTCTTTTCCTCTTTCTTGATGTCGACGGCCGTCACCTTCTTCACCACAGCCTTGAACCCTTCATAGGCCAGGCCGGTAACCAGCGCATAGCCAAGGGCGAGGTGCAGCAAGGCGACGACGACAAAGGCGGCAATCCGGTTGCCACTCACTTCTTGGTCAGCGTAAGCCATTCAGACGCATCACTCCATAACAGTCCCTCCGGGCCGAAGCCCGGACCCGACGCCCGAATCCCTTTGCGGAGACCCGGACGCCCAAATTGTTAACTTCCACCCTGCAGGTCAATCCGGAAAACCTTGCGAACGCCCGACGTTCTCAAATGCCAGATCGCGGGCCTTTGTTTTTGTTTGGCCCGGTTTTGCGTGAGCTTTAACTCCGACCAAGCCAAGGCGCAACGCTTTATCGGTTAACTCCCGATTCACCTGTGTTAAGATCAAAAGTCTTGAAAATCGCGCCGATTCCTGCGTTTCAGCGGCTGTTGCGCGGCAAACCGACTGCTGCCGGGAGTTTGAATAATGAACCAGGTGATTCGCTCTGCGGCCGTCATCCTGACACTCGCCATGACAGTTATGGGCACCTCTGTGCAGGCTGATTCGCAAGGAAAACCAGTCCTTCCGCCGGTCACCTATGCCGATCTGGCCGATCTGGCAGACGGCGCACCCCTGGTGATTCGTGCGCAGCCGCGCGCGATCGTGCCGGTTGAAGCTGTACGGGCGCGCGGCCTGCGACCTGGCTGGGGACGTTATTATGTCGAGGCGAGGACCGAGGCGTTGATCGCCGGAACGGTCCCGCTGGGCGGGGCCCTGACCTATCTGGTCGATCTGCCGCTCGACGCCAAGGGCAAGCCGCCGGCGATCAAGAAGAAGAGCATGGTGCTGTTTGCACGCGCGGTGCCCGGCCGTCCGGGCGAACTGCAGCTGGTCGCGCCCGATGCCCAGTTGGCGTCGGATCCGGCGCTCGAGGCGCGGATCAAGTCCGTGCTGACCGAACTCTATGCCCCCGGCGCACCGCAGAAGATTACCGGCGTGCGCGAGGCGGTGCACGTTTCCGGCGAGCTGGCCGGCGAGGGCGAGACCCAGATCTTTCTGTCTGCCGCCAATGGCGAGCCAGCCGCGATCACGGTTAGCCGCCGGCCCGGTCAGCCTCCGCGCTGGGGGGTGTCGTTTTCCGAACTGGTGGCCAGCGATGCTGCGCCCACGCGCGACAGCCTGGGCTGGTACCGGCTGGCCTGTTTCCTTCCGCGTGACCTTCCCAGTGCCGCGAATATTTCCGACCGGGTTGCCGATCGGACCCAGGCCGCGGCCGACTATGCCTTTGTGCGCGACGCCCTGGGCACCTGCCCGCGCACCCGCAGATAGCCAAAGCGGCTTGCCCCCGCGGTGCGCCCTGCCTAAGGCCCGCGCGTCGAAAGGGAACATGATGGCAGAACCGCTGAAAATCGCACTGGCCGGGCTGGGCACTGTCGGGGCCGGGGTCATCCGCCTGGTCGAGGCGAACCGCGCGCTGATCGAACGCCGCGCCGGGCGGCCGATCCAGATCACCGTGGTGTCCGCGCGCGACCGGCGCAAGGATCGCGGGGTCGACCTTGCTCCCTATGCCTGGGAAGACGACATGGTCATCCTGGGCGAACGGGCGGATGTCGACGTGGTGGTTGAAATGGTCGGCGGAGCCGATGGCCCGGCGCTGGCGTTGGCGCGCACTACGATCGAGGCGGGCAAGGCCTTGGTCACCGCCAACAAGGCGATGATTGCGCATCACGGGCTGGAACTGGCCGCCAAGGCCGAAGACAAGCGCGTTGCGCTGAAGTTCGAGGCCGCTGTCGCGGGCGGGATCCCGGTGATCAAGGCGCTGCGCGAAGGGGCTGCTGCCAACGCGATCGAGCGGGTCTATGGAATCCTCAACGGCACTTGCAATTACATCCTCTCGACCATGGAAGATAGTGGCCGCGATTTTGGCGATGTCCTGGCCGAAGCGCAGGCGCTGGGCTATGCAGAGGCTGACCCGACTTTCGACGTCGAGGGGGTCGATGCGGCGCACAAGCTGTCGATCCTGGCGGCGATCGCCTTTGGAACCAAGGTCGATTTTGGCGGAGTGGCGGCATCGGGGATCACCCGACTGCGGGCGGCCGATATCGCCCAGGCCGATGCACTGGGTTATGTCATTCGCCTGATCGGCATGGCCGAGGCCGGGTCAGAGGGACTGTTCCAGCGGGTTCAGCCGCACCTGGTGCCGTTCGATCACCCATTGGCCCACGTCGATGGCGCGACCAACGCGGTGGTTGCCGAGGGCAACTTTTCGGGGCGCCTGCTGTTCCAGGGCGCGGGCGCGGGCGATGGCCCCACCGCCAGCGCGGTGGTTGCCGACCTGATCGATATTGCCCGGGGCGAACTGGGCCCGGCCTTCTCGATGCCGGTTGCGGAGCTTGAGGACCTGGGCCCAGCCGCCACCGGGCACCGCCAGAGCCGCGCCTATCTGCGTTTCATGGTTGCAGACCGGCCCGGCGTTCTGGCCGAAATCACCGCCGCGCTGCGCGATGCCGGAGTTTCGATCGAAAGCCTGATCCAGAAAGGCCGCGCCGCTGACGCGGGCGGGGTGATGGTGGCGATGGTTACCCACGAAGGCCCGGAAAGTGCAGTCAGCGAAGCCTTGCGCCTGCTCGATGGCTCACCCAGCCTCAGCGAACCGCCGCTGGTGCTGCATATCCTGGGGCAATAACGTCAGGGGGCCGGGGCCTCGCCTTTGGCAATCTTGTCGGCATCCGAACCTTCGGGCGCTTGCGGCAAGGCGCTGACATCGACGTAATAGACTGGTGGGGGAACCCGGCCAAAGTGTTTGCAGCTCGGGCAATAACCACGGTCGAACTGGGGGGCACGCGGGACCCCGTTGTTGAGCGCCCGGCGTGCCTCAAGCGAAGCCGGATCGGTTTCGGATGTCGGTGCCACGCGCTGATCGCCGCCGTTATCGCCGCAAACCACGATTTCGCCGGCTTCGCTGGGCTGGCATCGTTTTTTGGGACGAACCGTTCCAAATTTGGCCTGGGTCTGGCTGAATCGCTCAGCCACCTGGCGGTCAAGCTCGTCATCGGACTGGGCGTGCGCGGCAACGCTGGTCAAGGCCAGGCCGACAAGCACAGCCAATCCGATCCGCAACATTTCCGCTCCTGTCTGAATGCGCCGCAGGAAGCCCAGTGGCGCTTAATCGCGGCTGAACATCGCCCCCTCGACAGTCAGCGCGTGCCCGGCTAAGCGCGCGACCACATACCTATGCAGAAAGCATCGCAGTTATCATGAGCAAGACTCCCGCCTCCAAGGTCCTCGACCGTGTTCTCGTCCTCGAAATGGTCCGCGTCACCGAAGCCGCTGCGATCGGAGCTTCCCGACTGGTTGGCCGCGGAGATGAAAAGGCCGCCGATGCCGCCGCGGTCGAGGCCATGCGCGCCGCGCTTAACGAGCTGGCGATGGACGGCACCGTGGTGATCGGCGAAGGCGAACGCGACGAGGCACCGATGCTTTTTATCGGCGAAAAAGTCGGTTCGGCCCAGGGCACCGGCCCGAAGATCGACATCGCGCTGGATCCGCTGGAAGGCACCACGATTACGGCCAAGGCCGGCCCGAATGCGCTGGCGGTGCTGGCAGTGGCCGAAGAGGGCAATCTGCTCAACGCGCCCGATGTCTATATGGACAAACTGGCGGTCGGTCCCGGCTATCCCGATGGAATCATCGACCTTGCCAAAAGTGCGACCGACAACGTCAAGGCAGTCGCGGCGGCCAAGGGTGTTGAGCCAGGCGAAATCATCGTTTGCGTGCTTGACCGGCCGCGTCATGCCGACCTGATCGCCGAACTGCGCGGTCTGGGGTGCGGGGTGGTGCTGATCGGCGATGGCGATGTGGCCGGCGTCATCGCGGTGACCAATCCCGATACCACGATCGACCTCTATATGGGTTCGGGCGGGGCACCCGAAGGCGTGCTGGCTGCGGCCGCGCTGCGCTGTGTCGGCGGGCAATTCAATGGCCGCCTGCTGTTCCGCAACGACGATGAACGCGCCCGTGCGCGCAAGTGGGGGATCGAGGACCTGGACAAGATCTACACCCGCGACGAACTGGCCAAGGGTGACTGCATCTTTGCCGCCACCGGGGTCACCGACGGGTCGCTGCTTAAGGGTGTAAAGCGCATGCCGCACGGCCTGATCACCACCAATTCGGTGGTGATGCGGGCCAGCTCGGGCACGGTCCGCTGGGTTAGCGGCGAGCATCGCAACCGGCGCTGATCCACACCTTCCCCCTATCACCGTGTTGCATTCGGGTCTGGCCTCGCTAAGGCCGGGCACGGGCTGACTTGCGCGGGGAAGGGCGACTCACATGAAATTGCTGTCCGGAAATTCCAACCTGCCGTTGGCACGGGCAATTGCGGGCTATCTCGAGATGCCTTTGACCCAGGCCGACGTGCGCCGTTTTGCCGATGACGAAGTGTTCGTCGAAATCCAGGAAAATGTGCGCGGCGAAGACGTGTTCGTGATCCAGTCCACCAGCGCACCGGCCAACGACAATCTGATGGAACTGCTGATCTGCATCGATGCGCTGCGCCGCGCCTCGGCCAAGCGGATTACCGCAGTGGTGCCCTATTTCGGCTATGCCCGGCAGGATCGGAAGCCCGGTCCGCGAACCCCGATTTCGGCCAAGCTGGTGGCCAACCTGATTACCGAGGCCGGTGCTGACCGGGTTCTGGCAGTCGATCTCCATGCCGGCCAGATCCAGGGCTTTTTCGATATCCCGACCGACAACCTCTATGGCGCCCCGGTGATGGCGGCAGACATTCTGCAGCGCACCGGGGGTGAAAACCTGATGGTGGTTTCGCCTGACGTCGGGGGGGTGGTTCGCGCGCGCGCACTGGCCCGCCGCCTCAACAACGCTCCGCTGTCGATCGTCGACAAGCGCCGTGACAAACCGGGCGTTTCCGAAGTGATGAACATCATCGGCGACGTGAAAGGCTGGGACTGCATCCTGATCGACGACATCATCGATTCGGGCGGCACACTGTGCAACGCTGCCGCGGCGCTGATCGAGGCCGGTGCGAAAAGCGTCACCGCCTACCTCACCCACGGTGTCCTCTCGGGCATCGCGGCCGAGCGGGTGCAGAATTCGGCGCTCAAGGAACTGGTCATTACCGATTCGATCCAGCCTACCGATGCAACCAAAGCGGCGGAGAAAATCCGGATCCTGTCGATCGCTCCGCTGGTTGGTGAAGCGATCCACCGGATTGCCGAGGAAAGCTCGGTGTCGAGCCTGTTCGACTGATGGCGCTCGAAGCCGAGCTGGCCCTGGCCCACCGCCTGGCCGATGCCGCGCGCGAGGTTATCCGCCCGCTGTTCCGGACCGGCCTGGGAAGCGAGCGCAAGGCCGATCGGACCCCGGTGACCGAGGCCGACCGCGCCGCAGAGGAAGCGATGCGGCGGCTGATAAAGGCCGAATTTCCGCGCGATGCGGTCCATGGGGAAGAGTTCGGGGCGACTACCGGCAACTCCGGGCGGACCTGGGTGCTCGACCCGATCGACGGGACCACCGCCTTCATGGCCGGTCGGCCGATTTTCGGCACCCTGATCGCACTGGTCCAGGAAGGCTGGCCGGTGCTGGGGATCATCGACCAGCCGATCCTGGCCGAACGCTGGGTCGGGGTCACCGGCACACCGACGACCTTCAACGGTACCCCCATACGCACACGGGCGTGCCCCAGCCTGGCCGAAGCGGCACTTGCCACCACCGGCCCGCACTACTTCGACGACCATGATGGCGAGCACTTCATGGCGCTGGCCGCCAAGACCGATCACAAGCGGATGGTGATGGGCGGCGATTGCTATAACTATGCCGCGCTTGCCATGGGCCAGATCGACATCGTCTGCGAGGCCAACCTCAAGCTGCACGATTATGCCGCACTGATCCCGGTGGTCGAAGGCGCCGGCGGGGTGATGTGCGACTGGAATGGCGATCCGCTCCA
>Ga0116191_1003144_pt1 | contig 12191 bp, 11 predicted proteins | sample AD_UKC111_MetaG_FD_89897 | JGI IMG/M metagenome (GOLD analysis project Ga0116191, IMG submission 89897) | Active sludge microbial communities of municipal wastewater-treating anaerobic digesters from Hong Kong - AD_UKC111_MetaG | ecosystem: Engineered > Bioreactor > Anaerobic > Digestate...
CCACGAACAGCTGGGTGTAGCCCGGGTCAACGTAGCCGGCGCCGTCCACGCGATAGATCAGCCGGTCGATCACCTTCACGGGCGGCGCCCATTCGGCGCCCTCCGGCTTGGGCGGCAGCTGCGCCAGCGGCTTCTCGTCGGCGGCCACGCGCATGGCGAAGGCCATCCACTTGCCGTCGGGCGACCAGGCCAGGCCCTGCGGGGCCTCGGTGAGGTTGGTGATGCGCGCCGCCTGCCCGGTGTCCATCCAGCGCACGTGGATCTGTGCCGAGCCGTCGCTGGCCGAGACGTAGGCCAGGCGTCTGCCGTCGCCCGACCAGGCCGCGCCGCCGTCGTTGACCAGGCCCGAGGTCAGCGGACGCTGCTCGCCGCTGTCCACATTGACCAGCCAGAGGTTGGAGCGTTTGCGGTCCTTGGTGATGTCGAAAAAGCTGCGCTCGTACACCACGCGCTTGCCGTCGGGCGCCACCTGCGGGTTGTTGGCCCAGGCGAGCTGGAACACATCCAGCGGCTGCAGCGTGCCGTCGGCGGGGGACTCGGCGCGGGCCGCGGTGCTGCCGGCGACGACGGCGCCGGCGAGGAGGACGAGCAGGGAAGCGTGGCGCATGCGAGGCTCCAGCGGTGACGCAGGGATTGTGCCCAGTCGGCAACGCCGCTGGGAGGTGACCTTGGTTGGGGGCTCAGCCAAGATCGAGGAGGGCCGCGTCCAGGGCGTCGAGCTGGCGCGCCACCTCCGGCGCCTGGTCCAGCAGGGCGAAGCCGCGGTATTCGTAGCCCGGTGCGACAGTGCAGCCGGCCAGGGTGTAGGCGCCCAACGGCCGCGCCGCCTGCCACATGCCGGCCGGCACGACGAACACTGGATCGGACTCGCGCGAGGCCGGGCCCAGCACGTGGCGGGTGAGAACGCCCTCGACCGGGTCGAAGCGCAGCAGCTCGAGCGGCTGGCCTTCGTAGTAGTGCCACAGCTCGTCCGCGTCCACGCGGTGCCAGCGACTGAGTTCTCCCGCGGCGAGGAGAAAATAGATCGAGGTGGCGACCGCGCGCGCCGCTTGATCGCCGTAGGCGACGCGCGAGCGCGACTCGTAGATGCGCCGGTAGTGGCCGCCCTCGATGTGCGGCTCCAGGTGCAGGGTGCGGATCAGTTCTTCGGCGCGTGGGTGCATGCTCGGGATCGCGAATCGGGAGGGTTGGTCGTGGCGCGCCCGGATCCGGCTCGGGGCCGGGCGGGCACGGTCGGCGACGCGGCGCGCCGCCGCGTCGGTAAGGGGATCCGTCGGCCGCCCTGCCGCGGGTGCTCGTTGCTCCGCACCGCTGTCTAGGCCGCCTGCTTGCGCTGCGCGAGAGCCGCCAGCAGGTCCTGCGCCGCGCGCAGGCGCTCGGCGGTGCCAGGCAGCTCCAGCTTGACGCGCAGCTTGTCCTGACCGTCGAGCGCGTAGACGCGGGGCTGCGACTGAATCAGGCGGATCACGCTCAGGGGCTCGATGTTCGGCTGCGGGCTGAAGAAGACGCGCCCGCCCTGGGCACCCAGGTCCAACTTGCGCACGCCCAGCGCCGTGGCCTGCAGCTTGAGCTCGGTCACGGCGAACAGGTTCTTCACCGCGTCGGGCAGCAGGCCGAAGCGATCGACCATCTCCACCTGCAGCTCGCGCAGGCGCTCGGCATCGCGTGCGCTGGCGATGCGCTTGTACAGGGTCAGGCGGGCGTGCACGTCGGGCAGGTAGTCGTCGGGGATGAGCGCCGGCAGGTGCAGCTCCACTTCGGCCTCGTGCTCGTTCACCAGGTCGAAGTCGGGCACCTTGCCGCTCTTGAGCGCCCGCACCGCGCGCTCAAGCAGCTCGGAGTACATGGAGAAGCCCACCTCCTGGATCTGGCCGGATTGCTCCTCGCCGAGCAGCTCGCCGGCGCCGCGGATCTCCAGATCGTGCGTCGCCAGGGCGAAACCGGCGCCGAGTTCCTCCAGCGAGGCCAGCGCTTCCAGGCGCTTCTCCGCGTCGCTGCTCATGGCCTTGCGCTCGGGCACGACGAGGTAGGCATAGGCGCGGTGGTGCGAGCGCCCGACGCGGCCGCGCAACTGGTGCAGCTGGGCCAGGCCGAAGCGGTCGGCACGGTTGATGACGATGGTGTTGGCCGTGGGTATGTCGATGCCCGACTCGATGATCGTAGTGCACACCAGCACATTGAAGCGCTGGCGGTGGAAGTCCAGCATCACCTGCTCCAGCTCGCGCTCGGGCATCTGGCCGTGGGCGATGCGGATGCGTGCGTCGGGGATCAGTTCGCCCAGCTCGCGTGCGGTCTTCTCGATCGTGTCGACCTCGTTGTGCAGGAAATACACCTGGCCGCCGCGCTGCAGCTCGCGTTGGAAGGCCTCGCGCAGCGTGGCCGGGTCATAGGGGCCGATGAAGGTCTTGACGGCGAGCCGGTGCGCAGGCGGCGTGGCGATGATGCTCAAGTCGCGCAGCCCCGCCATGGCCATGTTCAGGGTGCGCGGGATCGGCGTGGCGGTGAGGGTGAGCAGGTCCACCTCGGCGCGCAGCTTCTTCAGCTGCTCCTTCTGGCGCACGCCGAAGCGCTGTTCCTCGTCGACGATGACCAGGCCCAGGTCCTTGAACTTCACGTCTGCCTGCAGCAGCTTGTGCGTACCGATCATCACGTCGATGCGACCTTCGCGCAGCGCCGCCAGCGCGGCATCGACTTCCTTCTTCGACTTGAAGCGGCTGAGCACGTCCACCCGGATCGGCCAGTCGGCATAGCGGTCGCGGAAATTCTGGTAGTGCTGCTGGGCGAGCAGGGTGGTTGGCGCGAGCACGGCCACCTGCTTGCCCGCGCTGGCGGCGACGAAGGCCGCACGCAGGGCGACTTCGGTCTTGCCGAAGCCCACGTCGCCGCAGACCACGCGGTCCATGGCGCGGCCGGCGGCCAGATCGGCGATGACCGCCTCGATGGCACTGAGCTGGTCGGGTGTCTCCTCGAAGGGAAAGGCCGCGGCGAACTGCTCGTACAGGGGCCGATCCACCGGCAGTGCCTGGCCGCGGCGTGCCTCGCGCTGGGCGTGGATGGCCAGCAGTTCGGCCGCCACGTCGCGCACCTTTTCCGCCGCCTTGCGCTTGGCGCGTTCCCAGGCGTCGCCGCCCAGGGAATGCAGCGGTGCCAGTTCGGGCGCGGCACCCGAATAGCGCGACACCAGGTGCAGCTGCGCCACGGGCACGTACAGCTTGTCACCCTTGGCGTATTCGATGCAGAGGAATTCGTTGGCGCTGCCGCCCACGTCGAGCTTGGTCAGGCCCTGGTAGCGGCCGACGCCGTGGTCCATGTGCACGATGGGCGCGCCGATGGCCAGCTCGGTGAGGTCGCGGATGATGGTGTCGGGATCGCGCGCGGCGCGCTTGCGCCGGCGCTGCTGCGCCACGCGCTCGCCGTAGAGCTCGCGCTCCGCCAGGACGGTGAGCGCAGGCTGCTCCAGGGCAAAGCCTTGATTCAGCGCGGCCACGGTGATGGCGAAGCGCTCGCCGCCATCGGCGAATTCGCGCCAGCTACCGAGGATGGCGGGCCGCAGACCGGCGCCGCCGAGCAGTTCCAGCAGCGCCTCGCGCCGCCCCGCCGACTCGGCCGCGATGAGCACGCGGCCGGTGTAGGCGCCGAGGAAGGCCTCCAGGGCGGCCAGGGGGCGCTCCTGCTTGCGTTCGACCGCAAGCGTTGGCGCGGCCTGCGTGCCCGCGGACAGAGCGTGGTCGTGGCTGCCCTTCGCCACGAGGTCGACGCGCAGCAGGCCGTTCAGGTGCTCACGCAGACGCTCGGGCGGCAGGTACAGCTCGGCCACTGGCAGGATGGGCCGCTCGATGTCGTGGGCGCGCTGCTCGTAGCGCTCCGCCGCCTGCGCCCAGAAATGCTCGGCGGCGTCCAGGGCCCCCTCGGCCAGCACGCACAGCGCGCGCGGCGCGAGGTAGTCGAACAGGGTCTCGGTGCGCTCAAAGAACAGCGGCAGGTAGTACTCGATGCCCGCCGGTGTGGCGCCCTCGCGGATGTCCTGGTAGAGCGGGCAACGCCGGATGTCGATGGTGAAGCGCTCGCGCAGGCGCGCGCGGAAGCCCTTGGCCGACTCCTCGGTGAGGGGGAATTCGCGTGCCGGCAGCAGGCGCACTTCCTCGACCTTGTGGGCGGAGCGCTGCGTCTCCGGATCGAAGCTGCGGATCGACTCCACTTCCTCGTCGAACAGCTCGATGCGGTAGGGCTCGGCCGCGCCCATGGGAAAGATGTCGAGGATGGCGCCGCGCACGGCGAAGTCGCCCGGCTCCTGCACCTGCGGCACATGGCGATAGCCGGCGGCCTCCAGGCGGCGCTGCTCGGCGCCCACGTCCAGGCGCTGGCCGCGCGCCAGCGCGAGGCCCGATCCGGCGATGTAGCTGCGCGGCGCAAGACGTTGCATGAGCGTGGCGATCGGCACCACCAGCACCCCCCGCACCAGCGTGGGCAGGCGGTACAGGGCGGCGATGCGCTGCGAGACGATCTCCGGGTGCGGCGCGAACAGGTCGTAGGGCAGAGTTTCCCAATCGGGAAAATGCAGCACCTCGGTTTCCGCGCCGGCGAACACACCCAGTTCCGCTTCCAGCGCGTGCGCCGCCTGCGTGTCGCGCGTGGCGACGATGAGCAGGCCGTCGTGCGCGCGCGCCGCCTCGGCCACGGCCAGCGCCAGCGCCGAACCGTGGGGTGTTTCCCAGTAGCGTCGGCTCTTGGGCGAGGTGGCCAGGGACAGGGGCAGGAAGTTCGGCGTCATCGGCGGCAAAACGCGGCGGCGCCGGCGGCCGGGCCGCCAGCGCGATGCAGGGGGGCCGCAGGGCGGCGTTTTCCCGGGCGAGCGTTGAACCGCGCGCACCGGACCGCGCAGTGTAGCCGGTAGGGCCGCAGGGCGGAACGCTGCGGCGGCGGACGCGCGATCCAGCGGCCTCGGGCGGTGGTTGCAGGCGGGGCCGGCAGCTGGGCCAACACCGACGGACGAGCCGTGCGCCGCCGGTCCCAGGCACGCGCAGCGGTTGCTGCTAGAGCCTTAGCGTCACCCGCACCACGCCGGGATCATGCAAGGCGGCATGGCGCTCGAACCCCAGGGCGCCGCACATCTGCAGCATGGCGTGGTTCTCGGCCAGGACGTCCCCCCACAGTTCGCGCACACCGCGGGCGCGACAGGCGGCGATGAGGCGCTGCATGAGGTGATAGCCCAGCCCGAGGCCGGTGTAGGCCTTCTGCACGATGAGGGCGTATTCGGCGCCCTCGGTCACGGGGTCGATGAAGGCACGCGAGACGGCGTGGATCTCCGCATCCGGGGTGCCCGGCGGATCGGCCAACACGAAGGCGATCTCCCGCTCCGGGTCGAGCCGGCACAGCCGCTCGGCCAATTCGTTCGGCAGTTCCTTCATCACGTGCAGGAAGCGCAGACGCACTTCTTCGGTACTGAGGTGGGCGAAGCCGCGCTGCAGCGCTGCAACGTCGCCGGCATGGATCGGTCGCAGCACCAGTTCGCGGCCGTCGGCCAGCACGATGCGTTCGCCTTCGGCCGGTGGCGCCTCGTTGGCGGCGCCATAGCGCAGGCGCTCGGGCGGGCGTAGCGGCGAACGCAGGCGGCTCATCGGGGCCTCATTGCGTTGGGGGCGGGTTTTCATGCGCTGCAGCATGACGGCGGCCAGTGGAGCAGGCCATCTAAACCCCCGCGTGGGTTCAAGGCGCGTTTAGGCGACCACAGGTGCCAGGCCGGAACCAGTCCATCCTGACATCTCCCGGGCTCTCCTGCGGCCGGCACGGGCGCGCCCTCGGCGGAATGTCCAGCGCGGGCGCGGCTGTGCGGCGGCGGGTCCGGGCCGCGCACGCCTGTGCCGTGTGGGCAAGTCCCCGTGCCACGAACCGGTGCCGCGGGCCAGGCATCGCGCTCCTGCGCCAGCGCAATCCCGGGCGGTGCCGGCTTCTGCTGGGCAAGCGCGGCCGGTTAGGATGCGCCACCCGCGCCGGCCCTTGATTCGGCGCGCCCGTCCGACAGGGAAGGCTCGATGACCGAAGCGGAACTGGACGCGATCTGCGCCGCCTGGCCCGGCGTGACGCGGTCGATCAAGTGGGAGGTGGACCTCGTGTACAGCGTCGCGAACAAGATGTTCGCGGTGCTCTGCACCCTGGGGCCGGAGCGCGGTCGGCTGTCCTTCAAGGTTGAGCCCGAGCGCTTCCTCGAACTCACCGACCAGCCCGGCATCGCACCGGCGCCCTACATGGCGCGCGCCTTCTGGATCACCCTGGCCAACCCGGCGCAGTTCGGCGGCGCGCGCCTGCAGGCCTTCCTGCGGCGCTCCTACGACCTGGTCGTGGCGAACCTGCCCCGGAAGGCGCAGGCGTCCCTGATGCCATCGGCGGCGCAGGCGGTCGCGCCGGCAGCGGGGCAACGCCCGTCCGGGGCCGCGAAGCCGGTGGGGCAGGGCGCTGCGAGCGCCAAGACCGGCGCCACGCCGCGCAGCCGCGGCGCCATCGCCAAGGACAAGGCCCTGCGCCGGCCGGCAACCGCCGAGACGCCGGCTGCGGCAGAACCCGCAGCAAAGCGGGCAAACACGGCGAACCCGTCATCCCCGGCGCCCAACCGCCGGTCCCGATCCTGATCGGCGTAGGGGTGGCTGGCGGCGTTTGCTAGACTTCGCGCCCTTTTCCTGCTCGCCCAGGCCATGGCCGGCAAAGCCGATTCCATCAAGACGATCTTCTTCGCCCTCGGCGCGAACTTCGCGATCTTCCTGTCCAAGCTGGTGGCGGCCGTGCTGACCGGATCGGGCTCGATGCTGGCCGAGGCGGTCCACTCCCTTGCCGACTGCGGCAATCAGGGCCTGCTGCTGCTGGGTCTGAAACGCGCCAAGCGCCCGCCCTCGCCGGACTTTCCCCTGGGCTACGGCAAGGCCATCTACTTCTGGTCCTTCCTCGTCGCCCTGCTGCTGTTTTCCGTCGGCGGCGTGTTTTCGGTGTACGAAGGCCTGCACAAGCTGCAGCACCCCGAGCCGCTGAAGTGGCCGTGGCTGGCGGTGGGCGTGCTCGGCTTCGGCATCATCGCCGAGAGCTTTTCCATGTGGGGCTGCCTGCGCGAGGTGAACAAGGCGCGCGGCGCCCAGTCGCTGTGGCGCTGGTTCCGCGACAGCCGCCAGAGCGAGCTGATCGTGATCTTCGGCGAGGATCTCGCCGCCCTGCTCGGCCTGGCCTTCGCCCTCGTCGCCGTGCTGCTCACCATGGCCACCGGCAATCCCCTGTTCGACGCCCTGGGCAGCATCGTCATCGGCGTGCTGCTGGTGGTGGTGGCGGTGTTCGTGGCCAAGGAAGTGCAGGACCTGCTCATCGGCCAGAGCGTCGATCCGGACGTGCGTGCGGCCATGCAGCGCTTCGTCGAACAGCAGCCCGAGGTGAAGCGCGTGTTCAACATGATCACGCTGCAGCTCGGACCGGAGATCATGGTGGCGATCAAGGCGGAGATGAACCGATTCCTCTCGCCCAAGGACATGATCGACGACATCAACCGCGTGGAGGAGCGCTTCAAGGCGCAGTTCCCCGAAGTGAAGTGGAGCTTCTTCGAGCCCGACCTGCGCGACTGAGCCGCGCCGCGTGGATCAGTCGCCGCGGAAGTACAGGCCTTCGGCGTCGGTGCTGCCGTCCGGATGCGACGGCAGCAGAACCCAGCCGACGATGCCATCGGCTGTGCGCACCAGGTAGTTCGGATTCTCGCCACGCTCGTCGATGCGGCTGTTGTCGTTGAGCAGCACGGTGAACGCAGCCCCGGCCGGCAGGGTCAGCGTGACCGTGCCCGCGCCGTCGCGCTCAGCGTGCAGGGCAATGGGCACCCTGGCCCGCGCCTCCACGCCCACGTAGCGCAGCGGCTGCGGCGTTTCCACGAAGCGCGTGCCGTCGTAGGTGTAGAGGCGGCGGTGGTCGTAGAGGTTGGCGCTGTGACCGCTGACCAGGATGCGGCCGTCGCCGCGGAACTCGAAGCGCGTGCCCGGCGCCTCGAACACGCGCACTTCGGGCCGGTCGGCATCGCGCAGCAGATAGCAGCTGGGGTCGGCGCTGGGGCCGGAGTCGCAGGCCAGTACCAGGGCTCCTGCGCCGCCGCCGGGATCCAGTCGCAGCGGCGCACTGGCGTACACGCCGGCCGCCTGCAGTTCCTGCAACCAGGTCGGCGGGGCGGCCAGGGCGTGCGCCCGGTCCGCAGGATAGATCACTTCCACGCCCTCGTGCTCCAGACGCAGGCGCGCCGGCGCGCCTGCCGGCGGCGTTGCCGCAGCGGCGACGAGGGGCAGGCTGGTCAGCAGGCACGACAGGATGGGGCGCACGGCACTCTCCGCAGATGGTGGTTGCACGCACGCGGCGCGGGGCGCCCCGCGGACAGGACGGATCAGTGGATGCCGATGCGCACGCCCAGGCCGATGCCCACCTGCCACTGCGGCCGCTGCCGCTCGTAGTCCGCGGGCCAGCGCCGCACGTCTTCCACCTGCAGCAGGGGCAACAGGACCTCATGCCCGTCGATCGCTTGCGGGCGCGTTCCGGTCAGAGTGCCGCCAACGGTGAGGAAGCGGCCCTCCGGGTAGTCGTAGCGCTCGACATAGCCCGGGAGCAGGGCAATGAAGCGCCCCACGCTGGAGGCGCCCGACCGCGGCCGCTGCCGGCGATTCAGCGGAAAGGCGAGCAGCGTGACTTCTGTGGCTTGCGCGAGGTTGCTCACCTTGAGGATCCTCCCGCCCCACACGACCGTGGCGCCCGCGTGGCGCTCGGGGGCGGCGGCCACCTCGGCGGGCGTTACGGCGGTCGCGGGCTGCGCCGTGCGCACCGCCGGCACGGCGGCGCAGCCCGCCAGCGCGACCACGACAAGGCAAGCGAACCGACGGAGCAGGGCAGACATCACCGAACACCGGCGTGAAGAGGACGGGCTGACATTCTCCACCGATCCGGCGCGGTTGGACATCGATCTCATCCACAGCTTCCTGTCCGGCGAGTCCTACTGGGTGCCGGACATCCGCCGCGAGCACGTGGAAACCGCCATCGCCCACTCGCTGTGCTTCGGCGTGTATGACGCCGCAGGGCAGGTGGCCTTCGCCCGCGTGGTGAGTGATCGGGCCGGCTTCGCCTACCTCGCCGACGTGTTCGTGCTGCCGCGCCGCCGCGGCGAGGGTATCGGCAAGCGCCTCATGGCGTACGTCCTGGCCCATCCGGAACTGCAGCGCCTGCGGCGCTTCCTGCTGGCCACGCGCGATGCACACGGCCTCTATGCGCAGTTCGGTTTCCGGCCGCTGGCGGCACCCGAACGCTTCCTGGAACGCTACGACGCCGACGCGCTGTCGCGCTGAGCGCCTATTCGCCCACCAGCCACTGCACGCGGTGCTGGCCGAAGCGGCCCTGGGCCAGGCGCTGCGTCAGCGCCGGCAGCAGCTCCTCGAGCTGGCGGTCGAACTTCCACGGCGGATTCACCAGCAACATGCCGCAGCCGTTGAGGCGCAGAGCCGAGTTGTCCGGGTGCAGCAGCAGTTCGGCGACCAGGGTCTTCTTGACGCCGCGCTCGATGAACCAGCGGTGGAAGGGCAGCACGTGCTGGCGCAGCTTGATCGGATACCACACCGCGTACATGCCGCCGGGCCAGCGCTGCAGCGCGTCGGCGAGCGCCGCCTCGATGGCGCGGAACTCGTCCTCCTGCGCCTCGAAGGGTGGGTCGATCAGCACCAGGCCGCGGCGTTCCCTGGGCGGCAGCAGGGCGCGCAGCGCGGCGTAACCGTCGCGCTCGTGCACGGCCACGCGGGCATCGCCGCGGAACAGCTCGCGCAGAGACTGCGCCTCGTCGCCCTGCAGCTCACACAGCTGGGCGCGGTCCTGCTCGCGCATCAGCAGGCTGGCCAGCAGCGGCGAGCCCGGATACACGGCGAGATCGCCGCTCGCACGCCCGCTGTTCAGGGCACGCACGAGGTTCAGGTAGACGTGCACGCTGCTTGGCAGGCGCGAGGCGTCGAGCAGGCGCAGCACGCCGTCCACCGCCTCGCGGGTCTTCTGCGCCTCGGCGCTGTGCAGGTCGTAGCGACCCGCCCCGGCGTGGCTGTCCAGATAGCAGAACGGCGTCTGCTTCTGCTTCAGCGCCTCCAGCAGGCCTACCAGCACCGCGTGCTTGAGTACATCGGCGAAATTGCCGGCATGGTAGGCGTGGCGGTAGTTCATCCCGGGGCATCCGAGCGCGGCGTGGCAGCCGAGTATACGCAAGCGCCTTTCGCCGCAGGGACGCATCACCCGGGGCGCAGGGACTTGTGTCGGCGGCGTGCCGGCCCCAGGATGCGGAAGTCATGCATCGAGCCTGCAGCCATCATCCGCGGCGCCGATTCGCGCTCCTCGTGCACCTGCGCGCGGGCCTCGCGCTGCTGCTGGCCCTGGCGCTGGCCTGGGGGAACCTGTCTGCTCTCGCCGTGCCGAATCAGGCCATCGCGGCGGATGTCGCCCGAACGCCCGTGACGTCGGGTCATGCGCACGTGGCCGGCGCCGACGGCTGCACCCAACACGATGTTTCCCGGCCACATCACCCCGCACCCGATGCCGGCGATCATGGTGCGGGCTGCCCCTGCTGCCCCGCGCACGGTGGCGGCTGTGCCCTGGCCTGTCACGCGGTGTCGCTGCCGGCCGTGGCGCTGGAGCTGCCGGCCGCGTGCTGCGCGCCCCTGGCGCGCTGCGACCATGCGCTGGCACCGCCGTCCTCCGCGCGCATTCCTCCACTGCGACCTCCCATCGCCTGAGCCTGCGCGATTCCGCCCGCGGCGGTCATCGCGCCCTCTCGGCAGCGCCTGGGGCTTGCTGGGCTCCAGGCCTTCAGTTTCAGTCGACGCCGCCACCCGTCATGGAGCGGCGCGAGGAGTACACATGAGTCTTTCTGCTTTCAACGGCGGTCGCCCCCCGGGGGCGGACCGTACGCGCCGGCGTTTCGTCGCCGGCCTGGCCGCCGGTGGTCTCGTCGCCGGCGGCGGTTTCCTGCTGCGGCCGCTGCACGCGGCGACCACCCCGGTGCGGGTGCCGGAGCTGGGCGGGCGTGACTTCGACCTGGTGATCGGCGAGCAGGCGGTGAACTTCACCGGCGCGCCACGCCTGGCCACCACGGTGAATGGGTCGTTGCCGGCGCCCGTGCTGCGCTGGCGCGAAGGCGACAGCGTGACGCTGCGCGTGCGCAACGCGCTCCCCGTGGACACTTCGATCCACTGGCACGGTCTGATCCTGCCGGCCAACATGGACGGCGTGCCGGGCTTCAGTTTCCACGGCATCCGTCCGGGCGAGACCTTCACTTACCGCTTCGAGGTCAAGCAGCACGGCACCTACTGGTACCACAGCCATTCCGGCTTCCAGGAGCAGACCGGCCTTTACGGCGCGATCGTGATCGAGCCCCGCGACAAGGATCCCATCGCCGCCGACCGCGACCACGTGATCGTGCTGTCGGACTGGACCGACGAAGCGCTGGGCCACGTCTACGCCAAGCTGAAGAAGCAGTCGGATTATTACAACCACGGCAAGCGCACGCTGGGCGATTTTCTGCGCGATGCGCGCCGCGACGGCGTGGCGGCGGCGCTCGCCGACCGTCGCGCCTGGGGCGCGATGCGCATGAGCCCTACCGACCTCGCCGACATCAGCGGCTGGACCTACACCTACCTGGCGAACGGCACCACGCCGCAGGGCAACTACACCGCGCTGTTCCGCCCCGGCGAAAAGGTGCGGCTGCGCTTCGTCAACGGCTCGGCCATGAGCTATTTCGACGTGCGCATTCCGGGCCTGCGCATGACCGTGGTGGCGGCCGACGGCCAGCGCGTGCATCCGGTCACGGTGGACGAATTCCGCCTAAGCACGGCGGAAACCCTGGACGTGATCGTTGAGCCGGCGGGCGACCGCCCGTACACGATCTTCGCCCAGTCGCTGGATCGCTCCGGCTACGCCCGCGCGACGCTGTCGCCGCAGCCGGGGCTGGCGGCGGAGGTGCCCGCGCTGGACCGGCGCGCCGTCCTCAGCATGGCCGATATGGGGCACGCCGGCATGGACCACGACGGGATGGGGCACGGCGCCGACAAGGGCGCCGAGGGCGGCTGCGGTGCGGCCATGGGCAAGGGCAGCGAGGGCGGCTGCGGCGCAAGCATGATGGCCGCGACAGCGCACGCCAGCCACGGCAGGGGCCAGGGCAG
>Ga0116191_1003148_pt1 | contig 12183 bp, 8 predicted proteins | sample AD_UKC111_MetaG_FD_89897 | JGI IMG/M metagenome (GOLD analysis project Ga0116191, IMG submission 89897) | Active sludge microbial communities of municipal wastewater-treating anaerobic digesters from Hong Kong - AD_UKC111_MetaG | ecosystem: Engineered > Bioreactor > Anaerobic > Digestate | place...
AGATTGGAAGGATTTGATTCAGATAAGAATAATATCATAACATTTGAATATGGCAATCTGTCAGGTGACAATCTTACTAAAAAGAATAAAGATACTCTTAATGTTATCAACTCAGAAGCCGATTCTCAAAAGTTTGATTTTGAAACGTTTAAAATGCCTGTGTCATTTCGTCAAAGTAATGAGAGTATTCAATTTACTAAATCCGACGATGAAGATAAAGGCAATAATAACTATATCCAGTTAGGAAATATTTTGCATAGCATATTCTCAACCATTAAGACTACAAATGACATTGATAACGCATTGATGCAATTAGAATCTGATGGCATTTTATATAATGAAAATGTAACGAAAAAAGGATTAACATCCATGCTTAGAAAGCGATTTGAAAATCCCCAGGTTGCTTATTGGTTTAGTGATAAATGGCAAATATTCAATGAATGCAATATATTGTCATTTGATACTACACATAACAACTTAGAAAGTCGTCGACCAGACCGCGTAATGTATGACGGTAAGGAAATGATCGTCGTTGATTTTAAATTCGGAAAGACTAATGAAGAATATCACGTTCAAGTTAGAAAATATATTGACATATTATCATCTATGGGCTACCCAAATGTTAGAGGATATCTATGGTATGTATTTAACAATTTAATTGAAGAAGTAAAATGAAAGCATTTTTAGACTATGTCGCCCAAGACATCATCGATAAATATGGCAATGATTTGTCACACGTGGCCATCGTATTTCCTAACAAACGTGCATCACTATTTTTAAATGAGCGTTTAATGAAATTAGTTGGGAAGCCCATGTGGAGCCCATCATACATAACAATAAGTGAACTTTTTCGTCAACACAGTAAAATGATTGTTGGGGATCAAATTAAACTGATATGCGACTTATACCACACGTTTATTGAATGTACAGGCTTGGATGAAACACTGGATCATTTCTATAGTTGGGGACAGTTGCTTCTTGCTGATTTCGATGATATAGATAAGAACATGGCAGATGCAAAACAAGTGTTTGCCAATCTAAAAGATATTCATGAATATGATGACATCTCATATCTTACTGACAATCAGAAGGAAATGCTAAAAATTTTCTTTAGCAATTTTTCTGATGACAACGAAACGGAATTAAAGAAGCGTTTCCTCAATTTATGGAGTCACTTTAATGAAATATATGACAAGTATAATTCTCGTATTGAGAAAGAAGGCATCCTGTATGAAGGGGCGCTCTATAGAAAAGTTGTATGCAACGAAGTCATAGATTTCAAATATGACACCTATTTATTTGTAGGCTTCAATGTTCTGCAAAAGGTGGAGCAGCGTTTATTCTCAAGATTAAAAAAGGAGCACAAAGCAAAGTTCTATTGGGACTTTGACAAATATTATATGAATAATAATGAAGCGGGACATTATATCAAACAATATTTGAATGATTTTCCAAATGAACTTGACAATAATGCCGATGAAATCTATAACAATTTGAATAAGCAGAAAAAAGTAACTTATATCTCGGCCACGACGGAAAACATCCAGGCAAGATACATAAGTTATTGGTTGCGCCAAGATAAACATATAGAAGATGGAAAAAAGACAGCCATTGTCATGTGTGATGAAAATATCTTACAAATCGTGATACATTGTTTACCTCCTGAGGTTAATGATATCAATGTGACAACTGGATACCCTTTATCCCAATCTCCTATTGCTTCTCTTATCTATATGCTCATATCCCTGCAAACTGTTGGACATGTCAAAGATACAGATAAATATCGTCTTCATTATGTAAATGTCATATTAAGGCATCCATATTCGAAATTAATATCTCCAAGATATATGGATGTTCTTGAAGATTTGAAACTGCGGAAACGTTATTATCCATCGAGATCGGATCTGTCTCTTGATGAAGGCTTGAATTTGCTATTTTGTGATTTGGATACCTTTTCTCAAAATTCCATAAACGGTGCTATTTCTAAATGGATTTTATCCTTATTAAAAATAATAGGAAGGAATTCAATGAATGAATCCGACCCGTTCTTACAGGAATCCATTTTCAGAATGTATACGTTGATAAATCGAATCTCTGGAATTATTGATTCTGGAGATCTCGTTGTTGATATGATCACTTTCCGCAGACTCATTGAACAACTTATTCGTGATACATCTGTCCCCTTCCATGGAGAACCTGCTATTGGAATACAGATCATGGGAGTTCTTGAAACTCGCAACTTGGATTTCGACCATATCCTGATTTTGTCATGTAATGAAGGGAATATGCCTAAAGGGGTAAACGACGCTTCGTTCATACCATATTCTATCAGAAAAGCTTATGAATTGACTACAGTGGAAAATAAAGTCGCAATTTTCGCATATTATTTTCACAATCTCATCCAAAGGGCTTCAGATATTACGATTCTATATAACAATTCCACGGAAAATGGACATACTGGTGAAATGAGTCGTTTCATGCTTCAGTTGCTTGTGGAAAGTGAACTCAAGATTAATCGCCAAGAACTCCAAGCGAATCAAACACTAAATGTATCACCGCCCCTGATGATTTCCAAGAATAAGAACGTGCTTGATATTCTATATTCCTTGGATAAAATTTCACCAACAGCGATTAATCGATATATCCGATGCCAATTGCAATTTTATTATAATTTGATAGCAGGATTGAAAGAACCAGAGGATAGCGATGATGACCAAATAGACAATCGTATATTTGGAAACATATTTCATAAATCAGCAGAGCTCATTTATAATGGTTTAAAACGTACTAACAATGAGATATATAAAGATGACATAGAAAGAGTTTTGAAGGAAACAAATTTCATTGATAAAATTGTTGATCAGGCATTTAAAGAAGAATTATTTAAAATCCACGATCAAAGTTATCGGCCAGAGTATAATGGCTTGCAAATTATCAACAGGAAAGTTATCATAGAATATATAAGAAGACTTTTAAAAATTGATATGGCTATTACACCTTTTAAGATTTTAGCTTTGGAGGAAGAAGTGTATGCTACATTAACTTTTAACACAAGTCAGGGCGACCATCAATTAAAGATTGGAGGATATATTGATAGGTTAGACTATATTGATATTTCACCAGAAGGGGAGCGTATCAGAGTTATTGATTATAAGACAGGCAATAGCCCATCGTATAAAACAAACAATGTGGATGAAATATTCACGTCGGAAAATATAACGAAGAAGCATACTGATTATTTTTTCCAGACTATGCTGTATTCTCTTATTGTAAAAAAATCGACAAAATGGAATAAAGGAAATTTGCCTGTCAGCCCTGCTTTATTGTTTATACAACACGCTATAGGTAATGATTATGATCCTACATTATCATTTGGGAAAGAGAAAATAATAGATGCAGGCAACTACTATGCGGAATTTAAGGAACATACACAACAAATATTAAGTGAGATTTTTGAACCTGATATTCCATTCAAACCTACTTCAGATAAAACAAGATGTGTAAATTGTCCCTACAAAAAGCTATGCGAAATCAATTAATTTGGCTAATTTGATTATTACATAAAGAGGATGTGCTGGCACATCCTCTTATTTCATATTTTGATTAAAATGGTAAATCATCTGCAGCTCCTTCGCCTTCTGTGGACTGAGGGAAGGGTGCTTGATTGCCAGTTTGAGCAGCCTGGGAATTTCCAACTGGTGTTGGATTTATCGTTGAAGTAATAGGAGATGTCTGTGTACCAACAGCGCCAACGGTTGCAGGGTCTACCTGGCGGACATCAAAGGCACGGATGCTATTAAACCATCTGCCATTATATTCATGAGCATCTATATCAAAAGATACGGATATCTCTTGTCCCAACTGTATATTAAAACGAGCCAAGCGATCTGACCCGAATACAGAAAATACTAATTTGTGTGGATAAGCTTCATGTGTTTCGATAACGAAATCTTGAGCTTTCCAATCTCCACGTGCAGATACTCCACTTCTTTCAGGAAGTGCCGCAATAACTTTTCCTTGTAATTCCATTTTGTTACTTGTTATTTTATTAAAATTGAATGCTAACTCTGTTTAGGCATGATGAATTACTTAAACGGCAACCCGTAGAAACAAATTGCATCGGTATAAGTCTACACCATAAATCCACTTTTCGATTGCGAAATTAATAAAATAGTTCTTAAATAAGAAACTTTTCACTTGATTTTTTTGTTTTACACAATGCTTTTTTGTATTTTTGTGCCTAATAACACAGATGAACAATAACTAAAAAATAAAATACTAATGAGATTTACCTTATCCAGTACTGCACTTAGCAGTCGTTTACAGGCATTGGCAAGAGTAATTAACAGTAAAAATTCATTGCCAATCCTTGATTGTTTCCTTTTCGAGGTTCGCAACAACCAGTTAAATATTACAGCATCTGATAGTGAAAATGTGATGCAGACGTGTTTAAACCTTGAGGAATGTGACGGTGAAGGTAACTTCGCAGTACCTAACCGTACAATTTTGGATGCTGTGAAAGAACTTCCGGAACAACCGTTGTCATTTGATATTAATCTTGATTCCTTCATTATAAATATCATTTACAATAATGGTATGTACAACTTTACAGCACAAAATGCTGAAGAATATCCTCATACGCTGTCAGTACCTGATGGTGCAACAGTCATCACGATGAGTTCATCTTCGCTTAGTGACAATATTACGCGTTCCATCTTTGCAACGGCTCAAGATGAATTGCGCCCAGTTATGAATGGCATCTATTTTGATCTCACTACAGAAGGACTGGCTATTGTAGCAAGCGATGGACACAAACTCGTACGCAATAAGAATTTTACGATTAAGAGTGAAACTTCTGCTTCATTTATTCTTCCCAAGAAGCCAGCTTCATTGTTGAAGAATGTGCTTGGCAAAAATGATGATGATGTTACAATCAAGTTTGATGATAGAAATGCTGAGATCAACTTTACTGAAGGCAAGTTGTCATGTAGGTTGATTGAAGGCAGATATCCTAATTATAATTCAGTGATACCTAAGGACAACCCTAATCAACTTACCATAGACCGTCGGGCATTGTTAGGCGCTTTGAAACGTGTATTGCCGTTTGCCAGCGAAAGTAGCCAATTGATTCGTTTCCATATTGAAGTAGGCAAATTGCAACTTTCATCTGAAGATGTTGACTTTGCAACAAGTGCCAAAGAAGATATTATATGCGATTACAATGGTCAACCCATGAGCATCGGTTTCAAAGGTGGTTCCTTAGCAGAAATCCTTACAAATCTTGAAAGTGACGAGGTCGTCATCCAGTTGGCAGACCCAAGCCGTGCAGGCATCATTATTCCTGGTACACAACCGGAAAATGAGGATGTTCTTATGCTCATCATGCCTATGCTTTTAAATGATTAATTAAAATGAAAATAAATCTTACTAAGCCCTTGATAGTCTTTGATTTGGAGACTACGGGGCTTGATCTTGTCAACGACAGAGTAATTCAGATATCATATATTAAAGTTTATCCGAATGATACCGAAGAGCGTGAAAACTTATTTGTCAATCCTGGAAAGTCTATTCCAGAAGAAGTCACAGCACTTACAGGAATATCAAATGACGATGTAAAAAATGCGCCTTCATTTAAAGAATTAGCCAAAACCCTTAACGAGAAATTTAAGGGTTGCGATTTCGCTGGTTTCAATTCCAATCATTTTGATATCCCGATGTTAGCAGAGGAATTTCTTCGTGCTGGTATCGATTTCGACTTTTCCAAATGCAGACTCATCGATGCACAGACTATTTTCCATAAAATGGAACGGCGTAACCTTTCAGCTGCCTACAAATTTTATTGCGGCAGAAAAATGGAAGAGGATTTCGAAGCGCATCGTGCAGATCAAGACACAGAAGCTACTTATCGTGTTCTGATGGGGGAATTGGATAAATACAATCCAGAAACTGCCGAGGAACCCGATCGTGCTATTGCTAACGATGTTGACGTGTTGGCGGAGATATCCAAAAACAATGAGAATGTGGATTTTGCAGGTCGAATCATTTGGAAAGAAGTGACCAATAAAGACGGCAAGGTTCTGACTGATAATAATGGAGCAGTACGAAAGCAGGAAGTATTTAATTTCGGCAAATACAAAGGTTGGGCTGTCAGCGAAGTATTACATCGTGATCCTGGATATTATAGTTGGATGCTTAGCAGCGATTTCACGAATAATACGAAGCAGGTTCTTACACGTATCCGTCTGAGAGAATTCAATAATAAGTCTTGATAGAATAGATATAATCTATATTGTTGGCGATTCATTTAGTTTGATTCATAACATTTATCATTTATGCTCAAAGGGAAAAAAATTGTTCTTGGCATCACAGGTTCGATAGCAGCGTATAAATCCTGTCTGATTATACGTGACTTAGTCAATCAAGGAGCGGAAGTGCAAGTTGTCATAACTCCTGCTGGCAAAGAATTTATTACTCCCCTTACATTGTCGACACTCACGCATCGCCCAGTCATTAGTGAATTCTTTTCACAACGTGATGGCACATGGAATTCTCATGTGGAACTCGGATTGTGGGCTGATGCCATGTTGATTGCTCCATGTACAGCCAGTACGCTAGGTAAAATGGCAAATGGTATAGCCGACAACATGCTCATTACTACATATTTGTCAATGAAGGCTCCGGTCTTTATAGCCCCTGCAATGGATTTGGACATGTTTGCACACCCAAGCACGCAAAATAATCTCAAACGCCTAACAGCCTATGGATGTCGTATAATTGAACCAACTAGTGGTTTCCTTGCTAGCGGACTAAACGGCAAGGGAAGAATGGAAAACCCAGAAACCATTGTAACAACATTATCTGATTATTTTGATGACAAAGCTAATTTATCATTAAAGTCAAAACGGATATTGATTACGGCTGGACCTACTTATGAGAAGATTGACCCTGTTCGTTTCATTGGCAATTATTCCAGTGGCAAGATGGGCTTTGCTATGGCAGAGGAGTGCGCACGCCGTGGAGCCGAAGTTACATTGATTTCTGGTCCCGTAAGTTTACAATGCTCTAAATCCATAAATCGCATTGATGTAGAGAGTTGCGAAGAAATGTTCAACGCTTCTACTAAAGTTTTCCAGACTTCTGATGCGGCAATACTTTGTGCTGCCGTAGCTGATTTTCGACCCGAGGCAATAGCTCCTCAGAAAATCAAACGGGAAAAAGATGAATTTGTTTTACGCCTGAAGCCGACTAATGACATTGCTGCGGCATTAGGTAAGATGAAGCGTCAAGACCAGAAACTTGTTGGTTTCGCTCTCGAATCCAACAACGAAGAGAATAATGCTCTAAAGAAGTTGAAATCGAAGAATTTAGACTTTATCGTTCTTAACAGTATAAGAATTCCTGGTACCACATTTCAAAGTGATGACAACCAAATAACTATCATTTCAAACAACGGTAGGAAAGAGTATAGTAAAAAGCCCAAAACAGAAGTTGCCAAAGATATTATTGATGAACTATGTGATTTAATAAAACCATAAAATGCGATATCATTCATTCCAATTTTATTTCGTCTTTGTTATTATCAACACGATGCTTTTAGTAGCTATGCCTATATGTTCACAAGAAATACAGGCAAAGTTTACTATCAACCACAGCCAAATCCAAGGGACTGATGCAAGTGTTTTTGAGAACTTACAAAATACACTGGAACAATTTTTCAATGATCATCAATGGACTAATTTACAATTCCAAAAAAGTGAACGCATCGTATGCAACTTTAACATCACGGTTACCAAATACGACCAGTCTACAAACATGTTTACTTGTAAGGCTTTGATTCAGGCAAACCGCCCTGTTTATAATTCTGCTTATACGTCTACAATATATAATAATTCTGATAACGATTTCAATTTTGAATTCGCCCAATTCGATCAACTCAATTTTAATGAAGAAACTATTGATAACCAGCTGACCGCTCTTTTAGCTTACTACGCATATTTGATTATAGGCATTAATCAGGATAGTTTTTCTTCGATGGGCGGTGAAGATATTCTCCAACGGTGTATGAATTTGACAAACAATGCACAGAATCTAAATTTTACAGGATGGAAATCTTTCGATAATGACCGTAACCGCTTTGCCATTATCAATGATTATCTTGATGGTGCGATGAAGCCATTCCGGCAACTACAATATGATTATTATCGTACAGGAATGGATGAGATGGCTAATAATGCCGAAAGAGGTCGTACTAATATTTCTACAGCATTGGAAAATGATCTTAAAAAATGTCATGAGGATAAGCCAATGAGTATTCTTCCTCAAATTTGGACAGATTATAAACGTGATGAGTTAGCCAACATTTATAAAGGTAAAGGCACTCAAAAGGAAAAGGAAACTGTCTATGACATTTTGTTCTCTATCAATGCCAGTCAAAATAACTCATGGGAAAAAATTAAAGAATAAACTATGCTTACACAACTATACATAAAGAATTTTACATTAATAGATGAACTCGACATTCCTTTATTTCCAGGATTCTCTGTCATCACAGGAGAAACAGGGGCGGGAAAGAGCATTATTCTTGGTGCTATAGGGTTGCTGCTTGGAAATCGTGCTGATGCCAAAATGATCAAAAATGGATGCGACCGTTGTATCATTGAAGCTCATTTCAACCTGTCTCGGTATTCTATGAAACAGTATTTCTTAGACAATGATATAGATTACGACCCAGAAGACTGCATCGTCCGTAGAGAAATAAACTCGAATGGTAAGAGCCGTGCATTCATCAATGACACTCCTGTTTCACTGGCCATTATGAAAGAACTAGGTGGACATCTTGTTGACATTCACAGCCAACATCAAAATCTGTTGCTTGATAAGGAAGATTTTCAATTGAATGTTGTTGACATTATTGCTAATGACAATAAACAATTGGATGATTTTAAAGAAACATATAAACAAAATATCTCTGCAATCAAACAATTGGAAGATCTTAAAGATAATATTTCGAAGAATCAGGCGAATGAGGATTTCATGCGATTCCAGTTCAAAGAACTTAACGATGCCCAATTGGTTGATGGCGAACAGGAACGGCTTGAGCAAGACACAGAAGCCCTAAACCACGCTGAAGAGATTAAAGGGGCTGTATTCGAATCGGGACAATTATTAGCAGAAGAAGATAGCGGTATCGTGAATAGGATAAAGACAGCCACTTCTCTATTGTATAATATTGAGAAAGTATATCCAGACATTAAAGAAATCAGTTCTAGACTTGAGAGTAGTTATATCGAAATCAAAGACATATCTCAGGAACTGAGTTCGCTTTCCGAGAATATAGATTTTGACCCTCAAAGGTTGGAACAATACAATTCACGTCTGGATTTGATTTATACTTTACAACACAAATTCCATGTGGAAAGCGTAGCCGAACTGATTAATATCAGAGAAAAGTTAAAGGAAGATTTAAACCAGATTGATAATAGTGACGAAGAACTTAAGTCTGTTGAGAGAAAAGTAGCAGAAATAAAAGCCGTGTGTGAAAAGAAAGCTTCCACACTTCATGACATGCGGTTTCATTCAGCCAAGTCTATCGAAAAAGAGATGTTGCTGAATCTAGTGAATTTAGGTTTGCCTAACGTTCGCTTCCAAGTACAATTTTCTGATAAATCATTAAGTCCGACAGGAAATGATAAAATCACATTTCTGTTCAGTGCCAATAAAAGTACGTCACTTTTACCAATCAGCCAAGTAGCTTCCGGCGGTGAAATAGCCCGTGTCATGCTATCCTTAAAAGCTATGATAAGTGGCGCTGTGAAATTGCCCACAATCATCTTTGATGAGATTGATACAGGTGTCAGCGGACGTGCGGCAGAACAAATGGCTATGATTATGGAGAAGATGGGTAATAACAATCGCCAGGTTATCAGCATTACTCATCTCCCACAGATTGCAGCAATGGGGAAAACTCATTATAAAGTATCGAAAGAAGAAACTGCTCAAGGAACTATCAGTCGGATGTACCAGTTGACTGACGATGATCGCATTCAGGAGATTGCCCAAATGCTTAGTGGCAGCAATATTACTGAGGCAGCCATAAGTAATGCAAAATCTCTTTTGAAAATTAGAAAGATGAATACATGATGTCAACTGAATCAGAAATAATAATTGCATGTTAAAGGCAACAAGTCTATTAATTATATAATGAAATAATATTACAATGAAAACAATATCTATAATTTTTGCTTGTCTATCGATATTTGTTACCGATATATTTGCACAGTCAACTAGTGTTAAGAACACTGCAAAGAGTGTATTCACATTAACGACATTTGGCAAAGATGGATCGATCATCGCATCCAGCCATGGAGTGTTTACAGGATCTGATGGTCAGGCCATTAGTTCATGGTCTCCTTTCATAGGCGCAGCAAGTGCTGTGGTCATTGACTCAAAAGGGGAGAAGATGAATGTTGAAGCGATTATTGGAGCCAATGAGTTATATGATGTTTGCAAATTCCGTGTGGCTGGGAAAACGGTTCCTGCCGCTATAGCTTCTGCTCCAGTAGCAGTGAACGGCAATGCCTGGATAGTAGGCTATTCCACTCAAAAGCCTGTTTTATCACAAATCACGGTACAACGTATTGAAAAATTTATGGACAAATATTCATACTATGTTTTTTCCAATACTGTACCTGAAAATTTATCAAGTTGTCCTATAGTCAATCAGAATGGACAGGTGATTGGTCTATTGCAGCATTCGAAATCTAATACTGATGTTTGTGCGACCGATGCCAATTACATCAATAGCTTCATACTTTCAGGATTAACCATCAACGATCCTGCATTGAAGCAGACAGACATCAGAACAGCGTTGCCAGACAAACAGGAAGACGCTCTTGTCACTTTGATGCTTGCTGGTCAACAGAAAGATTCTGTTCAGTATGTTCAGTATGTATCTGAATTCATCAAGAAGTTCCCTACCTCTGTTGATGGATACAATGCACTCGCGCAAACCGAAGTCGAAGCGAACAAATTTGATGATGCCGCTGCGAATATGGAAAAAGCCATAAAGCTGTGTACAAAGAAAGACGAAGCTCATTCCAGTTACTCCAAACTGATTTATCAGAAGGAAATATACAAATCGGATAAGCCGTATGCAGCTTGGAGTTTTGATCGAGCTTTGGATGAAGCCAAACAGGCTTATGCAATTAATCCTCTGCCAGTATACCAGCATCAACAGGCACAAATTATATTTAGCAAAGGTGACTATCAACAAGCATTCAATATGTTTATAGAACTCTGCAAAACTCCATTGCGTAATGGTGAATTGTTTTATGAAGCAGCCCAATGTAAGGCACAACTAAAGGCACCTCATACAGAAATCTTAGCACTCATAGACAGTGCAATAAAGGCATGCCCTCAACCTCTCAATTCTGTGGCTGCACCTTATGTGTTAGCGCGTGGTGCTGAATGGGAAGCCCAAAATGATTACCGTAAAGCAGTGGCCGATTATAACCTGTATGACTCACTGATGTATGGTCGTCCTATCAGCAGTCAGTTCTATTACACACGTGAACAATGCGAACTTCAAATCCATCAATATCAACAGGCTCTCAACGATATTAGCCGGGCCATCATCATGACTCCAGGTGAACCTACTTATTGGGCGGAGAAAGCTTCAGTCCATTTGCGAGTTAATCAACAGGCAGATGCTATCAAAAGCGCACAGCGATGCATCCAACTGGCACCTCAATATGCAGACGGATATGTGATTTTGGGACTTGCCCAGATACAGAGCAAGGACAAGGTCAATGGCTTACAAAATTTAGAGAAAGCGAAAGAACTGGGTGATACCCGTGCAGATGAACTAATCAAAAAATACAAATAATTGATTAATAATTTGGTATTACTGATAAAAAGTGGTAATTTTGCACCCAGTTTTGGGGTTCCGTAGCTCAGTTGGATTAGAGCAACAGCCTTCTAAGCTGTGGGTCCTGGGTTCGAACCCCAGCGGAATCACCAGGGGTTATTCTTCGGAATAACCCTTTTTTTGTGTCAAAATGGGGTCTTAAAACTATAAAAGCGGCTCAGGCTATATTTAGTGGGGATAAAGAATATTAATCAAAAGAAAATTATTATCTTTGTCGTATGGAACAGTCCCAGTTGTTATTATTAGCCCAAATAGTA
>Ga0116191_1003170_pt1 | contig 12135 bp, 9 predicted proteins | sample AD_UKC111_MetaG_FD_89897 | JGI IMG/M metagenome (GOLD analysis project Ga0116191, IMG submission 89897) | Active sludge microbial communities of municipal wastewater-treating anaerobic digesters from Hong Kong - AD_UKC111_MetaG | ecosystem: Engineered > Bioreactor > Anaerobic > Digestate | place...
GAGCTGATTCAGAAGCTGCCGAAGGAACTGGTAGCCATGACCTGGGGCTATTCCCCGCGCGAAGATTTTTCCAACCAGATCCTCCCGTTCCGCAATGCCGGCATGGATTTCTTCGTGTGTCCCGGCGTCAACAACTGGAACCGTATGTTCCCGAACTTCGACGACGCCGTCGGCAACATCAATAACTTCGTCCGCGACGGCAAGAAGCACGGCGCCATGGGCATGCTCAACACGGACTGGCGAGACGACGGTGAAGCCCTGTTCAACATGGCCTGGTATCCCATCGTATTCTCCGCCGCCGCGGCGTGGCAGTCCGGCGTCGTGGACACCGCGAAGTTCGACGCGGCCTTCGATTGGGCCTTCTACCGCAATAACGGCAGCGAATTCGTGGGCTCGATCCACAACCTTGCGCGCATCCACGCCCTGTTCCGCTCGACCAAGATCACCGACGCCGCCGACGGCTTGTTCTGGTTCGATCCCTTCTCGCGCCTCGGTGCGAATTGGGTACCCCGCCTGCTGCCCGTGGCGAGCGAGATCCGCACCGTCGCCGAGCGCACCGCCATCCAACTCGCGGCAAGTTCCGCCAAGGCGCGCCTGCATCCACGCACGGTGGATTACCTGCGCTTCGCCGCCTGGCGCGCCGACACCACGCTCATGAAGGTCGAACTCGCGAGCGAGATTGCGCAACGCTATCGCGAGGCTATGGTCACGCCGAAGAGGGCCGTTTCGCTGCTCGGTTCCATGAGTTCCCCCAACGGCCTGGTGCAGGATATCCGCGACGCGATGGTGCAGCGCAAAGCCGAGTACCGCCGCCTCTGGCTCGACGAGAACCGGCCCTACTTCCTCGACAGTATGCTCGCCCGCTACGACCACGAGATTCTTTATTGGACGGCCAAGGAGCGCCTCTTTATCCAACTGCGCAACGAGTTCAGCCTGACCAAGTCGCTGCCCTCGCCCGAACAGATCGGACTGGTGCTGCCGTGATCCCGCGCCTGTCCCGCCGTGCGTTGCTTGCCGCGCCTGCGCTGCCGTTGGCAGCCGCTGGCAAGCCGCTCAAGCGTTGGGACCCCACCCCGGGTGCGCTCTTCCAGGAGCCGCCGGTGAACCTTGGATCGAAGGACTTCACCATCGGCGCCTGGGTGAACGCTGGCGATGAGGGCGGCGATATCCTGTCCATGTACGATCCGGCTTCGCGCCGCGGTTTCAACTTCGGCGTCGTGACCAGCGCCGGCTCCAATTGCGCGCAGCCGAATTGGCGGCACGTTCATTTCGGCATCGACAACGGCCACATCACGCAGCCCTGGACCGATTGCGGACGGCCCGGTAACGCGGTTCTGGTGTTCTCGCTTGTTGCGCACCAGGGCAGCCTGTACGCTTCCACCTGCGAACCGGAAGCCGGGGCCGCGGGACGCGTGTTCCGCTGGGAGGGAGGAACCAACTGGGCCGATTGCGGCGCGCCGGACCGCTCGAACTCCGTCTCCGCTCTAGCCGCCTGGCAAGGCGCTCTCTTCGCGGGCACCGCCCGGTACAATCTTGGCGGCTCCAGCCTGGCGGAGTCGGCCAACCGGACGCCCGGCGGCCGCGTGCTTCGCTACGAAGGTGGAGCGCGGTGGACCGATTGCGGCAACCCGGGCGGCATCGCGGCCATCCACGGCTTGGCCGTGTTCAAAGGGCGCTTGTACGCTTCCTCGTTCTACAAGCCCGCCGGAGTCTACCGTTACGAGGGCGGGCGCGAGTGGCGCTTCTGCGGCAACGCGGACGGCAGGCGCATCAACACCCTGGTCGTTCACGACGGGCATCTTTACGGAACCAGTTACGATGCCGGAGAAATCTTCCGCTACGATGGCGATTCCGGCTGGGCCAGTGTCGGGAAGCTCCCCGGCGTCACCCAGGGCTACGGCTTCGCCACTTACAACGGAAAGCTCCACGTCTCCACGTGGCCTCAAGCGACTGTTTTTCGCTTCGATGGGGACGGCCAATGGACCGATTGCGGACGCCTGGGCGGCGAACTCGAAACCATGGGCATGGCCGTCCACAACGGCAAGCTTTACGCCGGCACGCTGCCGCTGGCCGAAGTCTACCGTTACGATGGCGGACGCGCCTGGACCCGCACCGGCCGCATCGACATGACGCCGGGCGTAAAGTACCGCCGCGCCTGGACCATGGCCCTTTACCGCGGCAAGTTGTTCTGCGGCGTTCTGCCCAGCGGCCGCGTCTGGTCTTTCGAAGCGGGCTGCAACGTTTCCCACGATTCGGAACTCGCCTCCGGCTGGCGCCACTTGGCCGCGGTCCGCCGCCGCGGCCGGCTGGAACTCTTCGTGGACGGGAAACTCGCCGCCCGTTCCGGTGCGTTTCAGGCGAAAGATTACGATCTCGATGCCAGCGCTCCCTTGCGCGTGGGTTGGGGAGAGCGCCGCCTCTTCGACGGCTCCCTGCGCGACGTGCGGCTATACGGCCGCGCTCTGGACGCCGGCGAGATTCGCACGCTGGCGCGGATGGAGTAGGATAAGGAGTTCCCATGAGCGACGAGAGGAAGCTTCTGCGCATCGTCAATAGCGTTGCGCCCATTCGCATCTGCGACAACGGCGGTTGGTCCGACACCTGGTTCGCGCGCTACGGACGCGTGTTCAACATCGCCGTCTACCCTTATGCCGAGGTGCAGATGCGCGTGTTCGCAAACGTCGGCGGCCGCGCCCGCATCACCATCAACGCCGAAAACTACGGGATGCGCTACACCATCTCCGAGCCGAAGGGCAACTACGACAAGCACCCGCTGCTCGAAGCCGCCATCGACTACATGCACGTCCCCGCCGACGTGGCCATCGAAGTCTCTATCCACAGCGAGGCTCCCGGCGGCTGCTCGACGGGTACCTCGGCCGCGGTCAGCGTGGCGCTTATCGGCGCGCTGGACTGCCTGACGCCGGGCCGCATGACCGCGCACGAAATCGCCAGCGCCGCCCAGATCATCGAGACCCAGCTTTTGCAGCAGCAGTGCGGCATCCAGGACCAGATCGCCTCCGCCTACGGCGGCATCAATTACATCGACATGTACGAGTACCCGCACGCCAGCGTCAGCCCCATCCGTGTGCCGGACTCCATCTGGTGGGACCTGGAAGGCCGCCTCTCGCTCATCTTCGTCGGCCAGACGCACTCGTCTTCGGAAACGCACCAGATGGTGATCCGCGAACTGGAAGACGCCGGCCCGGAAGCGCCCAAGCTGCGGCCCCTCCGCGCCACCGCCGCGCGCAGCAAGGACGCGCTGATCGCCGGAGATTTCAAGGCCCTGGGCCGCGCCATGATCGACAACAACGAGGCGCAGCGCAACCTGCACCCGGCGCTCATCGGCGCGCATCACCAGGAAATCATCGACATCGCCAGCCGCTCCGGCGCGATCGGGTGGAAGGTGAACGGCGCGGGCGGAGCGGGTGGCTCCGTCACACTGCTGAGCGGGCCGGACCGTGCCGAGAAGCGCGCCATGCTGCGCGACATCGAAGACGCCAATCCGGCCTATCGGAACATCCCGCTCCACTTGAGCCGCTTCGGAGTGCGCGTCTGGGAGTCCCGCGTCGATTGAGGTTTTGCCGCCGGCCCTACTTATTCACGACCGCCGGGATCTCTAAGAGTTCAACCTCGAAGATCAAAGCCGCGCCGCCGGGAATCGGAGGACGTCCCCTGTCTCCGTACGCCAGGTTGGCCGGGCAGACCAGCGTGGACTTTCCGCCGACCTTCATCTTCTGCAGCCCTTCCGTCCAGCACGGGATCACCTCTTTCAGCCGGAACTGAGCCGGCTCTTTGCGCTGGTAAGAGCTGTCGAACTCGGTGCCGTTGACCAGCGTGCCGCGGTAGTGTACCCGCACCGTGTCCGTGTCCTTGGGCGACGCGCCGGTGCCGGGCGTCACCTCCCGGTAGATGATGCCCGACGGCGTTTTGACGGCGCCCGGCTCGGCGGCGGCCTTGTCGAGGTAGGCTTGCGAGACGGCTTTCTCGCGTTCGGCCAGCTTCGCGGCCCGCGCCTGCGCCAGCGACTCGATTTTGGGCCCCCATTCGTCCAGCTTGACCGCCGGCTTGCCCGCCGCCCCGTCGTCCATGCCGCGTTTGACCAGCGCGAGTTCCGCCTCGCTCAAGTCGAACCGTCCCAGCGAACGCTGAATCGACAGCCCGATCGAGTAAACGATCTTGTCATTGTCGGTGGCCAGCGGAGCGGGAGCCGGCGCGGCCTTCTTCTTGACGACCGAAGTCCTGGTCGGGGCGGCTTTCTTCGGGGTAGCCTTGGGTGACGGCGTCTGAGCCTGCGCCATCAGCACAAGCGGAACAAGAAACAGAATGGCTCGCATTCCCTCAGGCTAGCAAAAAGGTGGGGACAGCCCGCGTGTTTCCTCATTATTCGCCCTGCGCCTCCCGCAGTGAATAGAATGGCCTCTCTCTTTCGAAAATCCCCGCAGCCTGTTGGTTCAATGACAGATTACCGCCGGCATTCTCATGCTCTCGCTTGTCGCCGCCAAGCGCCGTGGCTCCCCGCTCTCTCCGAAAGGCCCCCGTGGAGCAGGTGGCCACGCCCGCAACGCCGGCAGCCCTGCCGGCGCCATCTCCCCGAAATAATCCCGTACTTCTAGTTCCCGTAACGGCGCTTGCGACTGATGTCCCGATTGGCGAAATGCGGTGCGAAACCCGGTGACGAGCACCGCGTGAAGAGCGAACACCTCGCAACTTGTAAGGATTGCTCACCAATTGGTTTCAATCCACGCCCCCGCGCGGGGGCGACGGCCCGGCTCAACTGGTAGGCCGGCGCTGACACGCAGGTGCTTCAATGGGGCCGCGCTCAGATGAGCGCGGAAATCCAGAGGAGACAATCATGAGCACGTCGCATACACAGCTTCAATGGGGCCGCGCTCAGATGAGCGCGGAAATGCATCGCAGTCCAGCATCCTGCTCAACATCAAGAGTGGCTTCAATGGGGCCGCGCTCAGATGAGCGCGGAAATGCAGAGGCGCGCGCTCTAAAATTCGCAGCGATTATGCTTCAATGGGGCCGCGCTCAGATGAGCGCGGAAATACGGGGTTACGGTTACACGCGGAATCGCCACGTTGTAGCTTCAATGGGGCCGCGCTCAGATGAGCGCGGAAATCAACCTGTTCCGCGAGGGCGTGTACCTGCCGGATACGGCTTCAATGGGGCCGCGCTCAGATGAGCGCGGAAATGGAATGCGGCTATGAGGGCCCGGAGACGGAGTGCAACGCTTCAATGGGGCCGCGCTCAGATGAGCGCGGAAATGCAAGAACTCCGCGGGGATGGGCTGGGGGCTCTTCGCTTCAATGGGGCCGCGCTCAGATGAGCGCGGAAATAGGGGAGCAGTACACGCCATACCCAGCCACTTGGTTGCTTCAATGGGGCCGCGCTCAGATGAGCGCGGAAATGCTGGCTCGAACCCCACGCCTCCACCCGAGGCTGGCTCGCTTCAATGGGGCCGCGCTCAGATGAGCGCGGAAATGAAGTGCAGGTCACGCTCAGGCCCCACCCACCACGTGGCTTCAATGGGGCCGCGCTCAGATGAGCGCGGAAATACCAACAAGCGGGAGGCCTCGCCGCAATGACGCTCTCTGCTTCAATGGGGCCGCGCTCAGATGAGCGCGGAAATGGACGTCACCACCTGTGATATCCGGCCGCACCGGAAGGCTTCAATGGGGCCGCGCTCAGATGAGCGCGGAAATCTCGGTCTTGAGGTACTCGCTCGTCAACTGCTCCACGCTTCAATGGGGCCGCGCTCAGATGAGCGCGGAAATACGGAGGTAGGAGACAAACTGCTACTCACACATTTTAGCTTCAATGGGGCCGCGCTCAGATGAGCGCGGAAATCTGAAGCACCCGGGAAAATTCAAGAACGAACTAGAGTGCTTCAATGGGGCCGCGCTCAGATGAGCGCGGAAATCAAGCGAGCTGGGGCCTGAAGGCCAGTAAGCGAGGGGCTTCAATGGGGCCGCGCTCAGATGAGCGCGGAAATCCACGCCAGTCAGCAGCAACGCCCACGGATTCTTAGGCTTCAATGGGGCCGCGCTCAGATGAGCGCGGAAATCGCAAGTCCAGCCTACACCTGGAGGCACTGCTCGAGCTTCAATGGGGCCGCGCTCAGATGAGCGCGGAAATACAAGGAGATAACAACATGGCCGCCTCTGCCTTTTCCGGCTTCAATGGGGCCGCGCTCAGATGAGCGCGGAAATAGAGCGCCGGCGCTGCGCGTCTCCTCCACTGACTCCGCTTCAATGGGGCCGCGCTCAGATGAGCGCGGAAATATTGTCACATCGGGCTCACCAGTTACCGAGGAGACGGCTTCAATGGGGCCGCGCTCAGATGAGCGCGGAAATAAGGCGACTCGGTTTGACACCTTTGAGGCTGCGGCGCTTCAATGGGGCCGCGCTCAGATGAGCGCGGAAATAGATGGCCGACGAACGCAAGAGGGCGCCGATCGTCGGGCTTCAATGGGGCCGCGCTCAGATGAGCGCGGAAATAGTCTTTGGCGTCGTGAGGCGAATCTGGATCTTTTGGCTTCAATGGGGCCGCGCTCAGATGAGCGCGGAAATGACGTGGGCCGAGAAACTGGCCGGGATGAAGGATCGCTTCAATGGGGCCGCGCTCAGATGAGCGCGGAAATTACCTGGCGGAGCATCCGCTGTGCGAGCTGTCGCGGCGCTTCAATGGGGCCGCGCTCAGATGAGCGCGGAAATCAAGCTTCTCGTTGCCCGATGAACTTCACTGGGGTTTGCTTCAATGGGGCCGCGCTCAGATGAGCGCGGAAATGATAAGCATTTGAATCTGTAGGGATGCCAAGACTCACGCTTCAATGGGGCCGCGCTCAGATGAGCGCGGAAATAAACTAGAGAGCATCGGCAACCGCCTTTTTGAAGTGGCTTCAATGGGGCCGCGCTCAGATGAGCGCGGAAATGCTTCCGATGGTAGAGGATCAAGCTGCGGCAGCAGAGGCTTCAATGGGGCCGCGCTCAGATGAGCGCGGAAATTCCAGGACCAGAACCGAATCTGGCGCCAGATCTTGGGCGCTTCAATGGGGCCGCGCTCAGATGAGCGCGGAAATGGGTGAGAAAGTACCAATGGTACAACGCGCTCGACGGGCTTCAATGGGGCCGCGCTCAGATGAGCGCGGAAATACCTGACACCAGCCGGAAAGGGTTACGGGGGCGTAAGGCTTCAATGGGGCCGCGCTCAGATGAGCGCGGAAATAGTACGGCGAAGAGGATCTAGGAGGCGATGTCATCGAGCTTCAATGGGGCCGCGCTCAGATGAGCGCGGAAATATAACGCCCGGATGCAGGTTGGCGCTTTGGGCCCATTGCTTCAATGGGGCCGCGCTCAGATGAGCGCGGAAATTTGTCCTCCTTCATTGCTTCCATTCTTTTAAGACCCGGCTTCAATGGGGCCGCGCTCAGATGAGCGCGGAAATAATCTTGTTCTTCTTGCTGAAGACCTGAATCTTAACGCGCTTCAATGGGGCCGCGCTCAGATGAGCGCGGAAATCCCAGCCACTTGGTTGAACCGCGATCCGTGGGATGACGCTTCAATGGGGCCGCGCTCAGATGAGCGCGGAAATAAGGTGGTGCGCTTGCCGTCGGGTCCGGGTTTCGAGAAGCTTCAATGGGGCCGCGCTCAGATGAGCGCGGAAATTGACAGCCCAGCCCGTGTCCGTGCCAGTAATCCCTGCTGCTTCAATGGGGCCGCGCTCAGATGAGCGCGGAAATACAGATGATCTGCGCTGGAGTCGAGAGTATCGACTCGCTTCAATGGGGCCGCGCTCAGATGAGCGCGGAAATGCCCAGAACGCGCTGGGTGCCGAGGACCCGCTTGTACCGCTTCAATGGGGCCGCGCTCAGATGAGCGCGGAAATCTCATCACGGGCTGCGAGGCCATCCAGGTCCGCGCGCGCTTCAATGGGGCCGCGCTCAGATGAGCGCGGAAATGCCGCAGTTCCGGCACCCATCGGGGTCATCATGAAGTGCTTCAATGGGGCCGCGCTCAGATGAGCGCGGAAATCTGGATCTGAAGCGCGAGAAACAACTCAACGTCTGGCTGCTTCAATGGGGCCGCGCTCAGATGAGCGCGGAAATGGTGCATCCTCCGCGTTACCCCTTGTTGCCGAATAGCTTCAATGGGGCCGCGCTCAGATGAGCGCGGAAATACTCCGGCGGCAACCCACTTAGCGGCACTCTCCGTGTGCTTCAATGGGGCCGCGCTCAGATGAGCGCGGAAATAGCACATCCTCTAATTATTCACTTTTCAAGCACCTGCGCAAGTGTTCGCGAGCACCGCCTCAGAAATTGTCCGTCTCAGCCACTTCATCCGCTCTGCTCTCCGTAACTACTTGCAAATTAGCCACTTCTGTCACGCGAGCGACGCCCGCCCATGACGCGCCACCTCGCCGCTCGCACTCCCTATCTGGTCACGAAGACCGGATACTTTCCGAACTCACCTTCCAGCACGCGCGCCAGCAGCCGGGTCTGGATCTCCAGTAAACGGCGGTAGCTTACCCGGTATCCGAACAGCGGGTGCGTGACCATTGTATCCATCCGCGACTCGTAAGCCCTGTAAAAAGACTTGCGCCCCTCTGGCGTCAGCGCCACGCTGTGGCCTGCCTTCACGAAATGGCCCGGTTGCACCATTCTCGTGTTCACTGCCGACAGTACGGCCGAATCGGCGATGAGCGGGCGGAAGGGTTCCATCAGGTCCAGCGCCAGCGCCGGCCGGCCGAAGCGCGGCTGGTGAAAATAACCCATCATCGGATCGAAGCCCACCGCGTAGCAGGCGATGCTGAGATCCTTTGCCAACAGGCTGTAGCCCAGCGATAGCAGTGCGTTGATGGGATCCCGGGGTGGGCGCCGGTTCCTGCAATGGAAATCGAACCGGAATGCCGTTGTTTCCGCCGCCTGCTCGCCCGCGTCTTTCAGCATACCGGAGAAGGCTCCGAAGTAGATCCGCGCGGCGTTACCCTCGAACCCCAGAAGTTCTTCGAGGTTCCGGGCCCGCTCCGCCTCAGCCGCCAGTTCCTTCATTTTCTCCAGACTCTCCTTAGGCGGTTCGACGTGATTACGCAACAGCATGGTCCGCTGGTTGCGGATCTTGCCGGCAGTCAGGCTGCAAGCCAGTTCGAGTGCGAACCGCTCTTTCGCAGCCAGTTCAAATTGCCGCTGGCGGAGAAAGACGTTCTTGGTGCACAAGCCGGTAGTGATGCCATAGAACCATCCGCCCTGCGAGAAATAGCAGATCGGAATCCCGGCTTCGCACAGGCCCTGAATAGCCTGCGTTGTGAGCTGAACGTTGCCCATCAGGTTCACCTGAGAAGCTTGTCTTTATACTCACCACGACACTCCATTGCGTTGTGAGCTGAACGTTGCCCATCAGGTTCACCTGGCAAGTCTCGCCCATCCGCACGGTCTGAATTGTGTTCCCCTTCTCTTTCACTTGAAGGACCGTGCCGCTCTTCCCTATGTGCAGGCCCTGGGTGTTGACGTACAGAGGTTTCAGGTCGTCGCGCGGCGCCATCAGCCGGCGGACTTCACCGCGGACCGGCTTGCGCGGGACCGGTTCCGGTCCTCCGAACAGGCTCAACTGCGCGCAAACCTCGCCGTCCGCATCCAGTAACGCGTTGGTCTCATCAGGCAGGCACAAACCCGCAAGCGAACACCGTATGCATTTAGGCGAGTCTTCGAGCGGCGCCGGCGGCGTGGGCGCGGCGGCCGTTTCCAGTGCTTTCCGCACCAGCGCGGCGGCTGCCGAATACGTTTCGCTGTCAAGAGGCACCCGGATGCGCTGTTTGGTCTTGGCGTAGTAGACCACGCCCTCCTGGCAGGTGAAACCGTTTTCGCGCAGCACCAAACCTTGTGCGGCGAGCTGCGCCACGTCGGGAGGCCAAGCACTCAAGCCCCCGGGCGTTTCCTGCGGTGCGCCGTGCTTGTAATCAACCGGCGTCGCCGCCGTGCCTTCCAGCTCGACCAGATCCATCCGTGCGATCAGGCGGTGGGTGGCGCTAGCCAGGGTCACCGAGCGCGCGTGCAGCTTTTCTTCGGCTTCGCTCGACGGCGGCAACGCGCCCGAGCCGCCATCCACGCGGCGGTGTTGCTGCTGGCCTTCAAGCGTATCCGCGTTCGAACGGAACAGGCCGTCCACCCATTCCAGGTAGAACAGCCGCGGACAATACGCGTATTCGTTGAGCATCCGCGCCGGCAGGTACTCAGGCAACAGCTGCCGGCCTTCGCGTTCGGGTTCCGGGGAATGGATGGGTGCTGTCGCCATAGTCACACTACGATGCAGGGCGCATCTACACAAACATACGGTTTACCGAGCGCCGTGATTACACGGTCGCCCCGGCCCTCGGCCGGCCCCAGGTCGATGAAGAGCACTTGGTCTTCGGTGTGGTGAATCAGTTCGCTCAGTTCGCCGCGCAAACGGATCAGGTCGGATGGCGTGAGCTGGCACTCAAACACCGAATCCTGCAAGTGGTCCCCCCAGCCGCGCATCTGTTTGAAGACGTGGCGCAGCCGTTTGTCGTCGGCGATGTCATAAGTGACTACGTAAGTGTTTCGCATACTTTATCCTTCCGATGCGAAAAGCCCCAAGCCGTAATGACGGCCGATGCCAGCTACAACGGGTCCATCGATCTCTTCGCGGAATTCCACCGCCACGTGGCAGCGCGGCCACCCTGCGAGATGCCCTGGGACGCGAATCTGCAACGCTGCCCTGGTGCCCGGCCAATAGGGCGCGGGTTGGAAGGCAATCGATTCGATGGTGTTTGGCGGGAAACCCGCTTCGCCGAAGGCCTGCATGAGCAGACGCTCGGTTTTTGCGAGCGAGAGTTTGCCGCGCTGTGTATTGAAGCCGTGCAATATAACGGGCGTCACCGATCGCCAGTGCCGCGCCCGGCGGAAGTAGAAAGGGAGCACGGTCTTCTTGTTTTCGATGCGGCCCAACCGGCAGACGGCGCGCTGGTTGTCGCCGGTGATCAAAGCCGAACGTAACGTTAGTTCCAGCAAATCCAGCGGCTCGCGCGCTCCGCCCGCGGGCGCCGCCAGGGCCACTCGCCGCACGCGGCCATCGGAGTGGGCGTTGCCGATCGACGGGAGTGGCAGAATCGACAGGCGCGGAGCGTTACCGGCGCCTTGTGGATGGTGGCCCAACACGTAACTGTCGATCCAGTCCGGCGGCGCGCTCTCCTGCCGGAATGCCTCCGCGCAAGCGTGTCGCATCCACGCGGCTACCACCATCGAGCGGCCGTAGTCGACCGCGAATGACGAAGTGCCTTCACACGTCCGCAGCGAAAACACGAGGCAGGGGCGTGCCGTGCCGCCTTCGCGCCGGTACGGTTGCAACCCATACACGCTGGGGCGCGTGTCGGGGTTGACGCCCTTCGCCTGTTGCCGCGAGCAGAACCGGCCGTGGGTTTCGAGCACGTCGTCGAGGAATCCTTCGATGGGAATCTGCAATGGCGTGCCCTCCTGGCTGGGAAGATAACGTTCGCCCGCAAGCCCGCGCGCCATTTGTTCATCCACCAGGCTGGCGTCGGCGTAGGCCATATCCACGCCCCAGCCCAACGTGTGCAGACAACGCGCGAGCGTGCGCACGTGCTCCTCCGGAGTATCGGCGTCCACCGGCCAGAGATAGTGCAAGTGCGGGCCACCAGCCAGCGCGCGCGGCGCGACTGTTTTCATGGTCTTCAGCTTGGCGGCATCGTAGGGTTTGCCCTTGCTCCACTCTTTAGCTGCCACGTCCAGGTCGTTGTTGGGAACCGCCAGGCGGTACTTCGAAATTGTCTCAGCCGGCGCGGCCACGATGACGGGCGGCGGCTGGCATTCGAGCCAGCGCAGGGCTGCTTCGGCTCGTGTCCAGTACCGCCGGTAACCGCCGGTCATCACACCCGACACTAGGGCTTTCAACAGCCGCGCCGGCGCCGGCGGCCACTCTTCGCCGTGATAGCGCCTTGTAAGCAATGTCGCGGAGATGCAAAGATAGCGCGCCATATCCGCCTACTTCTTGGACTTCTTTTCCTTGGCCTTTTTCTTGACGGCGTCGGGGTCGAACGTCGCCTGGCGGCTGGCTCCAACGCCGAATTCCGCGGCGGCTTCCGCAGCGAAGCTCTCGA
>Ga0116191_1003172_pt1 | contig 12117 bp, 10 predicted proteins | sample AD_UKC111_MetaG_FD_89897 | JGI IMG/M metagenome (GOLD analysis project Ga0116191, IMG submission 89897) | Active sludge microbial communities of municipal wastewater-treating anaerobic digesters from Hong Kong - AD_UKC111_MetaG | ecosystem: Engineered > Bioreactor > Anaerobic > Digestate...
AAATCGACGATGAGGATGGAATCGGATGGCTGGACGGTCATGTCGAGCCGATAGGCATGTGGCCGCTTCCTGTCCAGTTCACCGCGTCAGAAAGCAAAAGGGCCGGTGTGTGAAACCGGCCCTCAATTCATGCCTCAACCGCGCAGGCCCGAAACGTCGAGATCATTGATCTGCCCGAAACGGGTCGTGCAGGAGAAGCGGCCCTTGTCATAACCGTCGCCATAGCGGTCGTAGCGGTTGCCCCAGCGATCATTGCGATCCCAGCCGCGGCCCCAATCCCGACCATAGCCACGATCCCAATCGCGATCTTCCACGACAACGCGCCCACGCACTTCATAGCCGCCGCGCGTCCGCTCGATGCGCGTCACATCGGTCACCCGCGCCCAGCGGCCATAGCGGCTTGCCTCGCGCTGGGCGGCGCGCACGCACTGGGAAACGGCGGTGCGGCTGTTATAGCCGTTGTTGTAATAGCCATCGCTGTCATCGTCGCGGCGATCATCCCAGCGATCCCGGTCGCGATAGCGGTTGCCTGAAGAGGCTGCCGACGCAACGGCGGCAATCCCGCCGATGATCAGCGCACCCGCAATCACATCGCCTGCGTCGATTCCGTCATGATGACGGCCATAATGGGGACGGGCCTCGGCGGGGAGTGCCGTTACCAGCATGGCGCCCGTCGTCGCCATCAATGCGGCCTTTGAAAGCATGTTCATCATCGTTCTCCACTCACACCCGGCAAGTACGCGCCGGTAGAGTGGTTTTGCGACCGCGCGACTGACGCGATGCTGAACCGGCCTGTCGGCGTTTGTTCAGGGAAGCGGCTTGACCGAAAGCCCCGTCCATTTGGCGACGAACGACCAGAGATCGGCAGTTTCCGCGATGATCTTGTCCGTCGGCTTGCCGGTGCCATGCCCTGCCCGCGTCTCGATGCGGATGAGATGCGGCTTGTCCCCGATGTGCGCGGCCTGAAGCGCTGCCACATATTTGAAGCTGTGCCCGGGAACGACGCGATCATCGGTATCCGCCGTCGTCACGAGAATCGCGGGATAAGACTTGCCATCGGCAATGTTGTGATAGGGCGAATAGGAGCGGAGGACCTTGAAATCGGCTTCCTTGGCCGGATCGCCATAATCATCGACCCAATAGCGCCCGGCGGTGAAGCGGTTGAAGCGCAGCATGTCCATGACGCCCACCGCGGGAATCGCGGCGGCAAACAGGTCTGGCCGCTGGTTGACGACCGCGCCCACCAGAAGCCCGCCATTGGAGCGGCCTTCAATGGCGAGCTTGCCGGGTGCAGTTATGCCTTGGCCGATGAGATATTCGCCTGCCGCAATGAAATCATCGAACACATTCTGCTTGTGCGCGAGGCGGCCGGCATCGTGCCAATCCTTGCCATATTCGCCCCCGCCACGCAGGTTGGCGACAGCGAGCACGCCGCCCTGCTCAATCCACGCCAGCCGCGTCGGATTGAAAGCGGGCGTCTGCGCGATGTTGAATCCGCCATAGCCATAAAGAATGGTCGGCGCGCCTGCGGGCGTGTCCTTGCGCTTGACGACATACATCGGAATGCGCGTGCCATCCTTGGATGTGTAGAAGACCTGATTGGTATCAAATGCTTCCGGATCGAACGCGACATTGGGCCGGAAGAACAGCTCGGTCGCGCCCGTTGCCGTGTTGAAGCGATAGACCGAAGGTGCCGACGCAAAGCTGGAAAAGGTGTAGAAGGTTTCGGCATCGCCACCCTTGCCGCCAAAGCCAGCCGCCGTGCCGATGGACGGCAGGCGTATCGGCGAGACGAGCCGCCCATCCAGCTCACGCAATTCAGCCTCGGAGCGGGCATCGCCCAGATAGGCGACAATCATGCGCGCCCCCACGAGCGAGGCTCCTACCATCGTGTCACTGGTCTGCGCGACAATCTCGCGCAGATCGCTGCCGGGATGGTCGGCATCAAGCGTGACAAGGCGACCGCGCGGGGCATCTCGATTGGTGAGGAAGTAGAAGGTCGAGCCGACGGAGCCTGCCAGCTGCCAGTTATAGTTGAGCCCGGCGACCAGCGTCTTGAAGCGCACCGATTTCGCCACCGCGCCATTGGCAGGTAGATGGCCCACATTCAGCTCATAGCGATCATCCGTGCCGCCCGATGAGGTGATGAGGACATAGCGGCCATCATCGGTGACGTGCGCCGAATGCCCCAGCAGCGGGCGATCCGGCGTCTGGTAGATCAGCCGGTCTTCGGCCTGCGCGGTGCCGACACGGTGATACCAGACCGACTGATTGGTGTTGAGCGACTGGAAGGCCGCACCCTTTTGCGGCTCGGCAAAGCGCGAATAGAAGAAGCCCGCATGATCGTTCGTCCAGGCGATTTGCGAGAACTTGACCCAGCGGATCTCGTCCGCCGTCGCCTCGCCCGTCGTTGCATCGACGATGCGGATCGTGCGCCAGTCCGTGCCGCCATCCTGCACGGCATAAGCCAGATAGCGGCCATCGCCCGAGGGTTGCCATTCGGCAAGCGCAGTCGCGCCATCCTTGGCCCATTTGTTGGGGTCGATCAGCACGCGCGGCGTGCCAGAGGCGCCATCCTGCACCATCAGCACTGACTGGTTCTGGAGGCCATTGTTGCGCGTGAAGAAGTAGCGCTCTCCGGCCTTGCGCGGATTGCCGATGCGCTCAAAGTTGAACAGCTTCTTCAAGCGCGCGGCAAACACATCGCGTCCCGGCAACGTCTGGAGATAGGATTGCGTGATGCCGTTCTGCTCACCCACCCAGGCCCGCACCTCGGCGTCGCTGCGCACGTCATTTTCAAGCCAGCGATAGGGGTCTGCGACCTTCTCGCCAAACTGCTCCTCGACAAGATCGAGGCTGCGCGTGTGCGGATAATTGGGAAGCGGCCTTTCCGGCACGCTGTCTGCTGCATTGAGGCTGGTGGACATGCAGAGGCTCAGAAAAACGGCCGAAAGGCGCCGCATGATGTGTATACTCCGGGGAGGACGGGCAATTTCCGCAACCCTTACCGAGTGTCGCGCAGCCATTGCAAGCCGCCCGCGATTGACCGATGTTGGCGCCAAGGAGAATGTTCATGCGCCGTTTTGCCACTGCCCTGCTGCTTGCCGTTTCCACAGCAGCCCTGCCCCTGCCCGCACTCGCGGCTCCGTCCGACGACCTCAAATCGGTCATCGAGGATCACTGGACCTGGTGGCTGAAGGAAAACCCGGTCGCCGCTTCGTCGCTCGGCGTGCATGATTATGACGATCAACTGGGCGACATGAGCCTTGCCGGACAGGATCGCTCGGCGGCAGATGCGCAGAAGCTGCTTGATCGGCTCAACGCCATTCCCGAAGCCAGCCTGAGCGATGCCGAGCGCGCCAACAAGGGCGTGCTTGCGCGGCTCCTGTCCGACCAGATCGAGGGCAATCGCTATGGCCAGCGGATGATGCTCTTCACCACCTATGACAGCCCGCACCAGAGCTTTGCCGGGCTGGGCGACTATGTGCCGCTGTTCAATGCCCGCGACTATCGCAGCTATCTTGCACGGCTCGCCAAGTTTCCGGCATTCAACGAGCAGGTGCTGTCCGTCACGCGTCAGGCGGTTGCCAAGGGCTTTGTCCAGCCGTGCGATGCGATGGGCGGCTTTGAGACGACGATTGACGGCGCGGTTGCTGGCGCCCCCGAGGACACGCGCTTCTACGAACCCTTCAAGCGCGCCCGGCCGAGTGATGTGACCGAAGCCGATTGGGCCGCGATGAAGGCAGAGGCGATGCGCCTGATCCGCGATGTCATCACGCCCGGCTATCGCCAGTTTTCGGCCTTTTACGTGAAGGACTACAAGCCCAAATGCGCCCGCCGCGTGGGCGCCTCCTTCCTGCCGCAGGGCAAGGATTATTACGCCTTTCGCGCACGGGCGCACACGACCACTTCGCTCACACCCGACCAGATTCACGAAATTGGCCTTCAGGAAGTCACGCGCATCCTGAAACGCATGGACGATGTGGCGCACGCCGCAGGCTATGCCGACCGCGCGAGCTTCATCGCCAAGCTGCGCAGCGACCCGAAATACTACGCCCGCACGCCCGAGGAATTGCTGCAGGCAGCAGCCCGTCAGGCCAAGCTGATTGATGGCAAGCTGCCGCAATATTTCGGCAAGCTCCCGCGCTTGCCCTATGGCTTGAAGGAAATCCCCAAGGAAACCGCCGAAACAACGACGACGGCTTATTACAGCCCCGGCTCATTGAAGGGCGGAATTGCGGGCTTCTACTACGTAAACACGTCCAAGCTTGACCAGCGGCCGATTTACGAGCTGCCCGCGCTGACGGCACATGAGGCCGTGCCCGGCCACCATCTGCAAGGCGCGTTGCAGCAGGAAATCGACCTGCCCGAATTCCGCAAGCATGCGGCGTGGTTCACCGCTTATGGCGAAGGCTGGGGGCTCTATTCGGAATATCTGGGCGAAGAAATGGGGCTCTACGATACGCCTGAAAAAATGATGGGCCGCCTCTCTTACGAAATGTGGCGCGCCTGCCGCCTTGTCGTCGATACGGGCATGCACGCCAAGGGCTGGACCAAGGCACAGGCGGTCAAGTTCATGACCGACAACTCAGCGCTGAGCGCAGCCAATATCGAGGCGGAAGTAAACCGCTACATCTCCTGGCCGGGACAGGCGCTCGGCTACAAGATCGGCGAGATCAAGCTGCGCGAACTGCGCGGCAAGGCGGAGGCCGCTCTCGGCCCGAAATTCGACCTGCGCCGCTTCCACGATGCTGTGCTGGCGCAAGGCGCGGTCCCGCTTGATGTGCTCGAAGGGGCGATTGATCGCTGGATTGCCGCCGAAAAGGCCCGCTGAACCGGAAAGCAGATTTAACTTTCCTACAATTATCCCATTTGGTTATTCACCGATTCGATTTTGAACCGGAGAATGACCAATGGGACTCGTTGAAGGCCTCATCTCGCCCATCGCCAATCTGATCGACAAGATCATCCCCGATCCACGCGCACGCGACGCGGCAAAGCTGGAATTGCTGAAGCTTCAGGGCAGTCAGGAAATGGAAGCGTTGCGCACGCAAATGTCGGCCATCCTCTCCGAAGCTGCCTCTGCCGACCCATGGACGAGCCGCGCGCGGCCGAGCTTCCTCTACGTGATGTACGCGATCATCCTCTGGGCGATCCCCATGGGCCTGATCGCCGCCGCCCAGCCACAAACCGCGCGCGACATCGCCAACGGCATGAACGCCTATCTCGCAGGGATTCCCGAGCCACTCTGGACGCTCTTTGGCACGGGCTATCTTGGCTACACCGTTGCCCGCCAATGGGGTAAGGCGAAAGGCACGGACAAATGAGCAGCGCTGCGTTGCGCATTTCCGCGTCTCCTGATAGCGGCCCCGCCATGTTCAACGACACCAGCTCGCCGCTCTCGCTTCTCCTGTCACGCCGTTCCGGCAAGCCCCGCGACATGGTCTCGCCCGGCCCCGATGCAGCGCAGATGGAGGCCATATTGGCTGCGGCCACGCGCGTGCCCGATCATGGCAAGCTGGCGCCCTGGCGCTTCGTGACTGTCGGCGCAGACCAGCGCGATGCGCTCTCGGCGCTGCTCGTCGAGGCCTATCGCGCTGAAAAGCCTGATGCGGGCAGGCTGGAACTGGAGGCGATGGACCAGTTTGCGCGGCAGGCGCCCGCGCTTGTCGTCGCGCTGTCCAGCCCCAAGCCCGAGAGCAAGATTCCGGCCTGGGAACAGGAGCTTTCCGTAGGTGCTGCCTGCATGCAGTTGCTCAACGCCGTCCATGCGCAAGGCTTTGTCGGTGGCTGGCTGACCGGCTGGCCGACCTATTCTGACCGCGTCCGCGATGCCTTTGGCAGCGCTGACGAGCGGATTGCGGGCTTCATCTTCATCGGATCGCCCAGCCGTGACCTTGAAGAACGCCCGCGCCCCTTGCCCGCCGATGTCATCAGCCATTGGCAGCGCTAACCTTCTTTTTGGCGTGACTCTCAAGCTGCGTTGCTGTATTAAGGTGGCATGACAGCAGCAAGCTTTGACGAAATTCCGGTTTACCTGCGCCTTCGCGGGATGCTCGCCATCGAGATTATCGAGGGCAAGTATAAGGAAGGCGATCAGCTTCCCTCTGTCCGCGCCTTTGCGGCGGCCACGGGCACCAATCCGCTGACGGTCGCCAAGGCCTATCAGACGCTGCAGGATGACGGCCATGTCGTCGTCAAGCGCGGCGTCGGCATGTTCGTTGCCCCCGGCGCGCTTGAGGCGTTGAAGGTGCAGGAGCGCGAGATTTTCCTCAACCGCATCTGGCCGCGCATGCGCAACCTGATTGATCGGCTGGACATCGATATTGACGAATTGATGGGCCACCAGCCCGCCTGACGGCTGGAAATAAGCGCCGAAGTAGCTATATCGGCAGCCTTCTATGGTGTTCAAAAAACTCTTCGCCCGAAAGCCTGACCCTGCCCCGCGCGTCGCATCGATGCCGACGGGCGAACGCGCTTATGCCATTGGCGATATTCACGGGCGGCTTGACCTGCTTGATGATCTGCTCGCGCGCATCGCGGCGGATGACGCGGCACGCGGCGCTGCCAAGACGAGCCTCATCCTGCTCGGTGACCTGCCTGATCGCGGCCCGCAGTCACGCGGCGTCATCGAGCGGGCAATGGAGCTTGAGGCTTCGGATAAGACCTGCGTCTTCATCATGGGCAACCATGAAGAGCTGATGATCCGCGTATGGGACGGAGACCGGCCAACGGCGGCCACCTTCAACCGCGCAGGCGGGCGCGAAACGCTGATGAGCTATGGCGTTTCGGGCGAAGATTATGACGGCTGGGATTTGGGCGACGTCACCGAAGCGACCAGCCGCGTCATCCCCAAGGCGCATATCGACTTTCTCAAGCGCTTCCGCACCGCGCACCGCATGGGCGATTACTTCTTCACCCATGCAGGCGTCCGCCCGGGCATTGCGCTGGAAGACCAGGACGAAAAAGACCTGCGCTGGATCCGCTCGGACTTTGTGGAGTCAGACGCCGATTTTGGCGCCATCGTCGTCCACGGTCACACGATCCGCGACGCGGTGGAAGAGCGTGCCAACCGTATCGGCATCGATACCGGTGCCTATGCCTCGGGCAAGCTCACGGCGATCGGGCTGGAAGGCACCGAGCGCTGGTATCTCTCGACCTAGCGGCGATCAGGCGCCGACGAGAAGCCCCGCCAGCGCCGCACTCATCAGGTTCGCAAGGCTGCCTGCGAGCAGCGCCTTCAGCCCTAGGCGCGCAATCACGGCACGCTGGTTGGGCGCAAGGCCACCCGTCACTGCCATCTGGATTGCAATCGAGCTGAAGTTTGAAAAGCCGCACAGCGCAAAGGTGATGACCGCAACGGTGGTCGCCGAAAGCGACGCCTTCATCGGCCCAAGCTGCGAGAAGGCGACAAATTCGTTGAGGACGAGCTTGGTGCCGAACAGGCCACCTGCCGTCGTCGCTTCGCTCCACGGCACATTGAGCATGTACATGACGGGCGCGAACATCCAGCCGACGATCTGCTGGAAGCTGAGATCAGGCATGCCGAACCACGCGCCAACGCCGCCCAGAAGCCCGTTGGCAAGCGCCACGAGCGCTACGAACGCAAGCACCATTGCACCAACCGCAACCGCCAGCTTCACGCCCGTTTGCGCGCCTTCTGCCGCCGCCATGATGATGTTGGCGGGCTGTTCATCACCAAAGCGGATTTCGCCTTCGACCACCGGCTCCTTGCCGTCATCGGCAGGATCATCGGGCATCATCAGCTTGGCCATCAGGATGCCGCCGGGGGCCGACATGAAGCTTGCTGCGAGCAGATAAGGCAGCATTTCGGTGCCGAGCATCGAGGCATAAGCCGCAAGGATCGTGCCTGCGACGCCTGCCATGCCGACCGTCATGATCGTGAAGATCTGCGCGGGCGTCATCGTGGCGAGATAGGGACGGATCACGAGCGGCGCTTCGCTCTGGCCGACGAAGATGTTGGCCGCAGCACCGAGCGATTCGACCTTGGTGATGCCCGTGACGCGCTGGATGCCGCCGCCGATCCACTTCACCACAAACTGCATGATGCCGAGATAATAGAGGATCGAGACAAGGCTCGCGAAGAAGATGATGACGGGGAGTGCGGCGATGGCAAAGCTGAAGCCGCCCAGTTCCGGCTTGGCGAGATTGCCGAAGAGGAAATCCACGCCGACATGCGCATAGCCCAGCAAATTGCTGACGCCGTGCGCCATCGCTTCGATGACCAGCTTTCCGGCGGGTACATACAGCACGAGCAGCGCAATTGCCGCCTGCAGGCCAAAAGCCGCACCGACGACGCGCGGGCGAATGGCCTTGCGGTTCGACGAAAAGGCAATGGCGATCAGCAGGATGAGGGCAATGCCCGCCAGACCGATCAGGATACGCTGCATCAGAAAACTCCCCCCAAGGCCGGATGACGCGGCCCGAAATTCAATGGTGCGTGTCTAGGGACGTCCGCCCGGCTTCGCCAGCCTCGACATGCTCAGGTGAAACGAAAACCGTCGATAAAATAGATGCCGACCGCAATCATCGCAGCCGTGAGAAACAGCGGAAAGGCGGCGGATGGCCCGCGCCGCCGCCCGCCCAGACCCGGCACGAGCAGTGCCTTCCACGCCGAATTGACGAGCACCGGCAGCGCCATGAGCGAAGCCAGAACATTGGTCGGCAAGGCGCCCTTGGGCAAATTGCTGCCGATCACGATGGCAGCATCGACATCATAGACGCCGGTAATCGCCATCAGCGCCGTCACACCTTGCCCGCCGAACCGCTCAATCGTCCAGCGCGAGGCGATGATCACCACCCCCACCAGCGCGGCAAAGCCAATGGCCGGCCAGACATCAAACGGATTGCGCTTCATGGGAACGGCCTCCCCTTCGGTGTGGCCGGACTTCCAAGTGAGCACCGCTGCATAAAGGAGCGCCACGAGCATGGCGGGGCCGACTGCGGCCAGAAACAGCCACAGCACCGAAGGCGCAAGCACCGCGACCAATATCGTCACGCGCAGCGGCATGATCGCGGTCGCCGCCGCAATCCCGGCGCGCAAGGTATCATGGTCTTCAGCATCGTCGCGCAATCGGCGGGCAAGCTCCGCTGTCACAGCCGTTGAGGAATAGGTCGCGCCAATGGCCGCAGACAGGATCGTCCCGCGCGCGCTGCCGACTTTCTTGGAGGCCCAATAGCCTGCAAAGGACAGCCCGGTGACGAACACGACGACAAGCCACAAATTGCGGGGGTTGAGCGCTTCATAAGGGCCGATGTTCCGGTCTGGCAGCAACGGCAGCACGACCAGCGTTATCGCCCCGTAAAGGCCGACCGCGCGAATATCTTCCTCGCTCAGAGTCCGCAGCCAGCCATGCAGCTTTTCGCGCATCGAGAGGATGAGCGTCACAAGACCGCCTGCGACAACGGCTTCGCGCGCATAGCCACTCGTCGCGGCCAGCCCCAGAAGGACGGTGACGATGCTGACGACCGCATTGGTCGCAGACACATTGTCATCAGGCTCTGCCAGACGCGCGCGATGCGCGAGGACAAGTGCGGCAATCATGCCGACAACGCCCGCCAGCCCGAACCACAGCGAGACGGAAGTCGCCAACAGGCCACATAAGGCACCACCCAGCGCCAGCAGCGCATGCGTGCGGATGCCTGCGATCCTGCCGCCGGAATGCTCCGCGCGCTGCCGCCAGCCCCGTTCAAGCCCGATCAGCAGGCCGATGCCCGCCGCCAGCAACAGGGACCAGACGTTGCTCAATAAGTGCGCCCGACGAGAATGCGCTCCACGGCCTTTTCGCCAGTGAAGAAGCAGACGCCATCTGCCGGGGCAGCCTCACGCGGCGCGTTGCGCATGGTGAGTTTGAGGCCCTTCAACTGCTCAACGATCTTGTCGAGCGCCGCGCCTGTCGGCCGTGCCCATTGGACTTCGACCCAGCCGACGAACTTGTCATCGCTCGCAAAATGCGCGGCAAGATCAGTCACATCGCGGCTGATATTGGCGTCAAGCCGTTCCTTGGCTTCGGTGTACAGCGCCTTTTCAATGTCGGCGAGCATGGCGGCGGCCTGTGCCACAAAATCACCCCGCGCGACGAACGCCGAGGCGAGTTTGCCATCATCCTTGTATAGACGATCGCGGCGCAGCACGGCGACATTGCCGCCCGCAACATCACGCGGGCCGACTTCCACGATGATCGGCGCGCCCTTCTTCACCCAGGCCCAGCGCTTGTTGGAGGCCTTGGTCGCCTTGGTGTCGAGCAGAACGCGCACCGGCTCGTTGAACGCCGAGACAGCCCGAAGTTCCGCGGCCAGCGTGCGGCAATAGTCGAGGATCGCTTCATCCTCTTCATTGTCGCGCAGCATCGGCACGATCACGATCTGCTGCGGTGCCACCTGCGGTGGGCAGCGTAGCCCATCATCATCGCCATGCGTCATGATGACGCCGCCGATGAGACGCGTCGAAACGCCCCAGCTCGTCGTGTGGCAGAATTGCTGCGTGCCTTCCTTGTCCTGATAGCGGATGCCCGCGGCTTCGGCGAAGCCCGTGCCCAGATAGTGCGAGGTGCCCGCCTGAAGCGCCTTGCCGTCCTGCATCATCGCTTCGATGGAATAGGTCGCCACCGCACCGGGGAACCGTTCGTTCTCGGGCTTTTCACCGGCGACGACGGGCATGGCGAGCGGGCCTTCGGCAAAGGCGCGGTACATTTCGAGCGCGCGCAGCGTTTCGGTCATCGCGTCATCGCGGTCGACGTGCGCGGTATGGCCTTCCTGCCAGAGGAATTCAGATGTGCGCAGGAACATGCGCGTGCGCATTTCCCAGCGGACGACGTTGGCCCATTGGTTGGTCAGGAGCGGCAGATCGCGCCAGCTCTGCACCCAGCGGCTCATCGCGGCGCCAATCACGGTCTCCGACGTCGGGCGCACCACCAGCGGCTCTTCCAGCTTCGACTCAGGATCGGGCACAAGCTTGCCCTTGCCATCGCCGACAAGGCGGTGGTGCGTGACGACGGCCATTTCTTTGGCAAAGCCTTCAACGTGATCGGCTTCCTTCTCGAAGAAGGACAGCGGAATGAAGAGCGGGAAATAGCAGTTTTCCACGCCTGCCAGCTTGATCTGCGCGTCCATCAGCTTCTGGATGCGTTCCCAGATGCCATAGCCCCAGGGCCGGATGACCATGCAGCCGCGAACCCCCGATTCCTCGGCAAGATCAGCTTCGGAAATGACTTCCTGATACCAGGAGGCAAAGTTCTGGGCGCGGGTGACGTTGAGAGCGTGTTTCATGGGGTGGGGCGATAACGCGCGCGCGGGGCCGGAGCAAGGCAGAGCTGCCCTTGCACAATCGCGCGGCGTGCTTATTCGCAATCAGGTGAACGCTGCAATCGACCACCCTCATGATCGCCGGATGCTGGCGCTGGTCATCCGGCTCGCGGCTGTTCTCGGGCTTTCCTCAATGTCGATGGTGGTGAAGCTGGCGAGCGAAAGCGGCATCCGCCTGCCCGAAATCATGTTCTGGCGGCAGTTTACGGCCATTCCCGTCGTGCTTTTGTGGGTCTCATTCGGCGCGGGCCTGTCGAGCCTGCGGACGAAGCGCTTCAGCGCGCATTTCCGCCGCTCCTTCCTTGGCGCGACGGGCATGTTCTTTACCTTTGGCAGCATCGTGCTGTTGCCGCTCGCCGAAGCGACGACATTGGGCTTCACCGTTCCGATATTCGCGACGATCCTTTCCGCCTTCTTCCTGCGGGAAAAGGTCGGGCCGCATCGCTGGGCGGCGGTGCTGGCAGGCTTTATCGGCGTGCTTGTGGTCATTCAGCCGGGAAGCGGCGGCTTTCCGCTGAAGGGCGCTCTTGTGGGGCTGATGGCCGCGCTGATGGTGGGCATCATCAGCATCCAGCTGCGCGATCTGGGCAAGACCGAAGCGCCGCCGACGACGGTCTTCTACTTCTCGTTCCTCTCTTCGATGATGTTGCTCATCCTCCACATCCTGCCCTTGCCTGCCCCGCTTGCGAAGGAATTGGCATGGGGCGCGGGATCGCACTCCGCCTATCAGTGGATGCTGATTGCAGGACTTGGCCTGTTCGGCGGGCTCGGCCAGATCGCGCTCACGGCCTC
>Ga0116191_1003175_pt1 | contig 12110 bp, 11 predicted proteins | sample AD_UKC111_MetaG_FD_89897 | JGI IMG/M metagenome (GOLD analysis project Ga0116191, IMG submission 89897) | Active sludge microbial communities of municipal wastewater-treating anaerobic digesters from Hong Kong - AD_UKC111_MetaG | ecosystem: Engineered > Bioreactor > Anaerobic > Digestate...
GGACTGATGCAATCGCAGGCAAGGGACGTAGCAAAGCTATCGTTCAACTTTAATGCGTCTCTTACCTCAGTCAACCTGGCAAAGGAGAAAGGCATCCCCTTTTCGATGGCATCATGTAAAACAATGATACACAATGCCTACCTGCTTGAGCGATTTATTTGCGTGTCTGGCATAAAACCGAACAGAAGATTAAATGATAAACTTGTTAAAGAACTCGTGGAGTTTGCAGCCATTGCTGCATGACTCATATAGTAAATTTTTAACGGACTATTGTTTATTTAGTTGTTGCGGTTTCTTTAATCTTCTCCATCGTTTTCCATACCTGGTACAGACCGCGGGGAACGTGAAAGCACCCTTTCCATTTTCCCCCTTTCAGGTCGAGCAGCACCTCACCCTTGCGGTTGAGATATCCCCACCATTCCGGGTATTCAGGATCTTTGAAGTGATTCCAGGTGTAATCGTGCAGAGTGTTGAACCACTCGAGACACTCTTTCGATCCGGTGAGCTGGTAGCCTTTGATAAGCGAAATGAGCGTTTCGATATGGACCCACCAGAGTTTTTGATCCCACTCCAGTTGTTGGGGAGGAGATCGCTTTCGGTCCATAAAATAGAAGATTCCGCCATACTGCTTGTCCCAACCGTACTCAACCATTTTAACTGTTGTCTCTACCGCCTTCTGGATGAGTTGTGGACGGTTGAGTCGCTGGCCCAGATCCATGATGAACCACATCGCTTCGATGGCATGTCCCGGATTGATCAATCTTCCGTCGAAGGTGTCGGAGAGCGAACCGTCCTCATTGACATTCTCCACGATGATTCCACCCAGTTCGGGACGTAAAAAGATCTCCATGACCTCATGGATGCACTCGTTGATCGTTCTGTTTAGGAAGTCGGGTTCGAGCAGGTGCTCTATCTCGAGTGAGAGGTTGCAGAGAATCATGGGCAGGGAGAACGACTTCAGGCTGCGTGTTCCGGTAATGGCCTTGTTCCACTCGCCTTTGGGATTGTTCCGTTTGGAAAGTATTATTTCGAAGGTTTTTTTTGCAATTTCCGCATATTCTGCCTGGCCGGTTGCTCTGCTCAGCTGGCCGAACGCCATTGTGGCAAACGTATAGGAGAAGATATTGTAGGGTACGGTTAATGGTTTTCCTTCACGTGTAAGCGAGAAGTACCAGTTCAGGTTGCCGTCGTGACCATGTTTTTTGAGAAATTCTCCTCCCTGCAGGGCGCAATTGAGCCATTCCTCCCGTTTCTCCACATTGTTATATAACATGGAGAACATCCAGACCTGGCGACCCTGTAACCATACAAATTTGTCTGTGTCGAAGATATTTCCTGCCCGATCCAGGCAAGTGAAGTAACCACCGAACTGATGATCTTGTGATTTTTCAAGCCAAAAAGGGAGCACGTTTTCCAGCAGCTCGCTCCTGTATTGCTCTATTGCCTTACTGGCATCTATGATGTGCGGGGGTTGGGTGACTCTTTTTTCCATCTCTTCTCTCTGCATCCTGTTTTATCCTTTTGGATATAAATAAAGAACAATTAATTAATATATGGCGCAAAGAAAATAAAAGAAACTTGAAAAACAAATTTATTAATAAAATAATTTAATAAATATGTTGCAAGACATAATATTGAATCAAAATATATGTTTTTTATGTAGTTATTTAATAAAGGTGAGTTGTTTTAATGAATCAATCTTCCCCACATCGATACTCTTGACGCCCGCCGGAGCATAACCGGCTATCGGGCAATATTTGCAGATTGTCAGATAGAAATCGATAATGGAGAACCTCTCGGGAAACTCCTCCATGTATTTGAGGATTGAAGGGTGAAGGATATGGATACCGGAGAATGCCAGCTTTTTACAGGCATCTCTCTGCAGTTCAGGGAACGGTGATTTAATCTCTCCTGTCGCCTCATTCAGCCAGCCGGTCAGTCTGTTCTCCCGGTCGAAAAGGAGATAGCGCGACGTCTTCCGTTCACTTACCAGCAGTGTGGCCAGGGAGTGGCTGTCGGCATGAAAGCGGTAGAACTGCAACAAGTCTACATCCGAGAGGATGTCCACATTGTGAATGAGAAACGGCTTGCCGTCGTCGAAAAACCAGGAGGCTCTTTTTATGCCACCCCCGGTGTCGAGAAGTGCCTGGCTCTCGTCTGAAAATTCGATACGGATGTCGAAACGGCTGTTTTCCTCAATATATTGCCTGATCTGGTCGGCAAAATGGTGTACGTTAATGATGATCTCGTCAACACCTGCACCCTTCAGCTTTTGTATGGCGTGCCACAGGAGTGGTTTTCCCGCTACGGGAACCAGGGCCTTCGGCATGGTGTCCGTCAGTGGTTTCAACCGTGTGCCCAGGCCGGCAGCAAAAATCATCGCTTTCATGTTGAATCTGGAATAGTGATTTCTACCCCCTTTTACCGGCGGTTGAATTCCTGTTCGATATTCTGTTCCCGATGAACCAGCAATACGTTGACGCCGAACTTTTTCGCGATATGTTCTGCCGTCTTCTGAGCTGCGTAGACCGACCGGTGTTGTCCTCCGGTACAGCCGAACGAGACCATCAGGTTGGTGAAATTCCGTTCCATGTATCGCTTCACGTGGCTGTCGACCAGCGGATAGATATTATCCAGGAAGCGTACAATTTCGCCATCCTCCTCCAGAAACCTGATCACCTCCTCGTCCAGCCCCGTGAAACTGTTGAACCTTTCATATTTTCCGGGATTGTTGATTGCACGGCAATCGAACACATAACCGCCTCCATTGCCCGATGCGTCGTCGGGTATCCCTTTCTTGTAGGCAAAACTGAAGACACGAACCAGCAGTTCACGTTTTTGCGTATCGGCAAACTGTTTCAGGTTGATCATTTCGTTCAGTACCTTTGAGAGATAGGGATACTCCTCGAAGCCATCCCTGAGGAGCATGCGGAGGTTGTTGAGCGCATACGGGATGCTCTGAATAAAGTGTGGCTTCTTCTCGAAGTACCCCCGGAACCCGTATGCCCCTAGAACCTGTAATGTGCGGAACAGTACGAACAACCTGAGTTTTTTTGCAAATATGGTTTCATCTACCGCCCTGTATTTGCGGAGTGAAGCGATATAGGTCGCGATGAGTTCGTTGCGCAACTCCTCTGGAAAATTGGCTTTTGCCTGCCACAGGAATGATGCCACGTCATAATAGACCGGTCCTTTTCTTCCCCCCTGATAATCTATGAAATAGGGGGTGTTATTCAGGAGCATCACGTTGCGCGACTGAAAATCGCGATATAGAAATGTATCAGCCCCATCCTCGAGCAGCTGTTGCGCCATCTTGTCAAAATCATCCTCCAGCAACTCCTCCTGAAACTCCATTCCGGTAGTCTTCAGGAAATTGTACTTGAAGTAGTTCAAATCCCAGTAGACCGAGCGGCGATTGAACTCGGCCTGAGGATAACAGATGCTGAAGTCGAGTCCACGGGCGCCAAGTACCTGGAAATCGGCCAGCATGGCGATGGTTCTGTGGAGAAGCTCCTTCTCCTCGGTACTGAAAACGCCAGTTGTCCTGCCTGCTTTCAGGGCGTCGAAGAGTACCAGGTCGCCCAGATCCTCCTGGATATAGAATAGCTCATCGTTTGAAACGGCCACTACCCGGGGGGTATTCAGCCCTTGCTGGTGGAAATGGTGCGAGAGGCCGATAAAGGCATGATTCTCCTCTCTCGATTGTCCGTGTACCCCGATGACCGATACTTCCTCCTGCTTCAGTCGGTAGTACCTCCGGTTAGATCCCGACGAGGGGAGTGACTCGATGTGCGGAGCAGACTTTCCGGTATACTCCTTGAACAGTCTTACCAATTCTTTCATACGGATGAGGTTAGTTTTCTAGTTCGTTTAGCCATAGGTTTACCACGGCATCGCTAGGCATCCGCCAGTCACCCCGTGGCGATAGGTTGACGGAGCCCACCTTGGGACCGTCCGGCATACAGGAGCGTTTGAACTGCTGGGCAAAAAAGCGTTTATAGAACACCTTCAGCCATTTCAATATCTCTTCCGGAGGATAGAGGTGGGCAAAAGCCTGTTGTGCAATGAAACGGATCCGTCGGGGGGAGTCCCCGTAACGCAACATCCGGTGCAGGAAGAAGTCGTGCAGTTCGTAGGGTCCGATGAAATGTTCAGTCTTCTGGGAGATCTTTCCCTCGTTGTCTGCCGGCAGCAGTTCCGGACTGAAGGGTGTATCGAGAATATCCAGCAGAATCTTCCGGGCTTGCTCCTCCATCTCCGTATGGGCTATCCAGCGGACGAGAGAGGCAACCAACGTTTTGGGCACGCTCGCATTGACGGCATACATCGACATCTGATCGCCGTTATAGGTGGCCCAGCCCAAGGCCAGTTCCGAGAGGTTGCCGGTTCCTACCACCAGTCCCCCCGTCTTGTTGGCATAGTCCATCAGTATCTGTGTCCGTTCCCTGGCCTGTGCATTCTCGTAGGTGATGTCGTGAAGGTTGATCTCGTGTCCGATATCTTCAAGGTGCCGGGTAACGGCATCAACTATGGATATCTCCTTCGCGGTTACGCCTACTCTCCTCATCAGTTCCAGGGCATTGTTGTATGTCCTTCCTGTGGTGCCGAAGCCGGGCATGGTGATTCCGGTGATGTTTTTCCTGGGCAGGTCGAGCAGATCGAATGTCTTGACGGCAACCAGTAGTGCCAGAGTCGAGTCGAGACCTCCCGAAATGCCGATGGTGACTCTCTCCGTTCCGGTGTGGTGTAACCGCTTGGCAAGTCCCATCGTCTGGATGTTGAAGACTTCGCCCAGGTATTCAGCTTCATTCTCCGGATGAGGAATAAAGGGATGGGGATTGAACTGTCGGTGCATCTTCTCCGCCACAACCGGTTCCATTGCACAATCGATAACCTGGACCGACTCCTCCCGCGGAGGATTGAAATTGCTGTTTCTCAGTCTGTCACTCCTGAGGACCGATATGTCGATATCGGCGATGACCATCTCATTCTCCTGTGAGAAACGTCTCCCCTCGGCAAGAAGCCTGGCGTTTTCAGCGATGATTGTGGCACCGGAAAAGACCAGGTCGGTGGAAGATTCTCCGCACCCGGAGGATGCATAGACGTATGCCGCATTGCAACGGCCAGACTGCTGCAGAATAAGCGATTTCCTGTAGGCATTCTTGCCTACCAGCTCGTTGCTTGCCGAGAGGTTGAAGATGACCTCGGCACCCTGCATGGATAGTTTTGAAGAGGGGGGAACAGGCATCCAGAGATCCTCGCAGATCTCTACACCGAATAGGGCGAATGGTGTCCTGAAGATCGCTCCACCGGAGAGAACAGGTACTCTCCGGTTGCAGATTTCGGTAGATGACACTGTAAGGTCGCCGCTTCCCGCAAACCACCGTTTCTCGTAATACTCGTTATTGTTGGGGATATATGTTTTGGGGACAATGCCCAGCACTCCCTCGTTAGAGAGAACAGCAGCCACGTTGTACAAGCGATTTCCCAGCAACAATGGCAGTCCCACTATGGCAATCATCGACGGTTTGCTCCTCATGAAGCCGGTCAGCTCCGCCAGGGACTCGACGGCTTTCTGCTGCAGTGCAGTCTGCAGAAAGAGATCGCCACATGTATATGCGGTGATAGATAGCTCGGGAAAAGCGATGAACTGTACCTGTTCCGACTCGGCCCTGTCGATCATCGACTTGATTTCCGAAATGTTGTAATCGCAGTCTGCCACCCGTACCTTGGGAGATGCTGCCGCTACCCTGATAAAACCGTACTTGTTGATATGCATTGTCGTTGCCCGTTTAGGTTGTAGGAGATACAAATTTAGCTATTTTTTGCGAAATAGGTCAAAGCCACCTCAGATTAAGGAGGTGATTTTCAGAATTTCTGGAAACCGCTCCATCAGCTCTTGCATGGAGTGAAAAACCAGTTTTGCGCCGGCATCGGTGAGGATATTGTCGCTGAGCGGTCCGGTGTTGACACAGATGGTAAAAATGCCGGCACTGGTTGCTGCCTCGGTTCCCAACGGGGCGTTTTCGACGACCAGGGCCTGGTTGGGGCTGAGGTTCCCCCCCTTCTGCAGACCCATCAGAAACGGTTCGGGATGCGGTTTCCCTATCTTTACATCAAAAGCGGTAACCATCGTCTCTGGAGTGAAGATGCCGGGGAAGTCCTGATCGAGCCTGTCGAGCAGCGACGGCTGTCCCGACCCGGTCACCAGTACCGGTTTCAATCCGCTCGACTTGACGAAATTGAGAATCTCCCTTGCACCGGGTATTGTCTCCCCCGTGTTGTATTTTACGAACAGCTCGCTTTTCCTTTCATAGATTCTCCGGATCTCTTCTTCCGTTGCATCCCTGCCAAAATTCCGCTGGAAGATGATATGGATCGTGGATGCTCCGGTCCTCCCTTCATGGAGATAGAACTCTTCGGAATCGGTCCTCAATCCGAGTTCCTCTATCGTCTGCCGCCACGACCGTGCATGGGCGGGCATGGAATTGTAGAGTACGCCATCCATGTCGAACAGGATCGCCTTCAGTTCAAAACCGGTATAATTATTTGCTTTCAGGTAGTCTTGGAATTGCTCTTTCATATAATTAAAAAATCGCAGGACCACCAAAGAGCAGTCGAGCGATTTTAAGTTTTTTAAAGGTGGTAATTTATAATCTTTTTTTTATCGCCTGGGTCTCTGCTTCGTAGCCCGGTTTCTCAAGCAGTGCAAACATGTTGCGCTTGTAGGCCTCCACGCCGGGCTGGTTGAACGGATTGACGTCGAGCATATAGCCGCTGATGCCGCAAGCCTTCTCGAAGAAGTAGATAAGCTGTCCGATGTAGTATTCCGAAAGTTTGGGAATCTCAATCAGGATATTGGGTACACCTCCATCGACATGAGCGATCAGCGTGCCCAGTTCCGCCATCTTGTTCACTTCGTCCACCCGTTTCCCTTTCAGGTAGTTAAGTCCATCCAGATCGGTGTCATCCTGCGGTATGGTGACGTGAGCCTTTGGCTCCTTTACCGACAGGACCGTCTCGAAGATGGTCCGTTCCCCCTCCTGGATCCATTGACCCATCGAGTGGAGGTCGGTGGTGAAATCGACAGCGGCGGGGAAAATTCCTTTTCCATCCTTACCTTCGCTTTCACCATAGAGCTGTTTCCACCATTCTGCAAAATAGTGCAGTTTCGGATTGTAGTTGGCCAGGATCTCAATTTTCTTGCCTCTCCTGTAAAGCTCGTTGCGGATGGCCGCATAGATGGCAGGGAGATTAACTTCGAACGGAGTGTCGGCACCACAGGCCTTCTCCATTTCGGTGGCTCCCTTGACCAACTCCCGGATATTTATACCTGCCACGGCGATGGGCAACAAGCCTACAGGGGTAAGTACCGAATAGCGTCCGCCTACATCGTCGGGAATGACAAAAGTCTTGTAGCCTTCGGTGGTAGCCAGCGTACGCAGGGCTCCTTTTGATGCGTCGGTGATGGCTACGATCCGCTTGCGGGCCTCCTCCCCGCCTACCTTGGCAACCAGCAGGTCTTTAAGGAGACGGAAGGCAATGGCCGGTTCAGTTGTGGTTCCCGATTTGGATATGTTGATAATTCCGAATTGACGTTTTTCGAGGTAACTGGTGAGCTCATGCAGATAATCTTCGCCGATATTGTTCCCTGCATAGAGGATGACCGGATCTTTCCGTTCGTGCTGCAACCAGTCGAAAGAACTGGAGAGGACATCGATAACGGCTTTTGCTCCCAGGTAACTCCCTCCGATGCCCACCACTACTACGGCCTCACAGCGTGAGCGAAGCGCCGTTGCGGTATCTTCGATATCCCGGATAAGATCCTCGGTGACCGAAGAGGGAAGGTTTACCCAACCCAGAAAGTCGTTTCCTGCCCGTGTCCCGTCGTGCAGGGCCCTGTTGGCGGCAGTTGCGTTGTCTGCCTGTTGCAGGATCTCCTTCTCGGAGACAAAATCATACACATGATTAATGACTAGTTTTATTCTGTCCATATTCACTATGTTGTTAAAATTTCTTGATCAACTCGTCGATAGCAGTCTGTGGACGAAGCTTTTCGTAAAGGATTTCGTAGGCTGTTTGAGCAATGGGTATATCCACCTTGAAGTGGTTGTTCATCTCATGGATACACTTGGCGCCATAATAACCCTCGGCAATCATCTCCATCTCCAGTTGTGCCGTTTTCACTGAATATCCTTTTCCGATCATCGTCCCCAGTGTACGGTTCCGGCTGAACTGCGAATAGCCGGTCACCAGCATGTCTCCAAGATAGTGCTGTTCGCAGATGGATCTCTCCATAGGGGCGATGGCATCGAGAAGGGTCTTCATCTCCTTGGCGCAATGGGTCATCAAGACAGCCTGGAAGTTGTCGCCGTACTGCAATCCTGAACATACGCCGGCGATGATGGCATAGATGTTTTTCAGGACGGCAGCCAGCTCGATACCTACCACATCGTCCGAAACGGAGGTGTTTAAAATGCGGGAGCGTATCGCATCGGAAAGCAGCTTGGCCCTTGTGGTGTCATAGCTGGCAACGGTCAGGAAAGAGAGCCGTTCGAGTGCAACCTCCTCGGCATGGCAGGGACCCGAAATCACCCCTATATACTCCTGGGGAATCTTGAAACTGCTCATCAGGTATTCGCTGACAACGATGTTGTCGTTCGGAATCATCCCTTTGACGGCCGAGACCACAAACTTACCCTTCAATGTGCTGCTCAGCCATATTTTTCGCATGTACTGTTTTACATAGGGCGAGGGGATGGCAATGATGATGGTGTCGGAGTCCTTGATCGCCTTTTCGATGTTTGAATAGAAGGTGATCTGGGCCAGGTTGAACTTTACGTTTGTCAGGTAGCTGGGGTTGCGGCCGAGCTTGTAGAAGCCCTCGATCTGGTCGTCGCGTCGAATGAACCAATTGATGTGTTTTTCATTCATCAACACGATCTTTGCCAGAGCCGTTGCCCAGGTGCCGCCGCCAAGAATAGCGATTTTTCCGAGTGAACTCATTGTGCGTTAGGTGATACGGTTTTTTTTGCATTCTCCACCCAGGACTTAACCTCTTCAACCGTAGGATTGTTCAGTTCCATCTTGAATTTTTTGTTCAATCCGCAAATCTCCTGGTGTAACTTGTTGGGATTTGCCTCTATCAGGCTTTTAACTTCATTGTAGCCCGCTTTCTGCAATACGGCAACCCAAGCTTCCGGTATTCCGGCTTCGGCATACTTTGCCGGTGAATCTTTTTTTGCCTTTTTCTCAGGACGCATCTGCGGGAAAAGGAGTACCTCCTGGATGGTGGTCTGCCCGGTCAGCAACATCGTAAGCCTGTCCATGCCAATACCCATTCCGGCAGTGGGAGGCATACCATACTCCAGCGCACGAAGGAAGTCCTGATCGATGAACATCGCCTCGTCGTCACCTTTTTCCGACAGCCGGAGTTGCTCTTCGAACCGTTCACGCTGGTCGATTGGATCGTTCAACTCGGAATAGGCATTTGCCAGCTCCTTGCCGTTCACCATCAGTTCAAACCTTTCGGTGAGCTCGGGATTGTTACGGTGTCGCTTGCAGAGCGGCGACATCTCAATGGGATAGTCGATGATAAATGTCGGCTGGATATAATTCCCTTCGCACTTCTCGCCGAAAATTTCATCGATCAGTTTCCCTTTCCCCATAGAGTCGTCAACTTCGATGTTGAGCTCCTTGCATACTTCGCGGAGCTGCGTCTCGTCCATTCCGGTAATATCGATTCCGGTATGCTCCTTGATAGCATCGATCATGGTGATGCGCGGGTAGGGTGCCTTGAAGTCGATCTCCCGGTCGCCGATGGTTACCTTTGTGGTGCCCAACACTTTTGTGGCGATCTGTTCCAACATCTGCTCGGTAAACTCCATCATCCACCGGTAATCCTTGTAGGAGACGTAGATCTCCATGACGGTAAATTCAGGATTGTGCGTGCGGTCCATTCCCTCGTTGCGGAAATCGCGCGCAAACTCGTAGACACCTTCAAATCCGCCTACGATCAGACGTTTCAGATAGAGCTCATTGGCAATACGTAGATAGAGGTCGATATCGAGGGCATTGTGGTGCGTGATGAACGGACGGGCTGCAGCTCCACCCGGGATGCTCTGCAGGACCGGGGTGTCTACCTCCAGGTAGCCGAACTGGTTGATGAACTCGCGCATGGCGTTGAAGATACGGGTCCGCTTGATGAAGATCTCCTTCACTTCATCATTAACCACCAGGTCGACATAACGTTGACGGTAACGGAGTTCGGGATCGCTGAACTTGTCGTATGCCACGCCATTCTTCATCTTCACTACGGGAAGCGGTCTCAATGATTTGGAGAGCACTGTCAATGTCTGGGCATGCACGGAGATCTCGCCCATCTGGGTGCGGAAGACAAACCCGGTGATGCCGATGAAGTCGCCTATATCGAGCAGTTTCTTGAAAACAGTATTGTAGAGCTCCTTGTCTTCTCCGGGACAGATATCGTCGCGGGTGATATAGACCTGGATTCTTCCTTTTGAATCTTGCAATTCGATGAAGGAGGCCTTGCCCATGATACGGCGCCCCATGATGCGGCCGGCAATACTTACCGGACGTTTCTCTTCATCATTAAATTCTTCTTTTATATCTGTGGAATAGGCGTTTACTTCGTAAAGCGCCGCGGGGTAGGGATCAATTCCTAATTCTCTTAATTCGTTTAAACTTTGTCTGCGGATCAGCTCCTGTTCACTAAGCTCTAAATGATGCATCTTGTTTTATTTTTTCGAGTTTCGCAAAAACTCCACAAAAGTACAAAATATATCGTATACTTTCCAGTTGAAGCTCTTTTTTTCGATAAATTCCGGGATGAAAAATTTGATTTTCAGCAGATTTTCCTTTTTCTTGACAGGGAGATAAACATTGATCTGACCGGGCTTTGCAGGCATAGGCAACAGATTCCGGCTGAGGTGAAACTATTCAGTTTCATTTCAGTAAATTACCTTTGTAAAATTTCATTAATTCGAATGAAATGATTTACTTTGTAATATGATCTTCCATCTGCAAAAAGTGAGGATCTATTAAAGCTAACCCATGGATCTGTACACGGTAAACGAATTGGTAAAAGGCACCATTTGCCAGGATTGCGGCACATCACAGGATTTTATCCATGCTTTTGCTTCTGACCTGATGAGCGATGTGTTGCGATTCAACATGGAAAGAACCATTCTCATTACCGGTTTGTCTACTGTTCAGACATTACGGACTGCCGAAATGTCGAATATCGAATGTATCATCTTCGCCCGCGGAAAAAAAGTAACCGATGAGATGATCTCGCTGGCGGCTGAAAACAACATCTCGCTGATCACAACCCCCCTCACCCTCTTTGAAGTATCGGGCAGGTTGTATGGTAACGGAATAAAACCTATCTTCTGATATGCAGTTCGGGTATGAGATAATTGGCGGAGACTTCAGTTCGGCCGGACAAGCGAGCTCGGATGTGAAAAAAATTCTCAAGCAACTCAATATCGATCCCCAGGTGGTACGCAAGATAGCTGTTGCGGTATACGAGGCCGAGGTAAATGTGGTGGCGCATGCATATAAGGGGGTTATGCAAGTTGAACTTGATGCTAGAAGGATAAGGATCGTGCTGGAAGATGAGGGTCCCGGCATTGAAGATATCGGGCGGGCCATGCAGGAGGGTTTTTCCACGGCATCGGAAACGGTCCGCCAGATGGGGTTTGGTGCGGGCATGGGATTGCCCAACATAAAACGCAATACAGATGAGATGCATCTCTCCTCGGTTCCCGGTGAAGGAACCACGTTGGAGATGATAGTGAGATTTTGAGACGGTAAGATGAGCAGGAGATGAAAGACCGGGATTATACACATGCTGTCCAGATCGATACCGGGAAATGTATCGGATGCTCACACTGTATGCAGGTCTGTCCAACCCAGGCGATCCGGATTGCGGAAGGGCATGCCGGAATCATCCCTGAATGGTGCGTGGACTGTGGTGAGTGTTACCGTGTCTGCCCCGTGAAGGCGGTTGATGTTGAAGATGATGGCCTGCCTGCAATAAACCGCGATGGTTACCGAGTTGCTCTGGTTCCTTCGGTCTTTATCGGTCA
>Ga0116191_1003178_pt1 | contig 12091 bp, 7 predicted proteins | sample AD_UKC111_MetaG_FD_89897 | JGI IMG/M metagenome (GOLD analysis project Ga0116191, IMG submission 89897) | Active sludge microbial communities of municipal wastewater-treating anaerobic digesters from Hong Kong - AD_UKC111_MetaG | ecosystem: Engineered > Bioreactor > Anaerobic > Digestate | place...
TGTAGAATTGTGTTAGCAAATAAAAAACCGGTTGCAGCGCCGTGGAGTGAAGCCTACTGGCTTTTTGAGAACAGCGATGTGCGATATGAAGCAACAGTTGGAGCGGGGTTGCCAATTATTTTGACACTTCGTCAATTACGTGAAACTGGAGATCGAATACTCGCTGTTGAAGGTTGTATGAGTGGAACGCTTGGTTTCATCTGCGCTGAATTAGAACGGGGCGTTCCATACTCGGAAGCAATTCGTGATGCAAAGTCACTTGGTTATACAGAACCGGATCCCCGCGACGACTTAAGTGGACAAGATGTTGCTCGGAAAGCGCTAATTTTAGCTCGCACTGCAGGTTGGCCCCTTGAACCAGATGCCATCCAGGTTGAATCGTTATTTCCCGATTCGCTGGCATCATTGGATGTTGACGATTTTATGGATGCAATCCCACGACTTGATAGCGTCTATGGTTCCGAGAATCAAGAGGCGCAGGCAAAAGGGAATGTGTTGCGGTATATTGCTCGCGTGAATCCAACTGGTGGCAAAGTCGGTCTTGTTGCGGTTCCACGTGATTCGGCGTGGGGAGCTCTCCGCGGTTCAGCGAATTACATTGCCTTTACAACCTCGCGCTATGATGCAATTCCGCTGGCGATATCGGGACCCGGCGCTGGCGCTGAAGTAACTGCCGCTGGCGTGCTTGGTGATATTTTAGGTTTACAAAATTATTATGAACAAAAGGAGAAGAATGAACATCCTGACCATGAAGTTCGGCGGGACCTCGGTGGGTTCTATCGAAGCAATTGATCAAGCAACTTCGATTATTGTGGAAGCATCGCAACAATGGGATGCTGTTGCTGTTATTGTATCTGCAATGAGCGGCGTTACTGATTCGCTGATACAAGGGGCAGAGACAGCCGCCTCTGGAGACGATCATACGTACAAACAAATTGCAGAATCACTTATTCAGAAACATAATGAGGTGATAGAAGCTCTTACGCTTTCCGGGGAACAAAAGGCATTGAAAGCGCTTGTGAAAAACTTTATGGATGAATTTTCGGAACTCTGTCATGGCATTATGCTGCTGGAAGAAGTTACCCCGCGCGCTTTAGATACGATTGTATCCTTTGGTGAGAGAATGAATGCACCGATTATTTCGGCTGTTCTCAGAAAAAAAGGTATCCGAAGCAAAGCGGTTCCGGCGCTTGAGCTTATCGTAACCGATTCTACGTATCAAAATGCAGTTCCGCAAATGGAAGAGACACGAACAAAAACTCGCGCTGTACTGCTTCCTTTACTCGAAGAAAAAATTGTTCCTGTTATTACTGGATTTATCGGTGCAACGCCAAAAGGTAATGTTACAACGCTTGGACGTGGTGGAAGCGATTACAGCGCAGCAATCATTGGAACTTGCTTAGATTCGACCGAAGTCTGGATATGGACGGATGTCGATGGCGTAATGACGACGGATCCACGCATTGTGAAAGATGCTCGAGTAATTCCAGTACTGTCAGCAAGCGAGATCAGTGAGCTGGCGTACTTTGGCGCAAAAGTACTCCATCCGCGAACAATCTGGCCAGTGATAGAACGAAATATACCGCTCTGGGTCAAAAATACATTCAATCCAAAATTTCCAGGGACAAAAATCGTCAAAGGATCGGACTCAACAAATGGTGGAGTAAAAGCTGTTACTGTTATCCGAAATCTTAGTCTTGTAACAGTCGAAGGACATGGAATGATGGGGGTCCCTGGTATTGCAGCTCGGACTTTCTCCGCCGTTGCTCGCCAAAAAGCAAACGTGCTGATGATTTCCCAGGCTTCTTCCGAGCAGTCAATTTGTTTTATCGTTCCAACGCAGACGGTTCCAAATGTTGTAAAAGCATTAGAAGAAGAATTTGCAATAGAATTGCGGCGTGGCGATATCAATCGTGTGTGGAATCTGGATAATGTTGTTATTGTTACCGTTGTTGGGACAGGACTTCGGAGAACGCCAGGACTTGCGGCTAAAATTTTTGGGGCTCTTGGCGATGCGCAAATCAATATCATCGCAATTGCGCAAGGTTCATCGGAGTACAGCATTTCCGTTGTCATTTCTTCAAAGCATGCCGATACAGCAGTTCGAGAAATTCATTCTAAAGTTCTTAGTCAAACACAATAAAGAATCATTCCATGTTTATGTCATTCGATTAAATGGCACATTTCAGGCAATAGTTATTTTTTGCAAGAATATAATTAAGGGAAAACAAATTGTATGAAACGAAAGTATGTTATTATAGTTCCAGATGGCGCAGCGGATCATCCTATTCCACAATTGGGTGGAAAAACGATTTTTGAAGCTGCACGAATTCCGAATCTCGACTCGATAGCGCGCGATGGAATACAAGGATTGTGTTATACCATTCCACCTGATTTGCAGCCAGGAAGCGATGTTGCGATGATGGCGGTATTGGGTTACAATGCACGTGAATATTACACGGGTCGCGCTCCGATTGAAGCAGTTGCTCAAAACATTCCTCTTTCTGAAACGGATTGGGTATTCCGTTGCAATCTTGTTACCATTGAAAATGGTAAAATGATAGACCATAGCTCCGGGAATTTAACGTCGGAAGAAGGCAAAGAGTTGATCGAAGAGATGAATCGATGTTGTTCAAATGATAACGTACGATTTTATCCTGGAGTAGGATATCGCCATTTGATGGTGGTGCGTGGAATGGATTTTACCGGGCTGACAACGTTTCCTCCTCACGATAACATTGGAAAATCTGTGGAGTCAATTGTCCCGGAAGGAACAAATGCAGAATTCCTTCGCTCTCTGATCAAACGAAGTCAGGAAATTCTTCCTCAGCATAAGGTGAATATTGCTCGTCGAACAAATGAACAACGACAGGCAAACTCAGTATGGTTTTGGGGTGAAGGGAAAAAAGCCAGAATGGAGCTTTTTGAAAAGAAGTATGGATTGAAGGGAGCGGCAATTACCGCTGTCGATTTAGTGCGGGGACTTGCGCGATTGATTGGATTCGAAGTACTCAACGTTGAAGGTGCAACCGGATATGTTAATACGAATTTTGCCGGAAAAGGGAAAACCGCAATTGAAGCGCTCGATAAATATGATATTGTTTTAGTCCATATCGAAGCAACCGATGAAGCCGGACATGCCGGCGATGCAGAAACAAAAGTAAGAGCGCTCGAACTTGTTGATGAACATATTATTGGTCCAGTAATGGAACATTTGAAAAAATATCCTGCATGGCGAATCCTCGTCATGCCCGATCATCCAACGCCAGTTGCAACGAAAAGTCACGTTGCGGATGCTGTTCCATTTGCAATTGCTGGCGATGGTATCCAGCCGCAGAAGGGATTGCCGTTTAGTGAGTTCAACGCAGCGCAAAGCCGACTCCTCATTCAGCATGGATACGAACTTATGAAACTATTTTTAGGACATTGAATTCGTTGCGTAGATATACAGTTTCTTAATTCTAAGGAAATAAAAAATGCATAGTTGGTTAGAATGTATTCGGTGTGGTAAGCGATATTCTATTTTTGACATCATCTATCGTTGCGAAGATTGTGGAGGTCTTTTAGATGTTCAGCATGATTTGACGACGCTGAAGCGGAAAAGTCCAGCGTCCTGGAAAAAATTATTTGATGGACGAACTCGTACAAATACATGGCCCTATGGAAGCGGTGTTTGGGGAAAGAAAGAATGGGTTTGTCCTGAAGTTGCAAATGAAAATGTCGTTTCGATGTACGAAGGTCATACCAATTGTTTTTGGGCAGAACGACTTGGAAAAGAAATTGGAGTTCCGGATCTGTGGGTGAAATTGTCCGGCAATAGTCATACAGGCTCATTCAAAGATTTAGGAATGACCGTTTTAATTTCTGTTGTTAAGCAGATGATTGCCGATGGGAAGAATATTCGCGCTGTTGCGTGCGCTTCGACCGGCGATACATCGGCGGCGCTATCCGCTTATGGCGCTGCGGCAGGTATTCCAACAATTGTCTTTCTACCGAAAGGGAAAGTTTCCACTGCGCAATTGGTGCAGCCAATTTCCAATGGCGCAACAGTACTATCGCTTGAAACAGATTTTGATGGATGTATGAAGATCGTTCAAGAGATTACGAAAGACCGAACAATTTATCTTGCAAACTCGATGAATTCTTTGCGAATGGAGGGGCAGAAGACTGTTGGGATTGAGATTGTCGAGCAGTTCGATTGGGAAGTTCCAGATTGGATGATCATACCGGCGGGAAATCTTGGAAACGTTAGCGCATTGGGGAAAGGATTGCTCATGATGCGTGAACTTGGATTGATTTCAAAACTTCCAAGAATTGCGTGTGCGCAAGCTGCAAATGCAAATCCATTGTACCTGAGTTTCAAAACGAATTTTAGAAAATATCGTCCTGTTCAAGCAAAAAAGACACTTGCTTCTGCAATTCAAATTGGCGCGCCAGTAAGTTACGAGCGTGCGGTAAAAGTTCTGAAGGAATTCGATGGCATTGTGGAACAGGCAAGCGAAAATGAACTTGCCAATGCAGCGGCAAAAGCTGATAGAGCAGGACTCTTTACGTGTCCTCAAACAGGTGTTGCGCTTGCAGTTATGGAAAAACTGATTCGCCGAGGAATTATCAAGAAGAACCAGCGAGTTGTTGTGATTTCGACTGCGCACGGATTAAAATTTTCCCAGTTCAAAGTTGATTACCATGAACAAACGCTTCAGGGAGTTCGGTCGAAGTATCCAAATCCCCCAATTGTTCTTCCTGCAACGGTTGATGCAGTGCAAAAAGCAATTGACAAAGCAGTTGCCAAAGTAAAGAAGAAGTTGTAGAACAAAAACTTGGGAAGAGAAGGTTAAGCGGGGAAGCGCTAAATTTTGAAGCGAATGTAAATCAAAGGATAAAAAAAGTTTATTTATTTCCCTCATTTCTATATTGGATTTGAGGGACTTAGCCAAATTATAATTCTATGTGAACTTGTTTATTGCGTGTTGGTGAAATTAGCAACAAGGAATTTGTCATTGTTGCAATACCATCCGGACGGATTATAAAAAGTAATTTCTGAAGCAACCAGCTTGCAACCTAAGTTAGATCGGTACCATTCTTAAAGAGAAAATGTAATTATTTCTTTGGGGCTTTTTGTGATTTGCTGGCTGGCGGATTCCATCCATTTCGCTCCCATTTTATTAGTTCGACAGAAATTGAACCAAGCATAACGTTCAAAGTTGCTTTAATTGGAATATGGGCTGAGTCATTGCTAAACCATCCCATAAATGGTCCACTCAATCCAAAGATACCCTGGAAGTAAGCGTATCCATCGAACTCAAGAACATCAACAGGATAATCAACTGCTCCGATTTTTACATAGGTTCGCTTCCGATAGAAATTGAGAGAAGTTATGCCTTCTTTATAGTTGACGATGGTTGGCACGGAAAATTTTTTGCCGCTGTTGACATGAGCTCTGGCAAAATAAAGAATCGAAAGTCCATCAGAGCCTTTTTTTGATAAAGCAATAGAATCAATCGATTTAATTTTGATGGGCTCGCCAAGCGCAGTATCTGCAATGCCTTGTTTGATAATAAGGAGTGAATTCTCGCGATCAAAAATATAGTGCGTATAATCCCATTTGTCATGTAGTTGATCCCATGCTTTCGATGATCGTGAATAACCTTCTGAATCCATTTCTGTAAGGAAAACAGTATGTAAATTTACAAAAGGAATTCCCGAGTACGAATCGATATATCCAATAGCCGTATAGAGCTTTTCATTATTTAATTCGGTTTCCTGAATTACTTTGAAACGAATCGTTCCTAGTTTCAATAACCACCAACTAACTTCATAGGTTAGTTCTTCACCTGTTAATAGAAATGTTGCCGTAGATGACGGTGAAGAAAAACTTTGCGGGCTTTGGCATTGAACAACAGAATTTACCATTAAAACCAGAAACGCTACAAATAGATTTACTCTTTTACGAAATATCATACTTTTTCTCTCTTTCTTCTTACCACATCATAGAAAGAAACTAACCAAATAGCAAAGCCAATCCAGTAAAGCCACCATGGATATTGTGCAGGCGCTGTTCGATTCATCACAGATTTGGTATTATAGAGAAACGAACCTACAATAACGATCGCTCCGAGAACGAAGCCAAGAATATTCCATAAGTTAAACCGAATTGAAAAATCTTGTGATTCACGCTGAAGAATGTAAATACTGCCGCCTATAAAAAATAATGAAACGATTACTGGAGCGGCAACAGGTCCAAGCCATGGTAATGGTATAAGGAATAAAAGGTCCCAGTCAAAGAGCGATAATGGCCATGCAATTGTAATTTTTAAAAAGATGTAATAAAAAATATCCCAGACGCCAAATTCATAGAAAAAGAACATGATACGATTGTGGAGGTTATCGCCAGCACACCATGCAACTGTTGCCAGCATAAGAATAGTTGCAAATTCTCGAACGAGTTCAACTCGAAGTAAGTCTGGCTGAATTTCTTGAAGCGGGAAAAAGAAGCCAGTTGGATAAAGCAGTAGCCGCAAGTAAACAACGACTGCTGATTCAACAAACGCCATTCCAATTGCGAAAAGCGCAAGGACAGCAAGGGTTGTTTTCCACTTGTTTCGTAAGGCTGTTTCCATAGCTATTGTTCTGATGGAATTTTACATTTATTGGTTAAGTAATATGAAGAAAATTTTTGTTCTTTGTCAAGTATATCAGACTCTCTAAATAATAATAATGTTCATTTGTTTATGATTTATCTTTGGCGTTGGGGCATGTTTTATATCACAAACTTTGCAGTATATTTACTTGCATTTCAACAAGAGACTTTCTAACTTTCAAACGCGTGTTAATAAATTTCCATAAAAAAATTAATTACGGAGGTCATTATGAAAAGATTTGCTATGGTTTTATTTGCCATTTGTCTTGGCTATGCTTCTGTACTATCCCAAACGACTGGCGATTATCGCTCTGCAGTAAATGGAGGAAGTTGGGGTACTGCAGGTACATGGGAAAAATTCGATGGCGCTAACTGGGTTGCTGCAACCGCTGCACCTGGCGCAACTAATAATGTAACCATCAGAAATGGTTATAATGTTATTCTGGATGCATCCGGAAAGAACTGCAAGAACCTGATTATTGAAACGGGAGCAACTTTTACTTCGGGACAGCCTACTGGAACAGTACGATATGTACGTATCAACGGTGATTCTGCAATTATCAATGGTACTTTCGGCGACCCAGTCAATGGAGATGGTATATCTTTAGAAAATGCTAGAGCTGATCAAGGGACCGTCGTTATTACTGGCTCCGGAACGTTTGCTCCAAACCGGGTAAGAGTAAATAGTAATGTATCTAACACCACGACTGTTTTTGATATTGATACAAAATTTATGTATACGGGAAGCTCTGGTACAGGCGGAGTTGCGATTTATCCTCAAACGGATAATAATACGTTTATCTTTAATGCCGGGAAAACAATTACATTTGTAGATTATGGTAACATGTGCGTTGGAAGTAGCATATCAAGCGCTTCTGGACAAAGTGTTACCTTCATTGTTAACGGTACTATCGACCTTTCACAACCCAATAGTTCTTTAACGCTCCTTTCGTCTGCCGGCGATACTGCAAAACTTGTTGTAGGTTCTACAGGTTCAATTATTATTGGAGATCGGCTGTTAACTACAACAATATCGCAAGGCACAAGCATTATACTCAATGATGGTTCAATTGAGGTCAAAGGGAGCGCTGATTTTTCTAACCCATTAAACAGCATTCAAGGGGCCGGCAATTTTAAACTCGATGATAATGCAACTTTTCTTTGTGGACATCCTGAAGGGCTCAACGGAAGTTTAAAAAATACAGGAACAATTGATCTGAGTACTAAAGCTAATTACACATTTAAGGCTGATAGTCTTCCTCAAGTAACCGGAGCGTTGTTGCCGGAGGAGGTTGGAAAGTTGACGATTATCGATTCTTTATCGCTAAATTTATCACAATCGGTTGTTGTTGATTCTGGATTAATCTTTAATAAAGGTAAAGTTTTGACGGGTGATTACTTTTTGACATTAGGGCCAACCGCTACGGTTACTGGCGCTGGCGCGGGAAAATTTGTCGAAGGTAATGTTCTTGCAACACTTTCCGCTCTCTCGAGCGTTGCAACATGGCCAATCGGTATCGATAGTACTTATTTACCAGCGCAATTATATTATAGTAATGTAATCCAAGAAGGGAAGTTAGGGGTAGCTATCAGACAAAAAAATGCGACCCCGTTGCCGCTATCAATAAATCCGGAAGTATTTGTTGCAAATACATACGGGTCTGTTTTACTCATTGATCCAATTGATATTCATCCTGATTCTTTGATGGTTACATTTAATTTTTCGGAGTTGCCGCCTACTTTTACTGCAGACTCGTTGCAGGTAATTTGTGTCGACGAGGAAAATCCTCTTTGGAATAAACTAACAATCAATCGAATTGATTCGGCAAATGGCATAATGGTCGTAAGTGGTAGAATATCTCCCTCTCAGTTCGTACTGGTTGGCCCGAGTGGGGTTTTAGCTTTTGATATTCCGAACTATGATGATTATACCGGTACAAATTTTGGCAATGTTGCAATTGGAACATCGAGTGAAAGAATATTTTCGATTACGAATACCGGGAATATTCCCGCACAAATCGACTCAATTACAAATAATTCTTCGGAGTTTGTTTTAACACTCCCAACAATGCCTGCTGTGATAAATCCAGCTGAAACTCTTCATGTCCCGATCACATTTACTCCGGCTTCTCTTGGTAGATATGAAGCAACAATAAAAGTGTATTCCACCAATACTATTTCCTTGGTTGATAGCGGTACAATCAGTGGTATTGGCGACTTTGGCTCAATTAGTAAAATTAGGGACGCAAGGGCATTACCGAATGGTACCGTAGTTACTGTTCAAGGCGTTGCGACGCGTGTCAAAGGCGCTTATACATTTATTCAGGATACAACCGGTGGTATAAATGTCTATGGTAGGAGCGGCGCTTTTGCGGACTCGGTTACAAGCGGTTATGTACAGATGGGAGCTGTGATCAAAGTAATGGGCAAACTCTCTGAGTATAATGGGTTGAAAGAAATAAATATTACAGATCTTAAAGGATGGCAGAAAGAAGGAATGACGGAATTGCCCATTCCAATTGCAACGAGTTTGGCTGAGATTGCGAGTATTGGCGAGCAATATGAATCTATGCTTATTACCGTTCCAAATATTACTATCTCGACGACAGATCAAACATTTATAGCGAAGAAAAACTACGATATTTCTGACCCTACCGATCAATCGCATGCTGTTGTATTGCGAATTGGCGATGCCCGTGATACCGATGTTGCCGGTACATCGGTGCCAACAACATTGTTTACATTTACAGGCGTCTTAGGTCAGTATTCATCCACTACGGGTGGATATCAATTACTGCCAATTTTAACGACAGATATACAAATTCAAGTCGATGTCGAGAAGGAAGATGCCACTGTGCCCCAAACATTCGTTGCATATCCTGCATATCCAAATCCATTCAATCCAACAACGACAATAAAGGTTGGATTACCAGCGCGGAGCGAACTTAAAATTAAAGTTTACTCAATCCTTGGTCAGGAAATAGCAACATTGTATAATGGGATTCAGAAGGAAGGGTACCATACGCTTGCGTGGGATGCATCGAAACTGGCGAGTGGAATTTACTTTGTGAAAATATCTGCACAACAGCTCGATGGAAATCGTCAACAATTCAATAATATTATGAAAGTAGTGTTGATGAAGTAAGTCAAGCTTAGAGTTTGTTTGGAAACGGGCGACTTCGTGAAAAACGGAGCGCCCGTTTTTTATTTTACATCCTTACTAATGGCAGTAGCTATCAATGAGAGGTTGAGCTTCGGTAAAACCGAGTGCCAGTGCATTCTTAAAATCATCGCACGACTGTTCTCTTTTTCCTAATTGATAGAAAACAATGCCACGATTTGCGTATGCTTTTCCCCATGTTGGTTTCAACTGAATTGCAGTATTGAAATCTGAAAGAGCTTGCTCATACTGTTGATTTCGAAGGAACGCGATTCCTCGTTCATGGTAGTATGTCTTGTCTTTTGGATCGAGATTGATGGCGGATGTAAATGAATCAATGGCCTTATCGAATTCCCGTGTGCGTAAATAGATTGTTCCAAGTTGTTGGTAGTATTGAGGTACTTTTGGGTCGAGTTCAATTGCCGAAAGATAATCTTTTATAGCCGCTGTTGTGTCGCCAAGTTTCCAGTATGCAAATCCGCGCTCGATATACACTTCTGAAATGTGGTTATTGTGTTGCAGTGAACGATTCAACAAATCAATTGTTGTAAGATAATTTTTCAATGCTAACTGCAAATCTCCTTCCAATTTATAAGCGAAGGCGAGCATATTATTTCTGCTGTACTCTGTCGGACTTTTGACGCTTGCATCGGTGAATAATGTTAGTGTATCTTTCCATACTTTGGTTCGTTGATGAGTTTCAACGCCGAAGAGAATGGTTATGAAAATGAGAAGGATTAAGATGATACGTCGAAGGTTCTTGTTCTTTTGCATCAAAGTATCGAGTGCAGTTCCAACAAAGAATGAAATTCCGAGGTAGGGAAGATAAGTGTACCGCTCTGCTACGACAGCATATCCCAATGGAAAAATTTGAAGTACAAGAATGATTGTAGTAATGAAAAAGAATAATCCAAATTGATATTCACGAGAGCATCGCCATCGCTTCCAGAGGAAAGCAATTACGATGATAACAAAAAGAGGCGAGAGGTAATATTCTGTTGGAAGCAGGTTACCGAGTTTTGTAGGAAATGGATGAATTGCCGAAAGCGATGTTGGGAAGAAATATTTGATGCAATAGTAACTGAACGCATAACAAGTCAAGAATGGTCTATCGAACAATGTAAAATCCTGATGAAAATGGGGATGATTCCCTGCATGCTGTGAGAGGAGCGAAATGATGCCAAAGAGAAGCGACAGCGCTAAGTAAGGAATTTTTTCTAAAATATCTTTTGACCATTTTCGATGTTGGTACCAGTCAATGAGGAATAATACAATTGGCAACATCACTGCAGCAGATTTTGAAAGCAGCGAACACAGGAAAGCTCCTATCGACAACCAGAGCCAGGTTTTCTTTTGTGTTGAATGATACTGAAGATACCATAACAAGGAAAGGAGGAAGAAGAAAGCATAAAGCACATCTTTTCTCTCTGTAATCCATGCAACCGATTCGACGTGCATGGGATGAATTCCAAGGATCAATGCAGAAAATAGAGCAACAAACGGTCGAGGTTGTATTTTTCTGACCACAAAGTAGACAAGCAAAATATTTATAAGATGAAAAATGTAGTTTGTCAGGTGGAAATAGAATGGATTTAGTCCAGTAAAGTGATAATTGAGTGCGAATGAAAGCGTTGTCAACGGATGGTACATTCCCACGTAGTAGGAACGAAACATTTTCAGAATATTTTGAGGCGAGAGGGATTTTATATCTTCATTTAGAATTATATGATGCGGATCATCCCAAGCAGTATAGCCGTTGAAGAGCGATGGGAAGTACGCTGTTGCTGATATTACTACGATAAGGACTAATAAAAATTTTTGATGATGTTCTATCCATTGAAGCATTAGCGCTTACCTTTACAGTATTGTTCGAGTAGCGGTTGAGCCTGATGAAATCCGAGTTCATAGGCTTTTTGAAAATCTGCACATGCTTCAGTATTACGATTGAGATTGATAAACACAATTCCACGATTTGCGTACGCTTGACTATAGAGAGAATCGAGAGAAAGAGCTTGAGTAAAATCCGCAAGGGCATTGTCGTACATCTTCAGGCGAAGGTTTGCAAGTCCTCGCAACTCAAAAATCTCAGCGGTGCAAATATCTTTTGGAGCAATCTCGATAAGATTAGAAAGGTCTCGTCGAGCTTCATCGTATCGTTTTAATTTCATCAGTAATCTCCCACGTTGTTCATAACCTCCATAGTATGTGGAATCATACTGAATTGCCTTTGTAAAATCGCTGAGAGCTCCCAAAGTATCTGCATTATTGAGTTTTTTTATTCCTTCTGATAA
>Ga0116191_1003180_pt1 | contig 12078 bp, 9 predicted proteins | sample AD_UKC111_MetaG_FD_89897 | JGI IMG/M metagenome (GOLD analysis project Ga0116191, IMG submission 89897) | Active sludge microbial communities of municipal wastewater-treating anaerobic digesters from Hong Kong - AD_UKC111_MetaG | ecosystem: Engineered > Bioreactor > Anaerobic > Digestate | place...
AAGCGGGCTTCTTCATCGGTGAGCCCCTGCCAATCGCCATAATTAATGTCGATTAATTCAGGTGCAGATTCAACTTGATTATGGGTTAATTCTGCAATGATATTAGCAGTTTGTAATGCTCGTTTTAGTGGGCTGGAATAGATAGCATCCGGTTTCCAAGACTTTTGTATTCGGACAGCGGTTTTGTGAGCCTGATCTAAACCAGTTAAATTTAATTCCAGATCAATTCTTCCACGGAATCGTTCGATTCGATTCCATTCTGTTTGCCCGTGGCGAACAATAATGATAGTAGTCACCCAGGTCTCCTGAATATTGGGGGGTAGGTTGATATCGCACCTGCCCCCCAATGCAGAACTGGTTTATCGTACAAATGCTTTACGCCCAGCGTAAATAGCCGCGTCACCCAATTCTTCCTCGATACGCATGAGCTGGTTATATTTTTCTAATCGCTCACCACGGCATGGCGCACCAGTTTTAAGGTGACCGGTGCTCATGGCAACGGTAAAGTCAGCAATGAAGCTATCAACAGTCTCGCCAGATCGATGTGAAACCATGGCTCCCCAACCGGCTTTTTTAGCCATTTCAATGGTAGCAATCGTTTCACTGAGCGTACCAATCTGATTGAGTTTTATCAAAACTGCGTTAGCCACATTTTCCTTGATTCCTCTAGAAACACGTTCGACGTTTGTGACAAACAGATCGTCTCCTACTAATTCGATTTTGTCACCAATGGTCTGATTCAAGAGCTTCCAGCCTTCCCAATCGTCTTCAGCCAACCCATCCTCAAGGACAACGATTGGGTATTTTTTCACCCAGTCGGCGTACATAGCAACCATTTCAGCTGATGAGACTTTCTTCCCTTCAGTTCGCAAATTGTAAAAGCCATCCTCATAGAAACCACTGGATGCAGGATCAAGAGCTATAGCAATCTGCTCGCCAGGTTTATAACCAGCTTTTTCAATGGCTTTCAAAATAACTTCAACTGCTTCGGCGTTTGTTTTCAATGCGGGTGCAAACCCACCTTCGTCACCAACGCCAGTAGTATAACCACTGCTCTTCAAAACACCCTTAAGGGCGTGATATACTTCGCTGCCCCATCGAAGGGCCTCGCGGAAATTGGGTGCGCCGACAGGGGCGATCATGAATTCCTGCAGATCTGTTCCCTGCCAGTTGGCATGCACACCGCCATTGAGAATATTGAACATAGGAACAGGCAATAACTTGGCTGTGACACCACCCAGGTAACGATAAAGTGGCAGACCAACTTCATCTGCAGCCGCTCGAGCAACAGCAAGGCTAACGCCTAATATTGCATTAGCGCCAAACTTGCTTTTATTTGGTGTGCCATCCAGATCAAGCATTGCTTTGTCAATGGCAGATTGATCCAGAGCATCCATCCCTATGACTGCTTCAGCAATTTCCTTGTTGACATGGGAGACTGCTTTAAGAACACCCTTTCCACTGAAACGAGACTTGTCTCCGTCTCTAAGTTCAAGTGCTTCGTGCACACCAGTAGATGCTCCAGAAGGAACAGCTGCTCGACCAAAAGCACCGCTTTCCAATACAATATCCACTTCAACTGTTGGATTTCCTCTCGAATCAAGAATCTCTCGGGCATGGATTGAATCAATACTAGACATAGGGTTTAGCTCCTTTTTTTAAATGATATCGTTATTATTAAAAAACTCTGCCCTTGATAGTTACAAGACAGAAGCTATCAATCTCGGTTCGCACTTCAATTCTTCACTAGCGAGCCTCATCGTCAATTTATTTTATTCGTTCTCATCTCAGTGTCAAGCATTATTAAGAATTGCTAGATCATCATAGACTTTCCACGGCTAGAAAACTCAATATCTAGAATAAGAACATCAGGTTTTATTAAGAACTCATTTTGTTGTCTTGATTTGCTGGTTCTGAAGTAATCAATTGACTGATTAGCAGAGCTGCTTGCGCAAAATGCGTAATTGCATTATCGATCAATGCTGCTGCTTGAGGATTGATTTCACCATACCCTTTTAACCGTTTTGATCGACTTTCTTCAAGACTTTCCCAACTAATACTCATCTCAGCTCTTATCAAACCTTCCAAATTTTCTTCGTCCGACTCCAACCCCAACATATCCGAAAACTCAGCTAGTTCCTTAAGAGTTTGGGCAATTTTCTCCTTAATCTTACGCTGTTGCTGAATATTGATATTTGAGCTTCGTTTAATAAAAATACTTTTTTCATCACTATCATTCAATAATCGATGAGTTTTTCTCAAAGCTGATTCAAAGATACTCAGGGAAGAGGTTAATGCTCTTTTTTGTGGACGTGTCAATAGATCTTGTTCCATATCCATCACTTTCCAAAGCTCATCTTTCCAAATAACCTTCTATGTGACAAATATTGGTTTTGTTAATGCCGGCTCAAAGGATAACTCATGCTATTTTTTTCTGCGGAAGAAAGCGTAATGCAATAAAAGCCAGAAAAGCCATAATAGCTCCAAAAGCAAAAGGTGCTGCAGCTGACACATTCCATAAATAACCAGCTATTAAACTGGCAGGCAGTGCCATCACTCCAATGGATGCATTGAACAAGCCATAGGCTGCACCACGATTGGACTCAGGAACCAATTCTGCAACCATTGCCTTGGCTGACCCTTCGGTAAAAGCGTAATAAAGTCCATAAAATGAGTATAAAACCCAAACAATCCAAGCTCGATTGGTTACCGCAAAACCAAGATATGCCAGAGCGTAAATAAACCAACCAATAGTAATGGCTTTTCGTCTACCGATTCGATCGGAAAGTTTACCAACAGGAATGGCTGCCAACGCAGAAACAAGGTTGAACGCAGCGATCATAAGGGGAATAGTGGTACTCGAAACACCAACATCTTCAGCCCGTAAAATCAAAAAAGCATCTGAAGAGTTGCCCAATGTGAATAAAAGCATGATGAAAAGGAAACCTGCAAAGGGTCCTTTCAAAGACTTCAGAGAGATTGATAATTTATTGACAGGTTGTTTTCTTTCTTTTACCCAAAAACCAATGATTATGAGTGGTATGAATGCAATTAAACCTGCTACCATAAAAATCTCCCTGTATTTATTCGGGTGATCTGTCCAGAGTCGGAGCAATCCATACGCGATTAATGGGCCTGCAACAGAACCCAATGTGTCCAGTGTGCGTTGGATTCCGAAGGCTAACCCCAATTTCTTATGGCCAGCAGATCCAGCTACCAAAGCATCACGGGGAGCATCTTTTAACCCTTTTCCGACGCCATCTGTTAGTCGAGCTCCAAAAACTGCAAATTCGCTATTTACCAGTCCTAAACTAAAACGAGCGATAGCAGAGAGCGCATATCCGATAAATACGATTATCTTTCTGACACCTAATAAATCTGAGAGATATCCAGCGCCGATTTTCATCAGGCTCACGACAGTAGTAAGTGATCCTTCAATCAAACCAATAAATTCTTTATTTAGTCCTAAAACAGTTGTATAGAAAGTTGGCAGGATAGGCTGAATCATATCCTGAGCTAAGCCACCAAAAAAGGCTACCCACCCCAATGAAATTACGTTTTTTTCTACTTGATCTCGTTCTGGTAAGTTTAATTGGGCTTCATCCAATGTTGACAGGTTATCGTTATTGCTCTTCATTTCATCTTCCTTATGCCAATAATAAAAAACTTCTACCATGTTCACTAATGGTAGAAGCTATCAGCCAATCTGGCGTTTTTGAGATTCTTATGCGAGCTTCATCGCTTGACCTAATTCTATATTGTTTTCGATTTACGTCAAGGAGGAATCCAATGCCCTCTTTTGAGAATAATTTCTTGATGAATCTTAATAAACCGCATTCGAGCGATAGGACGAAAAGTTCAATTACCTCCGACGCCATCACCTACCTGCTCTCTGGAGGAGATGTTTTTTTCCTCCAATCGCTTCTTGGCCATGGTTCGCTTGATTATGGCACACCGCTATGCCCAGACAGCCAAAGTAGACGTGGAGCAAGCGCATCGCAAAGCCAGTCCAGTTGATAATATGCGTTTGTAAACAGGAAATCTTCATTGAGCCAACTTTCCTGCGATAAACATCAATGCCTTTTTCTGGCTTTCTTGGTCAAGTTTATCAAGGAAGACCTCAAGCTCATCACCCGGCATGGACGTCGTCTTTCCAGGCAGCCCGGCTATGCGCTCTTGAACATCAGAAGAAAGCATGAGAGTGTAAGTGCTGTCAGTGATCTCGATACTCTCGTGCATCAGGTTCATGGAAACTGCTTTGTAATCCGCCATGGTCTGGGCATGAAGTGACCCGTAGACGGCGTGTCCATGGCAATAGCTGATTATTTTGACTGGAATCCAACCCTGGTATAGGTTATCTTTACTGTTCTATTCCTGGAAGGAAGAAACGACCTACTTCTTTACCCGCTACTGTGGACCCTTACCCCACTGGAACCGTCAATCAGAAAGCCCAAATTCTTATGCTGAACCAGGCAGTAAATAAAAACTTCCGCATCAATGATGCGGAAGTTTTTAAGGCATAGCTATTTTTAGGATGCTATCTTAAAGCCAGCCAACCTTTAAAGCTCCTGGCAAATTTTATAAAGATAGTTCTTCTCAAATACTCTTGCTGCCTTCACACTCATGTTTTGCTCATAAAAGGAGGCGCTCACACCCGGAAGCGGTTGTAAATCCGTGTATTGACCGAACTCAGGGCAGGGTAAATATCCTTGTAGATCCCGAATAGCTCAGCATACAGGGGCACCAGTTTCATATTTGGTTCATAGGTCTTACCTGGGCGCTGGACGCGCATGGCTGCTTCTGACAGGTCTTTATAAACACCGGCACCAACACCTGCCAGCATTGCTGCTCCCATTGCGGTAGCTTCCTCTATATCCAGGGTTACCACTGGACGACCCGATATATCAGCTTTGTTTTGCATCCAGAATGCATTTCTGGTGCCTCCTCCAATGGCAGTAATCTTTTCAGCTTTTTGGCCTGCGCCTGCTTCGAGAGCCTTCAGCATATCCAGAGAACCATAATTCAAACCTTCGACCACAGCCCTGATCATGTCCTCTCGCTTTGTATTGTCATTTAAGCCTAAAAACGCACCCAGGGATCTCGGATCCAGGTTCGGGCAGGTTGTACCATTGAAATGAGGCAGGAAAAAGACGCCATTTGCACCAGGGGATGAAGCGGAAGCTTCTTCCATCAGGTTCGACCACAGATTTCCGCTACCAGACTGGGCTTTGAGCTGGGCGTCTAGACCAAGCTGATCTTTATACCATTCAAGCATGCTTGCCGCAGTCCCGCCGCCCCAAATACAGTACATGTCTGGTGCTGCATGTGCTTCAATAGTCAGACCAAGTTTCCGGATTTCAGGGGTCCACTGGGGAGCAGCGACTGGTGTAATAACAAGTTCCCAGGTACCGGTTACATCCAAGAACATGCCAGGAGAAACCGCTCCAGCCGCTAGTGCGCCAACAAGATAATCATGACCTCCCTGGTAAACCGGTGTTCCAGCAGGTAAACCGGTCTTTTCTGCTGCTTGAGATGTAACTTCACCTATGAACTTACCACTGCGCTGGGGTACAGGGAGAAGATCCTTGTTTAACCCCACCTTATTCAATAACTCATCTGACCATTGCAATGTATGCTGGTCAAATAATAGTGTGGGAGATGCATCAGTAAAATCGGTGGTATATTTTCCTGTCAGCTGATAATTTACAAAATCCTCTACGATCAGCCATTTATGTACCTTACGGGCAAGTTCAGGTTCATTCTCCTTTAGCCACATGAACCTTAAAACAGTGCTCCAGATAAATGGCTGCCAGCCGCTTATCTGAAAGGTCTTCTCCAAACCGATATTCTTCAACCACCATTCGAATTGGGTAGTCGTCCGCGTGCAAATCCAATTAATAAAGGGGTAAACCGGCGTGCCGGTTTCATCCAGCGGAACAGCATCTGCACCGAGGCCAGTAACCGCAGCTGCAAGGATGCTGTGTTGGGGTCCTAGCTGATCCGTAGCCTCACGAATGGCTGAGGAGATCCCATCCCAGATATGGTCCGGTTTATACACTTGCCAGTTCGGGTTATCCGGGTTATCACCAACGCTTATTGTCGGCCGACTTCCCCGTGAGATGACGTTGCCTTCCAGGTCATAAACCAGAGCTTTCATGCTTGTCGAACCAACATCAATACCAAGCAGGCAATCCATTTACTTCCTCCATACCTCATTCAACTGGTCCAAAGCAATTCTAACTTCTTTACAGCAGCGCTAAGCTTTCTTCAATAGCCTGGCTGCGTGTCCAGATTGAACCAGCTAATTCACTTTGAACTCATCAATGAATACTTCCTTAAACTATACCAGCAACTTCGTTCAACCATCCGGCTTCTTGGGTAGTAAGCCTAAAATCCATTGCAGGGAAAATCCCATCTACCTGGCTTGGGCGACGCATACCAACAATTGCAGCTGTCACTGCAGGAACCCGCAAGGTCCAGGCAATGGCCACCACGCCGGGTTCCACGCCATGCTGTTTACCAATTTCAGACAGGGCTTCTACCAATTTGAGGTTCTTCTCGAGTTTGGGCATCTGGAATTCTGGGTCACGCTGTCGCCAGTCATCTGGGGGCATATTCTTTATCCGTTCCGGTGTCATCTTACCAGTCAGCAATCCGGAATACATGGGCGAATAGACAATGACCCCAATATTATTCTCCATGCAGAATGGGAGGATCTCTTTTTCAACTTCGGGGCGGATCAGTGAGTAGGGAGGTTGTAGTGAATTGATGGGGGCAATAGATTGCACCCTCTTCATCTGCTCTACGCTGAAGTTCGAGACCCCGATCCAGCGCACCTTACCTTCTTTCTGCAATTCAGCCAGCGTCGCCCAACCTTCTTCGATGTCAGGATCGGGGTTTGGCCAGTGGATCTGGTAAAGGTCAACATAATCCATTTGAAGGCGGCGCAGGCTGTTTTCACATTCACGCCGGATAGAATCCCGCGAAAGGTTGAAGGTAAATTCGCCCTTCTCATTCCAGGTCATTGAACATTTGGTAAAAACATAAGGCCGCGAAGACATCCCCTTCAGGGTTTGGCCCACCACCTCTTCTGAGTGACCAAGCCCGTAGCCGGCAGCGGTATCGATCCAATTGATGCCCAGGTCAAGTGCATGATGGATTGCAGCTACAGACTCGTTGTCATCTTGCGGGCCCCAAGCATATATCCAGTCTCCGCCGCCAAGAGCCCAAGCGCCAAATCCTACCGGTGTGATTTGCATGTCGGTATTACCAAATTGCTTTGTTTTTAAATGGGTGCTGCCGTTTTGCATCTTCATCTCCTTAGAAAACCTAATGAGGTATTCTCATAAACCAGGTTCTGGTAATCCTTTGTACAGGGAAAACCAGAATACTTGAATCGGGTAAGGCCAGGCTATTCATATTAGATGAATTCCAAGACCAGGAATTCATAATCAATATCAGTAATTATTAGGCGGACTGCGGACATCCGCAGTCCGCCTCGGGAATGCTTCACTTACACAGAAATGTTACTGGACTTTACCTTCAATATAATCTTGGAGGGTCTTTCCAGGGTAGTAGTATTCGAACATGTCAACAACATTATCCGGGGTGATTTCTTTGGTGGCATAGAACAGAACACCGGGAATGGGAGCGCCGTTGAGCAGGTTGACCATCTGGCTCATGCACCATCTGGCAGGAGCGATGGATGAGTAGGCAGCAGTGCCGACAATGATGCCATCATAGATACCCTTGAGGATGGGTTTGTCCTGGTCGACAGAGGAGAGCAGGACATCACTGTTGTTAGCAGTCTTGGCATTCATCATACCGATGGTAGCTGATGAATACAGACCCCATGCACCAATCATATCGGGATATGCTTTGAGGGCGCCGTCAAAGGCAGTGTAGTGTTCTTCTGGTGAAATACCAGTCAGCTCTACGATCTTTATGTCTGGGTATTTAGTGAAGGTATCAACAAAACCTTTGGCACGGGTAGCAGCGTTGGGGTGGACAAAAGGCAATGTCTGATAAACAATAGTACCTTTCATTTCCTTGCCTGAATCCAGCAAAGCTTTTTCCAGAAGTGCACCAGCGATTGCACCCTGTTCTACAGTATCTCCAATGACCAGAGAGTCAACCGATCCGGCCAACGGGGCATTCAGGGTGACCACAGGAATGCCAGCTGCTTCAAGAGCATCGAGGGCAGTCTTTACACCGGTAAAATCACACGGAGCAAGGATAACGCCATCAACATCCTGCAGGATCCATTGTTCAATAGCCTGGTTCTGGGCGTTCTGATCGTAGTTCGCATCGTTGATCAGTAATTCAACGCCAGCTTCTTCGGCTGCAGCTTTCATGCTCTCAAGGATCATGGAACCAACCTCATCCACGGTATAGTACACAGAGAAACCAATGGTGTACTTTTCATTCGCCTTTGGCATTGCAGTTGTCATAACATCCGGTACCTTTGCAGCACCTGCTGACCTGATCGTCACAGCAGCTTCAACACCAACATCTCCGTACCACTTATTCAGGTCAAATACAGTATCCGGATCTCCAACGTATGTGAAATCAGCTGCGTTGGGATTAACAATGGCTTCTGGTTCAGTTGCTTCGGTCGCTTCAACAGCGGTTTCTTCAACAACGGGGGCTGCAGTCTCTTCCTCCACTACCGGAGCTTCAGTAGGTGCAACAGTCGGTGCACAGGCAGTCAGGATAAGCGTCAAAATCAGCAAGAGCGATGCAATCAGAGTAATTTTTCTCATTTACTTTTCTCCTTTGAAAATATTTACATGGTTGCGTTGGTCAATCCTTATTGACATACTACAAACAGGGTTAATTTGTGTTCCTCCTTTCTTCTGTTTTTTCTTGTCGTTTCCATATCAATAGGTGAGAATTCACCTTTGTCTGGACTTGAAGGCATTATCCATCAAAACGGCAAAGATGATGACAAGACCTTTAACCAAAATCTGAACATGGTATTGGGCTCCAAGCAAAGACATACCATTATTAAGGGATGCAATGATCATGCAGCCTCCCAATGTGCCCCACATCGTACCAACTCCACCTAACAGCGCAGTTCCGCCAAGAATAACCCCAGAGATGGCATCCAGCGCCAGGTCCTTCCCTGCATCAGGCAAGCCGGAATTCATTAATGCCGCGAGAATAAGACCGGAAATGAAAGCATACAATCCACTCATTGTGTAAGCTGCAAGCTTGACTTTGCTGATCTCAATTCCTGCCACCCGTGATGCTTCCTGGTTTCCCCCAATACTACGCACAAAAAATCCAAATTTAGTTTGTGTGAAAACGAACCACGAAATTGCAAATAAGATCAGTGAAATAATCACAGGAGTAGGAATGACATTAAATAAGCGGCCGTTTCCAAAAATATCAGCAAAATGGGGTATTACGATGGGTACAGGTTTCCCGCTCGTAAGTGTGAGTGCAAGCCCTCTGTAGATGTTCATGGTTGCCAGTGTCACCAGGAAAGGTTCAATCTTTCCCTTGACAGAGATAAATCCATTTAAGAAACCCAGAAGCATCGAGAGGACCAAGACGATTAACAATGCTGGTATGGCTGGTACCAGGCCACCCCTAACCAGCAATGCAAAGGTCACACCGACAACGGCGGCTATGGATCCAACCGAAAGGTCCAACCCCCCCAATGTGATGATAAATGTCATTCCCAATCCAACAATCAGTACATAACTCATGTTTTTCAGGATTGCGAGCAGGTTTGCCGGGTTTATAAACACGGGTCGCAGTAATGAAAATACAGCCATAAGAACAATAAGGATTACCATCGTCCGATATCGGATCAGCAGCTTCATAAAGGTTGTTCTTGATTTCGGTGTGGAATCAGTTTTAGCATGCATCAGTCATTAATCCCTTCATTGGAGAATTTGCAGGTAGATTTTGCATTTTCTGTGTAGCCAGGCTCATCACATACTCCTGGGTCATTTGTTCTTTTTCTACAATCCCCTTCATGTAGCCTTCTTGCATTACCAAAATTCTGTCTGCCACGCTGATCAGTTCAGGTAGTTCAGATGAAACCATCAGGATTGCAGTTCCCCTGGCAGCAAGATCACCCATGATCTGGTAGATCTCAGTTTTGGCACCAATATCGATACCGCGGGTAGGTTCATCGAAAATGATCACCTGCGGCGAGAAGTCAAGCCACTTCGCTAAGGCTACTTTTTGCTGATTGCCCCCAGACAGGGAGCCCATGATCTGTTCAATTTTGCTTACCCGTATATCTAAAGTTTTCCGGTGCCTTTGTGCAATTTCTTTTAACTGTTGCCAGTTCAGGTATCCAGCGAATGACGGGCGCTGGGCATTGAGCATGTTTATATTCTCATAAACCGGAAGGCATGCTACAAGGCCGGTTTTCTTCCTGTCTTCTGTAACAAAAGCAATTCTATGTTTAATTGCTTCCCTCGGGTTCCGGGGGTGAATTTCTTCATTATTCAGATATATCTTCCCTTCAGTAATCGGGCGCAAACCAAAAAGGGCTTCGAGCATCTCGGTGCGCCTTGAACCAACCAGGCCGCCAATACCCAGGATTTCGCCTTTATGGACCTCAAATGAAATCCCTTTGACCAGTTCCCCGCTGACCAGATTCTCAACCTTCAATACTGTCTCCCCAATTTGCACATCCCGCTTTGGATAGACATTTTTCAATTCTCGTCCGACCATCATTTGGATCAGGTCCTGTTCTGTGACATCAGCATTATTCACAGTACCCACCAGCTCTCCATCACGAAGAACTGTGATGCGGTCAGCAATACCATTAATTTCATGCAACCTGTGAGAAATGTAAATTACTGCAACACCATTTGCTTTGAGGTTGCGGATGATATCCATCAATTTCTTGGTATCACTTTCTGAAATGGATGAGGTTGGTTCATCCATCAGCACAATTTGCGCTTTGGATGTCACTGCCTTTGCAATCTCAACAACTTGCTGCTGTGCAATCGATAAAGACCTGACTGACCTGTTCGGGTCTATTTCATTCTGCCCTAAAGCAGATAATACACGGTCAGCAATTACCTGATAGTCGCTTTGGCGCAGGAGGAACCCTTTGAATTCATTCTGCTTATCCAGTACGATGTTTTCAGCCACAGTCATATCCGGACAAAGGGTTAATTCTTGATAGATTGTGACAATGGAAGATTTAATCGCATCTCTGGGTTCTTTGAACGAAACCGGTTTCCCATTGATCAGGATTTCACCGCCTTTGTCAGGTTGGTGGTATCCGCTGAGGATCTTGATCAACGTGGATTTCCCAGCACCATTTTCTCCCAGTAACGCGTGAACCTCTCCTTTTTTTACATTCATACTTACATTTTTTAAGGCGACAACGCCAGGAAAAGTCTTGCTAATGTTTCTTAATTCGAGGACATACTCATCCGGACTCACAAAATCCTCCTAAAAGCAATATCTCAATACCAGAGCGTTAGTTTTCACAAACACAACTCGCGGATCGATTGCACATATTTCGTTGAATATCAGTCATTGACTGCATTAAATGAATCTTGGTTAATGAATGAAAATAATTTCTCCGCGTCACTCTTATCAATAAATAGATGTTTGGCCTGAGGTGCTCAAGCAAATTTGCGAAGGGGTGAAATTGCATATATTGTTTCATATAAATTCATCCCTCGCTATCGCTAATCAATCAGTTCCGTACTGGACTGGTGGCAACAACCGGTAAGCTTTCTGGTTTGGCCAGGTGTTCACAATACGGAAAGCCTCGGCATATTTACAACCGCACTGGAATCCGCGCCACTTATTGACAGTGGCTACGTACTCATACCAATCCTTCACCCCGAACTGTTTTTCCAGGAAATCACCATGTTGGCTTGCATGCTGCTTGAATGCTTCAATTTTTTGGTCAAACTCATTGGTGATATCCACATAGTAATCTGGCGGGGCATCTCGGTATGTACCGGTTGTTTCCATGCGGAACACAGTGGGAATATGGTCAATCGGCGGATATTCAGTTCCAGGGATATTGGCCGTACTTGCCCAGATTGCTGCCCGGTATGCCAGTTCACCAACATTGGTGTGGTCATGGAC
>Ga0116191_1003187_pt1 | contig 12059 bp, 9 predicted proteins | sample AD_UKC111_MetaG_FD_89897 | JGI IMG/M metagenome (GOLD analysis project Ga0116191, IMG submission 89897) | Active sludge microbial communities of municipal wastewater-treating anaerobic digesters from Hong Kong - AD_UKC111_MetaG | ecosystem: Engineered > Bioreactor > Anaerobic > Digestate | place...
AGGTTTTGGAAAACCAAGAGAAGTTGTTCTTTATCTCCTTTAATTCTACAATTTTGTGTATGAGGGGCTATTATTAGTTCCACTTCATAATTTGCTGTTTGTGGCAAGTTCTGTTTGAATTGTTCAACGAAGTCTGTTAATAATTCGGGCAACGAGATGATTTCCTTTGTTTGGGAGGGTTCGCGGGCAAAGGTTAAGAATGAGGTAATAATATAATTTAATCGGTCGCACTCCTTAACGGCGATAGATGATAACCGATTAAGCATTTCAGGGTTGTCCATATTCTTTTGAATTTCCGCCACAGCACTACGGATGGAGGCAACTGGATTCCGTATTTCATGAGCCAAACCGGATAATTGTTCTCCTATGGCGACAAGTCGGTCATGCCGACGCAAATCTTGACGAATTCGGTCTAATTCGCTAAGGTCCGTGCAAGAGGCAATAAGGGCAACAAATTTTCCTTTTCGGTCAAGTATCCGATTGGTGGTTAATCCGATAAGTTTTTGCTTCCCTGTGGGGGTATATATACGAAATTCATAACTGGAGAAATCACGATTCATTCGTAGGGCTGTGATGATAGGACATTCAAAATCAGGAACAGTTTTAATGATTTCTTCTACATGTTTTCCAGTAACATCGTTTTCTTCTACTTCAAAAATATGACAGCCGGCACGGTTAATACCCTGAACGATACCATTCGCATCAGTAATTAAAAAACCACTACTCATATTATTCAAAATATTTTGCTGGAATTGTTTTAGTAGAGATATGCGTTGATTCCAATACCCACTAATGAACCCTGTAAATATAAATGACATAGATTGAATAAGAAATGAATACCACTCTTGAAGAGAAGACAGATTAAAATTCTGGTCTAAGAAGAATTGTAAGCCCATGAAGAGTATAGAAAATATAGCAAAAGTGAAGCCCTGGTAAATCCCTAAAAGGAAACCTGCCTCCATGATAACAACAACGAGAAGAAAGGTGAAGGAACTGGCATATCCTTCAGTAATTCCTATGGTGGCACAAACTACACCAAAATCTATGAACATCTGTGCCCATAATAAAAAATGGAGTTGGTAGTAACCTTTTTTTAATTCACATAAGTGCCAGATGCTTAATATTAGAGCAATAATGTAAATGGGGAAGAAGAAATGAAAGAAAGGTTTGGTCAGATAAAAATAGAAACTCGCAGTGATAATAAGTAAAACGAAAATTCTACTAATACCAACAATCCATAACCACTGAACGGGTCCTTCGTATATTTGGCCAACGGCTAAAACTTTGTTACGGGATTTCACCCCGTCGTACCTCCTCGTTCAACAAGGCTTAGTAAACCTTCCGGATTGGAAGTGTGTTTAAAAGCCATGTCTTTTGTGATAAGTCCTCTTCGAAGTAGTCGGTATAGCGACTGATTCATCGTCGTCATTCCTTCGCCTTTACCTATCTCAATCATAGAGGGAATCTGCTCTAATTTTTGAGAGCGGATAAGGGACCGAATGGCAGCGTTAAGAACCATTACCTCTGTAGCCAGCACACGTCCTTGCCCATCTACACGGGGAAGTAGTTGCTGTATTACAACCCCTTCAAGCACGAAGGAGAGTTGAGTCCGTACCTGCTCCTGTTGCTCTTGAGGGAACACATCAACGATACGATTAATGGTTTGGACCGCATCGTTTGTATGGAGAGTAGCAAATGTAAGATGTCCTGTCTCTGATACGGTCAATGCGGCTTGTATGGTTTCTGTATCACGCATTTCACCTATCAATATAACATCGGGGTCTTGTCGGAGGACTCGTTTCAGGGCATTGGCAAAACTTTTGGTGTCCACATTAACTTCACGCTGGTTAATAATGGACCTATGGTGAGAGTGCAAATATTCTATGGGGTCTTCAATCGTAATGATATGCACATCTCGTTCTATATTGATTTTGTCAATTAGAGCCGCCAGAGTCGTAGACTTCCCACTACCCGTTGGACCACATACAAGAACCAGGCCAAAAGGTCGGTAAGCAAAATCAGCAACAACTCTTGGTATTCCTAATTGGTCAAAACTTAAAATCTCATAGGGAATAGCACGAAAAGCAGCCACTACAGAGCCCCGGTCTCGATATACATTTAAGCGAAAACGACTAAGTCTTTCTACACCGAAAGACATATCCAGTTCTTTTTCTTTTTCAAATTCCGCAATTTGGTCTTCGTTCATTACCGAATAGATTAATTCTTGTGTCATCTCAGGAGTTAATCGAGGGTAACCTGTCATGTATTCCAATCTTCCATGAACCCGAATTACCGGTGGGACCCCGACAACTATATGTAAATCGCTTGCTAAAGCCTTTATCATCTTTTCCAGCAATTCACGAATGTCAAAGGATATCCTCATAATTTTTCCTTATTTTTTATAAAAAATGCACTATAGATGAGTATATTATGCCCATGTAACCAATCCTACTTCGAATTTATTTGCTAAATTGGGATGATAAGGGAATACTCGAACTGAATATCCGGAAAGACCTGTTTCTTCACATGGAATAAATCCTTTGAAGCGATATATATGTTCATCAATTTTCTTTTCAAACTCCATAGGTTCGGCATGTCCCTCCTGGATTTTTTCATCTGGACCAATCGTCCCTGTATACCCTTCCACAAGGACATCTTTTTCTGTAAGAGTATCAAGATATATGTCAGCCTCAGTAGAAATATTTGTGCCGACGGGTATATCACCATGTATCATAGTCTCAACCCGAACAAAATGGACATTATTCCATACAGAACGTACTTTATTTTTCCATGTAGCTAATTCTATAGGAAACTTTCGATTCTCATTACGAAAAGCGATGCGTCGGATAGAAAACGGAATATAGGCTTTAGATGCGTATTCTTGAACCATTCGATAAGTATTGAATACGGGGCATATTGTTCGTATGGCAAACTTCATTCTGCGTATCCACTCACGGGGTAAACCATCTGTCCCACGGTCATAAAAGATTGGAACGACTTCCTGCTCCAAGATTTCATATAGGGCTGCACTTTCAACTTTATCTTGTTCCTCTGTGGACTCGTAGGTTTCACCTTTTCCAATCGTCCAACCATTCGGACCCATTTCCATAGCTTCACACCACCATCCATCGGGAATGCTAATATTCAGAGCACCGTTGGCAGCGGCTTTCATTCCGCTGGTGCCACTGGCTTCCATAGGTCTCCGGGGTGTATTTAGCCAACAGTCCACTCCTTGAACCATATAGCGAGCCACATTAATATCATAATCTTCTAAAAAGATGACATGATTCCGCACTTCAGTCTCCATCGCAAAATGAATAATTTGCCGAATAAGTTCTTTTCCTTGAATATCTTGAGGATGTGCTTTTCCCGCTATAATTAATTGGATCGGCATCTGGCTATTTAGTAATATGCGTTTTAGTCTGGCAGGGTCTTGTAGTAAAAGAGTAATACGCTTATAGGTGGCGAACCTTCGTGCAAATCCTATTGTTAAACATTCAGGGTCTAAACATTCACTTGCCGCAAGAATACTAGAAGGAGGGGCTCCCCGACTTTTCAATTGTTTGCTTAATTTGCGGCGAGCAAAGTCCACCAGTCGCTCTCGTCTTCGTTCATGTGTCCGCCAGAGTTCAGTGTCTGGTATTTCTTCTACCTGCTCCCATATAGAATGGTCTTCAGGGTTATTTAACCAACCTGGACCTAAATAGCGGTTATAAAGGTCAGCTAAATCGCGCGAAATCCAGGAACGGATATGAACACCGTTTGTGATGGAGGTAATAGGAATTTCGTGTATTGGTAAGTCTTTCCATACTCTTGACCACATTTCACGGGATACAATACCATGTAATTTACTTACGCCATTTGCACCGGCACATAGTTTTAATGCAAGAACGGTCATGCAAAATGGTTCACGGTTATCATTTGGGTCCTGTCTTCCTAATGCAAGGAAATCATGCAAACTAATACCGACATCTTGACAATATTTGCCGAAATAGCGTTCAATTAAACTGGGGTCAAACATATCATTGCCCGCAGGAACGGGAGTATGTGTTGTAAAATAACTCCCGGCTTTAACAGTTTCAACTGCGTGAGCAAATGATAGTTTCTCATTAAGGACAAGTTCTTTAACCCGTTGGAGCACCATGAACGAAGCATGACCTTCATTAAGGTGGTAGATGGTAGGACGAAGTTTTAATGTATGGGTAGCAATAACACCTCCCATACCTAACATAATTTCCTGCTTGATTCGTGTTTCTCGGTCTCCACCATACAATTGCCCCGTAATTGCACGGTCAGCAGGTGAATTTTCTTCATGGTCTGTATCTAATAAGTAAAGGGGTACGCGACCCACCTGACATTTCCAGATGAATGCTTTAACCATACGCCCCGGATACTCTACCTCAATCACTATTGGTTCATTCTTTTCATTCCGCACTTTTTCTATTGGCATGTTATAGAAATCGTTCGGAGGATATAATTCCTGTTGCCAGCCATCAGGATTCAGATACTGTCGAAAATAACCTTCGCGATAGAGCATCCCGAAACCCACTAATGGCATTCCTAAATCACTTGCCGCTTTTAAATGGTCACCTGCAAGAATACCTAACCCACCTGAATAAATGTTTATACTCTCATGAACCCCGAACTCTGCAGACATGTAAAGAACACGCATTTCCTTTGGCGCATCAACATTTCGCTCAAAATAGGTATTTGTATTCATGTAATCTTGTAATCGTGAATATACCCGGTCCATGTGAGACAAAAAACTATCGTTCTTTGCCAACTCATTTAACTTTTTTTGTTTAATCTTTCCTAACAACAAACGAGGATTTTGTCCACACTCTACCCAGAGGTTATGGTCCATACGGAAAAACAAATCTATGGCTTCCGGGTCCCAACACCACCAGAGATTATTTGCAATTTCCAAAAGTTTGTTTAGCCTTTCTGGAAGATTAGGCACTACATTAAATTTAAATATTTTATACATATATACAACTCCACTGCTTTATAACCTAATTTTTATGAAAACTTTCTATTAAAAATTTATTTTTAACCTAAAATGTGTTAAAGTTAAAATATCATATCAAAAAACATACCTTAAAGTATATAAAGGAGTCAAAGGAATGGAATCAAAACATGTTCATTCATCTAATTGTAGTTGTTGTGGTATCTCTCGGAGATGTTTCCTTGCTTCGAGTGCTGTGGCAGGTTTAACAGTTCCACTGTTGACAATGGCTCAAATGGAATTTCCAACAGAAAGCGAGTTTAATCAGCCCATAAACTTAGGGGATTTTCGTCCAAAGCCTGCAGTCCGTATTGTATGTGCTGTTGTTCGTGAGAAGCCCCCATATTGGTTGAGTTGGCCCGGAAGTTCGTATGATGTAGAAGGACATCGCAAAGAATACGAACAAGCATTTGTCAATGCAGCAAACAAAGTAGGTGTCCAGTTGGATATATTACCCAATCCTATTGAAGACGATGCCGCTCTGGATAAATTTATCCAACAGATGACTGCAGAGAAGCCTGATGCACTTCTTATACATGTTCAGCGTAGAAAAGTTTGGAAAAAAGTAGAGAAAATTCGTTCTACGAAGATACCTATGATTGTATGGTCGCCAGTAGGGACGGTATTTACGACGCAAGTTTACGATTTTGCCCGTCGTGAAGGTGTATGTTTATTGTCTACACTGGATACAGGTTGCCTCGAACAGGCACTTCGTATGGTTCGAGCCAAAAAGCAACTTGAGAGTTCACGGATACTGGTAGTTCATGGAGAAGAGCGAAAGGATGAAGTGTTAGAACGATTTGGCACAAAAGTTCGTCATGTTCCACGCGAGATGATGGAAAAGATGTTTGAACACACACCTGTGACAGATGAAGTCAAAGCGGTTGCCCATGATATGAAGAAGAGAGCCAAAAAAGTAGTTGAGCCAACCGATGAAGACCTTATTAATGCGGCTCGTAGTTATGTTGCAGCCAAACACCTGTTGCGGATGGAAGAAGCAAACGCTATAACGACGGACTGTCTTGGCATGGTAACCATGAAAAAAGTTCCTACGCCACCATGTATGGGTGCATGTATTTTTCAAGATGAAGGTGTGACTTATGGTTGTGAAGCAGATATATTTGGTGCATATTCCCTTATGTTGTCCAGTTATCTTTTTGATAAACCGGGTTTTATGAACGACCCTGTTCCAGAAACGGTAAAAAATGAGTTAATCACAGCACACTGTGTATGTGGTACCAAACTGAATGGGTTTGATAAAGATTCAGAGCCGTTTATATTGCGTTCACATTCGGAATCGGATATAGGTGTATCCTTACAGGTTTTGTGGAAAGTGGGACAGCCTGTTACCCTGGTTCGATTTAACAATAGTCCAAACGAACTTATCCTTGATAACGGGACAGTGACAGAGAATATCAACACCCCGCCTGCTGGTGGATGCCGAACGAACTTTTCTATTAAGATGGATAACATAGAAGAAGCGAAAGATGTCCTTGGTTTTCACCAAGTTGTGTTCTATGGTAATCATCGTAGAGATGTGAAGAACTTCTGCCAGTTATATGGTGTAAAGGTAATTCATTCCCCCGCACAAGCCAATCCTATGCTCCCCATGGAGGCATAAAAGTAAGATTTTTTAACTATTGTATTACACTATCCCCTTACCCTGCCATTGGGTAAGGGGATTTATATTTTTGTGGAAATAACCCCTGATGTAAAAGATTTTATCCGTTAATTTTCTGTAAAATATAGAAAAATAAATCTAAACCTATTGAAACAAACGAATGAACAAAGAAGGCAAGAAAAAAATTCAGTTAAAAGAATTATATCTCGTTATCTTTTCAATTTTTTTTGTATTTTTTTTGTTAGCAGTTATAGATAGAATGATAGAAATTCCATTAGGAAGCCATTTACAGAAAAATATTGCCCTTATTTTTCCACCTCATTCACAAGAAGAATTCGTTTCGACAGATTTCCATTATAAAGTAGTATGTAATTCAGTCGGCATTCGCGATGATAGGGAAGTTAATATTCCAAAGGGCAAAGATATTTATCGGATAGTTGTATTAGGGGATTCCTATACTTATGGCTGGGGTGTGGATATCGAGGATACCTGGGTCAGGCAGTTGGAAACTTTGATAAAAGTAAATGGGAAAAAGGTAGAAATATTGAATCTGGGTAAACCTGGTGGTGACCCCCTTTCTTACCTTCAATTAGCGGAAACAGCAATTCCTTTGTTAGAACCTGACCTTGTTCTATTGGCACTCCTTCAGGGCGATGATTTATTAGCCACCTGTGGTGCGTTTCATGCCAACAAACAGGAAAATATTATATTTACCTTACTTCATTGCTTTTATCCAAATATTACTCAAAAAGTGGAGAGATATTTTGTCCAAAAATATTTGATAAAACAAAGTGAACAGATTCCTCCTCTTTCGAATAGTGCTGAGAAAAATCAGGAATCTGCTCGCAATTCTGCGAAGGAAATATTAGCCCAACTTAACGAAAAAGAGAAAGAGCGATTTAACAAACTTGATAATCAAATTCGTTCTGCATTTCTTGATGGCTTAATCAATCCCTTCTTAATTTCTGTGGCGATAAAATATCCAGACATTACGGTAAAGCCACTGGAAGATAGTTCTAACCCTGCGATAGCACCCTGTATTGAAAACTTAAAAAGAATATTAAGAGAAATTGATATGATAAGCAAAAGGTCAGGTGCTCAAATTGTGCTTATTAGTGTTCCACAGGGTTTTTATGTGAATCGGCACGCATGGGAGAATATGAAACGACTACAATTTGAGGTTTTACCTGAGATGTTAACCTCTCATCAGATAGACGAACATTATATTCTGGCTGGACAGCAAATCCATTTGCCATGTATTGTTATTACAGATGAGTTTCGTAGCCGTAAAGAGGACCCAGATTTATTTTTCCCTATTGATGGACACCCTACTCCCCAGGGGCACCGTTTATTGGCAGAAGCGTTGGCGAGACAGTTGCAAAATTGGTTAGATGAAAATATAAATAACCATTAGCCATTTTTTTATTATAAAAATTTGGCATGGTCGGCGCGTATCCGCTGAAAAAGAGATACGCCCACTTTGCGAAGCAGTTTGTCTAATCGCACTATCGGCAAGCCCAATACATTATAGTAACAACCATCGTAGCGGGAGACCAGCAGACTACCCGGACCATCTACGGTATAGGCTCCTGCACGGTCAAGTGGTTGGACAACCCGAATAAATGTTTCTATCTCTTCCTCTGTCAATGGTCGAAAGGTGACATCGGTAATTTCATTACCTTTTACCTTTTGTCCATCGGCAGTATTGGCAACGGCAATACCCGTTACAACCTGGTGCGTATTGCCGGATAGACGATGAAGCATATCCCTTGCTTCGTTTATATCCTGGGGTTTACCCAGCACTTCGCCATCGCAGAAGACTATTGTATCTGCTGAAATAATCACGGCGGGATAGGCTAAACGAGAAGATACTTCATCGCATTTTGCACAGGCATTTTCCTCAACTATTGTTGTTGGCGATGTCCCTTCGTCTATCTCTTTAGCATAACTTACTATTACTTCAAAATCCACGCCCAATGATGAAAGTAGTGCTTTTCGACGCGGTGAAGCAGAAGCCAAAATAAGTGGTAGATTACAGTCTTCCATGAAATTTTACTCCGATTATCTTACTTCTTTATCGGTTCGAGGTCTTTTTCTTCTATTTCTACTTTGGGCTGCATGCCTAAGGGTTTTGTGTCTTTACTTTTCTCTACGGATTTGCCTATATCTTCTGTGTTTTTTAATGATGCGGCACCGATATATTTTGGGTCTAATTGGGCAGGTTCTGGTATCCTTTTTCCTTCCCCAGAGACAATTTCTTTCTGCACATCGTTCTCTATAACATTTGTGCCTGAGGGCAGGTAGATTTGTGTATCTTCAAGGCTAATTTTCCCATTGATTTCCATCTTTTCAAAGTCTACAATAGTCTGTACATCATCTTTATTCACAATACGCAGACGATAAGGTAAAAAATTTTCATCACGCAGATATAGCACGATTTCTTCAAACGGCGCATCTTCTTCATTCTCTTTAAATGGTTTGATGGAGACCCCATTTTTACCACGCTCGTCTGACAACTGAATAGGAACGACATGATATTTCTTACGCAGTTCATTTAAGTCTTGTGCAAATGCTAAAAAAAATAATTCCGTGTCTATCTGGTCATCCAAATCATAAATGGTTATCTGTTTAATGTCTGGCTCATATTCGTAAATTTTCTTGTTCTCAATAACTGTATATTTTTTCGGGTCCTCGGTATAGAATACCAGTCTTCGAGGTTTTACAAAGATTAGTTTTCCAGAAGTTGCATAAGTTTCGTCAGGGTAAATGCTTTTCTGTGTAAACTCTGCAACAAGGACATCTATCTTTTCGCGTGCCTCAGTGTATTTCCGAAAAAATTCATTTAGTTCCTTGTCCTTGTCTGAGTTTTGGCAATAGATTGAATTGGAGACAATGGTAAGAAAAATAGCAAAAAGAGCGAGTATAAACGATTTATTCATTATTATCCTCTTGATTTTCTTTTTTGTCTATTAACAAATCTAAATCAAACTCTGTGGATAGAGCCTGGTCTAATGTTTTTCTAATTTCGCTTAATGCTTCTGCTCGATTTTCAGGGGAAAGACTTTTTACCTGTGTTGCTTCAAATTCAGATAGCATAGATTGGAAAGAGAGCAGTGATGTTTTTATCTCATGATGGAATCTATCCCGTAAATGGATTAACTGCTGTATCTCCTGTTCCAGTCGTAGAGGTATCTGCTGGGCACGGGTTTGAGCCTCCGTAATGATAGATTCTGCCTGTCTCTGGGCACTTTCCAGAATATCCTCGTTCAATTTTTGAGCAGAATTTAATGCACTGTGCAAAACAGACTCTTCCCTGCGATATGTTTCAAGTAATTTGGTTTGTTCGTCAACCTTATCTTTCAATTTTTTTATATGCTCTATGAGTAGTTCTACTGTATCTGCAACTCGATGTAAAAATTCATCTACGGCTTCTGGTGAGTATCCCCCAACGATACTCTTAGGAAAACGCTGTGCATATATTTCACTGGGTGTTAATACCGTTTCGGCACCTAACACCTCAGATATGACTTTGTCTTTTCTCATAAATGGTCCTCAGTCAAAATTATTACAAGAATTTTACCACTAAATATAGACTATTTTCTCATATTTTCTTATTTGCCAAGTTCTTGGGCTCGTTGAAATGCGGAATATATAGCCTCATTCACGATGGATTTAAGATTTTTTGTTTCCATTGTTTGAATGGCTGCTTCGGTTGTTCCGCCTTTAGAAGTTACGCGTGCACGAAGTTCCTGTGGCAATTTTCCCTCTTTCACAAGCAATGCACCAGAGCCATAGAGAGTCTGTTGAACTAAGGACAGGGCAATTTCATCTGATAAACCTAAGGACTTTCCCGATTCAATCATACCTTCACACAAATAATAGAAATATGCAGGACCACTTCCACTGATGGCTGTAATTATATCAATCTGTTCCTCTGGCACAAAGACCATTTCACCGATAGACTGGAATATTCTTTGCGCCCAACTCCTATCCTGTTCTGTGCAATCCGCACTTAAACTAATTCCTGTGATTCCTTCTCCAACCAGTGCAGGTGCATTGGGCATGGTGCGAACAATACGAAGATTCGGCTTGTTCAATAGGTTTTTATAATAGTTGATAGAAATTCCCGCTGCGATAGAAATTATCAATATTTGTTGGTCTATTTTATTAGCCATAGGTTGCAATGCTGTTTGTATCATTTGCGGTTTCACAGCGATAAGTAAGGATTGAGCATCTTCTAATAATTTTTCAGCACAATCAACAATCTGGACATTCAGATTTCCAGCATCCTTCTTTCTATCTTCTGCTGGGTCGAACACAAAAATCTGAGACGGCTTAAATATTTCTTTCCGCAACAGACCTTTAACAATAGCCTGTCCCATGTTTCCAAAACCTAATACAGCAAGGTTCTCATGAATATTCTCGCTTTGCATGGTTCTGCTCCTTATTAAGATGAATTTATTTTCTATTTTTATTGTTATTTAAGGATAACACCATAGGAATTTCGTCGCATGATTTGCCATATTTTGAACACCGGGCACAATCCTTCCTAATCTTATACGGCAATTTATCCAGTGAAGTTTTTTTAAATCCAGATTTTTCAAAGAACTCTGGACAACGGGTCAACACATAAACCATCGGTATATTCAATTCGCATGCCTCATCCAGAACAGCATTTAATAATATCGTGCCTATGCCTTTTCTTTGCAAGTCATCACGAACAATTAAGGTTCGCACTTCTGCAAGGTCTTCGGTATCAATATGAAGAGCAACACATCCCGCAAGTCCTTTTTCATCAGCGGAGACATAAAAGTCTCGAACATTCTCGTAAAGTTCTTCCAGTGTTCTTGGAAGAACCAACTCTTTTATGGCTGCGTTGTCAATGAGTGTTTTTAATTGCACAACTTCTGACAATTTTGGTTTACGAACTTTATACATAGAAATTTATATCCTACCCCTTATTTTTTTTGTATAGTATAACCTGTATAAAGAACGCTATGAAAATAAAAAGACTCTTATTAAATCTCTGATAAATAAGTCCGCTAATTAAAGTGTATCGCAGTACCCCCTAAAAGACGATGTCTCCGCAAACAAACGATACCTCTATAGCACCGTCTGTGGGGGCGTATGGCGATACGCCCCTACAAAACACATTTATTATTTGTTAAATATTTGCAGTTGGATTATGGAATAAAATCTATTGTCAGGATTTCTATTTGACAATATCGTTTAGATAAATATATATTGGAATATTAAAACAGATTAAAAGGAGCAACGGTATGTCGCAAGAAAGTGGTAAGAACAAAATATTATGGAGAGTGGCTATCTCTGTCATTCTTATATTATCTGTCATTCTTATACTATTTATTTTCCCTAATTCTACCAATGCGGAAGAAATAAATAATGTTTCTGACTCTATTTCAGGAGAAGAGA
>Ga0116191_1003194_pt1 | contig 12049 bp, 9 predicted proteins | sample AD_UKC111_MetaG_FD_89897 | JGI IMG/M metagenome (GOLD analysis project Ga0116191, IMG submission 89897) | Active sludge microbial communities of municipal wastewater-treating anaerobic digesters from Hong Kong - AD_UKC111_MetaG | ecosystem: Engineered > Bioreactor > Anaerobic > Digestate | place...
AAAAATGATGAAACTACGTCTTTAAGATTGGCTACTATACATAATCTCAGGTTTTATAGTTTGCTGATGGAGAAGTTGAGGGAAGAAATGTAGCTGATTTTTTCATTTTTATTTTTTCTCCTTCACTGCTAAAATACCATCATGTCCTCACTTTCAGTAGGGACTCATTGAGTGCAGTGAAATATTTATTTTCCGATAATTCCAAGAAAAAGATTCCATTTAAAATAAAATTAGAACTTACCAAACCTTTGAAGAGTAGGGTAATGGTGAAAAGAGATAGGAAAGGACGAATTTTACACTCGCAACCACCGACATCTAAGATTTAATTCGTACCTATAAAAATGTAGGGTTTTTGTTTTATAATATAAACATGCCAGAACATCCCGAAGCTTCAACAGAAGAGCTACCTGAAAAATCCGAAACTGTAGAATCAATAGCCCCTGAAGAAAAGATAGATGTAACTGAGTTTAGAGTTGCAGAAATTATCAAAGAGACACAGGATCCTGTTGAAACATGGTCTGCCTGCCAGGAAGATTACTACAAGGCTGTACAAGCTGTGTACGGATGTTTGAGCAAGATAAGTAAGGGTGATGTAGCCGCGTTTGATGAAGATGGACTTGCAGCCTTAGGATACGTTCTTACAGCTTGGAAATTTGCTGCAACTAAAGCAGACGAACTACATCACACGCATCCCTCAGAAAGAGATTTTGAAGCAGATGCTTTTTGGGATAGTACGGCATCTCGAATTGGTGATGACCTTGGTGCAATTTTTGATCCTGATATGTCAAATGATATGTCAAACATTGTCAAAAGACTTAATTTAGCCAGCTGGGAGACGCCGATAAGAACGGATGTAGCAGAACAACTATTAACAAACCCGGATTTTGAGCAAAAGGGTATCCTAACCGAGTATATGGCTTATAAAGTTTGGCTAGCTTACCAACCAGTAACTTTTCAATCATATAGTGACGAAGCACAAAGAGATCCCGAAACAGGCAAAACACCTGGTGAAATTAGAGCTGAGCAGGAAAGGTTAGCTTATTCAGAAGTACTGTCTTTAGGATTAGTTGAATCTGCAAAAGCGGGTGATAGCAGAGAGGTAAAAAAGGCAATGGGGTTTTTATTATCTAGTGGGGCAAAAGATATTGCGGACAAGGCTTTAGGCACGGAAGATTTTGATGAAGGGACAAGGCAGCAGTTTACCATAGATTATATAAATACCTTTGGCTTTATTCCTTGTGTCGAAGTTCTTTCCCCGCTTGCTAAAACACGTCCAGAATTCAAGAAATTATACGAAACCATACATGGGCAAGAAGTTGAGGAAGTAATGGCTGCACTTAGTGAGGTTTACACAAAATCTCTTAACGACTTTATTAGCCATTACGCTCCTGAAACAACTAAGCATGAGGTGGGGTTAGTAAGAACTGTGTTATCAGAAAGAATAGGTAAATCGCTAGAAGAGGCCACTGTGATCGATTTAGCCGCCGGGTTTGGCAGAGTTTCCTTAGGTTTAATCGCTGAAGGATGCCAAAACGTTGTTTCTGTAGAACCTCAAGGAGAGTTCCACGATCGTTTGGAAGCTTTAGCTCGTGAACAAGATGGGAAAATGCAGGTTATTCAGGGTGTGTGGGACAAACTCACCGAATTAGGTATAGAGCATGCAGATTTAGGCGTTTGTGTTGGTAGGTCACTTCCACATGCCAATACGCTACCAAAACTGACTAATGCGTTGAGCCAGATGACATCAATTTGTGAAACTTGGCTAGTAGATTTTCCTGATCCTTCCGTGGGCGTTTACAAAGAAAGAGCCGACAGATTGTATGATTCGCTAGTACGTTTAGGAGTTGATCCTGAAAAGACCTCTATGATCCACGATAGCCCTGATGGGAGACATTTTTTTAATAGAATGGTAGTAAACGAAAGTCAACTTAAAATGTTAGGCGAGTTGCTGGGGTTTACAGTTGAAGTCGTTGACGAAGATCTTATCGGTGAGAATAAGGATATCCGCAACGTCTACTACTTGCTGAAGAAAGATTCAAATTTTGATATAACTAAGTTGTGTGGTGATAGGCTTATGGCTATTACAGCTGATTTAGGCCTTAGAAGACCTGGAATTGACTTCAACATGTATATTCCTGCTTGGGGTATGAGTTTAGGACAGGCCTTGATATATAGCCACGAAGATCCTGCTTTTAGGGATGCTAAAATAGCTTCTGTTATTAGAAATAATGCTAGATACGGCGTCCCCAAGGTAAGTGTGGAGTTTGACGAAAACGGTATATTATATTTGGGAATTATGCGAAGAGGAACACACTAAACCGTTAGGGTTGGGTTGTATAATCCCCAGCCTTTTCCCAGGCCAAGGTAAACATTGCTCTCATTGTATTAGCAATCAGCTCATTTTGAATAATAATTCCTACTAAATCCCCGTCTTTGTGGAAGTTAATAAAAGCCACTTTACTATTGTAGATATCTACTTCTATGCCAATGGGGAACTTTTCCTTTGGTACAACTCTCGTTTCACGTTTTTCAGCCTCATCCTTACTCACATATGTTTTAGTCTTTGTATCTTCTGCAGCAATAACTTTTGCCCATATTCCTGCATCAGCTCTTTTTTTACTGTATGTATGCGAAAGCCAGTCATATACCTTTGGTTCAACCTCTGAGGTCTGTAGTATAGCCCATATCTCCTTACCTTCTTTAAGAGTGTCGTTGTAAACCTCTTTAATGCCGTTTATGCCTTCATATATCTTTACACCCGGTTTGTTATCCGTTGTCTTGAATGCTGATATAAGCTGGGGTAGGTAAGTTTGTAATGTTAATTGATGGTTCTGAGCTTCTTTTAACTGTTTCTCGACAAGTTCTGAAAGTTTGTAAGGATGCTCAGCTCGGAAGTGAAGTTTCTTTTTAATTGTTAATTGGGAGGCAAGACCTTTGTCTTGGAGGTCGTAGAGTGTTTTATAAACTATGCCTCTTTTTAATCCTGATTTTTTAATAATATCTAAAACCGGTAAAACACCATGCTCGAGAAGAATGTCATAAACAACCGCCTCTTTATCTCTTAGTCCTGATTCTTTAAGAATTTTTGAATACATAACCAATATAAAGGTAGCAAAGTCCTGATACTATGTCAATAGATAAATTATCAATATGATTTGACAACTATGATAACTTGTAGTATTATACATCCAGTAAACAAAAGGAAATACGGCTAACAATCAATATTTGAAAGTTATCAAAAGGGCTTGACAATAAACTGACTATGGGTTATAATATGTTCGGAAAGTGAAAGAGGACATTAAAAAGATAATAAGTAAGGAAGCAGGGAGAACCTACCACTCAAAGCCATCTTGATTCAACATATGTTGAATGAAGGCCGAGACTTGGTGATTATTCGCAGTAGCGAATCTCTCTAGGTCTTGGCCTTTTTTATTGGTTCCAAATAGAAGCTAACGCTTCCGATTGAACAAAGTTCAAATGTAGAACCTAAAAAGAAAGTTAGTTTCAAATCCTATCTAAACTAACTAAGAAAGGAGAAAGGCACAAAGTGGCTTAGCGATTTTAACCATTAGGTCTTTGACTCGGACTTTGGGTATATCCCAAGTACGGTGGTATTAAAATAAGCGTTCGTCTAATTAGACGAGAGCCAAATTTACAGGGAATCTGCTTTATATAAGAGAGTGGCCCAATTATAGAGAATTGAAAAGTAAGAGGTCGAAGATTCGAAATTTAGAATTTTCGCAATCGAATAATGTAATAGGCATCAATTTGTTTATTACAAAAACCTACCTTTCGTAAACCTACCAATAAATGCATGGTTATTACGAAGAGGAGAGAGTATCAGAACCTACAAATTATTAGATTCTGATTTCTTAACCAAGCCCTTGTTTATACGAGAGCTTGTATTAGGAAGAGAAAGGAGAGAGAGACAGATAATTTGGATAATATTAATACCTATTAAGCTGTTTCTACTTTTCCTATTAGCTATAAAAGAATGATTACATTTGCTTGCCAAATGACTACGTGAGTTTAACCATCCTACTTTGGTTGAGCTCACTAGCCATTGGGTAAAACCAGTGGGTACTTTGATAATTTAATAAAGTAATAAAGTCAGTTTTTTCTAAGCTCCTTAGCATTATTGCTGAGGTAAAAATGCAGATGATGCGTGGCAAAGAAGAATCTGATATCTGAATGTCCGAAATGGGTTTAACAAAACCTGTTTTGGAAATATCGATCCTTATGACCTCTAAAAGGTGCGTCTGGGTTAATGATAGCCATTTTGCTTTTGTTATTGAAAACGAAGGCAGTATGGCTATCACTACCCGCTAAGTAAAATGTGAGTAGCTTAGTGAAAAAAGACCCACCTGGCGTGTGCCGGTCGGGTCCAAACCGAGTCCAACAATCGGACGAGGTGACTCTATATTATGGCCCTGACTGGCCAATCGACTAGGAGGTCGAAAATGAATAATACGAATTTGTCTTTACGGATTGAAGAAACTCTCAGTGCTCGCTTTATCAAGTGTACTGAGATCGCCCGGATCATTGCACTCGCAATTGAAAGTGGAAAGAATGTCTTACTTTGGGGTCCGGGTGGACACGGCAAGTCTGAAATGGTTCAGCTTGCTTTATCGCTTGTTGCCTCAGAAAACGATGTTTTTGTCCAGTCCTTTGGTGAGGGCATGGATGAGGCGACCCTTTGGGGTGGTCTCGATTTCGCAGCCCTTGAGAAGGAGAAGGTACTTCGGTACTTTCCAGATCAATCGTTCCTGGCGAAAGAATATGCGGTTTTCGAGGAAATCTTTGACGCTCCGGCATCTGTGCTGTTGGCGCTTAAGGATACCTTGACGGCTCGCAAGCTTCGCAAGGGTTCGCAGGTTTTCACGATGAAAACGAAAGTTATCATCGCGGTTACTAACCGCGACCCGAAGGAGCTGATTGAAATGGGGCCTGCAGCTGCAGCCCTGATTGAACGGTTCCCGCTGCAGCTGAACGTCAAATGGCCGAGCTACAACGCTCGTGACTACTTGGAGCTATTCACAAAAGTGGAACCGTTTCTCTCTGGTGCCGATCTCAATGGCACCAAGGGGGTGTTGGCTGAGGTCATGGCGAAGGCGTCGGAAGACGGTGACCCCGTTTCTCCACGTACTGCCGTGCATGCGTTGGGCATTGTTAAGGCTGCCGCCAGTATGCGTGGATCTGGGGTCGTTGAACGAAACGACCTACTGGATCTGTGTTTTTTACCTGGGATGGAGAGCTTCGCTGCAAACTTAAGGCAGGAGCTTGATGCCGCTTTTGAACGTGCTGCAGCGGAGCGTCGAATGTTGGCCGTTGAGGCCAAATTTCGGAAATTACTTGATGAATTTGATGAGGCACGTCGTGTGGCCTCTCCCATCAAGTTACTCCAGTCCGCAAAGCGTTTTATCGATTTCGGGGACGAAATCTCCGACTTGAAAGTTACAGATTCGCTTACGGATCGCCGCAAGAAAGTGCGCGATTCTGTGGATGAAAAAGTTGCAGAGGCACAGCGTCTCGCCTTGGAAAATACCCACTTCTAACCCACTAAGGAGGTGAGAGATGGCATACACACTTCGTACGTCTCCTCCTCCTACTTACATCTCCCCCTCGGCTGAGGAGATTAGGGGGATGGCCGGGAGAGTAGGATTGAGGTTTTATAGCCGAGATTTGGTTGCCGATCTTTGCAACCTGGCTGCCGGTGGGTGGGTGAACCCCCCTTCCGAATATCGAGATCAGGTACGTCAGAAAGTCGAGGAAACTCTCCCAGCTCCCAATAGCGGCGGATGGCGACTTACCACTGGCAAGTACACTAAAAGCCGTTTTGAGGCGGTTGAAGATGCGACGAACAAAAGTATGAGATATCACCAGAATGTCTGCGATTTTCTACAGTCGGTGGATTTAAGCGCATTTCCCGGAGCGACTCCGCTCGAGCAGGCGATGAGCATGCTCAAACTTCTGGCGACCCAACAAGGTGGCCAGGGTGGTGGAGAAGGTGGTGAGCCACTCCCAATTTTCCTGGAGTCTGAAAGACCCGAGGGGATCGCGGAGAAATTGGAAGACCTGATGGATAAAGTTGACAGTTTGTCGCAAGATGAGCTGGATATGCTTGATCCGGATGGTCAGAACCACCGGATCGAGAGGGAAGACGAATCTGATGGTCAGAGAAGCGGTAGTCAAGAGCTGAATAAGCTCAAAATTGCCGAAGATTTGGTTGGCCCGGAAAAGCGGGTTATGCTTGATATATCCCGCAAACTGGATAGTGTCTCTAAATTGCGACTGCGCAAGCAGGTGGAAATGGAGGAAGACCTGACAGGTGACGAAGTTCGGCAGCGCCCGATTCGCAACCTAGATGAGCTGCCTCGAGTTTCTAAATCCGCATGGGGAACGCACCAGCAAGATAAGGTGTATTTTTTGTACCAACTGGTAACCGGACAGATCTCTGTCCGTGAACGTGTTACCAGAAAAGAAAAGAGGCAGTGCGTGTTTATCCTCGTGGATGGTTCAGGTTCCATGGAGGGTCTGCGTCACTATAAAGCCTCTGGTGTCGTAATGAACCGGCTAAAGGCTGTAATAGAAGGTGATGCCGAGGTGTGGGTTAGTGTCTTTGACACTTCTTTATCCCGCGCTAGGGTTGCAAGAACTCCCGAAGAGGCACGTAAACTCATCAAGGAGTTTACGGACGAAAACTTTCGTGGGGGTGGAACAGATATTGCTGGTGCCATTCTCTCAGCCCACAGACAAATTGAGGAGCGGATAAAAAGCGGTGAGGCAATTTATCGCCCCGAGATCATCGTCCTGACAGACGATGATTCGTCCGTTTCCTCGCTCAAGCCCAATGAGCTAAGCGGTACTAAGGTTCATGGGTTTGCAATTGGTTCTCGAAATCCCTCATTAATCACCTTTGCGAAAGCGACTGGTGGCGTCGGGTTTGAGAACTTCTAGTATTCGTATTCGTCTTGTTGGTTGATGACGATAACCTTGGTCACATTAACTAAGGAAACCAACCGGTAACACATTACCGTAAGTTCTACTGCATAAGCGAATGAATAAATGTGAAATCAATTCTCTAATGGAGAGGGTCCGCAAGGATTAAAAGACTATATGTCTCCCTCTCCGTTTTCTAAAGTTTGTAAATCCGTTTTGGACATTCAGAAAAATCTGGAATGGTGAGCGTAGACAATCTTCACAACGCTCTCCTGATTATCTGCGGTGCGCTCGCTGAGCCGTCCGGGAGACTCGTGTTAATGCTTTACAGGTGCTGTAGCGTTTGTATTCGACCGTTTCGGTTTGGTTTATACAGTCAGCGTTGAGTACATCACACGTCAGCACCCCCGCTGGTTCTAAACTGGCCCATTGGACCGTAGCTCAATTGGTGGAGCAACTTGTTGTCAAAAACCGACAGAAACAGGAAGGTTATGGGTTCAATTCCCGTCAGTCCAATTAACACAAATCTTTGAATTAATCTCAATAAGGAGGAGTTATGTCTCAACAATGGGAATGGGTCACTGGGAGTGGCCAGATCGTGGTCGACCGTTTCAAGACACACTTGCACAAGTCGGTTATACCGCTGCTTCCCGAAGCGCTTTCTAAGGTGCATATTTCGGATGAGCAGTTTGTTGTGAAACAGGTTGATTTCGGACACGTCGTAGGTGAAACTACTTGTGTGGTCACCAATGAAAGTGACGAAATCATCTATGCGCAGCGACCTAAGCGGCTTGGGCTCTCCCGATTTGTAAAGAACCGTCAGCCTGAACCGTGCGAGTCGATTGTCGTTATCCTCAAGAAGGCAGAGGATGGCGATTACTTTGTTCTTATTACGGCCTTCATCGGTGTTCGCCCCGAGCCTGAGCCGTGGGATCGTAATTCAACACCAAGGTCGAAAGACTTTTGGTCAACTCATGCTTTGGTTTGGAACTCTGAACCTGTGATCCCCGGGACCGAAACAACTCGTTGCCCGTGGTAGATCTCGATCCTACCTAAAAGGAGTTGTAGATGAACAAAGATCCGCCTGTTCTAAAGGGTATGTAGGGATCCAGCCTGCATATCCGTTAATTCCATCAAAACGCCAGAGGCTGAGATGGGAAATATGGGTATTTTCCGGGCAGCTACAATCTGCCAGGGTTATCCAACAATCGGAGTCCTTGGTAAACACCAAAGTGTGAGGTTGTAGTAAGGTTCAAGGGTTGGGTGCTGGATCTGAATGCACACGGATAGGTTTCGAGCTTATATACGTATCCAATCGTATACCGAGACAAAAGCTCGCAGTGGAAAGGGTAGGCACAACCCCCAATTTCCATACTGTCTAAAAAACAGTGGTTGTATTGCACCTGAAGCAGACCCTAATCGGTCTAAAAGCAATACTGTATTCTCCGATAAGGCTTGCCACTCTCAAGTCAGGAGAAAACTATGCCAACCGAGGTACCCAAGATGGAGGGTGAATAAGCCAAGGAACGTCCACTGCGGTGGTGCAGAATACGAAAATTCTGTTTGGGTGACTCCAAAATAAAAGTCAAACGGTGAAAGCATTGGTCTTAAGGAGTGTGCAACCCTCAAGAGCTACCAAAGCTGGAACTGTATAAAATAAGTCCTTTAGGGAAGTAGCTGACAACCTCAGCGAGAGGACACAAAGAATTCCTATTGTTCCCTCAGAACAAGTTTCTACTAAGTTCTTGTTCTGTTGCATCCCAGTGTCAAGCTAAAAAGCGATTGGGAGAAAGCATACGAAACAGCAAAATGTCTCAGGTTGGAAACTTGAACAGATTAGCTGGGGAAGATCCTCCAAATCTTTGGAGAAAAACTTAATCTAGGATGGAAAATAGCTTGAGAGTGACTGACTCAAGAATACTAACATCCTACCGAAGCAATCTTTCCGCAAGGAATTGAAGGTAACCTACATGGATACCTGACAGATTAAGCTAGGGCTTCGGCTACGAATAGTTACTGTGGGCCATTAGGAAGGCTTCCGAGTGATCCATAATTAGGGTCTGCCTACAGTTTTGTACTTTTCATTCTCTGGTGGAGCTTCAAGATAAGGTCTAAACGACCCACTATTTTGAAGCTCCCATCTCTTAAGCTCTCTTAATTAAATTAAGCTCTCTTAATTAAATAGTTAAGACTTTAAGAGACCTCAAAAAGTTTTTGAGATCATAAACACGCCTGTGTGCTCTAATGTAGGCGGGTAGGTAGGACCTGCCTGCGACTAGGATACGCAGGCGTATTTTTGTCCCCAAAAGAAATCGTGCCACTATTACTGCCATACGATGACAAATTTGTGTTGTTAAACTATTTTGGTGCTAAAATCCGAGTCAATTGATATTTCGACTTAATAAATATTGGAAAGAAAGCGGACACACCTTTTTGATAGAGAAGACTTTAATTTTAGCTTAAATAAGGTACACAATCTTGTTTTGGATAATTTTTCTGTCGCAACAACATCATCCATCTACCTGTACTTAATAGGTTTCCTGCGTTAATACATTTTGAATTACCGAGGGTACTAGAATATAACGGATTATAATATTCCTTCGTGACCGCCAAATTTACCTATAAGAGCAAAGAAGAAAAGGCAGTGAATACCTCTCCAATTAACAATATAAAAAGGGACATAGAAAAAGCAAAAAAACGAAGAGGGGAGATATTAAAGAGACTCAACTAAATAACTTATAATTATCAGTGCCAGAGGAAAATGAAATAGATAATTTTGCACAACTGGCGAAAGAAACCTTATTAGACTTGTCTTTTGAAGTAAAAAAAGCGATACTACAGAATGTCGTTGACAAAGTAGTAGCAACGCAAAGGAAGTATTAATTTATGGTTATTTACCAATTGAGGAAAATATAGATGTCGCACTCTGCTCTATCGATAGGAATAATCGGACTCCCAAACGTTGGGAAATCCACCCTTTTTAATGCGCTATTAAAACGTCAAACCGCGTTAGTCGCAAACTATCCCTTTGCTACTATAGAACCAAACATGGGTATTGTAGATGTTCCTGATTATAGATTGGATGAATTATGCAAAATAGTTGTAAATGATTATGGAAGAGGTTTTAAAGATAGGGAAATACCTGAAAAAGTAATTCCGGCAGTTGTGAAGTTTTATGATATTGCAGGATTAGTAAAGGGAGCGTCAAAAGGCGAGGGGCTTGGGAATGCTTTCTTAGGGCATATTAGAGAGGTAAACGCTATCGCCCATGTTGTTAGAGTTTTTGAGGATGAAAATGTTGCCAGAGCAGGTTCCGAAAACCCCAAGAGTGACAGGGAAGTTGTAAATACGGAACTTATGCTCGCGGATATTCAGTCTTTGGAGAAAACGATAGAAAAATTGGAAAAAGAAATTAAAGGATCTAAGGATAAAGAAATAAAATTAAAATACGAAACTGCAAAGAAAATTTTAGAGGGATTAAATAATGGTATTTTTGCAAGTGACTTAGAGTTGGGTGAGGAGGAGTTGAAATCTTCTAAAGATTTAAATCTGTTAACTCTTAAACCCCAAATTTATGTTTTGAACGTAGATGAGAAATATTTGAGTAAAAAAAGTGAACAAAGTGTTTCAAAAGACTTTAATGACGCTGTGGTAATTTGCGCAAAATTGGAAGCAGAACTAGCTGATTTTGATAAAAATGAACGGGAAAATTATCTAAAAGAGTTCGGGATTGAATATTCGGGTTTGGATAAATTGATAAAAAAAGGATATGAAATTTTAGGTTTGAATACTTTTTTTACGGCAGGTCCAAAAGAAGTTCGGGCTTGGAATATAAAAAAAGGTTCAAAAGCTCCGCAAGCCGCAGGAGAAATTCACTCCGATTTTGAAAGAGGTTTTATATCCGCTGAGATAATAAATTATGAAACTTTGGCGGAAATAGGAAGCTTGAAAACTGCCAAAGAAAAGGGATTAATAAGATTAGAAGGGAAAGATTACGTAATGCAAGACGGAGATATAGCGGTTTTTAGATTTAGTGTGTAGGATAAGATAATTAGTTTAAGTTTAATCTTGAAGCGATAGTCATTATTTTTTCACCCCACCTTATTCTTTTCAAGGGGTCATTTTTGATGTCATTTATCTGTTCCTGATGTGTTATCAAATCCTTAAGTAACATTTTGTCCTCATCTTCAATTAGTGAGAATTCTTCCCTTGCTTTATTCAAAAATTCTTCAGAAATTTTAGTGTCAAAGTCGTTTTTAATGTCCAGTGCGGTTTTCGAGACTCTTAAAAGGTCCATTTTTATATTTAACTTGTTTCTATTCATTATCGAATATTTTTCTAATAATTTTTTCAACTTTTTCCCTTATTTCCGGTAAGCTTATTTCATAAGAAAAGTGATTGTAGTTTGGTTTGAAGTTTGTTAAAGCCATAAAATCAACTTCTTTGCTTTTAAATCTAAAGCCACCTCCCCACAAGTTTTCCTGTAAACTTCCATTTGCAATAAGTGCCTGCTCACAATCTATATGATATTCTCCACCGGCCGATAAAATCTCTTTTTCTATGTCAACAACAATCTTTGTATAGTCTTCATACATCTTCGTAACTTCTTTAATTTCTTCTTCGCTAGCTTTTTTTTCAAATACGATTACCATTTGTTTTTCATTATACCACTTGTCTTTTTTTCTAATTTTGATAACATTTCCAAGTCCTTATATTCTATTCGCAGTAGAATAGTAATTGTGGACAGTTGAAGTTTTAAATATATAATTTGACTATATTTTTGATAGAGAAAAAAAGATGAAATACGAAATTATGACAATTTACAAAAATGACCTTGGAGAAGAAGGCGCAAAAGATCTTTCAAAAAAAGTGCAGGGGCTTTTGGAATCCATGGGCGCAAAAGATGTGAAAAATGATTTTTGGGGAAGAAGAAAATTTGCGTATGAAATAAATCACAATAAAGAAGGTTTTTATGATCTTTTTACTTTTGAAATTGATTCTTCAGTTATTAAAAATTTAAAAGAAAAATTGAACCTAATAAATGGTTTAGTAAGGTATCTAATTACTGCTCAGAAATGAGCAAAGGAGGCAAGGAAACACTATGGCATCA
>Ga0116191_1003202_pt1 | contig 12032 bp, 7 predicted proteins | sample AD_UKC111_MetaG_FD_89897 | JGI IMG/M metagenome (GOLD analysis project Ga0116191, IMG submission 89897) | Active sludge microbial communities of municipal wastewater-treating anaerobic digesters from Hong Kong - AD_UKC111_MetaG | ecosystem: Engineered > Bioreactor > Anaerobic > Digestate | place...
ACTGATGGTTTTGCTGCTGAACCAGGCCGGTGTTCCATGCCGGATGGTCACGGGAATCGGAAATGCTTTGGATCATGCCTGGAATATCGTCTGTATTGACGGCGAGCTTTACCATGTGGATACAACATGGGATGATCCGGTCACAGAGACGCAGGGGACCGTTTTGCGATATGAATATTTCAACTTAACCGATGAAGAGATGCGGCGGGAACATATCTGGGCCGAGGAAGATTATCCGGCATGTACTTCCGTAAAGGATAATTACTTTATCCGGGAGAACCTGGTTATTTCTGATGCCAATGCTTTGCGAAAAGCTTTACGGGAAACCATCAACAGGAAAAAGACCCTGTGTACGTTCAAGCTTGATGGGTTTACGGTCACCAATGACAGTGTAGGCGATATGATGGTAGAAATTAACGAGCAGGCCGGATATCCGATCAGCTCTTACAGGTTTTCTTACAATGAAGCCATGAACATCATCCTGATTGAGTCCATTGAGTATAACTGAACCAAAACCAGCCTGACCCAAACTCCGTAATAAACCACGTTAATTTCCGGAGTTCCTGCAAAATAACTGCGAACATTCATCCTGAACGAAGTGAAGGATTCCTGTGCACAGAAGGTTCATCGCAACGCTCAGAATGACAGCAAGGCTGCATGATTAGCCGTTAGTTCGCATTCAGTATGATCATGTCCATACCACTTATTGCAAACGAATTTATTCGACTACCCCATTGCAAACATTCCGGTTATAGTGTAAAATTAAAAACGCAGTTTGCGTCGGGGTGTAGCGCAGTTGGTAGCGTACGTGGTTTGGGACCATGGGGCCGGAGGTTCGAGTCCTCTCACCCCGACCAACCAAGAAGACCGATTTTGATACAAAAATCTGTCTTCTTTTTTGTCCTCATATCAAAAAATGTTGTAATCAAGCACTTTCTTACATCTGCACTACTTGCCTGTTTCATTCATCACAGTTAAAAAAACATGAGAATCGAAAAAAGGTATAAAAATATGGGATGAAAAATCTGAATTATAGGAATACCGGTATGTTGAATGGTCAATAGCATTCACGAAATGATGGGTGCTATATTCATACAACAATTAATCAGGATTCATCATGCATTTTTTGGCCTATTTCGGTCTTTCGAAAATAATGTGCCCGGTACCGGAGCGGTGTCATGCCGGTGCGCTTGCGAAAGACTTCGGTAAAATAGCTTTGACTGGGGAAAGCCAGTATGGAGGCAATCTGAGATGGGCTATAGTCGGAGTAAACGAGCATGTTTTTGGCCGTATCGATTTTCCTGGCCTGGATATATTCACTGATGGAAGCCCCGGTTTCTTTTTTAAACAATCGGGAGAGATAGGAAGGGTTTAATCCGGTGAACCCGGCAAGGAAATCCACCGTAATGCGTGTATGCAGGTGATCATAAATATAGTCGATACAGTTGGCAACATGCCTGGAGCATATCTTTTTCTTCCGCAGGTTCCTCATTCTCTTGGCATAATCAAGGCACATGATAGGGTGCAAATCCGCCACCTCCTGGGGGGTCTTGCACCTGTCCGCCTTCTGGATATAGAAATCACTTAAGCCATAGGAAACAGCCAGTTCCATGCCACCTTCAATGCAATACCTCGCCACCAGCGCGACAGTGATCACAAAATGATATTTGATGTTCTGCAGGTAATCCTCCGACAGCACCCCAAGCCCGGGCTTATCCAGCAGGGATTCCCTGCATAATTCGCGTGTTTTATTAACATTCCCGGACTTAATGACAGAATAGAACTCCAGTTCCGGGTTATAAGGTGCACGCAAGATATTGCTCTCCCGCAGGACAAATTCTTTATAAAACAACTCTTGCCGGATATTCATGGTCTCTCCCCTCTCCCGCCAGGTATGTGTGAACAGCCTAATCCTTCCTGTACGCTTCCCGCCTGTATATCCATTGATCCGATCATATCATAAAAACGATAAACAGGAAATTAAAACGATATATTTGTAAAAGGATTTATGACAAGCTAAAATTAACCAATCATACAGAAGGAGTATGCAAAAAGCAATATGAAGCTTAACAGGGGAATCAATATCGGAGGCTACTTATCCCAATGCGTGCACATCCAGAGGCATTACCGGAGTTTTATCGGGGAGAAAGACATCAGGAAAATCGCGGAATGGGGCTTTGATCATATCCGCCTTCCCATTGATTACCAGGTGCTGGAGTCTGATGAAGGCGCAAAGAAGCCGGAAGGTTATGCATATGTTAGCCAGGTAGTTTCATGGTGCCGGAAATACCATCTGGATTTGGTGCTGGATCTTCACAGGGCCTATGGCTATGATTTCAATCATGCCGGTGATGGATCAAAGAACAGCCTGTTTACACAACCTGAACTGAAGCAGCGATTCATCAGGTTATGGGTGAATATTGCCGGTGAATATGGGAATTGCGATCATGTGGCCTTTGAACTGCTGAACGAAGTGGTTGAAGAGGAAAACACGGACTCTTGGAATGAACTGATACACGAAACAGTATCAGTAATCCGCATCATTACAAAGGAAACGCCAATTATTTATGGCGGCATCCGGTGGAACAGTACCGATACGCTGAAGTTTCTGGAGCCCCCCCAGGATGATCATACCATCTTTACATTCCACTTTTACGAACCGCTGATCTTCACCCATCAGAAAGCCCACTGGGTTGAGAAGATTAATAAAGAGAAAAATATCTTCTATCCCGATGCCATGGCGTTTTACCGGACCCATTCGGCTGCTCTGGGGACCCAGGGGAAACCTGTCGTCTACGCCCAATCCCAGACCATGGGACCAGGATTTATCCGGGAATTGATTCTTAAAGCTGCCAAAGCTGCTGAAAAAGTTGGTGTCAGGCTGTACTGCGGTGAGTTCGGCGTTATCGATCAGGCACCCGTCAGGGATACGCTGCGATGGTTTAAAGATGTGGATAAGGTTTTCCGGGAGTTCAACATTGGCTGTGCGCTCTGGACATACAAGAAAAAGGACTTCGGCTTGATTGATCCCCACTACGACGAAATAAGAGAAGAGTTGATTTCATTATTGACAGGGAAAAGTCTTAACTAAAAATGTTCACGTGGAATTCATCGGGCAGCGCCAAACGGCAGGATGAAAGATAATAAAAATAAATTGTATGAATCTTGAACGATTTGACAAAAAATAACCATCCAGGGAATGAATCAACGGGTAGTTTTCATTTTCATGGATGATCCTGCGAAACTCGAATACATATAGAAGCAGGATTCTGGGAAATCATACACAATCAGCAAAAAAATGATTCAAATGAAATTGATAGTGGTAAAAATTATAAGGAATTATCATGGTTATAGTACATATTTCTTATCAAGCATTTAATTAAAAGCAGACACCCGGGCAATACAGATCTTCGTTGAACCTGAACGCAGCTTTGATGGAGATCTGTTTACAAAAGGCTTCTGATTGTAATCATCAAAACAGTACTCCTGAAAATTTGCGTCCTGTGCTTTGTGGTATGCAGCTGTAAACCAACTGATAAAGGATTAAATATTATACTTCAGAAATTGCTGCTGGGAAGAGAAACGACGCAGATCCATTAAGTCGGTGCTGCACATGGTATACAAGGAGGAATAGCGATGCTTGCAAAAATTTTAGTTGTTGATGATGCTGCAACAGATCGGATGATTACTCAAGATATGCTTAGCGATTACCATGTTCTGACTGCCAGTGACGGTTTGGAAGCCATCAGGCAAATAGAAATGCATAATGATATAGATATTGTCCTACTTGATCTGAATATGCCCAACATGGATGGGTTTCAGGTCCTTCAGGCATTGAAAGCCAGCGGACGGTATAAAAAACCGAGAGTGATCATACTATCCAATTATGAAGAACTGGATATGGAAATAAAAGGATTACAGCTTGGGGCGGTTGATTTTATTCGGAAGCCTGTTCACAGGGATTCGCTGAATGCAAGAATCAGTACCCATGTGGAACTGTTGCGAATACAGCAGTATGTCGAACATAAACTTTATGAAAACACACTAAAATTTGAGACGATCTTTCAACAGGCACCTATCGGAATAGCAATTTCACACAACTGTGATCCGATGAGTACCAGGATGAATGATATCATGACATCGAATGAAGCTTTCCATAAGATCACCGGCAGAACCACCGAAGAGCTGATAAAGCTGGGTTGGGCTCAAATCACCCATCCGGAGGATATTGAAAAGGATTTGGAATACTTCAGGAAGCTTCAGAAGGGTGAAATTCAAAACTACTCCATGGAGAAGCGTTTCATTAAACCGGATGGTTCTTATGTATGGGTACATATGGTGGTTGCACCGTTACAGTTAGTCGAAGATCAGCAAATAAGGCATATCTGCCTGATTGAGGATATCACACAACGTAAAGAGACCGAAAAAGCATTGGCCGAAAGCGAACGCAGCAAGTCCGTACTCTTGTCAAACCTTCCCGGTATGGCTTACAGGTGCAAAAATGATCCGGAATGGACCATGCTATACGTTTCAGCCGGCTGCCTTTCATTAACCGGATATTCACCCGAAAGCCTTATTGACAACAGGGATCTTTCTTATAATGATTTGATCGCCCCGGAATACCGTGAAAAACTACGGAAGAAATGGGACTACCTTCTGGAAAATAGAATGACATTTAAATACGAATACGAGATCATTACCGCCTGGGGAGAACGTAAATGGGTTCTGGAGCTGGGACAGGGGATTTATAACGAACAGGGCGAAGTGGAAGCTCTTGAGGGAATTGTTCTCGATATCACGGACCGAAAGAATATGGAGAACCAGCTGAAATATACCAGTGAACACGACACCTTGACCGGACTGTATAATCACAGGTATTTTGAAAATGTTCTTATGGAAGATATCAACCAGGGAAACCTAAAAGGAGCGCTTGTGGCCATCAATTTAAGTACGATTGAAAGGCTGAACCACACCTATGGGTTTTACTACAGCCAGGAATTGATTAAAAAAGCGGCCGATACGCTGAAATTGCATTGTGCCGAGAACATAGAGCTGTACCATATTTATGAAAACCGATTCGTGTTCTATGTCAAAACTTATCAGCAAAGAAATGAATTAACAGAATTCTGCCAGCGTATTGCAGAGAACCTCCAGGCGCTGCTTGCCATCGAAAGAATCGGCGGAGGCATTGGAGTAGTAGAGGTGAATAATGAGAGCGTCGATGTTCAGCAGCTTATGAAAAACCTGATCATCATATCGGAAGAAGCAGCCAATATATCAAGCAATGACATTGGTATTTGCTTTTTCAATGAAGAGATACGAACGAGGATCATCCGAGAGGAAGCCATCACCCGGGAGCTTACTCAAATTGCAAATGGAGAAAGGGTTGATCGTTTGGTTTTGCAATACCAGCCCATTGTGGGTCTTCAATCCGATAAGATAAGCGGTTTTGAAGCCTTGGTTAGGTTGAACAGTGACAGTTTTGGACGGGTGACACCCTTAGAGTTCATACCGATTGCCGAAAAAACCAAATTGATCATTCCTTTGGGATATCACATTATCATAAAGGCTCTGCAATTCCTGAAAAAGCTGAACGAACGCGGGTACCATGAAGTAGCCGTATCGATTAATATCTCCGCCATCCAATTGCTAAAAAACGATTTTGTTCCAAGTTTGTGCAAAATGATCGAGGAATCTGCAGTGGATCCTGAAAATATTATACTCGAAATAACCGAGTCTATTTTCGCTTCCAATTACCAGGAGATCAATCAAATTCTTGGGCGGCTAAAAGGGTGCGGAATGAAGATAGCTATCGACGATTTCGGAACAGGATACTCCTCTTTAGCACGTGAAAGGGAGTTAAACGTAAACTGCATAAAAATTGATAAGTCTTTTGTCGATAAGCTAATGGTGCTTGAATGGGAAAAGACATTAACAGGAGATATTATCTCCATGGGGCACAAGCTGGGGCATTGCATCATAGCCGAAGGGGTGGAATATGACCGTCAGAAAGAATATTTACGTGCCTATGGATGTGATAAAATACAGGGATATCTGATCAGCAAACCGCTGGATGAAAACGCTGCGATAGAACTTCTTGCAAATCATACACACGGAGGGAAGAATTGAATATTACGGTTATTTATGTTCAATGCATCGCTCTGCGGTAGTTGGATATATACGTAGTTCCCGTGTTTCGAACCATATTGTCGGCTTTCACTACGCATTGACTAAGGGTGTCGATGGCTTTTTGCAGATCGCGGCTGTCTTCGAGGAACAGCTGTATTTCATTTTCTTCCAGGATCAGTTCGCTTTTCTTGCACAGATAATAGGGTGAGTTGTACCAGACGAAACGCAGGCCATCCTGCCATTGCTTGCCGGGAATCCCCCTCAGTTCCGCCCTTATTCTGTAACAGTTCCCATCCGGGTGGCCATTCGAGGTTGCTGTTATCGAAATATGATCCAGCCGCATAATTTCCCTCCCCAAGAAGCAGTCCTTTGATTTTTTGCCGAACATCCAAGATCCTATCCCGGCAGGGTTAAACCCGGGAGACAGGTAATCCTACAGCCTGCCTTCGTTAATTGACATCTTTCAATTCAGAAGTTTATCCATTTACATGGGAAGCAAAAAACACCGATATGCGAGATAATTCATCCCGCATACGGCTTTTGCTTTCACTCTTATTATTCGCAAATTAAACAGGAATTATTTATTCGTACAGACGCTTATTCAAGCACGCAACCAGGACGCGCACTTATAGCGGCGTGCAATTTTCGCAAAACTCATCGAACGATGTGGGGCTTTAAAATAATTGTCGCAAGAGGCGGAATTTTTAAAACAAGGGAATAGGGTTTCTGGTGGAAGGGTATTTTTTCAGCCTGAAGTGGCAGGCTGTTGGCAACATTACTGCCGCCGTATTCCTCCCTGTCGCTGTTGAAAATTTCGTCATATACGGCATCTACCGGCGCTCCGATGCGGTAATTGTCATGCACGGCCGGAGTGAAATTGCAGACGAAAATCAACATATCCCGCCAGTCCTTCCCCTTACGGATAAACGAAACAATGCTGTGCTCGGTATCGTTGCAATCAATCCACTCAAAGCCCTCATAGTGGAAGTCTACCTCATGCAGGGCCGGTTCATCACAGTACAACCGGTTTAACGCCTTCACATAGTCATGGATTTTCCGGTGCATTGGGTAATTCAGCAAATGCCAGTCCAGGCTTTCTTTATACTTCCATTCTATAAACTGTCCGAATTCTCCGCCCATGAACAGCAGCTTTTTTCCCGGATGGCCCATAAAGTAACCCAACGCGGCGCGAAGGCCAGCAAACTTCTGCCAGTAATCCCCGGGCATTTTATTCAGCAGCGAACATTTTCCGTGTACCACCTCATCATGGGACAGCACCAGAATGAAATTTTCACTCCACGCGTACATGAACGAGAAGGTGATGAGGTTTTGATGATGTTTGCGGAAAATGGAATCCATGCTCATATATTTCAAAAAATCATTCATCCAGCCCATGTTCCACTTATGTGAGAATCCAAGGCCGCCGTCGTGAACCGGCCTGGTGACCATGGGCCAGGAAGTGGATTCTTCGGCGATCATCATTACATTCGGGAAGTATTTGTAAACGACCGTATTCAGCTGGCGGATGAACTCTATGGCTTCCAGGTTTTCACGCCCTCCGTACCGGTTCGGAATCCATTCCCCTTCCTCCCGGCAGTAATCCAGGTATAACATAAACGCCACGGCATCCACACGGAGGCCGTCGGCATGAAAGACATCCAGCCAGTATACGGCGTTGGCGATTAAGAAGTTTCGTACTTCATGACGCCCGTAATTGAAGATATGGGTGCCCCATTGCCAGTGTTCTCCGCGCCGGGGGTCTTCGTGCTCGTAGATAGCCGTACCGTCAAAGCGGGCAAGCCCATGTCCGTCCTTCGGGAAATGAGCAGGAACCCAGTCCAGAATAACCCCAATGCCGTTTTGATGACAGGTATCAATGAAATATTTAAAGTCTTCGGGTGTGCCATAACGCGCGGTTACGGCATAATACCCCGTTACCTGGTAACCCCAGGAGCCGTCAAAGGGATGCTCCATGACGGGAAGCAGCTCCAGATGGGTATAACCCATCTCCTTTGCATAGGGGATCAGCCGTTCGGCCAGCTGACGGTATGACAAAGGCCGGAAACCGGTTTCGGATTTCGGATCCGGGTCGGGTTCCTGCTGCCATGATCCCAGGTGAACCTCATAAATGTTTACAGGCTTGGAATCGTTGTTTTCGTGTTGCCGCTGCTCCATCCAGGCCTGGTCGCTCCAGATGTAATTGTCCAGATCATAGACCACAGATGCGGTTTCAGGTGGCTTTTGGGCATAAAACGCATAGGGATCGGCTTTCAGATAGATTTCATCGAAAGGTGTGCGGATCTCATATTTATAGATATCTCGCTTCATCAGCCCCGGAATGAATATTTCCCAAACCCCGGAGTTTCCCATCATCCGCATTGGATGCCTCCGCCCGTCCCACTGGTTGAAATCTCCCACCACGCTGACGCGTTTGGCCGAAGGTGCCCATACGCAGAACGAAACCCCTGCAATTCCGTTGATTTCACGAAGGTGTGCACCCAGCTTCTCATAAATGCGGTGGTGGTTGCCCTGATTGAACAGGTACAGATCATAATCCGAAATGGTGGGCCAGAAGCTGTAGGGGTCGTAAGACTCGTAGCAATGGCCGGTATTATCGGTGATCCTCAGCTTGTACGGAAAAGGCTTCTCGATCCCGTCTGCCGCAAGCGTGAAAAAGCCGCGGGGATCCTGCTTCTGCATTTCCATACAGGAGCCATCCTCTTCATTCAGGACGATAATGCTTTCAGCGTTGGGTATGTACACGCGGATGGATATCCCGCCATCGGTGTGCATACCCAGTATTTCATGCGGGTTTTTATGAACACCCGTAAGAATTGCTTCAACGCTGTTTTGATCCGGAGAAAAACCCATAACTATATCCCCCGATTCCGAGAGTGCAGCGAAGCCATATCTTTGCACCCTTATTTTAGTTCCCTGAAAATTATTCGTATGCGTAACTGCAGTTACGAAGTTGTATTCAAAAAATGTCTTTACATTTCTTTTCAGTGAAAGTATACCCAATTTCTTTACTGCACACACCGTCTATAGATATTGCGCAATACGGAAACAAGAGCTTCATTTGCAAGAGCTGTATTGTTCAGCCAGCGTTTTTAGCGCAAAGCGTTAAAATACGCAACGGGTGCTTCTTGCGATTTAAAACCACCTGCAAGCCGAAACTCGTAAAAATGCGTAAGAAATAATTGCATGCAGCATGATTCCTCAAACAGTCAGCCTGCGGATCCTCACTCTGATTATACATCTCCAAGCTGCTTTCCGCCAAAGTTTTTCTCATTGCACAATACCTATTATATAATACCTCTGAACAATACCCAATTTCAGCCTGTAAAATCTGAACCATTGGTGCCTCTTGTGCCCCGGCGAAAATGTATGATAAACTAAAAGCGGGTTGAATGCTGCATGACCGCGTAGAATGATGAATAGTCATAGTCTGGCTGTTTCCCTCGTAAAAAGTTTGGCTATCCTTTCGAAAGCCTGCATTTAAAGCAGGGTAGTACCCGAACTCGAATGGGGTGGATTTATGTACAGCAACAAGCCGATTAATTATAGAGAGGATCGAAGGAGAAAACCGGATTTTATCTGCTCATGGCTGGAAGTTTCCGTTGCTGTGGTCTGGTTCGTCCTTTTTATGATCGTTTTGCTTTTCCAAAAGGCCCTGCCGAGGGAAAAAACCTTCTTTGACAGGCTGTTTTCGGTGGAACTCCAGGAAACCCTGGATTACACCTACCTGACGCCAGTCCTATACCTGCTTATACTCTTGCTGGTTCTCAGCACAGTCTCCCTGATCCTGAACTTCAGGCGGTTAAAAAGAAGCACCGATCATATCCGGATTTCATTTATCATTTCTATCGTCTTTTCCGTCATGGGGCTTGTATACTTATTAATTCGGTTTTAACGCCTGGATGAGCGTCATGACTTCCGCCATTCGATGCACCTGGTTTCCGTTTTTGTTCGTTTTTACCGCCGCAATCTTGATCCAGACCAGGGAACCTGTCCCCATGGTTCGTGCTGGCTTATTGAACCTGGGTCTGGTTTTCCAGCACCTTCAAAAGACGATAAATCATTGTGGCGGCTTCGGCGCGGGTCGCCGGGTTCAAAGGCCCCAATTTGTTGTCGCCGATACCGTTAATTACACCGGCATAATTCATGACGGCGAAAGCTGACTGCGCATAACCGGCTACCTCATCATAATCGTTGAATTTGTAAAGAATATACAACGGAGGTTGCTCCAGACTATGTTGCGCGGCTTTAACCGCCCTGGCTGCATAATAAACAATATCCTGCCGGGTAATTGGCTCATTGGGCCGGAACAGGCCGTTTTCGTCGGGTTCGACAATTTCGTTTCGATAAGCCGTCATGATCCAGCGATGGAACCAGTCTTCCGGTGTGACATCCTTAAAGCTGCCAATAGGGGTTTCGGGGAAGCTAAAGGTTGCCACAAGAAGCTTGATAAATTCAGCCCGTGTTATATTTCCCGACGGTTTAAAGTTACCCTTGCCGTCCCCGTTGATGATCCCCATGGCTGAAAGCTCTTCAATGGCGTTCCTGGCCCATGAATGGGACTGCAGATCCGCAAACTCCGTCAACGGCGGGGTTCGCACCGTGATCTCATTGCTTTGGAAGGATTCGCCCGCTGAATTTTTTGCCCGCACCAGATACGAATAAGAGTGGTCGGGGAAAACGGAGGTATCGGCAAAGGTTGTGCTGTTTGCCTTCACGAATCCGATCCTTACAAAGCCTTCATCCAGGCTGTTGTTTTTCCGGTAAATAACAAATTCATCCTCGCTGTCCGATAGGTCGGTCCAGGACAGCACAACGCGCTTCGAACCTATAATAACAGGAATTTGCAGGCTTGGCGCTGCTGGTATTCTCGTGGAATAAAACACTTCACGGCTGATTCTTTCGGAAACGGGAGATTCGCTGAACGCACGGACCCGAAGGGTATAATCAACACCCTGCGCAGGGTTGAAGCGATAAAGCGTGATGCTTTTCGGAAGCTTTTCCAGGGTATGCCATACACCGTAAACGGTGGTTTTATACTCCACAATATAGTACTGGCCGGTTTTGGACGAATCATTCCAGCCGGCAATACCAGAACCGAAATCGTCCCAGCCAAGGTAAAGCATATCTCCCGATTTCGAGATCACAAGATCACCCTGCGATTTCCCGAAAGAAACCAGAATCGGATCGATTTCGGTGAACGGTGAGAAAATGGTATTACTTTTAACTGCCCGGATACGGTAACTGTATGTTTCGCCGTCCATGACACTCTCATCGGAATACATCAGGCGGCCCCGGGGGGTAGTACCGATAAGTTCCCATACACCGGTGGATGAGGGCTGGCGCCATACTTCAAAGCCCGATTCAAGGGCCTGGTCATACTCCCATGTTATAAACACCCTTTCCGGGATAATGGCTTTAACGGCAGGGTTTGTAACAGGAGGCAGCTGCTCGGCGGTGATATCGACGGCAGGAGTATATTCGGAATCGATGGCGGAGGAGACGATCTTCAGCCGGTAGGTGTTGAAAGAACCCGGACTCACACGGTCGATATAGAACCCTGTGCGGGTTAAAGTTCTCAAGGTTTCAAAAACGCCTGAGGATCCCATCTTTTCAAGAACCACGATTTGGTTCCCGACAGCCTTTTCATCCCATTCCAAACGTATGTCGGTGGAAGAAATCGCATAGCCATATAAATAAGTGTTCAACTCCAGCTTTGTGTACCCGGAAATACCCCTTGAAGAAGGGAAGTAATCCGTAACGAAACCCTCGGTATAACGGGAACGGATTCTGTAATAATATAAAGTACCGGGTTCAAGCCCGCTGTCGGTATATTCGGTATCGCCCGGACGGCAGGTATGCACCTGTTCCCATAACAGGCTTCC
>Ga0116191_1003208_pt1 | contig 11996 bp, 10 predicted proteins | sample AD_UKC111_MetaG_FD_89897 | JGI IMG/M metagenome (GOLD analysis project Ga0116191, IMG submission 89897) | Active sludge microbial communities of municipal wastewater-treating anaerobic digesters from Hong Kong - AD_UKC111_MetaG | ecosystem: Engineered > Bioreactor > Anaerobic > Digestate...
TTCTACGCCGGCCAGTTTTAAAAGAGCTGTCGCCGGGATGAAAGGAGTGTTAATGGCGCAAGTTTTCTTTTTCATCTTAGAAAATCACCCGTACAGGCGTAACGATATAAGTATAATCCTTTTCACCTACAGGCCGGATGCACACAGGGCTCAAAGAATTATTCATTTCTAAGGTCGCTTCCTCATCCTCAATATTATTCATGATATCCAGGATATAGGTAGCATTAAAAGCTACGTTCAGTCTTTCCCCATCCGTATGGCAGGGAATCTTTTCCTCGCCGGTACCTACATCGGGACTGCTGCTTAAAACGGTCAGTTCATTCTCGTCAATCTTAATCTTGATGATGCTGTAATCAGTCTCGTCACCGCTGCACAGGGAAACACGTTGGACGGCGCCGGCTAATTCTTTGGCATTCACCTTGGTCTTGACGGAGAAAGAAGGAGGAATAACCCGTTTATAATCCGGGAACTTACCTTCAATCAAACGGGAAACGATGACTAATTCATCAATCACTACCATGAGCTGGTTGTTAAGTAAAGAAAGTTTTACTTCCTGCGGCAGTTTGCCGTTCAGGTTCTTATTAATTTCTTTCAAGATAACTGCCGGAATGATGATGCTTAAATTTTCCTTACTCTCATGTGCCAGGGATTTAATGGCCAGACGGTGAGTATTAGTACCTACAAAAGTAATCTTGCCTTCGCTTAGTTCGCAGAGCACGCCGGTAAAAAGAGGACGCGCTGCATCATTAGAACAGGCAAAAGCTGTTTTCTTAAACAGTTCCTTAACGGTTTCATCCGCCAGGGTAAAAGTCTTATCAGCATTAAAATCAGGGAACTTGGGATAGTCAGCTACGTTCATCAGCAGAATCTTAAAATCTGCTTTGCCTGACTGTAAACGAACACTGTTTTCTTCTTCCTTGCGGGATAAACTTAAAGTTTCACCGTTCATGTTTTTAACCAGTTCGGCAAAACGGGTAGCAGCTAACAGAATCTCTCCCGGTTCTTTAATATCACCTTTAATCTTAAAACTCATGGCCATGCTGATATCCATACCTTGCAGTTCGATAACTCCATGATCGGCTATCAGATGCAGACCGCCAAAAATAGGGGTGCTGGGTTTAGAAGGTATAGCGCTCATGACGGTTTGGACGGCTTTATGTAGTTCGGCCGTGTTACATGTAAAAATCATTTTCCACAGTCCTTTCTTTTTTTATTAAAGCTTATATATTTTAAAATCTTAGTAAACGTAGTATTAGGAGCTGTTTAAAGTGTGGACAAGCCTGTAAAGACAGGCAGGGGATGTGGCCGCACTTGTTGATAAGGTTGTGGGGGAAGTGTTTTTTTTGTCCACAACTTCCACAACCGACTTTTAAAAAAAACTTTTTTCCACAGCTTTATTTTTTATCCACAGTTTCTACAGGTTTATCCACATAAAACTGTGGATAAGTTAAAAATTTAAGAATTTCGGATTTCCTGTTCGTATTTTTCCAGCTGGCTGTTAAAGTTTTTATCTTCTTTGCGCAACTTGGTGATTTTTTCACAGGCGTGGATAACCGTGGTATGATCCCGTCCAAACTTATTGCCAATCCTGGGCAGGGAAATATCTGTCAGCTCCCGGCATAAGTACATGGCAATCTGTCGGGGTTCCGCGATATCCTTAGAACGTTTGTGACTCAGGATATCTTCTAATTTTAACTTATAGGTACGACAGATATAATCAATAATTTTTTCTATGGTGATAATACTCTGGACCGGATTGCCCATATCGTCTAAAACTTTGCGGGCCAGGTCCACGGTTATAGGTTCTTTCATCAAAGAAGAAAAAGCGACGATTTTGATGAAGGCGCCTTCAATCATCCTGATATTACTGCTGATGCTTAATGCTATCATCTGGATAACATCATTGGGAATGTTAACATGTTCCGTTTCTGCTTTTTTGCGCAGGATGGCAATCTTGGTTTCTGTATCCGGCTGCTGAATATCGGCGGTCAGGCCGCTGGCGAAACGGGAACGTAAACGTTCTTCCAGGCTGTCCAGATCCTTGGGAGGACGGTCGCTGGAAATAACAATTTGTTTTTTGGCTTCCGTCAAGGTATTAAAGGTATTAAAAAATTCTTCCTGGGTCATTTCTTTATTTTTCAGGAACTGGATATCGTCAATGATCAAACAATCAATACCCCGGTATTTTTTGCGGAAGGATTCCATGGTTTTGTTTTGCAGGCAGTTGATCATTTCGTTGGTAAAAGTTTCGCTGGTCAGATATAAAATTTTTAAATCCGGGTTCAGTTCGATCATCTTGTTGCCGATAGCCTGGATCAGATGTGTTTTTCCTAATCCTGAGGCACCGTAGATGAAAAGAGGATTATAGGATTGAGCCGGGGCATTATTACCTACGGCCTGAGCAGCGGCAAAAGCAAAACGGTTGGAATTACCTACGACGAAATTGTCGAACCTTTTAGTCTGATTCAGGTTATTTTTAAAGGCTTCCGTTTCCTGGACCTGCTGTTGATTATTAAAAAGGGGGATGGGCTGGTAGGCTTCTTTTTCTACCGGTTTTTCCGGATCCGCGGCTACGCTAAGTTCCAGATGAAACTTACTGTTGTTGGTAATTTCGGTAAGGATACCGTTTAAGACGGTCATAAATTTTTCTTCGATGGCGTTTTTTAAAAAAGCACTGTTCACCTGTGCCTTTAAAATATCTCCTTCGATAGTGAGGGGCTGCAGGTGGGAGATATACATATTGAAATTTTCTGCGCTGGTAGAATTTTGCAGCTTAGCGATAAAATCTGCCCAGATGCGGTCAAGATTAACATCGGTCATACAACGAGACATCCTTTCTTCAGTGGTCACTTTATTTTATCATAAAACAGGAAAGTTATCCACAACCAGTTTATTTTAATTTAAAGGCATTGTGTAACATTTTTATTTTACCTTTTGACCTTTATAGAGGAATTTAGTAATCACGCTTTTATATATGGAAGAAAGTTTTGCCGGAGGGATTAAAAAAATTTTGGTTCCGGCCCGTGGCAATCGTGATTTTTCCTTGACAGGGCGGAGAGATTTTATTATAATGGCCGTAGCTATCAATTTAAACAACCCATAGATTGATTGAAGCACTATTAAGCACGGTAAGGAGGTAATTGCGAGATGAAACGTACGTTCCAGCCTAATAATCACAGGCGTAAGATGACCCACGGTTTCCGGGCCAGGATGGCAACCATCGGCGGCCGTCAGGTTCTGAAGAGAAGACGCCAAAGGGGCAGAAAGAAATTATCCGCATAAGATATTAAAATAGGCCGCGTGAGTGGCCTATTTTTTCCCTGCGGGTGCAAAGGAAAAGGTTCCCATGAAGCAATTCGGTTTGCAAAAACTGAATAAGATTAAGTCGAAAAAGGAATTTCAGGGTGTGTATGAAAAAGGACATTCTGTTATTGACGCGTTGGCCGTTTTCTATGTTCTGCCCTGCGAAAATGAAACATTAAAAATAGGTTTCGCAGTGGGTAAGAAGGTGGGCAACGCCGTCGTCCGCAATCATGTTAAACGCATGATGCGCGAGGTTTTCCGCCATCACAAAGACGAAATGGTTTTAGGTACGCGCCTGATCTGGGTTGCGCGTAAAAAATTAGTCCAGGCAGATTACAAGACTTATGAACGCGTGTTCCTGCGCCTGGCTAAAAGAGCAGCTTTGCTGCGCTAGGTAAGGCAATGAAAAATTTTGTGCAGTTAATCCTGGTAGGGGGCATCAGATTCTATCAAATTTTTATCTCCCCCTTACACCGGCCTTGTTGCAGATATTATCCCACCTGCAGCCAGTATGCCTTGGAAGCGGTCCGCAAATACGGTCCCTTTAAGGGCGGCTGGATGGCGGTGAAAAGAATCTGCCGGTGCCATCCCTGGCACAAAGGCGGTTATGACCCTGTAATTTAAACCCTTTGGGTTTTGAAGGAGTGATATTTTGGACTTTTTAGGTCACCTGGTGCAGCAGTTTATCACTTTGCTGTATCATTTTACCGGCATGCTGGGCTATGCCAACTATGGTATCGCCATCGTGCTGATGACCATTATCATTAAGCTGGCCCTGTACCCCCTCACCAAGAAACAGATTGAATCCACCAAGGCCATGATGGAACTGCAGCCCAAGTTAAAAGAGTTGCAGACTCGTTATAAAGACGATAAGATGAAACTCAACGAAGAAGTGGCCAAGATTTATAAGTCCAGCGGTGTGAATCCGGTGGCAGGTTGTCTGCCCATGTTGATTCAGATGCCCATCCTGTTCGCTATTTATTACGGCGTCCGGGATATGGTATACGAAGGACCGGCCAACTTTTTATGGATGAGTAATATTGCTACGGACGTGAAGAACACGGAATTCCCGTTCATCATGCCCATCCTGTCAGCGTTAACCACCTATATTGCTTCCAAGCAGACCATGGCGGATAACAACAGCATGCAGAATCAGATGATGTTGTACTTCATGCCGCTGATGATCGGTTACATGAGCTGGCAGTTCTCCGGCGGACTGGTTATTTACTGGGTAGTCATGAACATCATGCAGATCGCTCAGCAGACATACATGGCCCATCTGGAAAATAAAGCCAGGGCAGCAGCTGTTGCTCCTAAGGCAGCCGTATCTGCCCCTGAGAAAAAAGAGCCTGAGAAGAAACAAAAGAACCAGAAAAAATAAGCGGCCAGGCGGCTGTTAAATTTTGAGCTGAAGGAGTAGATTTACCATGAGTACTGTGGAAAAAACCGGTAAGACTGTTGACGAAGCTCTCCAGGAAGCATTAAAGGAATTAAACCTGACTCAAGATCAGGTCGATGTAGAAATTGTAGATGAACCGAAGAAAGGTTTGTTAGGACTGATCGGCAGCCGTAAGGCTAAGGTCAGGGTAACTTCCAAGTCCGAGACGGAAACTACTGCTCCCGTAGTAGAAGCCGCAACCCCGGCACCGGTTCCGGCAGAGCCGGCTGTAACTGAGGCTGCTCCCGTGGCTGAGACCGTAAAAGAAACCGCAGCGCCTGCGGCAGAAGTTAAAGAAACAGAAACAGCTCCCGCATCCCGGCTCCACAAAGATCGCGAGCCCAGAGAGTATTTGATAGACGAGAATGCCATTGAAGCTTCGAAAGCTTTCCTGAATAAGATTTTTGCAGCGATGAAGATTACCGTGAACACGGAAAAATTTATTAACCGGGAAAACGGCATCGTCACTTTAAAATTGCATGGCGACGACATGGGTATCCTGATTGGTAAACACGGTCAAACCCTGGACGCGCTCCAGTACCTGACCAACCTGGTGGCAAACCGTGCTGCCGGCGGCAGGATGCGCATCGTTATTGATGTGGAAGATTACCGGGACCGCCGGGCCGAAACTTTGACCCGTCTGGCTAAACGTCTGGCTGAGAAAGTAAAACGTACCGGCGAGCGTTGCGCTCTGGAACCGATGAATCCTCACGAAAGAAAGATTATCCATACCGCCCTGCAGGGAGATTCAACCATTACCACTTTGAGCGAAGGTACGGACCCGTACCGTAAAGTTGTTATCGAGCTGAAGAAGTAAGAGCTTAAGGAGCTGTTTCCGGCAGGAGACGGCTCCTTTTTTATGAAAGGAATTTAGAAATGAGTACGTCAACTATCAGCGCCATTACCACGGCGGTAGGTCCGGCGGCGGTGGGCATCGTCCGTTTGAGTGGTCCGCAGGCGTTAAACATTGCCCGGGAAATATTTGTGGCCGCCGGCCGGAAAAGTTTACCGGATTATCCGCCCCGGACTTTGGTTTTTGGTCACGTACGGGAAGGCGCCGTGGATGTGGATGAAGTTTTGGCCGTGTACATGCCGGCGCCTCATTCGTATACAGCGGAAGACGTGGTGGAGATTCAATGTCACGGCGGCGCGGTGAGCCTGCAAAAAATTTTGGCGCTGACGTACCAGCACGGAGCGGAACCGGCAGCACCGGGTGAATTTACCAAGCGGGCTTTTTTAAACGGCCGATTGGATCTGGTGCAGGCCGAAGCGGTGATGGATATTATCAATGCCCGCAGCGAAGCGGCTTTGAAAAATTCTCTGCGGCTGCAGGAAGGTTATCTGTCCCGGGAACTGGAAAAAATCCGGCAGGAACTTTTGACGGTGATCGTGAATTTGGAAGCGGTCATCGATTATCCGGAAGAGGATATTGAAGACGTGACCTATCCCCAGTTGCAAAAAAGTATCGGCCGGGCCCGGGAGCAGGTGGAAACTTTGGCGTCCCGGGGCGAGACCGGTAAAATTTTGCGGGAAGGGTTGCGTACGGTGATCGTGGGCCGTCCTAACGTGGGCAAATCCAGTTTGCTGAACCAGCTTTTAAAAGAAGACCGGGCCCTGGTGAGCCAGTATGCCGGTACTACCCGGGACGTGATCGAAGAACAGCTGGTGGTGGACGGGATTCCTTTGGTCCTGGCAGATACGGCGGGCATCCACAAGACAGAAGATTTTGTGGAACAGCTGGGCATTAAACGCAGCCGGGAACTTTTGGCCCGGGCGGAACTGGCCATCGTGGTCATCGACGGCACGGAAGCATTGACGGCTGCGGATGAGGAAATTTTAACAGCGGTGCAGGGGAAGCCCTATGTCTTGATTGTTAATAAAGCCGACTTGGGGCAAAGTGATGTCACGGCGGTGCTGCGGCAAAAATATCCGGAGGCACCGGTGTTGCCGCTGAGTGCCAAGACCGGCGCCGGTCTGGCAGCTTTTCAGGACTGGCTGCAAAAATTTGTGTACGGCGCTCAGGGTGGCGGCGGCGAAGCTTTATACGTGGCCAGCGCCCGGCAGGAAAATTTACTGCGGCAGGCGGCGGCATCTCTTCTTAGCGCCCAGCAGGGTGCGGCACAGCATCTTCCTTATGATTGCCTGAGCATCGATGTGAACGCGGCTTTGGAAAATCTGGGGGAGATTACCGGCCAGGCGGCTACGGATGAAATTATCAACCTGATTTTTGCCCGCTTTTGCGTGGGCAAATAAATAGTTGGCAAATGTGTTATACTTATATATAATGAAAGAAAATTTGAGAGAGTTGGTACGGTAAGCATGACGGCAAGTTATGATGTGATCGTGGTGGGTGCAGGGCACGCAGGTATTGAAGCGGCCCTGGCTACGGCGCGTTTGGGTTTTAAGACGCTGCTGGCCACTTTGACTTTGGACAATATTGGTTTTATGCCCTGTAACCCCAGCGTGGGCGGCAGCGCCAAGGGACAACTGGTGGGCGAGGTGGATGCCCTGGGCGGGCAGATGGGTAAGAGCGCGGACCGGGCCGCTATCCAGATGCGGCTTTTAAACACGGGTAAAGGTTATGCCGTGCATTCTTTGCGTTCCCAATCGGATAAGGCCTATTACCACACGCTCATGAAACAGATTGTGGAAAACGAACCACACCTGGACGTGAAGCAGTTGATGATTGACGAGCTGTGCGTGGAACAGGGGCAGGTGACCGGCGTTGTGGATGAAACCGGCGCCCGTTTTGCGGCGCCCTGTGTTATTTTGTGCACGGGTACGTATTTGCAGGGACGCATTGTCTTTGGCAGCGTCAATTTTGCCAGCGGTCCTAACGGTATGCGTCCGGCCAATAAACTTTCTGCGTCGCTTTTAGCGCAGGATATTAAATTAATGCGGTTCAAGACCGGTACGCCGGCCAGGGTGGATAAACGCAGCCTGGATTTTAGCAAGATGGAAATCCAGGAAGGGGACAAAGAGCTGCATAATTTTTCGTATGTGAGCACCATCACGGAACGCAATCAGGTGCCATGCTGGCTTACTTATACCAATCCCCGCACCCATGCCATTATCAAGAAAAATTTACAGCTGTCCGGAATGTTCAACGGTCTGGTAGAAGGGGTAGGACCCCGCTACTGTCCGTCTATCGAAAGTAAGATTGTCCGCTTTGCGGATAAGGACCGGCACCAGCTTTTTATTGAGCCGGAAGGCCTGAGCACTAACGAGATGTACGTGCAGGGTATGAGCAGCTCGCTGCCGGCGGCGGTGCAGTTAGAATTTTTACGCACCATCCCCGGCCTGGAAAATGTGGAGATGATGCGGCCCGGGTATGCCATTGATTATGACTGCCTGGATCCTTTACAATTAAAATCGTCCCTGGAACATAAAGAGATCAGCGGTCTTTTTAGCGCCGGGCAGAGTAACGGCACCAGCGGCTACGAAGAAGCGGCGGCCCAGGGCTTGATGGCGGGCATTAATGCCGCCCGCAAATTGCAAAATAAACCGGCGCTGGTTTTAAAACGCAGCGATGCTTATATCGGCGTTCTTATCGACGACCTGGTGACGAAAGGTACGCACGAGCCGTACCGCATGATGACCAGCCGGGCGGAGTACCGCCTGCTGCTGCGGCAGGATAATGCGGATTTGCGTCTGACGGATATCGGCCGGGACGTGGGGCTGGTGGATGACAGCCGCTACGAGCAGTTTACGAAGAAACGCAGCGCGCTGGAACGGCTGCTGCAATTTTTGAACACGCACCATGCAGCGCCCAGCGCCGCGGTAAACGCCAAGCTTGACGCCATGGGTGTGGCGCCGCTGCGGACCGGGGTCAGCTACACGGAACTTTTACGGCGTAACGGTATGACTTACGGCCGGCTGGCGGAGTTAGTTGAACTCCCTGAGGCCAGTAAGGTGGTAGCAGAACAGGCCGAGATTCATGCCAAGTACGAAGGTTATATCGTCAAACAGCAACAGGCGGTGGAAAAAGCTTTGAAGCTGGAGAATAAAAAAATTCCGGCGGACTTTGATTATAAGAAACTCAAGGAACTTTCCGGCGAGGCCACGGAAAAACTGCTGCAGATTAAACCGGACAGCGTAGGCCAGGCGGCCCGCATCAGCGGCGTCAGCCCGGCGGATATCGGCGTGCTGCTTATTGCTTTGGCAGCCCGCAGCCGTCAGGAAGAAAATTCTTGAAGGCGGCACCAAGGACAGCGTAAATGTTGCAAATAAATGTGACAGAGAGCTACAGAAAAGTTACAGGAGGGTGGTGACGGGGATGAGCGAAAAAGTTTGCGTGCAGCCGGAGGTACCGGTGTTTACTAAAATTTTGGCAGAACGGGGTACGGCAGCAGGTTTTACATTTACAGAGATGCAGCTGCAGCAGTTCAGCCGTTACTACGAGCTGCTCATCCTGGCCAATAATCAGTTTAACCTGACGGCGCTCACCAGCCCGGAAGACGTGGCGGTGAAACATATGATTGACAGCCTGCTGGCTTATGATGCTGCCATGCAGGACGGAAAAACGCTGCTGGACGTTGGCAGCGGCGCCGGTTTTCCGGGGCTGGTCTTAAAGATTTACCGTCCCGGTTTACGGGTGACTTTGCTGGACGCCCTGACCAAGCGCCTCACTTTTTTGAACAGCGTGATTCAGGAGCTGGGGCTTAAAGAAATTTCCTGTGTCCACGCCAGGGCGGAGGATGCAGGACACGCGCCTGGTTTGCGGGGTCGTTTTGATATTGTGACAGCCCGGGCCGTAGCCAGGCTTTCCGTGCTGGCTGAATATACTTTGCCCCTGGCAAAGGTAAACGGTTTGGTCATCGCCCTGAAAGGCAGCGCTTACCAGGAAGAACTGGACGAAGCCCGGGGCGCTTTAAAAATTTTAGGTGGTAAGGTTCTGCGGGCAGACCGGGTAGAGTTACCGGGTTTGGACGACGGACGTGCTATAATAAGGATAAAAAAGACAAGCAAGACGCCGGAGCAGTTTCCCCGTAAGGCTGGCGTCCCCGCAAAGAAACCCCTGACTTGAAGTGGAGGTAACAGAGATGGCAGATGACGGATTTACGGTGTTAGATATGGGGCAGGAACTGGAGTTGGCTAAAAAAGCCACGCCGGTGGAAGTGGTACATGTCCCGGTGGGGAAGATTGTTCCCAACCCGTACCAGCCCCGGAAAACTTTTGAAGAAGAAAGCTTATTGGATCTGGCTAGTTCCATCCGCCAGTACGGCGTTTTGCAGCCGCTTCTGGTGGCGCCCTACGAAAACGGCAATTATCTTTTGATTGCCGGCGAGCGGCGTTTGCGGGCTTCGCAGATGGCGGGGCTGACGGAACTGCCGGTTATTATCAGTGAATATACCAGCCAGCAGATTGCGGAAGTGGCCATGATTGAGAATCTGCAGCGGGAAGACCTGCATTTTCTGGAAGAAGCGGAAGGATACGAAAAATTACTGCGGGAATTCCATATGACGGAAGAAGTGATGGCGTCCCGGGTAGGCAAGAAGCAGAGTACGGTAGCTAATAAGCTGCGGCTTTTGAAACTGCCGTTAAGCGTGCGGACTTTTTTGCGGGACAACGATTTGACAGAGCGTCACGCCAGAGTATTGCTCAAGTTGCGCAGCGAAGAAGAACAACTTGGTGTTCTGGATACGGTAGTTAAGAAAAACTATAATGTCCGCCAGACGGAAGCGCTAGTGGAACGGATCCTGCATGGTACCGGCACGGTGCCGGAGAAAAAGAAACGTGTCGTCATCGTCAATGACGTGCGTATTTACTTGAACAGTATCAAGAAGATTGTGGGGTCTATCAAGGATGCAGGTATTCCCGTCAACACCCAGCAGGTGGTAGAGGGTGACGACGTGGTGGTGACCTTGCGGATTAAGAATACCAAAGGGTCAAAGGATAAACATAGTGTGAAGTTGTTCTAAAAATTAACTCCGGTGCGCAGCCGGAGTTTTTTATTGCCCGGGCAATGTTTCACGTGAAACATTCCTGGAACGAAATATTTTGCGCGAGAGAGGGGAGTAGGTTTCTATCGCAGCAGTTACTATTGCCAGACAGAAACCTCTCATGTTTCACGTGAAACATTTTTGCGGAAAGGGTATGTTTGTGGCTAGAAATGTGGTACAATAAAAAGCAGAAAAACTAACACCAAGTCAGTGAAGGAGGAATCATCGTGGTAAAAGTAATCGCCATAGCCAACCAGAAAGGTGGCGTGGGCAAAACCACCACTACCGTCAACCTGGCTGCCTGCCTGGCAGGCATGGGCCGCAAGGTACTTATCGTGGACAGCGATCCCCAGGGAAATACGACCAGCGGTTTAGGCTTTGATAAAAGGGACATCAAAAAATGTATCTATGATACTTTGATTAACGATCAGCCAGCCAAAGATATTATCATCAAGACCCCTTACGAAAATTTATTTCTGCTGCCGGCCACGATACAACTGGCCGGTGCTGAGATTGAACTGGTAAACCTGATGAGCAGGGAGACCAGGTTAAAGAGGACCCTGGACCGGGTTAAACATGACTACGATTATGTTCTCATCGACTGCCCGCCGTCCCTGGGTCTGCTTACAGTGAATGCCCTGACGGCTGCCAATTCCGTGATGATTCCTATTCAGTGCGAGTTCTACGCCCTGGAAGGCGTCAGCATGCTGATGAATACCATCCAGCTGGTACAGCGCAACCTGAATCCGGCTTTAAAACTGGAAGGCGTGCTCATGACCATGTTCGATGCCAGGACTAATTTATCCCTGGATGTGGTCAACGAAGTGAAGAAGTATTTTAACACGAAGATGTATAATACAATCATTCCCAGGAACGTACGTTTAAGTGAAGCACCCAGTCACGGGCAGCCCATTATCGTCTATGATCCCAAGAGCAAGGGCGCCCTGGTGTACCAGGATTTGGCCAAGGAGGTTATCGGCGATGAGTAAGAACACTAAAAAAGCGCCGGCCAAGGCGAAAGCAGCCCGGGGTTTAGGTATGGGTCTGGGGGCCCTGATGGCTACCAGTGAAAGTGAATATCGTCAGACCAGGGACCCGCAGCCCGGCAGTGAGGAACCTACATCTATCAGTATCAAGGAAATAGTTCCTAATCCGTATCAACCGCGGAAGGTTTTTGATAAAGAACTATTGGCAGAACTGGCCGCTTCTATTAAGGAACACGGTATCATTCAGCCGCTGATTGTGCGCAGGCAGGCCAAACATTACGAACTGGTGGCGGGGGAGCGCCGTTTACGCGCTGCTCAGTTAGCCAA
>Ga0116191_1003215_pt1 | contig 11985 bp, 12 predicted proteins | sample AD_UKC111_MetaG_FD_89897 | JGI IMG/M metagenome (GOLD analysis project Ga0116191, IMG submission 89897) | Active sludge microbial communities of municipal wastewater-treating anaerobic digesters from Hong Kong - AD_UKC111_MetaG | ecosystem: Engineered > Bioreactor > Anaerobic > Digestate...
AGGAATCTCTCTTTTAGATAGAACTCCTGTAAATGAACTATTTACCAATATAGATATCAATGATGTCAAAGATCGAAATGATAATCAACTGACGCTCAATTTATTTTAAGTGGACAGTAGTGATCCGGAATAGAAAAAATCAAATTAAATTGATTTTAATAAGTTGCTCATAAGTTGCTATATTATGAACAATCTTCGGTCGGATCGAAATCAACCTCTTCCGCATCGTGGTCTGGAAATAAATGAGTACTTTTGCATGGCATTATAGAATGTAACATGACAAAAAAAGAGTCCGACAATATTGTTTATTCATCAACCGTAATCGACTTTGTGACGGTCGCCGTTGAGTTCTGCGCCTTTCTGGAGAATAACGGGATCGTTTCCAGAAAGGAGTGGATCGACAGGATGCTTAAACTGCTGCCGCTGATCTATATCAAGGCGGCACTACTGCCTCAGACAGTTGAAATAAATGATGAATCCCCAGAGACATTTGTAAAGGAGGAGGATTACGCCCGGGTATCGGCTGCAGTCTCCACCATCATGGGCGAAGAGGATGTCTACCTGGATGTCTTTATCGAAGAGATGAAATACAGCGATCGACCTGTTTCGGCATTCGTTTCTGAAGACATTGCAGACATCTACCAGGATGTCAGGAACTTTGTTTCGGTCTACCAGTATGGCCTGACCGACCAGATGAACGATGCACTTTTCATCTGCAAACAGAATTTCGAGAACTACTGGGGCCAGAAACTGATCAATGTATTGAGGCCGCTCCATTCGTTATACTATAACGACCAAGATGAGCAGTTGACGGATGATTTAAGTGAGGAGGAGGAGTTGTGGGACTAACCATTTCAAAAGAGGTAATAGCAGAACTTCCGGTAGAGGTTTTCACAGGGAAAATAGTTGTAGTAGATCATAAGGAGGAGGTGGGCAAGGCTGTTGCCGCCTTAATAGAGCACTCCAGTCTGGGTTTCGATACCGAAACCAAACCTGCATTCCAACGGGGCCATTCCCACAAGGTAGCACTCATGCAACTCTCCACAACAGATGAGTGTTACCTCTTCAGGTTAAACAAGATCGGATATCCAGATGAACTGGACGAAATCATCTGCAACCCGGACATCAAGAAAATAGGACTTTCACTTCGCGATGACTTTGCCGCCATCCGGAAACGGTCGGACAAAAAACCGGTCAACTTCATCGACCTTCAATCATTTGTCGATGATTACGGGATCGATGACAACGGATTACAAAGGATCTACGCAATCCTCTTCGGGAAAAAAATATCCAAAAGCCAACGGCTCTCCAACTGGGAAGCCAGCTCACTGACCGAAGCCCAAAAAAATTATGCAGCCATCGATGCCTGGGCTTGCCTGCGCATCTACAATCACCTGATCAGCAATGGAAACAAGTAAGAGTTATCGGATTACCCTTCGCCCCAAAAAAGAAGAATCGCTCAAGCGTTTTCACCCTTGGGTATTTTCGGGCGCAATCGCAAACAGAGAGCCTGGATTACAGGAAGGTAACGTTGTCAGGGTCTTCTCGGCCAATGGAGAGTTCCTTGGCACCGGTCACTATCAGGAGGGTAGCATTTCTGTCCGGATCCTGTCGTTCAGCGACGAACCGATAGATGTGGATTTCTACTCCCGCCGCATTGCCTCGGCATACCGGCTACGCCGGATAATCGGATTATTGCATGCCGCAAACAACAGTTACCGGTTGATCCATGGTGAAGGAGACAACCTGCCGGGACTGATTGTGGACATCTATGGCAAAACAGCCGTCGTTCAGGCTCACTCCTCCGGAATGGATGCCGACAAGGAGATGATTGTGGAGGCACTGCTGGAGGTCCTGGGTAAAGAGAACCTCGAGAACGTATTCTACAAATCTGAAGGTACCCTTCCGGCAAGATCGGCCATTGAGACTGGCGATCGCTATCTGCTGGGGGGTGAACATGTTGATGCTGTCGCGCTGGAAAATGGATTAAAATTCAATATCGACTGGCTTCGCGGTCAGAAGACAGGATTCTTTATCGATCAACGTGAAAACCGCAGCCTGCTCGAAAAATATGCAGCAGGGAGAGACCTGCTAAATATGTTCTGCTACACCGGTGGGTTCTCGGTCTACGCCATGCGTGGTGGCGCCCGGTCGGTCCATTCCGTAGACAGCTCATCCAAGGCTGTGATGTTAACCGACGAGAATATCCGCCTCAACTTCGGAGAAGATCCTCGCCACACCTCTTATGCCGAAGATGCCTTTAAATTTCTGAAAGGCGCCTCCACAGACGCTTACGACCTGATCGTACTTGATCCGCCTGCATTTGCCAAACACCGAGGAGCGATCAACAATGCTCTGCAGGGGTATAAGCGTCTCAATCTGGCTGCACTCGAAAAGATCAGACGGGGAGGTCTCCTCTTCACCTTCTCCTGCTCACAGGCCATCTCCAAGGAGCAGTTCAGACTGGCCGTATTCAGTGCTGCGGCCATCTCGGGCAGGAAGGTCAGCATCCTGCATCAACTTACACAACCGGCCGACCACCCCATCAACATCTACCACCCGGAGGGAGAGTACCTGAAGGGGTTGGTATTGCATGTGGAATAAAGTGTGGCATAAAGTGTAAAAAAAACAGTCATCATTTAACTAAAAGGGGCCATTTAGGTTAATTGTTGCAAAATATATGCGTTTTTTTGCCGAAATATTTTTTTAGTGTAAAAAAAGCCCTTATATTTGCACCGTGTTTTTCATGGTATTAGATTTAAGGTTAACAATGAAGATTGGTTGTCGTGAGACAACCTTTCCTTTTTTTGTACCCTCACCAATTTTCAAAACCGTAAGGCAGCTGCAATCGGGCGATATTCACAAATTATAATCATTCAAATTTCGAAGTTGGAAGGTTAATCGCTATTTTTGTGTAACAATTTATGTAGCGATGGATTTCAGGACACCGGTAATAATTCCGGAATCTACTTTCAGGATAGATCATTCCACAAGGATAATGATGCTAGGCTCTTGTTTCACTGAAAACATCTGCAGCAAACTGTCGGAATGCAAGTTCAGGGTAACAGGAAACCCTTTTGGAATAGTATACAATCCCTCCTCGGTTGCAGCCGTCGTAAACCGGATACTTTCCAGCAGGGGGTTCAGTGAAACCGATCTCGTTTTCCACAATGGGCTGTACCATAGTTTTCTGCACCACGGCAAGTTTTCTCACCCAGATAAGGCAAGGTGCCTCGATAATATCACCAAGGCATTTGCCGGGGCAGTGGCAGCCATCGGGCAGACAGATCTCTTTATTGTCACTTTCGGGACAGCCTACCTCTATAGACTGAGATCAACCGGCGAGGTGGTAGCCAACTGCCATAAGTTCCCTGCCGACAGCTTTATTCGGGAAAGATTGTCCGTTGAGGAGATTGTGAAGGAGTGGGACGGGATCATCAACCGCATTTCCGCCCTGAACCCCGATACCAGAATCATCTTTACCGTCTCCCCCATCCGTCACTGGAAGGATGGCGCACACGGGAATCAGATCAGCAAGGCGATCCTGCACCTGTCGATCGACAGGCTGCAAGAGAGACATCCCGAGAGGGTATCCTATTTCCCGGCCTACGAGATCTTGCTGGATGAACTGCGAGACTACCGCTTCTTCTCAGATGACATGATGCACCCGTCACCCATGGCCATCAACTACATCTGGGAGCGCTTCAGCGATACATTTTTCCGGGAGGATACCCGGAAGATCATTGCAGAGTGGGAACAGCTGAACCGTTCACTTAAACATGCACCCTTACACGGACAAACCGACACGTTACGTCAGTTTCAAACGCAGACGTTACAACGATTGATACTTTTCAGGCAAAAATATCCCACTGTGGATTGCAGCCGCGAAATTGAAGAATTAAAAGAAAAAATCAAACAATGAAGTACTCAATCCAAAAAATAGCCTCGATACTGGGCATAAAGAACCAATATCTTTTAGAGGGCGAAATAACACAACTGCTTACAGACAGCCGGAAGTTGAATTATCCCCAGGAGACACTCTTCTTCGCCATCGAGACAAGGCAGAACGATGCACACAAGTTTATTGCCGACCTTTATGGCTCTGGCGTCAGGAATTTCGTAGTGACCAAAATTCTACCGGAGTGGAAATCTTTCACCGATGCCAATTTTCTCAAAGTTGGCAACACACTCCACGCCCTGCAGAGAGTGGCCGCATATCACCGTAAACAGTTCGATATTCCGGTGATAGGGATTACCGGAAGCAATGGGAAAACGGTTGTCAAGGAGTGGCTCTATCAGCTTCTGGAGGAGGATTACAATATTGTCCGCTCACCTCGTAGCTACAACTCCCAAACCGGCGTTCCGCTGTCGGTCTGGGAACTGAATCAGAATGCCACCCTGGCCATATTCGAAGCCGGCATCTCCCAACCCGACGAAATGAAATATCTCGAACAGGTTATCCGACCCACAATCGGTGTATTTACAAAGTTGGGCGAAGCTCACCAGGAGAACTTTTCGTCTCAACAGCAGAAATGTATGGAAAAGCTGGAGCTTTTCACCAATAGCAACGTGGTCATCTTTGAGGAGGACAACAAGATCATCAACCAATCGGCCGACATGATGGTCTTGTTGCAAAAAGCATTCTGCTGGTCGCGGAAATATCCAGATGCCCCACTCTACATCCGTAAGACGGAGAAGAACGGTGAGAGGACTACCATCCATTACTCCTTTCTCAATTTCGACTACTCGGTCACGATCCCATTTACCGACGACGCCTCTGTTGAGAATGCCATCAGCTGCCTCGCGGTAATGCTCTACCTGAACGTCAAGCCGGAGAAGATTTCAGAACGGATGATGAAACTGGAGCCGGTAGCCATGCGTCTCGATGTCCGTCAGGGAAAGAACAACTGTATCATCATCAACGACACCTACAACTCCGACATCAACTCCATAAAGATTGCGCTCGATTTCCAGCAGCAGCGGAAACTGGAAAGAACAATGAAGAAGACATTGATCATTTCAGACATACTTCAGACAGGGCTGTTGCCGAAATCACTCTATAAATATGTGGCCGAACTGGTACAGCACGGCCGTATCGAGAAACTGATCGGGATCGGTCATGATATTTGCGAGAACAGTGAGGTATTTACTGTCGGGGAGAAATTCTTCTTTCGGTCGACCGAAGATTTCATCCGTTCCGAGATCTGGAAAAGTTTCGAAAACGAGCTGATACTGCTGAAAGGTTCACGCAAGTACCATTTCGAGCAGATAAACGAGCTCCTTGAACAACGTGTTCACGAAACCGTTCTGGAGGTCGATCTGGATGCACTTGTCCACAACTTCAACTTCTATAAATCGAGGATATCGCCCAACACGAAACTGATCTGCATGGTGAAAGCCAATGGTTATGGAGCAGGGGCTGTGGAGATAGCCAAAACGTTGCAGTATCACAGATGTCCCTATTTCGCGGTTGCAGTTGCCGAAGAGGGTATCGAGCTGCGCAAGGAGGGGATATCAACTCCGATAATCGTGCTGAACCCCGAAGTCAACGGATTCGAGGAGCTCTTCTCGAAAGACCTGGAACCGGAGGTATACAACTTCAGGATTCTCGACGCCTTTATCAGGGAGGCCGAAAGGCGTGGCATAACCAACTACCCCATCCACGTGAAGATCGATACCGGCATGCATCGGTTGGGGTTCCTCCCCGCGCAGATTCCTGAACTGATCGGACGGTTAAAATCCCAGAAGGGTTTGAAGGTGAAGTCTCTTTTCTCACACCTGGCTGCCAGTGAAAGCTGGATGTTCGACAGTTTCACACAGGAGCAGATCGCCACTCTCGAAGCCGCACACCGGGAGATCTGCAGTCAACTGGGCTATCCGGTCTGGAAACATATCCTCAATTCAGCCGGCATCGAGAGGTTTATCGACGCCCAGTGGGATATGGTAAGGCTGGGAATTGGGCTATACGGGGTAAGTGCAAGTGGCCTGAGCGGCTTAAGGAACGTTGTCACACTCAAAACCACCATCCTGCAGATCCAGGAGATTCCCAACCACGAAACTGTCGGCTACGGGAGGAAAGAGACCCTCAACCGCGACACCAGAATTGCCACGATACGCATCGGTTATGCCGACGGACTGGACAGGAAGTGCGGGAACAGAAACGGGAAAGTGTGGATCAACGGCAAATATGCCCCAATCGTGGGAAATGTATGTATGGATCTCTGCATGATCGACATTACCGGCATCGATGCCAAGGAAGGCGATACGGTGGTGGTCTTCGGTGAAAACCTGCCCGTATTGGAGGTTGCCGAAAGCATAAATACCATCCCTTACGAGATTCTCACTTCGATCTCTCCCCGTGTGAAACGTGTATATGTAAAAGAGTAACAAAGACCTAAATATTGACAAAATGGAACAATTAAGTTTAACTACTCCATCGCTGTTGTTTTCAGCGATCTCATTGCTGATGCTGGCCTACACCAACCGCTTCTTGTCCTATGCACAGCTGGTCAGAAACCTGAAAGAGAAACTGACGGAGGACAAAAGCGCAGTGGCACTCCCTCAGATTGCCAATTTACGGAAAAGGCTGACCCTTATCCAGAGTATGCAGATTTTCGGCATAATGAGCCTGCTGCTTTGTGTGGTAAGCATGTTTTTTATCTATATAAGGATGTATAATGCGGCAGGCTACATTTTTGGGATTGCAATGATCCTGCTGATCATCTCACTGACCATCTGCGTTCGGGAGATTCAGATATCGATGCGTTCGCTTAACCTGCATTTGCACGACATGGAAGAAATTGAAAAATGAATCAGTTCCATACGCTATTTAGCTACGCCACAGGATACGGCAGCAGGAACAATTGGTATAACCGTTAGTCCTTATGGTTGCTGTTGCAGTCGTGATGACTCCCGTGCGCGTGTGACTGGCAGCTTGCTCCTCCATCTTTCAGGTTACCCGTCAGGTATGCGTTCACCGATTCATCCACATCTCCCTGACAATTCCGTATAACCTGTATATTACAGGATGAAAGCTTGTTAATTGCTCCCTCTCCGATACCACCGGCAAGCATCACCTTCACATCCATATCAGACAGATCAAAAGCAATATTCGACTTACAACCACAGCCGGCTGGTGAGTGGAGTATTTGCTTATCCGTTATTTCGTTCTTTTCAGACACAGTGTAGATAGTGTAGAATGTGCAATGTCCGAAATGAGAATCGATTTGATTGTTGTCTTTTGTGGGTACTGCTATTTTCATGCTTCCGTTTTTATTTAATTGTTGTTGTGTATCCGGTGTAAAACCGGTTCAGTTGATTTCCCAATTGATTACGTAACCGCTCATAAACCTTTTCCCCGGTGCAATGCCCAGTGATGAAGCTGGTCTCCGGATAATTCGTTTTAAGCGCCGAGGCAATTGAACCTATTTCATCCGGAGATTCATACACCCGTCCTTCTTCACTATCGGGCAAATGAAAACCACCCATCACTGTCCCCACTTTTTTTCCGGTGGACAACGAAACGGAATCGAGGATATTCAGGATGCCCCGGTGTGCACAACCGGTGTAAACGAACAGATCTTCATGGCCAAAACTGAAGATCAGCTCGTGATTGAAGTCATCCGGAACAACTCCTTCTCCGGCATCCTTGTACAAGGCCTGATTTGCTTTGGGACGGGAATATTGCTTCGAAGAGGCCATAGACAAGGTGACCTCACGGAAAAATAGATTTTCCGTCTCCACATAGACAAAACGGTCTTTATGAGGTGTAAGATCCGCTTCGAGACTTATCCGGTGAAATCCGTTTCGTTCGGAGTAATAGAGTTGCCTCAACAGATTTCCTGAGAGATAAACAGGTGCAGTTTGGTTGAATTCGAGGAAAGCAGGCAAGCCGCCCACATGATCCACATGCCCGTGAGAGATAAATACAAAATCTACTGCACGGATATCAATGTTCATCTTTTCGGCATTCCGCATAAACCGGTCGGAAGCACCCACATCGAGCAAACAGTTGAATTGCGCAGTTTCCAGATAAAGGGAAAGCCCGTGTTCCGTCTCCAGCGATCCACCCTCTGCCCGATTATCAGACAGCACTGCAATGTTCATTTCTCTTCTGCATTTATGGGCATCAACTCGTCGTTTCCATATATTTTGCAGTCCTTGCAACGAACATGATTCTCCCTCCCCCCGACCAACTTATAACAACGTCTACAGCGAAACCACTCCCTGTCGAACTGCACGTTGCCACCCTCAATATTGACCATGTTCCCTTCCACCAACGCCTGAGCAATGGTTTTGCGGGCCTGTTCGTAAATGCGCGTCAAGGTAGGCCGGGATACGTTCATCTGCTCCGCTGCCTGTTCCTGACGCAATCCTTCGTAATCCAGTAAACGGATGGCCTCATATTCATCATACAACAAAGTAACCTCTTTCAACATTTTTCGCGGGATACCAAACGGCTTGAATCCCTGCATCAGGGGAGGATTGGATATTTTCCGATTTTGTTTGGGACGTGGCATGATGACCTCATTTTTTATATTGATGGTTACGTTTTCTGTTGCCATCACTCCCACCCGCTTTACGGCGCATACCCATTCCAACTCCCAACTCTTTCTTTTTTTCTTCAGGCGAGAGCAAACTGCATTTTCCCAATTTCCGTCCTGTTCCAAGACCTTGTCCGACAGGACCGCTTCCATCCATCTTTGGCATACTTTTATTTTTTACCTGTTTCACTCGTGTTATGCGGTTGTTCAATCTTCTATAAACCGTTTACAAAAATAACAATAATTTTGAACATATGTTCATTACAAGATGCTTTTTTTTAATAATTCACACAATAAGCACAAGGAGTAAGGAGGATTCCCCTTAAGAAAAAAACCGGATACCCGGTAAAACCGGTTCCGGCTCAGAATATATCAATAAAAAAAGCACCTCGATTGAGGTGCTTTTTTTATTGATATATCTCTTGCTTCTGAATTATTCAGCGAAGAAGATAGCAACACGGTTCCAGTCGTTTTCTGCGTAAGGCTGTTCAGTGTCGCCTTTCCAGTCGATAGAGATGCGGCTGCTGTCGATTCCGTACTCGTTAGTCAGAGCGTTTGCAACAGCTTTAGCACGTTTTTCAGAAAGTGCAAGGTTGTAAGCAGGTGTACCGGTCTGTCTGTCTGCATAAGCAACAATCTTAACGGTAGCGTTAGGATTGGCCTTCATGTATTCAGCGGTGTTGTAAACGCTTACTTGCTGACCCTTGTCGATCTTGTAAGAGTTGATACGGAAGAATACTACGTTCGGTACATATACGCTTTCAGTAACTGCAGGAGCAACTTCAGGACAATCTGGGCAAGATTCCGGTCTCTTTCTGAGGTTTTCGTTTTCAGCACGCAGTCTGTTGATCTGGCTGTTCAGGTCGTTGATCAGGTTGTAGTCCATCAACTCGGCAGGAGTGAATTCCTGTTTGCCGCCCAAACCAAATTTGAGACCTGCAGTTCCGGTAAACATGCCATCATATTCGAAATCGCCCTGGATACCGCTTCCGTCAAATGTTTCCTGGAGTACTCTCCAACCCAGTTCGAGGAAGAGAGAAACGCTTCTTGAAAGACGGAAGTTGTTGATCAAACCGAGGTTGTAAGTGAGCGATTGATTCTGGTTCTTGAAGAGATCACCATCAGGATTTGGTTTTTTCCAGTCTGCATCCAGACCGTACATGTAACCAACACCTGCATAAGGAGCGAGGTTCCATACCCTTCCAGGTTTGTAACCGCCCAACGCGTCGGTCAGGCTCCACATGATATCGAGGTGACCGCCCAGCCAGTTCTGTTCTGCTCCAACGGGAACATTGGCAACGTGTTTAATGTGACCGCCGTCGATAACAAGACGGGTACCCCATACCGGAGAGTTCCATCTTCCGATTTCAATCTGGCCCATCCATCCCAGACGATCGCCAAAGCTTGCATCAGCATCGTTTTCAGCTTTTGTGGTATAGATGTTGGTGCCACCGCCCAGACCAATATACCAATGGTCGCTGGCCTTGTCTTTCAGGTACACGGTACCGTTGGAGACATTTTGTACTTCCTGTGCATTCATGCCGAATGCAAAAAGAGCCGCAATTAAAAGTAAACTAAACTTTTTCATAAATCTAAATTCTAATTAAAATTTGTTTATTACAATAACTCGATAATCAATGTCTATAGTTAATACTGTTGAGCGTGATCCTCAGTTTTTTTATAACATTTGTATTTTTAAAATGTTCGCAAAAGCATAATAATGCAATAAAATTAGCTTTTATTAAGCGAAATCACAGCAAAGATAAATCTTATTTCGAAAACTCAATCGTTTTTTCAAGGAAAATTGCTAAAAAAGTCCTGATTTTGGGTATTTTTCCACATTTTGTAGCGAACCCGAAGAGGTCTCAACCCAAATAACTTTTTAACAGTTTACTCCTCGAGTCCTGACGCAATCTTCTAATCGCTTTTTCTTTTATTTGTCGTACACGCTCACGGGTGAGTTGAAACTTGTCACCAATCTCTTCCAGCGTCATCTCCTGGCATCCTATTCCAAAGAACATCTTGATAATATCGCTTTCACGTTCGGTAAGGGTTGCCAATGCGCGGTCGATCTCCTTCTGCAACGATTCGTTTATCAGGGTTCTGTCTGCTACTGGCGCGTCGTCGTTCACGAGGACATCCAGCAGGCTGTTGTCCTCACCCTCCACGAAGGGTGCATCCATCGAGATGTGGCGACCGGAAACCTTCAACGAGTCGGTCACTTTTTCAACAGAGAGGTCAAGCTCCTGAGCCAGCTCCTCTGCCGATGGGCGTCGTTCATTCTCCTGTTCGAATTTCTGGAAAGCCTTGCTGATCTTGTTCAATGAACCCACCTGATTGAGCGGCAGCCTCACTATACGCGACTGTTCTGCCAGTGCCTGCAAAATAGATTGGCGGATCCACCAGACGGCGTAACTGATGAATTTGAACCCCCGGGTCTCGTCGAACTTTTCAGCGGCCTTAATCAGTCCCAGATTGCCCTCATTGATCAGGTCGGGCAAACTGAGTCCCTGGTTTTGGTATTGTTTTGCTACAGACACAACAAACCGCAAATTGGCCCGCGTCAGCTTTTCAAGAGCTTTCCTGTCACCTTTCTTGATTGCTTGAGCCAATTCCACTTCCTCCTCCACGGTTATCAGGTCTTCCCTGCCAATCTCCTGGAGGTATTTATCTAAAGAAGCGCTTTCACGATTTGTAATCGATTTTGTAATCTTTAATTGTCTCATCTATTATACCTTATGCTTTTACTACTAAAATGGGGTGCAAAGTTACTCTTTTTTTTGCAATAAGAGAATTATCATTTAACACTTTATTGCTTTTGCGTTTAACAGCGAAGGATTTGGATCCCTCCAAACCCTTTGCTATAGAAACACACATCGGCATGTTTTTGTTACAGCAAAAACCGCCTATTAACTTTAATTAACTGAGCACTCTACTTTCCACCCTGAGACAGGTCAATCGCGATATATTGGGTTCTTCCGTTCGGGTAAAACCCGGCAATCAGAATCACTTTGTCCTGACTGGTTCTGCTTACGTTTGAAACGATGTTGGCAATATCGCTCTCGCTGTTCACAGGCGTATTGTTCACCCGCATGATGATGAATCCCTTGTTTATCCCCTCCTTGCGGAAGAGGCCGTTACTGGTTACGCTCGCCACTTCTACCCCGCTATTGATACCAAGTTGCCGTTTTCTGGCAGCGGGAATTTCATTGAATGTGGCACCCAGCACGCTCATGCTGTCTGCGCTGCGCTGAATTTCGGTGTTGCCGGCATCATTCTTCAGTTCAACCGTATAAGAGTGTTCCTTTCCGTTTCTCTCTACCGTCACCTTCACTTTATCACCGGGACGGTATCTGCTGAGCTGATCCTGTAACTCGGCGAAATTGCGGATATGCACGTTGTTGATCGCCTTGATGATATCGCCTTTTTCCAAACCGGCAGC
>Ga0116191_1003216_pt1 | contig 11982 bp, 10 predicted proteins | sample AD_UKC111_MetaG_FD_89897 | JGI IMG/M metagenome (GOLD analysis project Ga0116191, IMG submission 89897) | Active sludge microbial communities of municipal wastewater-treating anaerobic digesters from Hong Kong - AD_UKC111_MetaG | ecosystem: Engineered > Bioreactor > Anaerobic > Digestate...
CCCAGCGCCGTCAGCGCCGCCGTGATTTGGCCGCGGTGATGCGTGCCGTGGTTGAAGACGTGGGCCAGCGTGGCGGCAAAGGGCAGCGAGGCTGCCAAGCCCTTGGTGGTGGTGTAGTCCAGCGTGCCGGCAAAGCGGCCTTCGCTGAACGTGGCGATCAACGGCGCCCAGCGCGTGCTGCCCGCGCGCAGGCGGGCGTCCAACGCCTGGCGATCGGCTTCGAGTTCGGCGCTCAGGGCCAGACGCAGCGACAGGCCTTCGGCGAAGCGCGCAAACCACAGCTGCTCGGCCACCAGCAGATGATTGAGCGTGCCGTGAATGCTCTTGAAAAACAGGCCCACGTCGCGCCGGTATTGGTCCTCACCCACTGGCGCCACTGCATCCAGCAGCCGCGCCGTGGCCCAGACGTTGTAGCGCGCCAGTTGGCTGAAGTGGGCGAGCGGGTTCATGACTGGCCTTTTGGCGCCAGCACGCGCTGCAGGAAAGCGTGCAGTTCGTCGATGGCGGCCGCGCGCGCCTGCGGGTTGCCGCCCTGCCGGATGTGGTGCGGGTCGGCGCCATTGGGCACGTCGGCGCGAATGCGCAGGGGCTCGGTGCCATCGAAGCCGTGCACGCTGCCCTCGTACACGCGCAGCGTCACGTCGTGGCCGGCCTGTTGCAGCCGCTCGGCCAGCGCGACGCAGGGCGCGGCCGGCGTCCAGTTGTCATTGGCGCCCAGCTGCATGAGCAGCGGCACCGGGGCCAGCATCGCCGAGCGCCGCTGCAGGGGCGCGCAGCCGGGATAGAACACCGCCACGCCCGTCAGACGCGGCACCGGCCCGCGGGCCGGATCGATGGCGCGCAAGGCGGTGCTGGCGCCGTTGGACCAACCCACCACGGCAACGCGCGTCGCGTCCACGCCGGGCTGGGCTTGCAGCCAGGCCACGGCGGCCCGCACGTCGGCATTGCGCTGGGCGCTGTAGTGATGGCGCTGGGCGTACGGCGTTTGGCACACGCGCTGGTGGTCGTGCGTGGTCCAGCTGTCGGGCAGCAGCACCGAATAGCCGGCCGCGTGCCAGCGCTCGGCATAGCCGCGAAAGCGTTCGCTGATGGCGCCCTTGCGGGTGTACAGGCCGCCGCAGCCGTGCAGGCCGATGACCACCGGGTGCGCGCCCTCGCCGGCCGCGGGCCACCAGTGCGCCACCAGGGCGGGCTCGGGGCTGTCGGCCAGCTGGATGCGCTCCATCGGCGTGGCTTGGGCGCCCGCCTGCGCCCAAGCCAGCACCATGGCCAGCGCGGTCAGAACGCGCAGGCTCGTCACACGGTGAACCCGGTTCATCATCATTGCCCCCAAACCCGCAAGCCGCGATGCGCGGCCATGGCGTCGTAGTCGCGGTCGCTGTGCAGCAGCAGGTAGTCGCGGTCGATGCAGAAGGCGGCGATCATCACGTCGATGCCGCTGCGCACCGTGACGCCGCGTGCGCGCAGGTGGCGGTAGTGCTCGGCGGCGGCCAAGGCCACCTCTTCGCCACCGCAGGGCTCGATCCGCAGGGTTTGCAGCAGCAGGCGCGCCTGACGCAACGCGCGTTCTTCGCGGAAACCGCGCAGCACCTCATACAGCACGAGGTCGGGCACGATCAGCCGCATGTGGCCGTCGTGCAGCAGACGCCGCAACTCAACGCGCGCCGCCGTGTCGCGGGCATTGAAGTAGTCGATCCAGACGCTGGAGTCAACGACCAGCACGGCGCGAATCCTGTGGTTTTGTTTGCTTTTTTGCCGCCGCGGACGCTGCGGCAGCAGCCGTTGCGGCGCGGGTTCGCGCGCCGTTCGTCCCGTGCGACGCGGGCGGTTCCTGCACCCGATGCTGGGCCGGCGCGGGCGCGACCGCTGCTTCAGCTTCAATGTCGGCGACGGGCTTCGTCCAGTCGATTGATTCGTCGCCCTCCCACTTCAGCTTGCCTTCCCACTTCAGGATTTCGCGGTAGGCCGCTTGCCGCGCCAGCATCCGCAGGCCAGCCTCGACCGTGTCCTTCTTGGTCGTGTAGGGACCCGCCTGCATGGCCTTGGCAAGCAACTCGTCGTCAATGTCAATGTTGGTGCGCATGATGTGTATAAATTGCCTTCAATATGCATATTATACACGTTACATGCGAAAAACGCCGAATTTCACGTCCGGCACAGGTGCGTTCTGCGCCGCCGACAAACCCAGCGCCAGCACGCGGCGCGTGTCGGCCGGGTCGATGATGCCGTCGTCCCACAGGCGCGCCGTGGCGTAGTAGGGGTGGCCCTGCACTTCGTACTGCTGGCGGATCGGGGCCTTGAAGGCCTCCTCCTCGTCCTGGCTCCACTGCCCGCCCTTGGCCTCGATGCCGTCGCGCTTGACCGTGGCCAGCACGCTGGCGGCCTGCTCGCCGCCCATCACGCTGATGCGCGCGTTGGGCCACATCCACAGAAAACGCGGGCTGTAGGCGCGGCCGCACATGCCGTAGTTGCCGGCGCCAAAGCTGCCGCCGATGATGATGGTGAACTTGGGCACGTTGGCCGTGGCCACGGCCGTGACCATCTTCGCGCCGTGGCGCGCGATGCCCTCGTTCTCGTACTTGCGCCCGACCATGAAGCCGGTGATGTTCTGCAAAAAGACGAGCGGGATCTTGCGTTGGCAGCACAGCTCGATGAAGTGCGCGCCCTTTTGCGCCGATTCGCTGAAGAGAATGCCGTTGTTGGCGACGATGCCCACCGGCATGCCCTCGATGTGCGCGAAGCCGCACACCAGCGTGGTGCCGTAGCGCGCCTTGAACTCCTGGAACTCGCTGCCATCGACGATGCGGGCAATGATCTCGCGCACGTCGAAGGGCTTGCGCGTGTCGGTGGGGATCACGCCGTACAGCTCGTCGGCGGCAAAGCGCGGCGCCACCGGCTCGCGCAGCGCACCTGCGCGCACCTTGCTGCGGTTCAGGTGCGCCACCACCTCGCGCGCCAAGGCCAGCGCGTGCGTGTCGTCTTGCGCCAGGTGGTCGGCCACGCCCGACAGGCGCGTGTGCACGTCGCCGCCGCCCAGGTCCTCGGCCGTCACCTCCTCACCGGTGGCGGCCTTGACCAGCGGCGGGCCGCCCAGAAAGATGGTGCCCTGGTTCTTGACGATGATGGTCTCGTCGCTCATCGCCGGCACGTAGGCGCCGCCGGCTGTGCAGGAGCCCATGACGACCGCGATCTGCGCGATGCCCTCGGCGCTCATGTTGGCCTGGTTGTAGAAAATGCGGCCGAAGTGCTCGCGGTCCGGAAACACCTCGTCCTGGTTGGGCAAATTGGCGCCGCCCGAATCGACCAGGTAGATGCAGGGCAGGCGGTTCTGCTGGGCGATCTCCTGCGCGCGCAGGTGCTTCTTGACGGTCATCGGGTAGTAGGTGCCGCCCTTCACCGTGGCGTCGTTGCAGACGATCATGCAGTCCACGCCCGACACCCGACCGATGCCCGCCACCAGACCGGCCGCCGGCGCCGCGTCCGCGCCGCCGCGCTCGGGATACATGTGCAGCGCGGCCAGCGGCGCAATCTCCAGAAAGGGCGTGCCGGGGTCCAGCAGCATCTGCACGCGCACGCGCGGCAGCAGCTTGCCGCGGTCCATGTGCTTCTTGCGCGCGGCCTCGCCGCCGCCCTGCCCAACCTTCGCGACCTGCGCCTTCAGGTCATCGACCAGCGCGCGCATCGCGCCGGCATTGGCCTGGAAGTCGGCCGATCGGGGATTGAGTTGGGAGCCCAGAATGCTCATGAATTGCCTCTTTGCTGTGGTATGGGTTGCACGGCGCCGGCCGCACCTGCGGCAACCGGGGAAAATATCGCATGCACACCGTTGAAATCGTGCTGCTCGTGCTGCTGCTGGGCGCGCTGACCGGCATCGTCGCACGTTACATGCGCGCCGTTCCGCTGCCGCTGATCCAGATCGCGCTGGGTGCGCTGATCGCGTGGCCGCAAAAAGGCCTGCATATCGCGTTCGATCCCGAGCTGTTCCTGCTGCTGTTCATTCCGCCGCTGTTGTTCGCCGACGGCTGGCGCATTCCCAAGCGGGAGTTCTTTGCGCTGCACCGTCCCATCCTGAAGCTGGCCCTGGGCCTGGTGCTGTTTACCGTGATCGGCCTGGGCTACGTCATCCACTGGATGATCCCGACGATGCCGCTGACCGTGGCCTTCGCCCTGGCCGCCGTGGTCTCGCCCACCGACGCCGTGGCCGTGTCGGCCATCACGCGCAACCTGGGCATGCCCGAGAAGACCATGCATGTCCTCGAAGGCGAATCGCTGCTCAACGACGCCTCGGGCCTGGTGGCACTGAAGTTCGCAATCGCCGCCACGCTGACCGGCCTGTTCTCGTGGACCGAGGTCACTCGAACGTTCCTGTGGATGGCCCTGGGCGGCCTGGGCGTGGGCGCGGCCATCGGCTGGGGCTTTGCGTATGCGCGCAGCACGATCACAAGACGCCTGGGCGACGTGGCGGCCACGCAGATGGTGCTGCTGCTGGTGCTGCTGCCGTTTGCGGCCTACCTGGTCGGCGAGAAGATCGGCGTCTCCAGCATTCTGGCGGCGGTGGCGGCCGGCATCGCCACCAACTTTGCCGACCTGGAACGCAGCAGCTTCATCAGCGAGCGGCTCCAGACCGAAGGGACCTGGAGCATGGTCGAGGCCGCATTCAACGGCGCCATCTTCCTGCTGCTGGGCCTGCAACTGCCGTCCATCATCGGCGCGAGCTTGCGCGAGGCCGGTCACGACGCCTGGATTCTGGTGGGTTACGTGGCCGCGATCTCCGGCGCCCTGCTGCTGATGCGCTGGGCCTGGATCAGCCTGGGCGTGCAAGGCAGCCTGGCGCGGGCTCACCACCAGGGCAAGATGGCCGAGCGCCCCTCGCACCTGCTCAACCTGGCCACCACCCTGGCCGGCATACGCGGCGCCGTGACGCTGGCCGGCGCGCTGTCCGTGCCCATGCTGCTGAACGACGGCCAACCCTTTCCGGGGCGCGACATGCTCGTCTTCCTGGCCACGGGCACGATCCTGTTCACGCTGGTGCTGGGCAGCATTGCCCTGCCGCTGATCCTTCGACGCCTGCCGCCGCCGGGCGAATCGCCGATCGTGCGCGAGGAGCGGCTGGCGCGCATCGCGGCCTGCCAGTCGGCCATGGCCGATCTGGTGATCAGCGACGAGGCCATCCAGGCCCACACGCCCGAATGGGTCGCCATGCGCCAGGAGGCGATGGGGCGCCTGACCCAGGAGTACCGCAACCGCATCAACCTGCTCGACGACGGCACCGGCATCGCGACCAGCACCGAGGCGCAGCGCGAATCGCCCGAGATGGTGCGCCAGCGCAAGCAGCGCTACGTGGCCGAGATCGAGTTGCGCCTGCACTGCATCCAGCGGGAGCGCACCACGCTGTACGCCGAGCGCCAGGCCCACCGCATCAACGACGAGTCGCTGCGCAGCCTGGTCAGCGAGCTGGACTTGCAGGAAGTGTCCATGGGCAAGCGCCTGCGCGCCGCCCGCCGCGCGGCCGGCATGGCGGCTCAAGACTGAGAGCTGCGCAAGGCGTTGCGACATGGCGGTCAGCGCGTTGGCCGGCTCTAGGCCGTCTTGGCGGGACGCAGATCGAGCGCCGCGATCATTGCTTCGCGGATCTTGAACTTCTGGATCTTGCCGGTGACCGTCATGGGGAACTCGCCCACGAACTTGATGTAGCGCGGCACCTTGTAGTGCGCAATCCGGCCCTTGCAGAATTCGCGCACCTCGTCTTCGCTCAGTTGCTGTCCGGGCTTGGCGATGATCCAGGCGCACAGCTCTTCGCCGTACTTGGGGTCGGGCAGGCCCACCACCTGCACGTCCTGCACCTTGGGGTGGCGGTATAAAAACTCTTCGATCTCGCGCGGATAGACATTCTCGCCCCCGCGGATCACCATGTCCTTGCTGCGGCCGACGATGTTGACGTAGCCCTCGTTGTCCATCGTTGCCAGGTCGCCCGTGTGCATCCAGCCTTCGGCATCGATGGCCTCGGCCGTGCGCGCCGGGTCCTCCCAGTAGCCCTGCATCACCGAATAGCCGCGCGTGCAGAACTCCCCCGTCGCGCCACAGGGCACAACCGTGCCGGTATCCGGGTCGATGATCTTGATCTCCAGGTGGGGCTGCACCAGGCCGACGGTGGACACGCGCTTGTCCAGCGGCGTGTCGGTGGAGCTTTGGCAGCTCACCGGGCTGGTCTCGGTCATGCCGTAGGCAATCGTCACCTCGCGCATGTTCATGTCGCTTTGCACGCGCTTCATCACCTCGATCGGGCAGGGGCTGCCGGCCATGATGCCGGTGCGCAGCGTGGACAGATCGAACTCCTTGAAGCGAGGATGATCCAGCTCGGCGATGAACATCGTCGGCACGCCATGCAGGCCGGTGCATCGCTCGTCCTGCACGGCCTGCAGCACGCTGACCGGCTCGAACGCGTCGTTGGGATAGACGATGCAGCCGCCGTGCGTGAGCACCGCCAGGTTGCCCAGCACCATGCCGAAGCAGTGGTACAGCGGCACGGGGATGCACAGGCGGTCTGCCTCGGTCAGCTTCATCGCCTCGCCGATGAAAAAGCCGTTGTTCAGGATGTTGCGGTGCGTCAGCGTGGCGCCCTTGGGAAAGCCCGTGGTGCCGCTGGTGAACTGGATGTTGATGGCGTCCTGCGGGTGCAGCAGCTTGGCCACCTGCGGCAGGCGGGCATCATCCGGGTCGCCGGCCTTGATCAGCTCGGAAAAGCGCCCGAAGCCCGGCTCGTCGGCGCCCTCGCCGGCCACGTCGATCCAGAAGACATGTTGCAGATGCGGCAGCACGCTGGACTGCAGGGACTCGCCCGCCCTGGCGTGCGCCCATTCGGGCGCCAGCTCGCGCAGCATGCCCAGGTAGTCGCTGGTCTTGAAGCGCGCCATGGTGACCAGCGCCTTGCAGCCCACCTTGTTGAGCGCGTATTCGACCTCGGCCGTGCGGTACGCCGGGTTGATGTTGACCAGCACCAGCCCCGCCATGGCGGTGGCCAGTTGCATCAGCACCCATTCGGCGTTGTTGTGCGACCAGATGCCGATGCGATCGCCCGGCTTGAGGCCCAGGCCCAGCAGCGCGCTGGCCAGGCGCCGGGACTCGGTCTGCAACTGGCGGTAGGTAAAGCGCCGCTTCTGGTGGACGACCACCAGCGCCTCCCGATCGGCGTGGCGGCGGGCCATGTCGTCAAAAAAAGCACCGATGGTTTGCTCGATCAGGGCGGGGCTGCTCGCACCTTTGGCTTCGCTCTGGCTGAAGTTCTTGCGGGGACTCATGGGCTTCATCTCCTTTCGGGTTCGGCGGGCGATCCATGCCACGTGCGGCGCGTCAAAGTGCTCGTCGGCGCAGCTTATGCCGCGGCAGCCCGGGCTGAAATGACAAAATGGTTGCAAATCCAGCCAACTTCCATGTCGTCATCCCAATCGTTTGCGCTCGCCCGGGGCTTGTCGACGCAATCGGGCACGCCCGCGGCCTTTGTTGGGGCCGTCGTGCAAGCTTACGCGCAACGCGGTCTGAGTGCAGCATCCGCCCTGGCCAAGGCGCAAATCGCGTCATCCACGGGAGGGGGCGCTGGGCTCGAAGCCGGGCACGTCAGCGCCCTGCAGTTCGAGCGGCTGTGCTTTGCCGCCATGCAGGAATTGGACGATGAGGCGCCCGGCTGGTTTCGCCGCCGCCTGCCCTGGGGCAGCTACGGCATGCTGGCGCGCGCCAGCATGGGCGCGCCCACGCTGGGCGCGGCCTTGGCGCTGTGGTGCCGTCACCATGGCCTGCTGACCGACGACGTGCGGCTGACCATCGCGGCAACGGACCTGCACGCCAGCGTGCGCATCGACGAGCGCTTGTGCGCCAGCGCCCCGCGCGAATTCGCCCTGCTTTCGCTGCTGCGCAACGTGCACGGCCTGGCCTGCTGGTGGATCGACTCGCGCATTCCGCTGCAAGCCGCCGAGTTCCCGTTTGCCGCGCCGCCACACGCCCAGGTCTACGCGAGGTTGTTCCCGGGCCCGGTGGTGTTCGATGCTCCCGCGGCCAGCCTGCGTTTTGACGCGCGCTACCTGGACTTGCCCTTGCGCCGCGATGGCGCCGCACTCGAGCAGATGCTGCGGCGCGCCCTGCCGCTGATGGTACGACCCTATCGGCGGGACCGTCTGCTGGCCATGCGGGTGCGCCACCTGCTGCAGGACGACCTGGCGCACACGGCCGAATCACTGGCCGCCGCACTGGCGCTCTCGCCACGCAGCCTGCACCGGCAACTGGCAAGCGAGGGCATGGCCTTGCAATCCATCAAGGATGAACAGCGTCGCACACGCGCGCTCGAACTGCTGCAGCGCAGCCAGCGCCCCATCAAGCAGATCGCCCGCGAGGTGGGCTTTGGCAACGACAAGAGCTTTGCGCGCGCCTTCCACCTCTGGACGGGCATGACGCCCGACGAATGCCGACGCGCTGCCCGCGTCCAGTCTCAGGCGCAAGGCCCTGCAAACGCTGCCAGGAGTTGACGCGCGGCCGCCTCGCCTGCGGATCGCCCGCCCGGCAGATCGCCGACACCACGCAGATGCCGATCACGCCCGTGCTGCGCAGCAGCGCGGCGCGCGTTTCGTCGATGCCGCCAATGGCCACGCAAGGCAGTCCGGCCTGCGTCGCCAGTGCGCGCACGCCGTCCACGCCAAGGCCCGCACCCGCGTCCCGCTTGGTGGCGGTATCGAAGGCGGGTGAGATGCCGATCAGATCGACCCGACCGCCGGCCCGCGCCGCGGCGCAGTCGCGGAGCGTCGCCGCCGACAAGCCGATCAAAACATGCGGGCCCAGCACGCGCCGCACCTCGGCCACCGGCCAATCGTCCTGCCCGACATGGATATGAACGTCCGCACCCTCATCCAGCAAGGTGCGCGCCACGGCCACCCGGTCGTTGACGAACACCGGCACGCGCCGCCCCGTACCACGCGTGATCGATGTCACCGCCGCCAGCACCTGGCGTGTCAGCGCCAGAAAGTCCGCGTCGCCAAGCGTCTTGTCGCGCACCTGCACGATGCCCGCGCCGCCGGCCACCGCCAGGGCTGCCGTCTGCGCCACGCTGCGTCCGGCGCGCTGGCACAGCCCCGTGTCGGTGACGAAGTACAGGCGGGGGTCGATCCCGCTCCAGCGCGCGTCCATGGCGTGACCAAATCAGAGCGCGCGCGTCTCGAGCTGCACGTCGGCCCGCGCCAGATCGGCCGACGTCAGCGCATGCAAGGCATCGATGAACGCCACCTGAAAGCTGCCGGGCCCCGCGGCCTGCGCACCGGCCGCCAAGCCTGCCAGCGCAAAGTGCGCGTGCGCGGCCACCGTGGCCGCGAAGTCGCCCGCCAGCCGCGCAGTGCCCGGCTCCCGCCCGGCCGCCAGGTAGGCCGCCACCAGCGCCCCCAGCGCGCAGCCCGTGCCCACCACCTTCGGCATCAGCGCGTGGCCGCCGCCGATGCGCGCGATCTGCACTTGGGCGCCGTGTACCGCGACCACGGCATCGCGCGCGCCCGACACGGCGACAACACCGCCCGTGGCCTGCGCCAGTCGGATGGCCGCGGGCAGCACGGCGTCCACCGCGTCGGTGGAATCGACGCCCCGCCCGCCGGCGCCCGCCCCGGCCAACGCCGCCACTTCCGATGCATTGCCGCGCACCACCGTCGGGCGCGAGGCGGCAGCCTGCCGGATCTTGATGCTGCGGAAATCCACCACGCCCACGCTCACCGGGTCCAGCACCCAGGGCTTGCCGATTTCGGTGGCGACGCTGATGGCGGCATCCGCGGCCAGCAGTTGATGGTTGCTGGCCGTGCCCAGATTGATCAGGAGCGCGTCCGCCATGGCGGCGAACTGCGCGCTGTCGGCCTCATGGTCGATCATCGCTGGCGCTGCTCCGGCCGCCAGCAGCACGTTGGCGCTGAACTGCTGCACCACGGTGTTGGTGATGCACTGAACCAGCGGCACCGAGGCGGCCAGACGCGCGTGCAAGAGAGGAAGGTCGAGCGGCATCATGGAAGGTCGCAGGCAGCGGTACGGGTTGGAATGGCGGCTGACTTGCTGCGGCCAGCGGCCGGCGCAAGAGTACTACCAGGCCCGCGCCAACTGGGCGAACCCGGCCGGGGCCTGGCGCTCGTTGTCGAAGCTGACCAGCTCCCACGCCTCGGTGCGTGCCAGCAGCTCGCGCAACAGGCGGTTGTTGAGGGCATGACCCGAGCGAAAGGCGCTGTAGGCCGCCAGCATGGGGTGGCCCACGCAGTACAGATCCCCAATCGCGTCCAGCATCTTGTGCTTGGCGAATTCCTCGGCATAGCGCAAGCCGTCGGCGTTGAGCACCTTGGTGTCGTCCATGACGATTGCGTTGTCCAGTCCACCGCCCAGCGCCAGGCCATTGGCGCGCATCATCTCCACGTCGCGCGAGAAGGCGAAGGTGCGCGCGCGGGCGATGTCGCGGCTGTAGCGTCCCGAGCCCATGTCGAACTCGACGCGCTGGCCGGTGGAATCAACCGCGGGGTGATGAAAGTCGATCTCGAAGCTGAGCGTGAAGCCGTGATGGGGATCGACGCGCGCCCATTTGAGCTGCTCGCCCTCGCCCTCGCGCACTTCGACAGGTTGCAGCACGCGCAGGAACTTCTTGGGCGCGCCTTGCACCTCGATGCCTGCGCTTTGCAGCAAATAGACGAAAGACGACGCCGACCCGTCGAGAATGGGCACTTCCTCGGCCGTGATGTCGATGAACAGGTTGTCCAACCCCAGGCCAGCGCAGGCCGACATCAGGTGCTCGACCGTGCGCACCTTGACGTCGCCACGGGTGAGCGTGGACGCCAGGCGGGTGTCGGTGACCGCCAGCGCGTTGACCGGCAGATCGACCGGCTGCGGCAAGTCGATGCGGCGAAAAACGATGCCCGTGTCCACCGGCGCGGGCCGCAAGGTCAGCTCGACCCGCTCGCCGCTGTGCAGCCCCACGCCGACGGCGCGCGTCAGGGACTTGAGGGTGCGTTGCGCAAGCATAGGGGCATTATTTTAGTGACCCATGCGCTGCACGCCACCCGCAGGGCATGAAACCCAAAGAGCCAAATGGCCGCGGAGCAGGCCAGGCCAGCGATCGCCGTGGCCGGGGTCCCCCCGGCCACTGGCGATGCCCCCCGGACGGGGGCTGAGGTCTGCGGCTCCAGACCTGCCTGCGCAGGTCTGGACAGACCGAAGGGCCGCCGCCTCTGGCGGCGAGCACCGGGCGCAACATCGCGCAGCGAGTGGAGACTGGGGGCGAACGTTTAATCCGCCTGCTTGCGCAGGAAGGCCGGGATCTCGAAGTCGTCCATGCCACCCGAGGACAGGGCGTCGACGCGCGCGGCCGCGTGGGTGCGGTCGATGTTGCGCGGCGAGGTCCACACCTTGGGCACGATGGCCGGGTCGTAGCTGGCCTGGCCCATGGCCGGGCGGCTGGCGCCCAGCGACGAGCCGTCGACCGCAGCCTGGGCGTAGAACTGGTTGTCGGTGCCGGTGCGCAGACCGCCTTGCACCACGGTGATGGGCTGGCGGCGACCCGCGCCCTGGCGCGACAGGCCGGTCGCCACCACGGTGACGCGCAGTTCGTCGCCCAGCGCATCGTCATAGGCGGCGCCGTAGACGACATGGGCCTGGTCCGAAGCGTAGGCGCGGATGGTCTCCATGGCTGCCTTGGACTCGCTCAGCTTGAAACTGCCCTTGGCCGCGGTGATCAGCACCAGCACGCCCTTGGCGCCCGACAGGTCGATGCCCTCCAGCAGCGGGCAGGCCACGGCCTGTTCGGCGGCGATGCGCGCGCGGTCGGGACCGCTGGCGGTGGCCGTGCCCATCATGGCCTTGCCGGGCTCACCCATCACGGTGCGCACGTCCTCGAAGTCCACGTTGACATGGCCGTAGTCGTTGATGATCTCGGCGATGCCGCCCACGGCGTTCTTGAGCACGTCGTTGGCGTGGGCAAAGGCC
>Ga0116191_1003228_pt1 | contig 11956 bp, 6 predicted proteins | sample AD_UKC111_MetaG_FD_89897 | JGI IMG/M metagenome (GOLD analysis project Ga0116191, IMG submission 89897) | Active sludge microbial communities of municipal wastewater-treating anaerobic digesters from Hong Kong - AD_UKC111_MetaG | ecosystem: Engineered > Bioreactor > Anaerobic > Digestate | place...
CCAATAAATTTGAAACACTAAATTCTACAGGCTGATTTGAATAATTAAATTCTATGGGGGGATAGTTAGGTGGTAGAATTTAGTTTTGCAATTGAAGTTTCTTTTATTCAGATTTACCATATGGCAATATTAATTCATGTCTTATTCTGATATAATTCTATACATATAAGAAATCAATGAAAATCAAACTTAGGAGCGGCCTCAATTGAAGTTATTCGATATTATCCCGCAAAATTTATTCACCATCCTGGCCTCGCCCAACAGGGAAATCTATGTCAGTTCCCTGTTTGTTATTCGCAAGGCCTTCAAGCAGGAGATGTCTATCCGGAAAGACGACCTGGTTTCCATGATCATTTCCAGCATGGACGAAGAGATTATGGAGATGCAGCTCCAGGACGACAGCGGGGAGGAAGATGCCGAAGAAATAAAAAACGTTGACAGCCTTTCGGGCCGGGCACATTTTATCATCCGCCGGTTAAAGGAAACAGGCTGGATCGATACGGAGTACCAGGTAGATTCATTTGATGAAAACATAACGTTGCCGGATTATACGGTAAAGCTTTTAAACCTGTTATACTCCTTTACGGAAGAGCAGCACAAGGAATATAATTCCTTTGTGTATAACACCTATGCAGCGATAAAGATTGCCGATCAGGAGCGGGACGATTTCATGATCAACGCGCTTTTAACCGCATATGACAATACCGTTCACCTGGTGGACGAACTGAAAACCCTGCACAACAATATACGACGTTATCACCAGCAGCTCAACGACTATTTTTCTGTGAATGATATTCTGAAGGGCCACTTTGACGAGTATAAAAGCCTTATCATGGACAAGATCTATCACCCGCTGAAGACCATGGACTCTGTGCCGCGTTTTAAAGCACCCATACAGAAGATTTTAAATGCCTGGCTGTCGGACTATCCGTTAAGGGAGCGCATGGCCGAACAGGCCGTATTGAGGGGGAAGTATAAGAACAGGGAGGAGGCCCTTGAAGAGGTTACGATAAAAATTGGGGATATTCTGGATATCTACGAAAAGCTGGATGGAATGTTGGAGGAAATAGACCGGAAAAATGCTGCCTATACACGGGCATCGGTCGAAAAAATGCAATATCTGCTGAATACCGACCGCAGCATCAAAGGAAAGCTGGTGGAGCTGTTATCCCGCTGCACACCCGAAAGCTCAAAAAGTGAAGAGATGATTGCACGCCTGTCGGAAATGGTTTCGCTGTATTCCCAGGGATATGCGGATGAAAAATCCCTGTACATCAGAACCTCCAGAATACGCGATAAAAATGAAAAGCCGCTGGGAATCCGCATCGATGAGGGAATGGAAAAGGATGAGGCCTATTTGCGGCAGTTCATTGAAAGGGTGAAAAACAGTTACAGTCACACAAGGGTTATGGCGTATGTCAGGAACTTGATGGGAGATGCTGACGTGATTTCCAGCAGAGAGATCACCATTTCAAATGACGAGGAATTCATACTGCTGATGTTGGCAACGTTGAAGTCCACAGAAAAAAACGTATTCTATCGCATAGAGTTCCAGAATACAACCGTCGACAGCAACGGCTACAAAATACCGGAGATGCGAATCATCAATAAGAGGGGGTTGCAAAATGTGGTATGAGACCTATGAAAAACTGACGAACTCGGAAAAGGAAGAGTTCAGGCGCCTGGTAAACCTGATTCTGTCCCGCACGTTTGTCATCCGCGATACTTACTCATCAAAGGAAAGCCTTATGAAAGTTAATCCGGATTACCGTTTTATCGAACGGCATTTCGATTGCTTTCTGGATTACCTTTCTTTCGGCGGATGGGTTTTATCAAAAGACGGCAATTACGGGGTTATCTCCCTTGCAAGCGCATATGAATACAACCGTGTACGGTTTGACAAGAACACAACGTTGATTTTATATACGCTGAGGCTGATATTTGAAGAAGAGCGCGAAAAAGTGGTCCTGAGGAATGAGGTTCTGACCACCACCAGCCAGTTGGTTCAAAAAATGATCGTATTGGGGCTGGTGAAGAAAAAACCATCGGACAAAGATCTCACCGATGCGCTTCGACAGCTTACGCAATACAACATTCTGCAAAAGCTGGATGGTCCATGGGAACAGCCCGACACAAAATTCTTAATCCTTCCGTCCATTCTTTTCATCGTCACCAATGAGAAGATCAGCCGGATGTATGAGATGTTGGAAACCGATGAGGACACGACGGTTGAAGATGAGCAGGAACAGGAAATCATCCGGGGTGAAAGCGCCATATGAAAAAGTTGAAAAAAGTTTTGCTGATCAACTGGCATTATTTCTGGAACGAATTGATAGAGCTGGACGAAATTAATTTTTTAACCGGGCGGAACGCTTCGGGCAAGTCCACGATGATCGATGCGCTGCAGCTGCTGCTTCTGGGCGATACCAGCAACCATTTCTTCAATAAGGCCGCCAATGAAAAATCCTCCAGAACCTTAAAGGGGTACTTGCGCGGCGAGCTTGGCGACGATGGCGGAGCGGGTTACAGGTATTTGCGCAGCGGAAGGTTTACAAGCTATATCGCCTGTGAGTTTTATGATACGGTGAAAAACACCTGTTTTACACTGGGTGTGGTTTTTGATTGTTACAGTGACAACTCGGAGGAGCACAGGTTTTTTGTCCTCGACTCAGAAATCCCTGAAAACCGGTTTACCCAGGGAAATGTACCCATGTCCTTTAAAGACCTGCGATCTTTTGTGAATAAAAATTATAAGAGGGGGAAATTTGAATTCCCCGAAACCAATCGCGGGTATCAGGAAATTTTGAAGGGGAAACTGGGAGGCCTGAAGGATAAATATTTCAGTCTGTTCAAAAAAGCGGTGCCATTCACACCCATTACCGATATCGAAACCTTTATCACCGAATATGTTTGCGATGTGAAAGCACCGGTGGACATCAGCATCATGCAAGAAAATATACGATATTACAAAAGGCTGGAGCATGACGCCGAGATGATGGAAGCCCGGGTGAAAGCACTGGAGGAAATCTCTCAAAGGTTTGCTTCCTGGACTGAAGAGAAGCAGCGCCTGGATATGCAGGCCTATATCATCGAACGGGCACAGCATCAGATCGCGCTGGATCACCTGTCCAGGCTCCACCGTGAAAAGGCTGAAAACGAAGACGAGCTCCTTCGCCTGTCAGCCCGGCAAAGCCGGTGTAAAGCCGAAATAGTTGAAAAGAGAAAAGAAAGGGACAGGTTGACGGCCGATAAACTGCAATCCGATATCTACCGGAAAATGGATGAACTTGAAAATAAGAAAAAAGAATTGGATGATGCGCTGCAGCAAAGAAAGGAAGACCTGAAGAAGATCGTCAACAGCCTGAAACGGTACGGACTGGTCTGGAGAAGCTGCATCCGGAAGCTCCAGGAAGAAAGACAGGAATACAGGATTGCAGAGGACAAGTCAGACTATTCAAAAAACAGCATTGCCATTGAAGAAGCCATGCGGGAACTGGAACAGGAGTGGGAACGCATTCCCCGGTTGGCAGACCCGGCGATAACATACGCCGAAACCTTTATGGATGTAAATATTGAAACGGTTTCCGCTTTAGGGGCAGATGGCTTCGGTAACATCAGGGATTGCATCAATCTCCTGAAGGAAGAAGCAAGCCGGATGATGGGAGCTTATGGCAGGGCAGCCCGGGAAGCCGGACAAAAGGCTGATGAATTGCAGGAACAGATCAAAGGCCTGGAAAAAGGGATAAAGCCGTATGATAAAAAACTGCTGGGTTTGAAACAGGCTATTGAAGATTCGCTGGAAAAAACCCATCACAAAAAAATTGAAGTATCCATTCTGGCGGATTTGCTGGAAATCAGGGATCAACGCTGGGCGAATGCCGTGGAAGCAGATCAGCACACGCAAAAATTCTATTTTATATTGGAGCCTGAATATTTTCAGGACGCACTGCGCATTTATGACAGGCTGAAGTTTGAAAAAGGCTTTTATGATATCGGCCTTGTAGATACGGGAAAACTACTGGAACAGAAGCTTACCCGGGAAACCGGAAGCCTTGCTGATGAGGTTGTCACGGAAAACCGCCATGCCCGGAATTTCATTGATTTTATTATGGGCCAGGTGATGAAATGTGATAGGGTGGATCAGCTTAGACAATACCATAAAGCTATCACCGACAGTTGCATGCTTTACCAGGGCTTTGTCGCACGTCAGCTGAACCCGGAGCGCTGGCAAGCCCCCTATATCGGCCGCAAATCCATAGAAGCCCAGATACTGATGAAAAAAGCCGTTTTGGATAAGCTGCAACAGGCTTGCGATGTATGCACCGAACGAGTGAAAAGGCTGGAAAACCTGGCTAAAATGGAATCCATGAACGCCAATGAAACCGAAACGATTTTATTTGTGCTTGAAAAAACTTCCCAGATTCCGGAGTTGGAAAGGCAATTGCAGGAAATCATTCAGGAATTGTCCGGGATGGACTTAACCTGGCTGATGCAGTTGGACAAAAAAATCAAAGCTTTGGAAACCGATATCAGTGATCTGGAAGAGAAAGAAAAGGCACTCGACAAGGAAATTACAAAGAAGGAAACTCAGAATGCAGCCATCACTGAAGAGAAAATCCCCCAGGCCCAGGCTGAAGTGAATCTCCGGAGAAATCAGATTGACAGCCGTTTCCCGGCGGAATGGATAAAGGAAAAAGGCGAGCCGCGGTTTATAAGGGAGTTGGAGGCCCGTTCGTCGGCCCAGGAGATTTACAATAATTTTTTCAGCCAGGTATCCAGAACTGAAAGCCAGGTTGTCAAGAAAAAGGACGCTTTAAGCACCAGCCGTGCAAAATATAACTCGGATTACAAGATGTCCTATGATATTCATGCGCCGGATAACAGCGCTTTTGACCGGGAACTGGCTGAAATGTCCCAGGTGAAACTGCCTCAATACAGAAAGCAGATAGAAGATGCAAAGGAAAAAGCCTACGAGCAATTCCGGGATGATTTTATTGCCAAGCTGAAGGCCAGCATCGATACTGTCAAAGTCCAAATCGATGAGTTGAATGACGCATTGAAAAAGAGCAGTTTCGGAAACGACAAATATCGTTTTGTCCTAAGCCCGAAACCGGAGTATAAAAGATATTATGATATGATCACCGATGAGATGCTCTTAGAGGGTTATAACCTCGCTTCACACCAATTCCGGGAGAAACACAGGGAAGCCATCGATGAATTATTCCGCCAGATCATCGATGTGGATACCGAACTGAATGCCGATGCAAGAGCTGAGTTGGAGCGGAACATCAAACGTTTTACCGACTTCAGAACTTATCTTGCTTTTGATCTTGTGGTGACGGGTACGGACGATCAAAGCCAACGTTTATCACGCACACTGAATAAAAAATCAGGCGGGGAAACCCAGACACCCTTTTATATCTCGGTACTGGCTTCCTTTGCCCAGCTATACCGTATCGGGCAGAAAAATGAATCCGGCAATACGATCCGGCTGATCATCTTTGATGAAGCCTTCAGCAAAATGGACAGTGAAAGAATACAGGAAAGTATCAAGCTGCTCCGGAGTTTCGGTCTTCAGGCCATTCTTTCGGCGCCACCGGAGAAAATCGGAGATATTGCACCACTGGTAGACAGGAACATCTGTGTCATCCGGGAAGGTGATTGTGCCATCGCAAAAGCTTTTGACTCCAAAAAACTGATCGAGGTGCAAATCGATGCAGTATAAAAGGGTATTATTGGAAAGACTGCTCGACAAGTATGAGAAAAGCAGAGCCTATACGGGGCAGGCAAAAGGTTCCAGAAGGATCATGCTGAAGCTTTTGCAGGGGGATTTTCCGGAATACGATTTGGAAAACCCTGAAGCCAGAGAAACCATCAACGCAGTGATCCGGGAATATGCCGCAAAAGAATTGGTGGATTATAACTGGTTGAAGCACGAAGAAGGCAACATTATTGAAAAGGTATGGCTGCGTTTGGACTCATTGCAAGGGGCATATTCCGAAATCGGAAGAACCCCCAAAGGTGAAATCGTCGATGAGATTCTGGGGATGGTTTATCAGGCGCAAACAGAGATTTCGTCGGAATGGATCCGGCAATATTTGAATGAACTGCAAACCGGAATAGAACAGAAACGAAGCGCTCAGCCGCATATACCGGATGATGCGGAATATGCGAAAACCCTGTTGACCGCTTTGAAAACCATTGACAAAATTGGCCGGGAGGAATGCCTGGAAAGGGTGTTCAGCCAAAAATACCTTGGAGATTCCAAAGCTTTTGAAAAAACCGTGCGCAAAAAAGTGGCGGCTATCATCCGGAAATATCTGAGCGATGTATCAGGAGCGGAAACCCTGACCGATGAAGAAGCGTTGTGCAGTGTTGGCATCGTAAAAGCGCCCGAGATGTTTGATTTTTGCGGAAACCTGATCGCAAAATTGAATGATCGGACAGTTGATTTTTCTCCTTTCATATATGGGGCTGCCATCAATTCGAAAACAGCATCTGAGATAGAAATCACCGGGCTGAACCCGGTTCGGAGAATTCTTTTCATTGAGAACAAAGCAAATTACCTGGATTACATTAAAAAGAAGGAGCCCGATGAACTGATCATCTATCATGGCGGTTTCTACAGTCCACTGAAGGGGAATTTCTTCAGAAAATTATATTATGCAGGGATAAAGGCTGGGATTGAGTTTTTACACTGGAGCGATATCGATCTGGGAGGCTTCCACCTTTTCGTCAGGCTGCGGGATAGCATAATTCCGGAACTACAGCCATACTTGATGGATGAGGCTGCCTTTCGCTCAAAAAAACATTTAGGGATGAGCTTTGATGATAAATATGCGTCATCGCTGGAAGCATTATTGGAAAAGCCTGAATATAAAATATTTCATTCTGTGATCGGATCAATGCTGAAGTATAGAATTCGGATTGAACAGGAAGCATTCATCCTGTGAAGACAAAGCTTTCCCTCTGAAAGGAACTGTTTTTTTTCGTGTATATAAAAAACCTTGCCTCTTTTCTCGCAGTAAGAAAATATCATTGAGATCAACGTACGAAAATTCTGCTTCTGACCTGAAAAAACCGGAATCAATTACATCACGGTACAGGGATTTCATTTAGCAATGGCAGCTCCGAACTTAGCGCCTCCCACTGCTCTCCAGGAAGGCCTGATTGGTCCTCATTGGAGTAAAGGTCGGATTATCGAAAACAATGAGATCAGTAATTCCAAGAACTCAGGCATAAACATTGGAAAAGAAATTTCTACGGGACACAATGCATGGACGACAATCGGAACCAAGGCCTGAGCTGCCCTATGAAAACAGTAGCGTATGCGCCACCGATAGTAAAAAAATCCGGGTAAAATCATTGAGTGGCAGTTAGTGTTTAGTAGAAATTTATATAAGATTTTCTTTTCGTTTATGCTAAAATGAATGTACAATAAGCCTGCCGGGTAACGGGCATAATAAGCGAAGTATATTGCCGGTGCGCTCTTGTTGTAGCAGGCTATTCCGTCTAGTTTCAGCAAAAGAGAACGAAAGGATTGACAGCATTATGAGAATTTTAAATTTTGGATCACTAAATCTGGATTATGTCTATCAGGTTCCGCATTTTGTTACGCCAGGAGAAACCCTGGCTGCTGTTAAGCAGGATGTTCATCCCGGAGGAAAAGGGTTGAATCAGTCCATAGCCCTTGCACGTGCGGGCGCAAAAGTTTATCACGCAGGAGCGGTTGGCCGCGGTGGCGAACCCCTGGCAAGGCTTCTGAAAGAGAACGGAGTGAATACCGAATATTTGCAAACGGTTGATTGCCTTCAGGGGAATGCAGTGATACAGGTAACCCCGTCGGGCGAAAACTGTATTTTGCTGTATGGCAGCTCAAACCGTGCGGTCACGAAGCAACATGTCGACGAAACACTGAAACATTTTGAAAAGGGTGATTACCTTGTACTTCAAAATGAAATCAGTCATATCCCTTACATCATTGAAAAAGCTGCCGGTATCGGAATGCAAATCGTACTAAACCCTTCACCCTATGACGCAAACCTGGAGGGAATCGATTATAATCACATTTCATGGCTTCTGATTAACGAAGTGGAAGGCCGCCAGATTACCGGGGAAACCGAACCGGAAAAAATATGGAAAACCCTGAACAGCCGTTATCCTTCTATGAATGTTGTTCTCACTCTGGGAAGGAAAGGCGCTGTGTGTTTTACAAAGGGAGAGAGCATCTATCAGCCAATCTTCGATGTGAAGGTTGCAGATACCACAGCAGCCGGAGATACTTTTACCGGGTTTTTCCTGGCCGGCCTTGTCGGTGGAAAGTCTGTCCGCGAGTGTTTACGTATTGCGTCCAAAGCATCGTCCATCAGCGTGTCACGTCCAGGCGCTTCGGTTTCCATTCCGACAGCAGCCGAGGTGGAAGCTTCGGAAATAACAGAGGTAAAGCCCGATTAATCGAGCAAGAAAAATCGAAAAAATAAGTTTATAGATGAAAAAAGGTGCAATAAAGTAATCAGGAAATATCATTCATACTTATTTTTCCTGCCATTTTTATGTGCATAATGCCCAGCTTTCCACAGAATATAACAGGGAAATTATGTACAGATACTATACATTTGTGAAAAATACAAATATAATAAAGATGTTAGTAAATTTCAGGGAATATCGGGGTGTGAATGATGGATCCGGGAACGATTTTCTTTAGAAAACAGAATAAGCTTGCGGAACTTGTTAAAAAGACCCGTCTTTTTGCGGAAAACCTGGTGTGCATAGATATCGGCTTCAGAAACATCAAGGTTTTGGAATCGAAAATATGGGACGGCAAGGATGTTTTTATAAGAGATTACGGTATTGTGTCCACGCCAAGGGGTTGTATTAAGAATGGCGCTATCAATGATGTTTCAAAGGTTATCTATGCCATTGAAAAGGTATTGCAGGAAAATAGAATTAAAACAAAAAACACCAAAATTGTTATGTCCGGCACCAGCATTATTACCCGTGTGCTCATTGTCGAAATACCCGTCCATGCCGATAAAAAGTCTGCGATTGAACATTCCATTGCTGAGAACATCCCTGTGAACATGGAGAATTATCAGCTGAACTACAAAATATTGGAAGAGTCCCATCGCAGCAATACCGTCATGCTGAAGGTATTTGTTACGGTTGTGCGGAAAAGCATCATTAAAAGTTACATAGATGTGGTCAAGGGCCTGGGGTTAAGGCCTATTTCCATAGATATTCCATCAAACAGCATCGCCAAGTTTTTCAAAAGGGACATCAATGTTGAAAAGGTTCCCAGAAAACCGCATCAAGTTGAAAACAATGTCTTTGCCGTTTTGGATTTCGGATCGGAAACCACCATTGTAAACATATTCAAAGACAGAGTGCTTGAGTTCAATCGGGTTGTTCTGCTGGGAAGCAGCAATATTGATGAAATTATTTCCAGAACCCTCGACAAAAGCATTGAAGAAAGCGAACGGCTGAAAAAGATGTATGGGATTTTACCGTTGGGTTACAATCCGCTGCCCGATCAAAAGGCCATATATGAGCCGGTGAAATCGTTTATCGATAAGATTGTCACACAAATTAAGCTTTGTTTTGAGTTTTATGTAAAAAGGTGTTATGGCCAGCCGGTGTCGCAAATCTATGTCATCGGGGGCGGTTCACTGCTGAAAGGCCTTCTGGAATATCTTCAGGAAGCACTGGATGTGCCGGTATATCCTATTGGCCTTCTATCCATCGACAACATCGAAATCGACCCAAAACTCGATGTAGGCCGGTTGAACTATCTGATCAATTCCATCGGCATTGCGCTGGATGCATAATCATCCGGAAAGAATATGTTTGGAAACATCAAAACCCCGTCATGATCGACGGGGTTTTTCTTTCTTCCTGCTTTGCTGAATATGCGGTTTATTCGCCTTTGGACCCGGATGAACTACTGCCGTTATGGCTGCTTGCAGCACTGTTTCTGACAGATTGCCTGTATTGTGCGGGGGTAATGGCCATGTGCTTTTTAAAACGGCGGATAAAACCGGAAGAATCATAATAGCCTACTGCGCAGGCGACATCCTGTATTGGCATATCCGTTTGAGCCAGCAGTTCCTTGGCTTTTTCCATGCGCAAAAGCAACAGGTATTCCGAAGGGTACATACCGGTCAGTTCTTTATACTCCAGCGACAGGCGGGACGCGCTGATGCCATATTTGTCGGCGACTGCGCCCATGGATAATGCCGGATCGGTATAGTTTTGCCGAATGTAATCGATCACCTGGCGGATAACCGTAGGTTTCTCAACTGCGGTCTGCTCTTCCTTCCGAAGAATTTCAGCGCAAAGCTGGCGCAGTGTTTCAACCAGATCCTCGACCTGCCTTATCCGGGACAGTTCAAAAATATCATAATACTGCAGCGTATCGGTTGTGGCTCCGTCATAACTGAGGTATTTGTTCAACAGCATGCTGATGATATCATTATAGATCATTCGAAAAGCAAACAGGGAAAATTTCTTATCCCGCAAAATCTGAAACAGCTCATTTATCCTGTCGTTCAGCGCCCGTGAGTCACCGGCGTGCAGTGCTTTGCGGAAACCCTCAAGGTACCCCCGTGTGAAGGGTTCCATATCCTTCGCGGTAGCGCTGACATCGGAAAACCACAAAACATATTCGCTGCCCATCACAAAACGGTTGTCATAGGCGGTGCTTGCTTCCAGATAGGCGCTGGTAGCTTCCAGAAAGTCTACATGAACATTGCTCGCTGAAATAACCGCTTCCCTGTCGAGGGACCCCAAGAGGTTTTTTGCGGCTTCGGTCCAGGATACCAGGGATTCCCTTCTGTCGGAAAACATAACGAACAGGTATTGTTCTTGCTCTACAATTTCCATTCCGTAACCATCTGCATCGTACTGCGGCGCAAGGCTGATAAATTTCTCCAGTCCCTGATTGTCCTGCAGTACGCCAGTCATTAATGAAACCAAATAATACGTGCGGTCAATATCAAGGCCGAGGTCGGCGGCCATTTGAATGGCTTCCTCCCTGGTAGAAAAACGGCATTTAATAAAATTTTTGATAAAAGCAGCTTTAAAAGCCGGTTTGTTTTCATCCAGAAGGGTATGAAGCTCTTTGTTCTGTCCGATAAGGGACTCGATTCCGCTGCGGATTGCCGAAAAACCATCGTCGGCTGCAGGTGCCGTAACACCAATGCTTTTCTGCAGTTCCTTGATGGGTTTTACATGCCTTCGTGCAAAAAAGACTGTTAAAAGGCTACAGGGAATACTAAGCAGAAGCATGAATAACGCAAAACCAAGCTTTGAGCGTGCGGCTCGCATTTGAACGGTCTCCCTGGGAATTAAGGAAACATAGTTCAGCCCGAAAATATCGCCCTTTTGGACAAAAAGCAAATAATGATTGCCTTCTTCAGAAGTCAGTTCGCTGGGGAAACCTCCCTGCTGCTCCTTCATGGCCTGAAGGATTACCTCATCCGGGATATCGATAGGCCGTGCGGCGGAGATGATCTCATCGCCATGATAGATATACATATTCCTGGGCTGATTTATTTCATCGGCAAACAGCCTTTGATACATATCCTCCGGGATAAGGAAAAGAACATTTCCTATATTGAATCGGCCATCCAGGCGCAACGGAATGATAAAAGTGATTATTTTTCTGTTGGGGTTGGAGAACATGATGCTTTGCACATTCATGGCGGGCAGGAAAGAAATGATATCGTCATTCTTCCTTAGCAGTGACTGAAGATCGTCGGGTGAAAGCGCATCATAATTCACCAGCTTGTTTGTGAATATATCCAGAGAGACGGATGTATTGGATGAATAAAGATAATCGTCGGTATGGAAAATGACATACAGCTGCTCGAAGGAATTGTCTTCCGAGTAATAGGATGCAAGCTGCTGCTTCAGAAAATATGCCTTCATGGGGTTTTCTTCCAGCTTAAACGGGGCGATA